>Ga0182007_10000638_pt1 | contig 20273 bp, 18 predicted proteins | sample Sormic07211113_1_FD_123023 | JGI IMG/M metagenome (GOLD analysis project Ga0182007, IMG submission 123023) | Rhizosphere microbial communities from Sorghum bicolor, Mead, Nebraska, USA - 072115-113_1 MetaG | ecosystem: Host-associated > Plants > Roots > Rhizosphere | place: USA: Nebraska... | reverse complement strand
TTGCTCTGACCGACCCGTACTTCATCGAGCGCTCGCTGTACCCGAACGTCGACTTCTACTCGGGGATCATCCTCAAGGCGATCTGCATTACAACCAGCATGTTCACCGTCATCTTCGCTTTGGCGCGGACCGTCGGCTGGATCTCCCACTGGAAAGAAATGCTCTCCAGCCCGTACAAGATCGGCCGTCCGCGCCAGCTGTACACCGGCTACGAGTCGCGTGACATCACCCCGCTTGAAGACCGCAAATAAGACCTGTCTTGCGATAACGTCTTAAGCTGTACCGGGAACGGCCTCTATGTAGATAGAGGCCGTTTTTGTTTGTGCTCTTTGGTTGTGTATATATCCGTTTCTTCGGTAACGGCGGCTCGGCCTCCGGGAAACGTGCAGACAGATCAAAAGCCAAAGCAACGGCAAGATCAAAAGATCGCAGCTTTCGGCAGTTCCTACGGGAGGAATATATCCCCACGTCCGATCAGGCCGGCCGGTCGGCCGCCTCGCTTTGGCTTTTGCATATAGCCTTCGCGGGCAAGCCTCGCCCCTACAAAGGGCGATAACCGCCCATAAAAGCCCAATAAAAATGCCCCGATCTCTCGACCGGGGCATTCGTGTCAGCGCAGCTTATATATAAGAAGCCTTAGTGCGAAACCGCCCCACTCGCCCCCAACCCCGTCTGCGAACGGACAAACTGCGGGAAGAACAGCGCCCGCTCATTGTCAGCCGCAGCAGATTTGTCAGTGATCGAGAAGAACCAGATCCCGATAAAGGCAATGATCATCGAGAACAGCGCCGGGTATTCATACGGGAAGATCGCCTTCTCGTGACCCATGATCTGCACCCAGATGGTTGGCCCCAGCACCATCAAGCCAACCGCACTGACCAGCCCCAACCAACCGCCGATCATCGCACCGCGAGTCGTCAGTTTCTTCCAGTACATGGAAAGCAGCAGCACCGGGAAGTTGCAGCTCGCCGCAATGGAGAACGCCAGGCCCACCATGAACGCGATGTTCTGCTTCTCGAACAGAATGCCCAGGCCGATCGCCAGCACCGCCAGGGCGATGGTGGTGATTTTCGAGACGCGGATTTCGTCCTTCTCGTTGGCCTTGCCCTTCTTGATCACGCTGGCATACAGGTCATGGGACACTGCCGAGGCACCGGCCAGGGTCAGGCCGGCCACCACCGCCAGAATGGTCGCGAACGCCACCGCCGAGATGAAGCCCAGGAACACACTGCCACCCACCGCGTTGGCCAAATGCACCGCCGCCATGTTGTTGCCGCCCAACAGCGCGCCTGCCGCATCTTTAAAGGCCGGGTTGGTGCTGACCAGCAGGATCGCGCCGAAGCCGATGATAAAGGTCAGGATGTAGAAGTAACCAATGAAGCCGGTCGCATACAGCACGCTTTTACGCGCTTCTTTCGCGTCACTCACGGTGAAGAAGCGCATCAGGATGTGCGGCAGGCCAGCGGTACCGAACATCAGTGCCAGGCCGAGGGAGAACGCCGAGATCGGGTCTTTCACCAGGCCGCCCGGGCTCATGATTGCTTCACCTTTAGCGTGAACCTTGATCGCCTCGGAGAACAGCGTGTTGAAGTCGAAGTTGACGTGTTTCATCACCATCAGCGCCATGAACGAGGCACCGGACAGCAACAGCACTGCCTTGATGATCTGCACCCAAGTGGTCGCCAGCATGCCGCCGAACAGCACGTACAGGCACATCAGGATACCGACCAGGATCACCGCAACGTGGTAGTCCAGGCCGAACAGCAGCTGAATCAGCTTGCCGGCACCGACCATTTGCGCGATCAGGTAGAACGCCACCACCACCAGCGAACCGCACGCCGACAGCGAGCGGATCTGGGTTTGCCCCAGGCGATAGGACGCCACGTCGGCAAAGGTGTACTTGCCCAGGTTACGCAGGCGTTCGGCGATCAGGAACAGAATGATCGGCCAGCCCACCAGGAAGCCGATCGAGTAGATCAGGCCGTCGTAGCCGGAGGTGAACACCAGGGCGGAGATACCCAGGAAGGACGCCGCGGACATGTAGTCACCGGCAATCGCCAGACCGTTCTGGAAACCGGTGATCTTGCCACCCGCCGCATAGTAGTCGGCGGCCGATTTGTTGCGCTTGGACGCCCAATAGGTGATGCACAAGGTTGCCCCGACGAACACCACGAACATCATGATCGCGGATACGTTGAGCGGTTGTTTCTGCACTGCACCTGTCAGGGCCTCAGCCGCCCAGGCGCCCGGTGCAAAGGCTGCGATGCTCAAGAGAGCGATTAGACGCCGGATCATTGCTGAGCCTCCTTGAGAATCGCATTGTTCAAGTCGTCGAATTCGCCGTTGGCGCGTCGTACGTAGATGCCAGTCAGGACAAAGGCCGAAACAATCAGCCCGACACCGATCGGAATGCCCCAGGTAATCGAAGACTCGGGGCTGATTTTTGCGCCCAGAATATGCGGCCCGTAAGCAATCAAAAGGATGAATCCTGAGTACAGCCCAAGCATGATCGCTGAAAGAATCCAGGCGAATCGTTCTCTCTTGCTAACCAGCTCCTTGAAGCGCGGGCTGTTTTGAATCGAGAGGTAAATGCTGTCGTTCATTGTTTTTATCCTCGCAGCACAGATTTTAGTTGGAACGTTATCCACTCTATGCGGCTGCCGGAGAGGTTCCAGACGACCTTAGTATTAGAACGACATGACGGTTTCTCCCCCGCCGAATTCCCACAGAAAGCAAAAAGCCCCTTGGCATTTAAGCCAAGGGGCCTTGAGAGGTGCTGACCAGACGCTTCAGCTCAAATCATTTGGTCCATTCGGCAACGCGATCCGGGTGTTTAGCCACCCAGTCTTTCGCTGCGGCTTCAGGCTTGGCACCGTCCTGAATCGCCAACATGACCTGGCCGATTTCGTCTTTCGACGCCCACTGGAAGTTCTTCAGGAACTTCGCGACTTCAGGCGCTTTGGTTGCCAGTTCTTTACTGCCGATGCTGTTCACGGTTTCAGCTGCGCCGTAAACGCCTTTCGGGTCTTCCAGGAAGCGCAGTTTCCACTTGGCGAACATCCAGTGCGGCACCCAACCGGTGACGGCAATGGATTCGTTTTTCTTCTCGGCACGGGTCAGCTCGGCAATCATGCCGGCGCCGGAACTGGCCTTGAGGGTGTAATTGTCCAGACCGTAATCCTTGATGGCCTGATCGGTCTTGAGCATCACGCCTGAACCGGCGTCGATGCCGACGATACGGCCCTTGAAGCTCTCGTCGGTTTTCAGGTCCGCAATCGACTTGGCCTTGACGTACTCCGGCACGATCAGACCGATTTTCGCATCCTTGAAGTTCGGGCCGTAGTCGACGACCTGATCCTTGTTCTTCGCCCAGTATTCGCCGTGAGTCACAGGCAGCCACGCCGACAGCATGGCGTCGAGTTTGCCGGTGGCCACACCTTGCCACATGATCCCGGTGGCAACCGCTTGCAGTTTCACGTCATAACCGAGTTTCTGTTTGATCACTTCAGCAGCCACGTTGGTCGTGGCGACGCTGTCCGACCAGCCGTCCACATAACCGATCGTTACTGCCTTGCCTTCAGCGCTGGCTACGGTAGAACTGATTGCCAGCACCAAAGCGGCACCTGCGCCCAAGAGTCGTCGCATCTTCATCGTTACTTCCCCGAAAGTGCTGCACTCGACGGATGCCGAGTCGCTCAACGTATTTTTATGGTGCACAGCGCCCCCATCACGCCGACCGCAAACTCGCTCGATTATCAGTGGAGTACTGACGTGTCGATCATCAACCTGACGCCAACAGTGACCTGCTCTGCCAGCGACCTCAAGGCATCGAGAAACGACATCAGAAGGCCATTAATCGCGACCGCTAAAAATGCATAGGCCATCCCGCCTGAACTTTGCATGTCAAAACCAAGCAGCCCACCAAGCGTAGGCCAAATGCAGGTAACATGCCCGGCTTTGCTCCCAGACGGCCTGAACATGCCCGCGACATCACGCTTTCCTTTTTTGGCTTATCTTTTCGCTTGCCTGCTGGGGCTGTTTGCCCTCGGCGGCTTCTGGTACGGCCTCGGCAAACCGGTGATCCTGCCGGACGTGGTCAGCGCAACGCACAAGCTGCAATGCGCCTCCTACACCCCGTTCGACAAGGACCAATCGCCATTCGACGTGCCGTTCAAACTGCGCCCCGAGCGCATGGACGCCGACCTCGCGCTGCTGGCGACCCGTTTCGAATGCATCCGCACCTATTCCATGACCGGCCTCCAGGATCTGCCCGACCTGGCGCGCAAGCACGGCTTGAAGCTGATGATCGGCGCCTGGGTCAACAGCAACCCGGTGGACACCGCCAAGGAAGTCGACTTGCTGATCGCCTCGGCCAATGCCAACCCGGATGTGGTGACCTCGGTCATCGTCGGCAACGAAGCCCTGCTGCGCAAGGAAGTCACCGGCGCGCAACTGGCAACGCTGATCAATAAAGTCAAAAGCCGGATCAAGCAACCAGTGACCTACGCCGACGTCTGGGAGTTCTGGCTCAAACACCCGGAAGTCGCCCCGGCAGTGGATTTCCTGACCATCCATTTATTGCCGTACTGGGAAGACGATCCGTCGAACATCGATGCTGCGCTGCAACATGTGGCAGAAGTGCGCCAGGTGTTCGGCAACAAGTTCGCGCCCAAGGACGTGATGATTGGCGAAACCGGCTGGCCGAGCGAAGGTCGTCAGCGCGAAACGGCGCTGCCGAGCCGGGTCAATGAAGCCAAGTTCATCCGCAGCTTTGTGATCATGGCCGAGCAGCAAGGCTGGCATTACAACCTGATCGAGGCGTTCGACCAGCCCTGGAAACGCGCCAGCGAAGGTGCGGTGGGCGGTTATTGGGGACTGTTCGATGCCGATCGCCAGGACAAGGGCGTGCTCGCCGGGCCGGTCTCGAACGTGCCGTACTGGTCGCAATGGCTGGCGGTGGGTGGCTTGATCTTCATCGGCACGCTGATCCTCGGCGGTCGGGTTCGCAGCACCCGCGCAGCGTTGGTGCTGCCACTGCTCGGTGCCCTTGCGGCCTGTTCGATTGGCGCCTGGGGCGACCTGGCTCGCGTCACCACCCGCTTTGCCAGTGAATGGTTGTGGGTAGCGTTGCTGACGGGGTTGAACCTGTTGGTGCTGGCCCATGCCGCGCTGACCTTGAGCGCCCGCACCGGTTGGCGTGGACGCGCCTTCAATGCACTCGAACGTCGAGCCGGCTGGTGGCTGGCAGCGACAGGTTTTGCCGCGGCGGTGATGATGCTGGAACTGGTGTTTGACCCGCGTTATCGCAGCTTCCCGAGTGTCGCCTTCATCCTGCCGGCGCTGGTGTACCTGTGCCGGCCGGTGAGCGTGCCTCGTCGGGAAATCGCCGTGCTGACCTTCATCATCGGCGCCGGCATTGCGCCGCAGCTGTTTCGTGAAGGTCTGCAGAATCAGCAGGCTTGGGGCTGGGCGCTGGTGAGTGTGTTGATGGTCGCGGCGTTGTGGCGCAGCTTGCGGGTTCGCAAAGGGTAATCAACACAGCAAGATCAAAAGATCGCAGCCTGCGGCAGCTCCTACAGGGAAACGCATATCCCCGTGTAGGAGCTGCCGCAGGCTGCGATCTTTTTTATGCCCGAACCAGACGCAAAGCAGCAATCACCACCGCAAACACCGCCAACGTGGTGGTGTACAACGCCAGCGCCGGAAACCCGAGCACCAGCGCCAGTACCGCCAGCCACCACCCTGCCCGCCCCGGCAGCACAAAACCGGTCACGGCTGCCGCCACTGCCGCCCAGCCCAACACCTTGAAATGAATCATCAAACCCAGGTTCGAGCGCACCAGGCATTCCCAGCGACTGGCCTCGTCAACGCAGATGCCGACCCATTGAGCATCCTCCATGAAGCCATAACGCGCGCCATAACTGGCGGCCAGCCACAATGGCAGAAGAACGAGCAGCAGAATCACGGGCAGACGGCGGGACATGAAGCACTCCAATAAACGAAATCGGCCGCCAGCTTAATCCCCCGCCCGTGGTAAGCAAATAACATCAATTAACTGTTCATGAAATAACGGCAAAGTGTATCGTCCCGCTACCGTTGCTCCGAAATCAGGCCTGTTTGCGGCCGATGCATGGCACTTTGGCCCAAATCCGATGGTCATAGCCTGCGAACTTCATTTGGCACCTTCCTCTAAGGGATCTAGTCATGCTCCGTTCCTTGCGCTTCGTCGCCCTGTTTGGCGGCTTGCTTTTAAGTGCGTCCGTACTGGCGGCCGATATTGACGCCGCCAGTTATGGCTACCCCCTGACCAACCCGTTCGAGGCGACCATCGCCACGACACCGCCCGACTTGCGCCCGGAATTGCCGCTGGATGAAGACATCAATCAGTCGGACCGCAGTGTCACGATGCGCCCGGAGCGTGAGTTCAATCTGCCGGACAACTTCTGGCCGGTGAAAAAACTCACCTATCGCATCGCCACGCAGGATCATGCCGCACCGTTGATCTTCCTGATCTCCGGCACCGGTGCACGCTATGACAGCACCCTCAACGAATACCTGAAAAAGCTCTATTACAAGGCCGGCTATCACGTGGTGCAGCTGTCGTCGCCCACCAGCTTCGACTTCATGAGCGCCGCCTCGCGCTTCGCCACCCCGGGCGTAACCAAGGAAGATGCCGAAGACATGTACCGGGTGATGCAGGCCGTGCGGGCGCAAAACCCGAAGCTGCCGGTCACCGATTATTTCCTGACCGGTTATAGCCTCGGCGCCCTGGATGCGGCTTTTGTTGCACACCTGGATGAAACCCGTCGCAGCTTCAACTTCAAAAAAGTCTTGCTGCTCAACCCGCCGGTCAACCTTTACACCTCGGTCACCAACCTGGACAAGCTGGTACAGACCGAGGTCAAGGGCATCAACAACACCACCACTTTCTATGAGCTGGTACTGGGGAAACTGACCCGCTACTTCCAGCAAAAGGGCTACATCGACCTCAACGACGCCCTGCTCTACGACTTCCAGCAGTCCAAGCAACACCTGAGCAACGAGCAGATGGCGATGCTGATCGGCACTTCGTTCCGTTTCTCGGCGGCGGACATCGCCTTTACCTCGGACCTGATCAACCGTCGCGGCCTGATCACGCCACCGAAATTCCCGATCACCGAAGGCACAACCCTCACGCCGTTCCTTAAGCGCGCGCTGCAGTGCGACTTCGACTGCTACATCACCGAGCAGGTCATCCCGATGTGGCGCGCCCGCACCGATGGTGGCAGCCTGCTGCAACTGATCGATCAGGTCAGCCTGTATGCACTGAAGGACTACCTGCACGACAGCCCGAAAATCGCCGTCATGCACAACGCCGACGACGTGATCCTCGGCCCTGGCGACCTGGGCTTTCTGCGCCGCACCTTTGGCGACCGTTTGACTGTTTATCCATTGGGCGGCCATTGCGGCAACCTCAACTATCGCGTCAACAGCGACGCCATGCTGGAGTTTTTCCGTGGCTAAATACTTCCTGCTGATCGCAGCGTTACTCTGTGCAGGCGTCGCCAATGCCGACAACAGCAAAGCCAACGCCCCAGTGGTGATCGATAAAGACGGCTTCAAGGAACCGCTGAGCAAACTCAAATTCAACCCGGGGCTGGACCAGCGCGAGTTCGAACGCTCATCGCTCAACGCACTGAACGTCTATGACCCGCTGGAAGAGTGGAACCGCCGCGTCTACCACTTCAACTACCGGTTCGACGAATGGGTGTTCCTGCCCGTGGTCAACGGCTATCGCTACGTCACCCCAAGTTTCCTGCGCACCGGCGTCAGCAACTTCTTCAACAACCTCGGTGATGTGCCGAACCTTTTGAACAGCCTGCTGCAATTCAAGGGGCAGCGCTCGCTGGACACCACCGCTCGCCTGCTGCTCAACACCACCATCGGTGTCGCCGGCCTGTGGGATCCGGCCACCGCCATGGGCCTGCCGCGCCGCAATGAAGACTTCGGCCAGACCCTGGGCTTCTACGGCGTACCGGGCGGCGCCTACCTGGTGCTGCCAATCCTCGGCCCGTCGAACCTGCGTGACACCGCAGGCCTGGCGGTCGACTACACCGGCGAATCGGCGATCAATTTCCTGAACGTGTCCGAAGTCAGTTCCAACCACCCGGAAATCTGGGTACTGCGCGGCATCGACAAGCGCTATCAGAACGGCTTCCGCTACGGGCAGATGAACACACCGTTCGAGTATGAAAAAGTGCGTTACGTGTATACCGAGGCGCGCAAGCTGCAGATCGCCGAGTAACTTCGTCGACAACAAAAAAAGGCCATTCGATTTGCGTCGAATGGCCTTTTTCATGCGCGGCGTATCAAACACCACCAATCACTGTAGGAGCGAGGCTTGCCCGCGAAGAACGATAACGCGGTCATTCAGTTCAACCGACGCGCTCCATTCGCGGGCAAGCCTCGCTCCTACGGGACTGACCAGGTTTCAGGCTTTCACTGTCTTCCAAACCCTGCTGACAGCCATTACCCCAATCAGCACCGCCGCCCCTGCCACAATCCCGGCCACTGCATTGAGCAACGTCGGCACGATAAACCCGGCCCCACCAGACGCTGCGGTGACACTTTCGATCCAGTGATGCACCACCGGCACGCCATGGGTCAGAATCCCGCCGCCGACCAGAAACATCGCCGCCGTGCCGATCACCGACAGACTTTTCATCATGTACGGCGCCGCGCGCAGAATCCCGTCGCCGATGCTTTTAGCCATCTGGCCCGGCTTCTGGGTCAGCCACAGGCCAAGGTCGTCGAGCTTGACGATGCCGGCCACCAGGCCATAGACGCCGATAGTCATGACGATGGCGATGCCCGAGAGCACGATCACTTGCTGGGTCAGTGAAGCGTCAGCCACCGTGCCTAACGTGATGGCGATGATTTCCGCTGACAAAATGAAATCGGTACGAATCGCCCCTTTGATCTTGTCCTTCTCGAACGCCACCAGATCGACTGCCGGGTTGGCCACGGCCTCGACCAGCTCTGCGTGTTCAGCCTGATCTTCGGCTTTGCTGTGCAGGAATTTGTGGGCGAGTTTTTCGAAGCCTTCGAAGCACAGGTAAGCGCCACCGACCATCAGCAACGGTGTGACCAGCCACGGAATGAACGCACTGATGGCCAACGCCGACGGCACCAGGATCAGCTTGTTGAGAAACGAGCCCTTGGCGACTGCCCATACCACCGGGATTTCCCGTTCCGCACGCACGCCGGAAACCTGCTGGGCGTTGAGCGCCAGATCGTCGCCCAGTACACCGGCGGTCTTCTTCGCGGCCATTTTGGTCATCAACGCTACATCGTCCAGTACGGTGGCGATGTCGTCGATCAGCACCAGCAAACTGCTTCCTGCCATGAATCGGGTTTCCTTCTTGAATGAATGGTGCGCAGCATAACGCGACCCGAGGCCACACGGGGCATTCTTGAGCGCCGCGCGAGGCCGGTGCTACCATGCGCAACCGCCAGAACAGGCAAGGAACCCCTTGGTTTATGAGCACTATCCGCGAGCGCAACAAAGAACTGATCCTGCGTGCCGCCAGTGAAGAATTTGCCGACAAGGGCTTCGCTGCGACCAAAACCAGTGACATCGCGGCCAAGGCCGGGCTGCCCAAGCCTAACGTCTACTACTACTTCAAATCCAAGGAAAACCTCTACCGCGAGGTCCTGGAAAGCATCATCGAGCCTATCCTGCAAGCCTCGACGCCGTTCAACGCCGACGGCGTGCCCAGCGAAGTGCTCAGTGGCTACATCCGCTCGAAAATCCGCATCTCCCGCGACCTGCCCTTCGCTTCCAAGGTGTTTGCCAGCGAAATCATGCACGGCGCCCCGCATTTGAGCCCCGACCTGGTCGAGCAGCTCAACGGCCAGGCCAGGCACAACATCGACTGCATCCAGACCTGGATCGACCGCGGCCAGATCGCCCCGATCGACCCCAACCACCTGATGTTCAGCATCTGGGCCGCGACCCAGACCTACGCCGATTTCGACTGGCAGATTTCTGCAGTGACCGGCAAGGCCAAGCTGGATGAGGCCGACTATGAAGCGGCGGCGCAGACAATTATCCGGTTGGTGCTCAAGGGATGTGAGCCGGACTGATAGCGGCCCAGGATCAATGCCGACTCGGCAGTCCATGAAAACTGCCGGTCGGGATTGCATGTTTGCGCCCTCTAAACCTTCGGCAGCGGATTCAACGCCACGGCTGCCCTGGGTTTTCTGAAGAAGATCCAGTAGACAATCGTGAGGATCAGCAGGAAAGGCACACCGAATACCAAGGTCATTTTGAAGGCATCGGTGAAGTAGGTGGTGATCATCACCGCGCCCATCAGCAGCAGCCCCAACAGCGTGGTGTACGGGAACAGGCGCATGCGAAAGGACAGTTTCCGTTCACCGTTGCGCTCGTGGTAGCGACGGAAACAGTAGTGGGTCAGGAAGATCATGAACCAGGTGAAGATCGCGCCGAACATCGAGATCGCCATCATCAAGGTGAAGGAGCTTTCCGGGTACAGCACATTGAGCAACGTTGCCAGGGCAATGCCGGAACTCGACAGCAACAAGGCATTCAGCGGGATTCCGGTCTTGCTCAACACCCCCATGGACTTGGGTGCATAACCGCCGCGGGACAGGCTGAACATCATGCGGGTGGTGATGTAGAGCTGACTGTTCATCGCCGACAACGCCGCAATCAGGATCACGAAATTCATCACGCCGGTTGCGCCGGGAATGCCGATGGTCTGCATGACGGTGACGAACGGGCTCTGCGCTTGACCGGCCTGGACCCACGGCACAATCGCCAGCATCAGGGCCAGGGTCAGCAGGTAGAACACCACCAGCCGCACGATGGTCGCACGAAAAGCCTTCTTCACCGCCCGCTCCGGGTCCTGCGCCTCGCCGGCGGCCACTGCGATCATTTCCACGCTCAGATAGCTGAAGATCGAGACGATCACCGCAATCCACATGCCTTGCAGACCATTGGGAAAGAAGCCGCCGTGGGCGGTGTAATTGTGCACGCCGTAATCCGCGTTGCCGGAACCGAACACCACATACACCGCGAGGATGATGAAGCCGACAATCGCACCGATCTTGATGGTCGAGAACCAGTACTCGAAGGTGCCGAAGGTTTTCACGCTGATGGCGTTGAGCACGATCAGCATGCTCGAGAACGAAACAATCCAGATCCATTCCGGTACGTTGGCGAACCAGTACTTCATGTACATCGCCACCGCCGTCACTTCCGTGCCCACTGCCAGCACAATCGCCGCCCAATAGGCATAGCGCACCAGGAACCCGGCCAATGGGCTGACATAGAATTCGGCATAGGCGCCGAACGAGCCGGAGGTCGAATGGGCCACCGTCATTTCCGCCAGACAGCCCATCAACAGCAGGGTGATGATCGCGCCAATCGCATAGCTGAGCAGCACGCTCGGCCCGGCATAACCAATGGCGTAGGCACTGCCCATGAACAGCCCGGTGCCAATCGCACCGCCAATGGCGATCATGCTCATCTGACCCGAGGTGAGCTGGCGCCTGAGGCCCTGCTCACGCTTGGAGATGTTTTCAAAACCGGCGTTATCGGTCATTTTTCTTTCCTCTGAATATTGTCTTTCTTGAAGAGAGCAAATCGTTTGGGTTGCCGGTGGGGATCATCCACGGATCAGAAAATATTCAGCGGATACTCGACGATCACCCGGACTTCGTTGTTGTCGGTGGTGTCCGCCCGGGCCACCTGGGCGGTGGAACGCACACTGGCCTGACGCACACGTATCGACAGGTCCTTGGCCTTGCCCTCCTGCACCACGTAGCGCGCTTCAAGGTCGCGTTCCCAGCGCTTGCCGTCACTGCCGTAACGTCCATAGGCACCATTGGGGCCGCCGTCGTAGTGGCTGTCGTCGATATGGTCACCGCTCACATAGCGCGACATGAAGCTCAGGCCCGGCACGCCAAAGGGCGCCATGTCCAGGTCATAACGCAGCTGCCAGGAACGCTCATTGGGCGCGTTGAAGTCGAGGATCTGTACCGAGTTGGCAAGGAATACCGAGGTGCCCGGCTGCTGATCGAAGCCGAGATAATCGAACGGTTCATCGCCATCGACCCGTTGGTAGGCCAGGGTCAAGCGGTGCGCGCCCACCTTGTACGCGGCGGCCAGCGACCAGGTAGTGTTGTCGATCTTGCCGGCCAGGCGTTGGCCATAGTCGTTGGTGCGATAGAGGTTGAAATCCAGGTTCAGCGACTGGTTTCCGCTCAGGGCATAGCTGTAGTTGGCGTTGGCGTAGTGCTGCCGCCAGATATCAGCGAACTGCGAACCGTACAGGCTGACGCTCAATTGATCGCTCAGGGCATAACTGCCGCCCAGATAATCGACGCTACGGGTTTCCACCCCGGCATACAGCGCCTTGAGGGCGCCATCGTCGTTGGTCGACGCACTGTCATTGCCCGAGGTGAAGTGCCCGGCATCGAGTTGCAGTCCTTTCAACTCGTTGCTGGTCAGCTGGAAACCATTGGCGTAGGTGGTGAACAGGCGCGCCGAGCCGGTGCCGAACACCGGGTTGAGCGGTGTCAGATTGCCGTATTTGAGTTCGGTCTTCGAGATCCGCGCCTTGAGCGCGCCACCCGCTTCGGAATACTCATCCTCGGCGCGTCCATCGGAACCGACCGGCAACAAACCGGTGCCGGTACGCCCCCTGCCGCTGTCGAGCTTGAGACCCAACTGCGCGTAGGCGTCGACTCCGAAACCCACTGTGCCCTGGGTATAGCCGGAACGATAATCGAGCATAAGTCCGTGGGCCCACTCCTCCCGATAGTTCTGGCCGCCCGGGTTGTTGAGGTTGTTGCGGTAGAAATAGAAATTGCGATGGGTCAGGGTCAGGCTGCTGTCTTCAACGAATCCATTGTCGGGTGCGGCATGGGCCACTTGGCCGAGACAGCTGGTAATGGCGAGCGGCAAGGCGGGCCAAAGGGACAATTTCATTCTGCGTGTTCCTTATTATTGTGTTTTCACAGAAGTGCTTATCGGAGGCGACCGAAGCCCTGCTGCCGGGAAATTCGCGGCAGCAGGACAAAGGCTCGGGGGGTATCAGGTGACGCTGTGGCGGATCTGGAATTGTTCTTGCGACCAGGTTTTCTGATCAAGTATTTCGCCGAGGATCTGCACCGCATCCCAGACCTCGGTGAAGCGGGTGTACAGCGGGGTGAAGCCGAACCGCATGATCCGCGGCTCGCGGTAGTCGCCGATCACGCCACGGGCGATCAAGGCCTGGATCACCGCATAACCTTGGGGATGTTCGAAACTGACATGGCTGCCACGCTTGGCGTGTTCGCGTGGAGTGACCAGGGTCAGCTCGTGAGCGGCGCAGCGCTGCTCGACCAACTGGATGAACAGGTCCGTCAGCGCCAGGGACTTGCTGCGCAGGCTGGCCATGTCGGTCTGGGCGAAGACATCCAGACCACACTCGATCATCGCCAATGAAGTGATGGGCTGGGTGCCGCACAAATAGCGGGCGATTCCGCTGCTCGGCTGGTAATGCGACTCCATGGCGAACTGCCGCGAATGACCGAACCAGCCGGACAGCGGTTGCGCCACCAGATCGCACAACTCAGGGGAAACCCAGACGAAAGCTTGCGAGCCCGGACCGCCATTGAGGTACTTGTAGGTGCAACCGATGGCGTAGTCGGCGCGCGCCTGATGCAGGTCGACCGGCACCGCCCCGGCGGAATGCGCCAGGTCCCAGATGGCCAGCGCGCCGCATTCATGGGTCAGCGCGGTCAGGGCCTGCATGTCGTGCATGTAGCCGGTCTTGTAGTTGACGTGGGTGAGCATGACCACCGCGGTGTCCTGGTCAATCGCTTGCGCCAGCTCTTGCGGGCTGTCGACCAGACGCAGGCTGTAGCCCTGCTGCAGCATGTCCGCCAGACCTTCGGCGATATACAGGTCAGTCGGAAAGTTGCTGGTCTCGCTGACGATCACCCGCCGCGTCGGTGCCCGCGTGGCCTGCACGCGCAGGGCGGCGCTGAGTACCTTGAACAGGTTGATCGAGGTGGTGTCGGTCACCACCACTTCGCCGTCACCGGCGCCAATCAGCCCCGCCAGTCGATTGCCCAGACGCTCAGGCAAATCGCGCCAGCCAGCGCTGTTCCAACTGCGGATCAGGCCATTGCCCCATTCATCGGCGATCACTGCCTGAGCACGCGCCAGCGCTGCGACCGGGCGCGCGCCGAGGGAGTTGCCGTCGAGATAGATCACCCCTTCGGGGAGCGCAAACTGCTGACGCAGAGGGGCCAGAGCGTCCTGCGCATCAAGCGTCAGACAATCGTTTCTTGTAGTCATTGGGTGTCCTGCTTTTTGAAAGAAGTGCCGTCCGGGCAGATCGCAATAGTCGGGTGTGGGTGTCGTGTTTCAGGCGTTATTTGCGCCTTCACGATGAGGAAATAATGAACGAAGCTTTAGAGAATTTTCGTGCAAAGTAAGCAGCCATCTAGTATTTATCTCGTAGAAAATTCGAATCCAACGCCAAATATCGAGGATTTATTCTAGCCATGACTCTCGACCCGACAGACCTGCGGATCCTGCATCTCTTGCAACGAGATGGCCGTATCAGCAACCACGAAATGGCAGAGAAGGTCGCACTGTCGCCGTCGGCCTGTTTGCGCCGTTTACGCTTGCTGGAAAGTGAAGGAATCATCACTGGCTATCGCGCGATGCTGAACGCAGAGAAGCTGGGAGTCGAACTGGAAGCCATCGTCCATGTGTCATTGCGACAGGACGTCGAGGACTGGCACGAGACCTTCATCAAGAAGGTCCAGTTGTGGCCGGAAGTGGTCACCGCCTACGTGATTACCGGGGCGAGCAACTATGTGCTGCGGGTCCAGGCGCGCAACGTCAAACACTTCTCCGACTTCATCGTCAACCAACTGAACCGCACGGCGGGGGTGACTGATATCCGCTCGGAAATCGTGTTGCAGAAAATCAAGGAGCGGGAGACGTTGCTTGATTTGGTGGTGCGTAAGTGAGCGCCAGTTAATGGATATCGATGATCAGGTGATCAATTGTGGCGAGGGAGCTTGCTCCCGCTGGAGCGCGAAGCGGTCCTGAAATTCGCAACCGAGGTTTGTCAGAGATCCCCCATCCGCAGGCTTTAGGGCTGCTTCGCAGCCCAGCGGGAGCAAGCTCCCTCGCCACAAATAGAGCTTCATCAGGCTGCTGTCGCAGATCTGATTCAATTCTGGACACCGGGATATTCAGCCCCCGCGCATGCGCCGGGCTTCGTTACGCTGCAAGGTCGTGCTGGGGGACTCGTCGAACAACTTGCGGTATTCGGCGGAAAAACGTCCCAAATGCGTAAAGCCCCAGCCCATGGCAATCGCAGAAATATTGCGCGCCGAGCCGTGTTCGAGGATTTCCTGGCGCACAGCGTTCAACCGGTACTTTTTCAGGTAGACCATCGGCGACAGGGCGAAGTACTTCTTGAACGCCTCGCACAGCTTGAAACGCGAGACCCCGGCCGCGACCTCGATATCCTCCAGGTGCAAGGCTTCGCGAGCATTGTCGTGAATGTATTGCTTGGCCCTGATCAGGTAGTGCGGCAGTTTCACGCCGAGCACGTTGCGCAATTCTTCGGAGTAGTTGTTCGGCTGGGCGAGGATCAAGCCTTTGATCAATGAGCTTTCGATGTCCCGAGTGAAGACCACCTGTTCGTACAGTTCATTGCTGCGTTCCAGCTCCGCGATGAAATAACGCGCCATGCGCCACCACGAGGCCGACGCGCCGTCCACCGCATCCATCACCGGCTCGAAACGCAGCGGCGTATCCAACGGTCGCTGCAGCATGCCCTCCAGCGACTCGCTCATGGCGACGCGGGTGATCACCACCTGAACTTTGCGGCAGTCGCCGGAGATCGCCAGCATCTGGTTCTCGTTCGGGGAAATGATCACCCCTTGATCGCGGTTGGATTTCGACACGCTGCCATTCTTGCTCAGCTCCTGCTCGCCCACCAAAGGCAAACTCAGGCTGTAACTGCTGAAGTGCTCGGCGTCTTCGATATCGATGGTGACATCGGTGCCGTACGAGAGCGTGCCCAGGGTCGTGGCCATCGACTTGAACACATTGGCGCTGTGATGAAAGCGGATCCGCTCGGGCGTCGAAGTCTGGAGGCGGTGCGGCCCGCAGATACCAGACATCCAGCTCCTTGCACCCTCGAGGTCATAGTGATCGATACGAATGTCGCGAAACTGCGGATCAGCGTTGCTACTCATCACGGCGCACCCACGGCAAAGGCTATTGAACTATCGGCAAGGCCCGATCCTTGGCCATACGCATCCGGTAAAAACCGAAGATGATCAACACCCACACCGGTATGGCGAAGACTGAAGCGCGTATCCCTGGAATCATCAGCATGACGCAGACGATCATGGCCATGAAGGCCAGGCACAGGTAATTACTGTAAGGGAACCAGAACGCCTTGAAGCCCGGCACGATACCTCGCTGGCCCATGATTTTGCGAAATTTCAGGTGCGTCAGGCTGATCATCGCCCAGTTGATCATCAGCGATGCGACCACCAGTGCAAAGAGCAACTCAAGCGCTTGATGCGGGGCGAGGTAGTTAACCAGCACGGACAGCATGGTGATCAACGCAGATACGCCCAGCGCCAGTAGAGGCACGCCCTGCTTGTTCAGTTTCATCAGCGCCTTGGGTGCGTCGCCCTGTTCGGCCAGGCCATAGAGCATGCGGCTGTTGCAGTAGACGCCACTGTTATAGACAGAGAGCGCTGCGGTGAGCACCACGAAATTGAGGATGTGCGCTGCGGTGTCGCTGCCGATCAAGGAGAAGATCTGCACGAACGGGCTGCCGCTATAGGCATCGCCCGAAGCGCCCAGTGTCTGTAGCAGTTGATCCCACGGATACAGCGACAACAACACGGTGAGTGCGCCGACGTAGAAGATCAGCACGCGATAAACCACCTGGTTGATCGCCTTGGGAATCACCTTACCCGGCTCGCTGGCTTCAGCGGCGGTGATGCCGACCAGTTCCAGGCCGCCGAAGGAGAACATGATGAACGCCATGGACATCAGCAACCCAGTGGTGCCGTTGGGAAAGAAGCCGCCGTGACTCCACAGATTGCTGACCGAGGCCTGCGGGCCGCCCGTTCCGCTGAACAACATGTAGCAGCCCAGGACGATCATGCCAATGATCGCGACGACCTTGATGATTGCGAACCAGAACTCCATTTCGCCGAAGACTTTGACGTTCATCATATTGATCAAATTGACCAGGACGAAGAACACTGCCGCGCTGACCCAGGAGGGGACTTCCGGCCACCAGAACTGCACGTACTTGCCGACAGCCGTCAACTCGGCCATGCCCACCAGCACATACAGCACCCAGTAGTTCCAGCCGGACAGAAAGCCGGCATAGCCGCCCCAGTACTTGTGGGCAAAATGACTGAAGGAGCCGGCCACCGGTTCCTCGACAATCATCTCGCCCAGCTGGCGCATGATCAGAAAGGCGATGAAGCCGGCAATCGCATAGCCGAGGATCATCGACGGCCCGGCCGATTTGAGTACTCCGGCAGAGCCGAGAAACAACCCGGTCCCTATCGCTCCGCCCAATGCGATCAGCTGAATATGACGATTTTTCAGCCCTCGCTTGAGCTCGCCTTGCCTCAAGATTTCATCCGCCATCTGGTTACCTTTTAATTGTTATGGTCAGGCATGGTTTGAATGCGTCAATTTACTCAATTGCCGCTCGGTTTAAGCGTTCAAACATCATTCTCGGTAAATTAAAGAGTTGAGCGCACTCGCCACAACTCCGGGAACAACACGGTATCGAGCATCTTGCGCAGATAACCGACACCTTCTGTGCCACCGGTCCCTGGTTGAAAGCCGATGATCCGCTCGACCGTGGTCACATGCCGGAAGCGCCATTGACGGAACGAGTCCTCAAGGTCGATGAGTTTCTCCGCCAGCTGATAGAGATCCCAATAACGCGAAGGGTCAGTGTAGACCTCGCGCCAGGCGGCTTCGACCGACGCGTCATGCGCCGTCGGACTGCTCGGATCGCGCTCGAAACGCTGTGGGTCGATGGTCAAGCCTGCGCTGGCCATCAAGCGAATCGCCTCGTCATACAGCGACGGTGTGGCGATCGCCTTTTCAAGCGCCTGCAACAGTTCCGGCCGATGCGCGTGGGGGCGCAACAGGGTCGCGCTTTTGTTGCCCAGAATGAATTCGATCTCGCGGTACTGGAACGACTGAAAGCCCGATGACTGCCCCAGAAACGGCCGTATCGCGTGGTACTCGGTGGGTGTCATGGTGGCCAGCACCGTCCAGGCATGCACCAGTTGATCAAAAATCCGCGAGACCCGCGCCAGCATCTTGAACGCGGGCGGCAACTCTCCCTGTCGAATGTGTTCACGAGCGGCTTTGAGCTCGTGCAGCATCAGCTTCATCCACAGCTCTGACGTCTGATGCTGGATGATGAACAGCATCTCGTTATGGTCCGGAGATAACGGGTGCTGTGCGCTGAGAATGCGCCCCAGATCCAGGTAGTCGCCGTAGCTCATGGAGTCGGAAAAATTCAGCTCGGCGTTATGCCATTCTTCCGTCTGGTTTGCAGGTGAATAGGGGCATTGGCTCATTGAGTCGGCTCCTCAAGTTGCGGTTTATTCAGTGGACGCAAAATTGCCCTGACCGGACTGGCGTCCAGATGGGCAAAACGCAGCGGCAGCGCGATCAATTCATAGTCCCCTTCCGGGACGTCATCGAGCACGATGCCCTCGAGGATGGCCATGCCATGTCGGGCTACGGCATTGTGCGAATCCATGGTTTTGGATTGCTGAGGGTCCAGCGACGGCGTATCGATACCGATCAAGCGCACACCGAGGTTCGCCAGCAGGTCGACGGTTTCTTTGGCGACGGCGGTGAAATCCGGATCCCAGGCGCTCAATGGCGCTTGTTGCCAGGTGCGCAGCAGCACCCGTTCAGGCAGGTCTTGCAAGCGACCTTCAAGCTGCTCGGGGTGTACCAGCCGGCCGCTATTCAGGCAATGCAGCACACGGCAAGGCCCCATATAGACATCGAGCGACACATCGCCAATGGCCACTCCATCAGCGCTGTAATGCAGCGGCGCGTCGACATGGGCCCCCGTGTGAGGCGACAGGGTGATACGCCCGACATTCACCGGACACTCGGGTCCGAACGTCCAAACGCGCTCTTCCTGGAAAGGTGTGTCACCCGGCCAGGTAGGTGTAGCGGTGCTCAGAGGCGGGCTGATATCCCACCACGACAGTGTTGTTTTCATTGTAAAGCTCTCGGCCTGTTCCGAGAGAATGATACGAGTGATACCTATGAATTTTCTTGCGAAAATATTCGGCAACAGCCAAATGTTTCGCACAAAATTCTAAAAATCCGGAATTTACCGGATGGAAATTTCAACGGAGAAAGCAGGCAGCTAAAAAGCTGTTTTCGTCCGCAAGGCACTTTCGCGAGCAAGCTCGCGAAAGCGGTAAATCAGGCGCCGAAGATCAACCAGCCACCCCCGCATCCGCCTTCAACCCCTGCCCCTCGATCGCGCGGATCGCACATTGCTCATCGACATCTGACAGATCACCGCTGATGCCCACCGCTCCCAACACAGTCCCGTCCTGATCCCGAACCAACACGCCGCCGGGTACCGGGACGACGCTGCCCTGCCCCAGACTATTCAGCGCGGCGAAGAAGGCCGGGCGTTGTTGGGCGTCCTGTGCCAGCAGGCGTGAGCCCTTGCCCAGGGCAATCGCGCCCCAGGCCTTGCCGATGGCGATCTGCGGACGCAGCAGGCTGGCGCCGTCTTCCCGTTGCAGCGTTATCAGGTGCCCGCCGGCATCCAGTACTGCAACGGTCAATGGCGCGGCAGAGATCGCCCGCCCCGCGGTGATGGCCTGATCGGCCAGGTTGACTGCGACTTTCAAGGTTAAAGCGCTCATGGTGCCGTCCTCATTTTGTTATAGGGAAAGCCGTTGGATTGCTTTGTGTTGCGCAATCCGATGCAACAAATAGAACACAATGAATTATTTTTTTGTATACAATAATTTTCGAAAAGCGCGACATGCGACGAAAAGCCACAGTTATTTGGGCTTCCGACGAATGAAACAGCCGCTTGAGAAAATGGATTGACCTGCGCCGTCCGCCGTGAATACACTCTGCGCAAAGCCACTTGTATACAATTACAAAACGTAAGAGGCACAAAACCATGAGCAAAATGAGAGCAATCGAAGCC
>Ga0182007_10000637_pt1 | contig 20334 bp, 14 predicted proteins | sample Sormic07211113_1_FD_123023 | JGI IMG/M metagenome (GOLD analysis project Ga0182007, IMG submission 123023) | Rhizosphere microbial communities from Sorghum bicolor, Mead, Nebraska, USA - 072115-113_1 MetaG | ecosystem: Host-associated > Plants > Roots > Rhizosphere | place: USA: Nebraska... | reverse complement strand
AGGCGGAGACGCCCGGGACGATCTCGGTCGCGATCCCGATCCGGGCACACCGGTCGAGCTGCTCCTGTGTGCCGCCCCACAGGGCGGGGTCCCCGGAGTGGATCCGGGCCACCTTCAGCCCCTGCTCCCGCGCCCGCTCGTAGACGGCGACCACGTCCTCCAGCGACATCGTCGCCGAGTCGAGGATCTCGGCACCCTCGCGCGCGTGTTCGAGAACCTCCGCCTGCACCAGGCTCGCGGCCCAGATCACGACGTCGGCCTCGGCGATGGCGCGCGCGGCACGGAACGTCAGCAGATCGGCGGCGCCGGGACCGGCACCGACGAAGGTCACCTTGCCGGCGGAGGCATCGGCCATGAAAATCGGTCCTCTCATGTACAAATAGGGCAAAAAGTCTTACGGTCGCGGCCTTCGAGGCCGCACGATGTGCGCGAACGGCCGTTTGTCGGATAACAAGTCCCCATGGCGGTCTTCGTCGCGCTCGGCGCGTTCCTGATGACGCTGGCCGGTGGCTGGACGGCACAGCGCGTGACCGACCGTCGTCATCTCGTCCTGGGGCTGGCCGGCGGACTGATGCTCGGCGTGGTCGGCCTGGACCTGCTGCCGGAGGCGCTGAAGGCGGCCGGCGACGAGGTCTTCGGCGTACCGGCGGCCCTGCTCCTCTTCGTGGCCGGCTTCCTCCTCGCTCATCTGGTCGAACGACTGCTCGCCACCCGCCAGGCCGCGCACGGCGGCGAGGAGACCGACGCCCATGGCCGGGCGCCCGAGGTGGGCCTGACGGCGGCGGCCGCGATGGTCGGCCACAGCGCCATGGACGGTGTGGCGATCGGCGCGGCCTTCCAGGTGGGCGGCGGCATGGGCGCGGCGGTCGCGCTGGCCGTCGTGGCGCACGACTTCGCGGACGGCTTCAACACGTACACGATCACCAGCCTGTACGGAAACGCCCGCCGCAAAGCCCTGACCATGCTGTTCGCGGACGCGGTGGCCCCGGTGATCGGCGCCGCGTCGACGGCCTTCGTCGCCATCCCGGAGGGACTGCTCGGCGGCTATATCGGCCTCTTCGGCGGGGTGCTCCTCTATCTGGCCGCCGCCGAGATCCTCCCCGAGGCCCACCACGAACACCCCGCCCGCTCCACCCTGCTGTTCACGGTCGCGGGCGTGCTGTTCATCTGGCTGGTCGTCGGCGTGGCCGGCTGATCCGGCGCCGCTCACAACTTCCCGCCCCGCCCGCCGTCCCGCCGCGCGGGCGCGATGAGGGTCGACAGATACGGCAGCGGGCCGCCGTCGAGCTCGCCGGCCGGCCGGATGGACTCGCTCTCCAGCCCGAGCGCCGACCCCCACACCGCGTCACCGATCCGCCCGGTCTCCCGCAACGCCTCGGCGACCTCGGCGGCCTGCCGCCCGAACTTGTAGGCGACGACGGTGCCGGGCCCGTTGAGCGCGTCCTTGAGCACCGCGGCCCCCGCGGTGACGGGGACGAGGGTGAGCGGCTCGGTCCCCTCCGTCAGCACGGCACCCGACCGCGCGGCCAGGTCCTGCATCGCGGTGATCCCGGGCACGGTCTCCACCACCGTCCCCGGCACCAGCTCGGCGATGGTGTGCGCGAGATAGGTGAAGGTGGAGTACACGTTCGGATCCCCGATGGTCGCGAAGGCGACGCTGCGGTGCTCGCCCAGCAGCTGGGCGACCCGCTCCCCGGCCGCGTCCCAGGCGGCCTCCCGCCGCCCCCGGTCACTGCGCTCGTTGAGCGCGAACACGACCCGGACGACCTTGTCCGCGGGCACGTAGTGCAGCACGGTCGCCTCGGCCCGCCCCGGCTCCCCGCCGTCCTTCCCGTCGGGCGCGGCCATCACCGGCACCACCACGACATCGGCGGCCCGCAACGCGTTGACGCCCTTGACGGTCACCAACTCCGGATCACCGGGCCCGACGCCCACCCCGATCAGCCTGCTGCTGTTGCTCATGACGTCCGGCACCTCTCCACGAACCGACGCGCGACACCGGGCTCGGACGCCCAGTGCGTGTGCAGATAACTCGCGTGCACACCCTGTTGTACGAAACCCTCGACCCGCCGGTCAGGGGCGCGCACGCCCCAGGCGGGAGCCGCCCCCGCCCCCGGCTCGACGACGGTCCGATGGAACTCGTGCCCCCGCATACGCGTCCCGGCGACGCCCAGCACGCTGTCGCTCACGGCAACGGCGTCCCGGTACCCGAGCGTGAGCCGCTCCGACATCCGCGCGCTCGCGTCCAGCACCCCGCACATGGGCTGCCCGTCCAACTCCCGGCACAGATAGAGCAGTCCGGCACACTCGGCTGCGACGGGCGCCCCGCCGAGCGCGAGTTCACCGATGGCCTTGCGCAGCGCCCCGTTGGCGGACAGCTCGGAGGCGTACACCTCGGGAAACCCGCCCCCGATGACCAACCCGCTTGTCCCGTCGGGCAGTTGCTCGTCACGGAGCGGATCGAACACGACCACCTCGGCCCCGGCGGCACAGAGCAGCTCGGCATGCTCGGCATAGGAGAACGTGAACGCCTCCCCACCGGCGACGGCGATCCTCGGCCCGTCCGCGGGCGCGGCCCCCAGGACCTCGGCCGCGTCCCACGCCGCACAGGACAACGCGCCCGCACTCCGCGCCAACCCCATCAGCGCGTCGAGATCGCACCCGGCGGCGACCCGCGCCGCCATCGCCGCCACGGCCTCCACAGCCGCGGCACTGCGCTCGGCGACCGGCACCAGCCCCAGGTGCCGCGAGGGCACGTCCACTTGGGCCGCCCGCCGCAACACCCCCAGCACCGGCACCCCGGCCGAGTCCAACGCCTCCCGCAGCAACTCCTCGTGCCGGTCCGAGGCGACCTTGTTCAGGATCACGCCCCCGACCCGCACCTGCGGATCCCAGGACGCGAACCCGTGCACCAGCGCCGCCACCGACCGGGACTGCGACGAGGCGTCGACCACCAGCACCACCGGCGCCCGCAGCAACTTCGCCACATGCGCCGTGGAGGCCAGCTCACCCTCGCCCGCGGCACCGTCGAACATCCCCATCACACCTTCGACGACCGCGACATCGCAGCCCCGCGCCCCGTGCAGGAACAACGGAGCGATCAACTCCGGCCCGCACAGATACGCGTCGAGGTTCCGCCCCACCCGCCCGCTCGCGAGCGCGTGATACCCGGGATCGATGTAGTCCGGCCCCACCTTGTGCGGAGACACGGCGAGCCCCCGCGCGGCGAACGCGGCCATCAACCCCGTGGCGACGGTGGTCTTGCCGCTGCCCGAGGAGGGCGCGGCGATGACCAGCCGAGGGACGGACCCGGTCGAGGACATCACCACTCGATGCCCCTCTGCCCCTTCTGCCCGGCGTCCATGGGGTGCTTCACCTTGGACATGTCGGTCACCAGGTCGGCGAAGTCGACGAGCTTGTCGGGCGCGTTCCGCCCGGTGATCACGACATGCTGGGTGCCGGGCCGATTCCGCAGCACGTCCACGACCTCGTCGGTGTCGACCCACCCCCAGTGCATGGGGTAGGCGAACTCGTCCAGCACGTACAGCCGGTACGTCTCGGCGGCCAGGTCCCGCTTGACCTGAGCCCAGCCCTCCCGGGCCTTCTCCTCGTTGTCCAGCTGCTCGTCCCGCTGGACCCAGGACCACCCCTCGCCCATCTTGTGCCAGTCGACGCTCCCGCCCTCCCCGGACGCCCCGAGCACCCGCAGCGCGTTCTCCTCGCCGACCTTCCACTTCGCCGACTTGACGAACTGGAACACCCCGATCGGCCACCCCTGGTTCCAGGCCCGCAGGGCCAGCCCGAAAGCGGCGGTGGACTTGCCCTTCCCGATCCCGGTGTGCACGACGACCAGCGGACGGTTGCGCCGCTGACGCGTCGTCAGCCCGTCGTCCGGTACGACACTCGGCTGCCCCTGCGGCATTACGCGGCCCTCCTCGAAGTCCCCTGCACATCCCTGACCAGCCCGGCGATGGAGTCCGCCCGCAGTTCGTCGAGCGTCACCGCCGTCCCGCCCAGCTCACCCGCGAGCTGCCCCGCGAGCCCCAGCCGCACCGGCCCCGACTCGCAGTCCACGACCACCGACGCGACCCCCTCGGCGGCGAACAGCCGGGCCGCCCGCCCCGCGAGCGTCACGGGCTCGGGCCCACCGGTGGCCCGGCCGTCGGTCACCACCACGACCAGCGCCCGCCGCGCGGGATCCCGCAACCGCTCGATCCGCAGCACCTCATGGGCCCTCAGCAGCCCGGCCGCCAGCGGAGTCCGCCCACCGGTGGGCAACGTCTCCAGCCGGGCCGCCGCCGCGTCCACGGACGAGGTCGGCGGCAACGCCACCTCGCCGGCCGCCCCCCGGAACGTCACCAGCCCCACCTTGTCCCGCCGCTGATACGCGTCCAGCAGCAGCGACAGCACGGCACCCTTCACCGCGCCCATCCGCTGCCGGGCCGCCATCGACCCGGAGGCGTCGACCACGAACAGCACGAGGTTGCCCTCGCGCCCCTCCCGGGTCGCCTGCCGCAGATCGTCCCGCCGTACCACCAGCCCACGCCCCGACCGCCCGCGCGCCCGCTGGTGCGGCGCCGCGGCCTGCACGGTCGCCGCCAGGTGCAGCTTGGTGAGCGCCCCCCGGGGCCTGCGCGCCCCCGTGGTCCGCCCGTGCTCCGTCCGCGCCCGGGAACGCCGGCCCGCGGCTCCCTCACCGACCCCGGGCACGCTCAGCGCCTTGGTCCGAAACGGCTCGGCAGCCCGTACGGCGGACTGCTCGCCCGCGCCGGCACCGGAAGGCTGCGGCTCGCCGTCCTCCCCGGCCTCGGGCCGCGCGCCCGTGTCACCGCCCTGCGGACCACTGTCGGGGGCCGGCTGCCCGCCGCCTCCGCCGGGCCCGCCGTCCGGACCCGGATCGTCGTCCTCGGGCTCGCCGAACTCCTCCAGCGTCTCGTCCAGCTTGTCCTCGTCGAGTCCGGGCGCGTCGAAGGGGTTACGACGACGCCGGTGCGGCAGCGCGAGCAGCGCCGCCTGCCGTACGTCCTCCGCCAGCACCTCGGTCCGTCCGGCCCACGCGGCCAGCGCGGTGGCGGTCCGCGCCATCACGATGTCGGCCCGCATACCGTCCACCTCGAAGGCGGCGCAGGTCGCCGCGATCTGCCTCAGCGCCCCGTCGCCCAGCCGCACCGACGGCAACAACTCCCGCGCGGCGACGACCCGTTGCCGTACCGAAGCCTCCTCGTGCGCCCAACGGGCCGTGAAACCGGCCGGATCGTCGTCGTAGGCGAGCCTGCGCCGTACGACCTCCACCCGCTGGTCCGGCTCACGCGAGGCCGCGACCTCCACGGTCAGTCCGAACCGGTCGAGCAACTGCGGCCGCAGCTCGCCCTCTTCGGGGTTCATGGTCCCCACGAGGAGGAAGCGGGCCGCGTGCCGCACGGACACGCCCTCGCGCTCCACGTAGGAGGCGCCCATCGCGGCCGCGTCCAGCAGCAGGTCGACGAGGTGGTCGTGGAGGAGGTTCACCTCGTCCACGTACAGGATTCCGCGGTGCGCGTCGGCCAGGAGCCCGGGCTCGAAGGCCTTCACGCCCTCCGCCAGCGCCCGCTCGATGTCCAGGGCGCCGACGAGCCGGTCCTCGGAGGCGCCGACCGGCAGCTCGACCATACGGGCGGGGCGCCGGGCACCGGCCCCCGCCTCGTGGGGCCCGTCCGGGCACGACGGGTCCGGCGCGGCCGGGTCGCAGGAGAAACGGCAGCCGGGTACGACGGCCACCTCGGGCAGCAGCGCCGAAAGGGCCCGTACCGCCGTCGACTTGGCGGTGCCCTTCTCGCCGCGCACCAGTACACCGCCGACCGCCGGGGAGACGGCGTTCAGCAGCAGCGCGAGCCGCAGGTCGTCCTGGCCGACAACGGCCGTGAAGGGGAAGGGGGTGGTCACTGGTCGTCGCCCTCCAGGTCGCCTTCGAGCTCCAGGTAGGTGGCCCGCAGCCGCTCCAGGGTGTCGGCGTCCGGCTCGGCCCACAGCCCTCGGTCGGCCGCCTCCAGGAGCCGTTCGGTGATCCCGCGCAGCGCCCACGGGTTGGACTGCTTCATGAACTCCCGGTTCTCCGGGGCGAAGACGTACTCGGCGCTGAGCTTCTCGTACATCCAGTCGTCGACGACACCGGCCGTGGCGTCGTAGCCGAAGAGGTAGTCGACGGTCGCCGCCATCTCGAAGGCGCCCTTGTAGCCGTGCCGCCGCATGGCCGCCATCCAGCGCGGGTTGACCACCCGGGCCCGGAAGACGCGGTGTGTCTCCTCGCCGAGCGTCCGCGTCTTCACCTGGTCGGGGGTGGCGGAGTCGCCGACGTAGGCCTCCGGGCTGGCGCCGGTGAGATGGCGGACCATCGCGACCATGCCGCCGTGGTACTGGAAGTAGTCGTCGGCGTCGACGAGATCGTGCTCGCGGGTGTCGACGTTCTTGGCGGCCACGGCGATCCGCCGGAACGCCGTCTCCATGTCCCCGCGCGCCGCCCGTCCGTCGAGCCCGCGCCCGTAGGCGTAGCCGCCCCACACCGCGTACACCTCGGCGAGGTCGGCGTCCGAGCGCCAGTTGCGGGCGTCGATCAGCGGCAGCAGCCCGGCCCCGTACGCGCCCGGCTTGGAGCCGAAGATGCGGGCCGTGGCGCGCCGTCGGTCGCCGTGCTCCGCGGTGTCCTCGTCGGCGTGGGCGCGGACGAAGTTGCCCTCGGCGGGCTCGTCCAGGTCGGCGACCTTGCGCACGGCGTCGTCGATCAGCCCGACGACGTGCGGGAAGGCGTCCCGGAAGAAGCCGGAGATACGGACGGTGACGTCGATGCGGGGGCGCCCCAGCTCCGCCAGGGGGATCACCTCGAAGCCGGTCACCCGGCGCGAGGCGTCGTCCCACACCGGGCGGCAGCCCAGCAGCGCCAGGATCTCGGCGATGTCGTCGCCCTGGGTGCGCATCGCGGACGTGCCCCAGACCGTCAGGCCGACCGACTTCGGGTACGCGCCGGTGTCCTGCAGATACCGCTGCACCAGCGAGTCGGCCAGCGACTGGCCGACCTCCCAACTCAGCCTGGACGGAATCGCCTTGGGGTCGACCGAGTAGAAGTTCCGGCCGGTCGGGAGCACGTTGACCAGTCCGCGCGTCGGTGAGCCGGACGGGCCCGCCGGGACGTAACCGCCGTCGAGCGCCTTGAGGATGTGGCCGATCTCGTCGGTGGTGCGGGCCAGCCGCGGCACGACCTCGGCGCAGGCGAACTCCAACACCGCGACCGCGTCCGGGAGTTCGGTGCCGAGGACCGCGCGGACCAGCGGACGGCTCTCGGCGACGGCCCAGCCGCGCTCCTCCATGCCCTGGGCGAACCGCCGGCACAGCTGCTCCAGCAGGTCGATCGCGTCGGCGGCCGTACGGGCGGGCCCCTCGACGAGATCCGTCAGCTCGACCGGCACCTTCACCGGGGCGCCCGGCTCGGCCAGCAACTCCTTCTCGCCGAGCCCGAAATGAGCGGCGAGGGCGGCTCGCAGCCCCGGCAGCGCGTTCGCCCGCCCGCCCCACACCTGCGAGGCACGCAGCACCGCGAGCACGAGGTTGACGCGGGGCTCACCGACCGGACCGCCACCGAGGATGTGCAGGCCGTCCCGGATCTGCACATCCTTGATCTCGCACAGATAGCCGTCGATGTGCATGACGAACTCGTCGAAGTCACCGTCGTCCGGCTGCTCGTCCACATGCAGGTCGTGGTGCAGCTCGGCCGCCTTCACCAGCGTCCAGATCTGCGCGCGCACGGCCGGCGCCTTCGTCGGGTCCAGGTCGGAGACGAGCGCGTACTCGTCGAGCAGCTGCTCCAGCTTGGCCAGGTCGCCGTAGGTGTCCGCACGGGCCATCGGCGGTACGAGGTGGTCGACGACCGTGGCGTGCCCGCGCCGCTTGGCCTGGGTGCCCTCGCCGGGGTCGTTGACGATGAACGGGTAGACCAGGGGCAGGTCCCCGAGGACGGCGTCCGGAGCGCACCCCCCGCTGAGCCCGAGGCCCTTGCCGGGCAGCCACTCCATAGTGCCGTGCTTGCCCATGTGGACGATCGCGTCGGCGCCGAAACTGTTCTCCAGCCACCGGTAGGCCGCCAGGTAGTGGTGCGACGGCGGCATGTCCGGGTCGTGGTAGATCGCGATCGGGTTCTCGCCGAACCCGCGCGGCGGCTGGATCATCACGACGACGTTCCCGAACTGGAGGGACGCGAGCACGATGTCGTCGCCGTCGACGTACAGCGAACCCGGCGGTTCGCCCCACGCGTCCAGCATCCCGTTCCGCAGCTCGGGGTCGAGCTTGTCGAACCAGGCCCGGTAGTCCGCCAGCGGCACCCGCGCGGGCGCGGCGGCCAGCTGCTCCTCGGTGAGCCACTCGACGTCGTGCCCGCCGGCGTTGATCAGCCGGTGGATCAGCTCGTCGCCGTTGTCGGGATGCCCCTCGACGACGTACCCGGCGTCCCGCAGCGCGTCCAGCACCCGCACCGCCGAAGCCGGAGTGTCCAGGCCCACCGCGTTCCCGACCCGCGAGTGCTTGGTCGGGTACGCGGTGAAGACCAGCGCCAGCTTCTTCTCGGCGTTCGGCTTGTGCCTCAACCGGGCGTGCCGTACGGCGATCCCGGCCACCCGCCCGGCCCGCTCCGGGTCGGCCTTGTACACCGGAACATCGTCCGGTCCCTGCTCCTTGAAGCTGAACGGCACGGTGATGAGCCGCCCGTCGAACTCCGGGATCGCCACCTGCATCGCCGCGTCCATGGGGGAGACGGCGGCGTCCGACTCGTCCCAGGCGGCGTGCGAGGAGGTGAGGCAGAGGCCTTGCAGCACCGGGATGTCGAGGTCGGCCAGCGCCCCGATGTCCCAGGCCTCCTCGTCACCGCCGGCCGAGGCCTGCGAGGCGTGCGTGCCGCCGGCGGCCAGGACGGTGGCGACCAGGGCGTCGGCCCGGCCGAGGATCTCGTACAGCCCGGCGTCCGCGCCGCGCAGCGAACCGCAGTACACGGGAAGGGGGTTGGCGCCCCGCGCCTCGATCGCGTCGCACAGGGTGTCCACGAAGGCGGTGTTGCCGCTCAGTTCATGGGCCCGGTAGAAGAGCACACCGACCGTCGGCCGGCCCTCGACGAACTCCCGCTCGCCGTGCACCCCGTACTCGGGCATCTTCTGCGGCTCGACGAACCCCTCACCGGTCAGCAGCACGGTGTCGGACAGGAACCGCGCGAGCTCCACCAGGTTCGCGGACCCGCCCTCGACGAGGTACCTGAGGGCCTCCGCCACCACACCCGCCGGCACGGACGACTCGGCCATCAACTCCGCGTCCGGCACGGCCTCGCCGCCCAGCAGCACGGTCGGCACCCCGGACGCCTTCAGCGCGGCCAGCCCGTCCTCCCAGGCCCGCTTGCCGCCGAGCAGCCGTACGACGGCGATGTCGGCGCCGTCGAGGAGACCGGGGAGCTCCCCCTCGACGTCCACCCGCATCGGGTTGCCGATCCGGTAGTCGGCACCGGACGCGGCCCGGGCGGCCAACAGATCCGTGTCGGCGGTCGACAACAACAGCACTGTGCTCATGCGGGCGCTCCCGGTGGAATGAAGGGCAGTCCTTGCGGCGCGCCGGACTCGATGAGCCGCCACAGCGCGTCCGTGTCCGCGTGTTGTTCGATCAGATCGCCGAGCCGGTCGAGCTGCTCCTCGCGCAGCGCGCCGAACGACGTGTCCTCGGCCGGCACGAACCGGCGGCCCGCGGTGGCCGCCACCTCGCGCAGAAAGGCCCGCCGGAACCCGTCCGACTCCAGCGAACCGTGCCAGTGGGTGCCCCAGACCGAGCCCACCCGGCAGCCGTCGAGGCTGCGTCCTTCGTCATCACGCATGAACGCCTCACCGCCGGTGACCTCGGCGACCCCGTGATGGATCTCGTACCCCTCGACCCGCTCGCCGAGGGCCTCGCCCACCGGCCGGGTGAGGGTCTTCTCCCGGGCGAACCGCACCCGGACGGGGAGCACGCCGAGGCCCTCGACCTGCCCCGCGCGCGACTCGACGTCGTCCTCGATGTGCTCACCGAGCAGCTGGAAGCCACCGCAGACGCCCAGCACGGGCCGCCCCTCGGCCGCCCGGCGCACCAGCGCCCGCGCCAGCCCGCGCTCCCGCAGCCACTCCAGCGCCCGGACCGTCCCCCGGGTCCCCGGAATCACCACGAGATCGGCGTCGGCCAGCTCCTCGGGCCGGTCCACGAACCGCACCACGACGCCCGGTTCGGCGGCCAGCGCGTCCACGTCCGTGAAGTTGGACATCAGCGGGACCGCGCAGACGGCGACCCGCAGCACGTCCTCCCCGACGGGCGGGGCGGTGTTCGACTCCCGGACGGTGCCCCGCAGCGACACCCGCAGTCCGTCCTCCTCGTCGATGCCGAGGCCGTGCCGGAAGGGCAGGACGCCGTACGTGGGCCGTCCCGTGAGGCCGTGCAGCATGTCGAGCCCGGGTTCCAGGAGGCTCACGTCCCCGCGGAACTTGTTGACGAGGAACCCGGCGACCAGCTCCTGGTCCTCGGGCGAGAGCAGGGCGACGGTCCCGAAGAAGGAGGCGAAGACTCCGCCGCGGTCGATGTCGCCGACGACGAGCACGGGCAGCCGCGCGTTGCGGGCGATCCCCATGTTCACGATGTCGGTCCGTCTGAGGTTGATCTCAGCCGGGCTCCCGGCCCCCTCACAGATCACCGCGTCATACGTGCCCCGCAACTCGGCGAGACAGTCGAGAACGGTCCCGAGGAGTTTCCGCTGCCGCCCGCCGTGATAGCCCCGGGCGCTCAGCTCACCCACCGGCCTGCCCATCAGCACGACCTGGCTGCTGTGCTCGCCACCCGGCTTGAGCAGCACGGGATTCATCAGCGCGGTCGGCTCGATCCGGCACGCCTGGGCCTGCATGGCCTGCGCCCGCCCGATCTCGGCGCCCTCGCGCGTCACGAACGAGTTGAGGGACATGTTCTGCGCCTTGAAGGGCGCCACCTTGACGCCCTGCCGCACCAGCCACCGGCAGATCCCGGCGGTCACGACACTCTTGCCGGCGTCGGAGGTGGTGCCGGCGACGAGAAGACCACCACCGCTCATGACCTGCGTCCCTTCCCGATGAGCCGCGCGGCGGCGCTGACGCCGAGCGCGAGCAGACCGACCCGCCTGGAGAGCCGTACGGCTCGTTCGATGTCGGACACGGCGACCGCGCGTCCCGCGCCGTTCAGCACGGGCCGGTGCTCCACCCGCCCCCCGTACGACAGGGTCCCGCCCAGCCGTACGCCCAACGCGCCCGCGAACGACGCCTCCACGGGCCCCGCGTTGGGGCTCGGGTGCTTGTCGGCGTCGGCCCGCCAGGCCCGTACCGCCCCTCGGGGGTCGTCTCCGGCGACGGTGGCGAGTACGGCGGTCAGCCGGGCCCCCGGCCACCCGGCGACGTCGTCCAGCCGCGCCGAGGCCCACCCGTAGCGCCGGTAGCGGGCCGACCTGTGCCCGACCATCGCGTCCAGCGTGTTCACCGCCCGGAATCCGAGCAGCCCCGGCACACCGCCGACGGCGCCCCACACCAGCGCCCCCACGACCGCGTCGGAGGTGTTCTCGGCGACGGACTCCACCACGGCCCGTGCGATGCCGTCCGCGTCCAGCGCCTGCGGATCCCGTCCGCACAGACGCGGCAGCCGCGCCCGCGCCCCCTCCACGTCCCCGGACTCCAGGGCGCGTGCGACGGTACGGGCCTCGCGGGCGAGCGAGGTGCCGCCGACAACGGCCCATGTGGCGGCGGCGGTCAGCGCGACGGAGGCGGCACGGGAGGGACGTACGACCGAGGCCGCGACGGCGCCGAGGCCCGCCGCACCGCCCACGCACACGGCGGTGTGCAGCGCGCCCCAGCCTCGGTGGTCGCGCCACAGCGCTCTCTCCACGGCGCCCGCGGCCCGGCCGAACGCGGCGACCGGATGCCCGCGGCGCGGATCGCCGAGGAGATGGTCACCGAGGAGGCCGGCGGCGGCGCCGTACGCGAAGACGCGATCGGCACGCATCGGCTCAGCCTGCCGTGGGTCGGGTCAACGGTCCGGTGGTGTGCCTCAAGTGGCAGGCTGGCATGGCGACATGTCCTCACTCAGGGTGTCCGCGCCCTGGTTCGACGAGACCGGCGGTGGGAGTTCCTGGCTCCCGGGGATGGCTACCCCGGTGACAGTGGCGGGACCGCGCCGGACTCGCACCGGCTTCCTCCCTTGCCGCCGTAAATGGCTCCGGCAGTCCACCACGGGGTTGGAAGGGCCGTCAACTTGCCGTTGACCTGCGGCGGGAGAGTGTGCTCAGGCCCACACACAGGCGGTCGCCGGGGTCACTCGAACGCGAAGTGCCGGGACGGATCACCGTCCCGGCACCGGATGCGCATGGGCTGAGGGTCTGCGGACGAGACGAGCCTCAGGCCTTGTTCATGATCAGGGAGATTCCGTACGCCACCGCCGCCGCGCATCCCGCGAACGCCACGTAGGCGCCCGCCACGGCGAGGGTGGCCGAGTTGCCCTCGGCCACCGCCCGTTCGCGGCGGGACAGGCCCATGACGCCCAGGGTGAACAGGGCGACGAGACCCACGGTGACGACGAGGCTGACGCCGAAGACGGAGCCCAGAGCTGCCCAGTCGATCTTCATGCTGCTTCTCTTCCTTCGTGCCGGGGGCTCAGACGGTGGCCGGCGGGGCGGCCGACTCCGCGCCGGTGCTGGGGACGACGGGAGCGGGGGCGGGGATCGTGGCCGTCAGATCCTCGGTGACCGTGCCCGCGGGCGGCGGGGTCACGGCGGCGATCGCCGTGGTGACGACCCCGGGGGGCTCCTCGGTGTCGTTGACGTTGGAGGCGTCGACGACCTCGCGGCGGGAGACCTTCCAGATCGCGGCGCTGGAGGCGATCAGGAAGACCGCGACCACACCGGTGCCCCAGTCGCCGAGGTCGGTGACCGACTCGGCGCCCGCCCCGACCAGGGCGGCGGCCGGGAGGGTGAGGACCCAGGCGACCAGCATCCGGGTCGCCGTCGACCAGCGGACCACACCGCCCTTGCGGCCCAGGCCCGCGCCCATCACCGAACCGGAGACCGAGTGGGTGGTGGAGAGCGAGAAGCCGAGGTGCGAGGAGGCCAGGATGACCGTGGCCGCGCTGGTCTGGGCGGCGAAGCCCTGCTGCGGCTGGAGTTCGGTCAGGCCCTTGCCCATCGTGCGGATGATGCGCCAGCCGCCGAGCCAGGTGCCGAGCGCGATGGCGAGACCGGCGGAGAGGATGACCCAGGTGGGCGGGTCGGAGTCGGGGGCGACGGCGCCGCCGGCGACCAGGGCGAGGGTGATGATGCCCATCGTCTTCTGCGCGTCGTTGGTGCCGTGGGCCAGCGAGACCAGGCCGGCCGAGGCGATCTGGCCGGCGCGGAAGCCCTTGTCGGCCGCCTTGCCGTGGGCCTTCCTGCCGAGGACGTAGGACAGGCGGGTCGCGACCATCGCGGCGAGGCCCGCCACGATCGGGGCGGCCAGCGCCGGGAGGAGCACCTTGGTGACCAGTACGTCGCCATGGACGGCACCCGTGCCGGCCGAGGCGATGGTGGCGCCGATCAGACCGCCCATCAGGGCGTGCGAGGAGCTGGAGGGCAGGCCCACCAGCCAGGTCAGCAGGTTCCAGAGGATCGCGCCCACCAACGCGGCGAAGATGACCTCGGGACGGATGCCGGTCTCGTCGACGAGACCCTTGGAGATCGTGTTGGCGACCTCCACGGACAGGAAGGCGCCCAGAAGGTTCAGCGCGGCGGACATGACCACCGCGACCTTGGGCTTGAGTGCGCCGGTCGAGATGGTCGTGGCCATCGCGTTGGCGGTGTCGTGGAAACCGTTCGTGAAATCGAACGCGAGAGCGGTGATGACCACTATCGCGAGGATCAGCGAGAAGTTCTCCATTTACCCAGGCAATCGTTCGAAGTCATCGGTCGGTCGACCGTAGGCAACCTGGGTAAACGGAAGATGAACTCGGAAGGGCTTGAGAGTGTCCAGATTCACTCAGTGTCCGCGCGCGAACTTCCTCAGTCGGGCCTGCGAGCCGTTGAAGAGATTCTGATCACCCGGCAGGCTGCCGCTGTTGTCGTACTGCCAGAAGGTCCAGTACGACCAGCCGCTCGGCAGCGCCCCGGCGTCCGTCGAGCCGTGCCGGGCGATCCACAGGGCGTGGTCGGCGGCGAAGGCGCGGCTGCCGCCCGTGCAGGTGTTCCACCAGTGGGCGGTCGTGTAGATCACCGGACGGCGGCCGGTGAGCCGCCTGACCTCGTCGCTGAAGGACCGGATCCAGGCGACCATGCTCGCCTTGCGGATGCCGTAGCACCCGTGCTTCCTGTCGTACGGGTTGTATTCGATGTCGAGCGCCGGTGGCAGTGTCCAGCCGTCCGCCTTCCAGCCGCCGCCGTGGTTCACGAAGTACGCCGCCTGCGCCCTGCCCGACGACTTGTTCGGCAGGGCGAAGTGGTAGGCGCCGCGGATGATGCCCGCGTTGCGGGCGCCGTCGTACTGCCGGGTGAAGTACGGGCTGACGTAGTTCGTGGACTCGGTCGCCTTGACGTAGACGAACTTGGCGCCCTTCGCCTTCGCGCTCGACCAGTTGACGCTCTTCTGGTGCGAGGAGACGTCGTGTCCCTTCGGCAGGCTCGCGGCGGACGCCGGCAGCTCGGTGGCCGCGGTCCCTCCGACGGCGAACGCCGCCACGAGGACCGCGATGACGCGGGCGCGACGGCGCGACGGTGTGTGATCACGGGCCATGATTCCCCCCGGAATGGCGACGTGCACGACAAAACACGGGGAGATTACTGGAAGATCTGTGAATGCCCGCAGATCTCCAGCCAAGCATCATGACAAGCCGATATATACCGATCCGTGCTCTTTCGGAGGTGCGGCTTCCGCCCTAAAGTGCCCCGGCCCGCAGGCGACTTGGGCGCGCGTTTGGCAGGATCGCGGCATGGCTGAGCAGCGGCGGGAACAGGGTGACGAGCGGGGTGTCCGTGAGGGCGTCCGGGATGTGTCCGAGGTGCGGGGGAGGCGTGCGCTCTCCGAGGAGGAGCGCGCCTGGACGGACCTGGTCGGGACCGCCCGCCGCACCGTCTCCGACGGCCTGGTCGTCGGCACCTCCGGCAATGTCTCCGTGCGCGTCGGCGACACCGTGCTGGTCACGCCGTCGGGCGTGCCCTACGACCGCCTCACGCCGGGCGACATCACGGGCGTCGACCTCGACGGCCACCAGGTCCTGGGCACCCTGATCCCGACCAGCGAGCTCCCGATGCACCTCGCCGTCTACCGCTCGACGGACGCGGGTGCCGTCGTCCACACCCACGCGGTGCACGCGACGGCCGTCTCGACGCTCGTCCCCGAGCTCCCGGCGATCCACTACATGGCCGGCGCCCTCGGCGGCCCCGTCCGAGTTGCCCCTTATGCGACGTACGGCACCGAGGAGTTGGCCGAGAACATGCTCCGCGCCCTCACCGACCGCACGGCCTGCCTCCTCCAGAACCACGGCACGATGGCCTACGGCACCACCCTGCCCCAGGCCTACGACCGCACGGCCCAACTGGAGTGGATGTGCCACCTGTGGCTCACGGCGTCCTCAGTACCGGGCCTGTCACCGACCCTCCTCACCCCACACCACCTGAAAGAGGCAGCCCAAAAACTGAACACCTACGGCCAACACCCTTGACCCACCCGACCGACCCGGCGCGCGGCCCTCTGAACGCCACTCGGCCGGTGCGGTGTGCCGCCGCCTCCTGGCCCGCTGCTTCGCGGGCTCGGTCCACGGCCCTCCGGCCTCCACTCGGCCGAGTCAGGGCATCGCCCTCCGGTCCCCATTCGGCCGGTTCGACCCACTGCCCCCGGCCTGTGGCCTCCACTCGGTCGGCTCGGTGCGCCGTCGTCCGACCTCCACTCGGTGGACTCGGTCGGCCGCCCCCTGGCTCGCTGCTTCGTGGGCTCGATGGGTGCCCTCTGAACTCCGCTCGACCGGCTCGGTCTGCTGCGCGCGCACCCTGCTTCGCCGGTTCGGGCACCGCCCTCCGGCCCCACTCGGCCGGTCAGGGCATCGGCCTCTGGCCCCCATTCGGCCGGTTCGGCCCGCCGCCCCCGGCCCTGTGACCCCCACTCGGTCGGCTCGGTGTGCCGTCGTCCGGCCTCCCCTTGGCTGCCGCGGCCCGCGGCCCGCGGCTCTCCGACCTCCGCTTGAGCGGCTCGATCCGCAGCCGCCCGGTCTCGCGGCTCCAGCCGGGTCGGCGGCCCCCGGCCCCAACCCGGCCGGGTCGGGGCGTCGCCCTCCGGCCCCCACTCGTCCGGGTCAGCTCGTCGGCCCCCGCCCTGTGACCTCCATTCGGTCCGGCTCGGTGCGCCGCCGCCCAGTCTCGCGGGCTCCGCCGGTCGGCCGCACCCGGCCCCAACCCGGCCGCGTCAGGGCATCGCCCCCTGGCCCCCCACTCGGTCGGCTCGGTGTGCCGTCGTCAGGCCTCCCCTTGGCTGCCGTGGTCCGCCGCCCTCCGACCTCCGCTTGACCGGCTGGGTCCGCCGCCCCCCGTCTCGCTGCTCCGCCGCCTCGGTCGGGCCTCGGCAAGGTCCTCGGCTGCTGCCGGTCTCTTCCCGGGTCGGACTTCCCCTCAGCGCCCGTCCTCTGTGCCGTCGCGACGGTGCTCGGGTGTCGTGTGTCTCCTCGGTGCCGTCCGATTTGATCGGCTTTCCGTCACTCGGTTCATCCCTCCCGCTGGCCGTCAGTGAGGTCGGCCAGGACACTGGACGGGTGCGCACCGTCAAAGCAACGGCCGCGGCCGTCACCGTAGCTCTCGCCGCCGGGGCCGCCTCCGTGGCCGCCGGGCGGTTCGCCAGCGGCGTCGCGCTCAAGACGCCACCCGGCAGGCCGCTGCCCACCGAACCCCGCCTCACCGTGCACGCCACGGCGGCCGGCCAGATCGCCCTCACCCGGGACCTCGCGGCCCTGCGCCCCGGCACCTACGGCCTCGCCGGCGACGCGAGCCACGCGGTCGTCGGGCCGGTCCTCGGCGGCGCGACCCACTCCGCCGACACCGTCGTACGCCGTCTGGAACGTGTCACGCACGGCACCCTGGAGCCCGGCGACAAGGTGTGGCTCACCCCGAACGTGCACGTGGGCAACCCGGGCTCCGCCCTCGGCCTCGACCACGCCGACATCGACGTCCCCGGCGAACTCGGCTCCCTGCCCGCCTGGTTCGTCCCCGGCGTGCGCCCCACCTGGGTGATCACGGCGCACGGCCTCGGCGCCACCCGCGAACACCCCATGAACGTCATGGAGTTCCTGCACCGCCAGCGCTTCCCGGTGCTCGACCTCGCCTACCGCGGCGACCTCGGCGCCCCCCGCCCCCGGGACGGCCTGAACCACCTGGGCGAGACCGAGTGGCGCGACCTGGACGCCGCGATCCGCTACGCGGTGCGCTACGGCGCCGAGCGCGTCGTGCTGTACGGCTGGTCCACCGGCGCCACCATGGCGCTGCGCGCCGCCGCGCACTCCGGCGTCCGCGACCGGGTCCGCGGTCTGATCCTGGACTCGCCCGTCCTCGACTGGCCCACGACCCTGCGCGCCCTCGCCGCCGCCCGCCACACCCCCGTCGCCCTCCTCCCGCTCGCGGTACGGGCGGCACAGGGCCGTACGGGCCTGGACACCGGCCACACCGCCGAGACGGCGAACCCCACCGTCCCGACCCTGCTCTTCCACGGCCCCGACGACACCCTGGCCCCCTGGTCCCACTCCCGCCGCCTCGCCGCCGCCAACCCCCACCTGGTGGCCCTCCACACCGTCCGCCAGGCCCCCCACGCCGCGATGTGGAACGCCGACCCGGACTCCTACGAGGAGGCACTGCGCCGCTTCCTCACCCCGCTGATGTGAACACCCCGGCACGGACCCCTTCGGTCCCGGCGCCCAAGGTTCCGTTCGACGTCCGACCAGTGGCCTGATCCCTGCGCCCAGCCCCCGGCAGGGCCCCGGCGTTGGCCTTCCCCGTCGCCCGCCGTGACCCTCCGTTTGGGTTTTCGGACCGTCAACCGGAAGACTGCACCCGTGACGTCCCGTATCCCGCGCGACTCCAGGCTTCGACTCGTCCGCCCGCGACCCCTGGCCGCCGCCCCCTCAGCTGTGAACCAGCGGCGCCCACGCCGCCCCGCGCCCCGCCCCCCGGAGGGCACCCCGGCACCCGCGGAACTGGCCAGAATGGCTCGCTCCGGCCTGGCCGCCGCGGCCCGTGTCGCCCACTGGGCGGACACGGCCCTCGGCCCGGGCGGCGACGCGGCGACAACCGACGGCAAGGCCACCCTGTCCGACGCGACCGCCGAACGCGCCGCCCAGGACCTCGGTCTGACCGCGGCTCAGGTCCGCGCCGACTGGGACACCGCCCGCCTGGCCGGCCTCGTCGAGGTGCACGGCGACAGCGCCCGCCCCGGCTGGCGGCTGCGCGCCTGGGACCGCGACGACAGCGCCGTACTGCGCGGCTGGGTCGCCCTGTTCGACGCCTGGTCGCTCGCCCACCCCGAGCCCGCGGACCACGAGCCCGCAGCCGTCGCCGAGGTCGTCTCGGCGATGCCGCAGGTGCTCTCGTTCCTGCAGCTGTCCGCCGGCCCGGTCCCGGTGGAACAGCTCCTGGACCTCCTGGAGCAGCGCGTCACCGAACTGCGCACCGAACGCTGCGAGATCCCCTACGGCCCCCAGCCCGAACCGGTGCCGCAGCCCGCCGCCGACACCCCGCTCGCCCCCCTCGCGCCCCTCCTGGAATGGGCCCTGCACGCCCTCGCCTCCGTCGGCGCCCTCACCTACGACGCCGCGCAGGCCACGCTCACCCCGCTCGGCAGCTGGGCGGTGTGGGTCAAGCTGGAGCAGATCTGCGTCGCCGCGCAGAGCCCCGCCGGCAACATCGAGGCCGTCGCCGAGGAGATGCTCCGCGGCTGCGCCCAGCTGCGCCCCAACGCGGCCCGCGCCGAGTACCGCGCCTGGCTCGCCGCCCGCACGGTCGGCAGCGCCGTCACCGAGCTGATCGACGCGGCCCGCGGCGACGACGCCCTGCTGCGCGGCCTCGCCTTCGAGGCGCTGCGCGTGGTCGGCGCCCCCGCCGAGCCCGACGTCCGCGCCGTGGCCGACGAGCCCACCCTGCGGCCGTACGCCCTGCTCTGGCTGGCCGAGCACGACGGCATCGACCCCGAGGACGCCCACGAGGTGCTCACCCGCGAGGAGGCCACCTGGCTGTGGGTCGACACCGCGGCCGCCGTCGCCGACCACGGCGAGGCCCCGATGCTCGTACGCCACCTGGAGTCCGCGGTGCAGCCCACGGTCCCGATGCTCCTGGACGAGGTCCGCGCCGTCGGCCACCCCCGCACCGTGCAGGTCCTGGTCGCCCTCGCCGCCGCCCACCCCGACCCGGCGCTGGCCAAGGCGGTCCGGCGGGCCGCCTTCCAGGTGCACACGGGCGGCGAGTAGCGCCGTACCGGAGGAGACGAACCGAACACGCGAACACAGAAAAAGTGCTTGCACGGCCCCGTTAGACTTGGCCCATGGCCATTCTCCTCGCGCATTAGACGGCGGGAACGTCCTCAGCCGCCCATCCGTCAACCTCTGTCCGCCCTGGAGTCTGTCCGTGATCTCCGCCTCCGGTATCGAGCTGCGCGCCGGCGCCCGAGTCCTCATCGAGTCCGCCAACTTCCGGGTCGCCAAGGGCGACCGCATCGGCCTGGTCGGGCGCAACGGCGCCGGGAAGACCACCCTCACCAAGTGCCTGGCCGGCGAGGGCATCCCCGCGGCCGGCACCATCACCCGCTCCGGTGAGGTCGGCTACCTCCCGCAGGACCCCCGCACCGGCGACCTGGACGTCCTCGCCCGCGACCGCATCCTCTCCGCGCGCGGCCTCGACGTACTGATCCGCAAGATGCGCGAGAACGAACAGCGCATCGCGAACGGCCAGGGCGCCACCCGCGAGAAGGCCCTCAGGCAGTACGAGCGCCAGGAGACCGAGTTCCTCACCAAGGGCGGGTACGCCGCCGAGGCCGAGGCCGCCACCATCGCCGCCGCGCTCAACCTGCCCGACCGGGTCCTCGGCCAGCCGCTCCACACGCTCTCCGGCGGTCAGCGCCGCCGTATCGAACTGGCCCGCATCCTGTTCTCGGACGCCGACACGCTGCTCCTGGACGAGCCGACGAACCACCTCGACGCCGACTCGATCATCTGGCTGCGGGACTACCTGAAGACCTACCGCGGCGGCTTCATCGTGATCTCCCACGACGTCGACCTCGTCGAGACGGTCGTCAACAAGGTGTT
>Ga0182007_10000634_pt1 | contig 20427 bp, 18 predicted proteins | sample Sormic07211113_1_FD_123023 | JGI IMG/M metagenome (GOLD analysis project Ga0182007, IMG submission 123023) | Rhizosphere microbial communities from Sorghum bicolor, Mead, Nebraska, USA - 072115-113_1 MetaG | ecosystem: Host-associated > Plants > Roots > Rhizosphere | place: USA: Nebraska... | reverse complement strand
TCTCCGCGCTCGTGCCCCCGGTCGTCATGGCCGTGTTCTTCATCGGTCTGATCAGGGTGATCGTGAAGACCCAGGGTGGCGCCAACAAGGCCAAGGAGGACGCCGCCGTCGACGCCGCCATCGCGCGCGCGGAGGCCGCCCGGCAGGGTCCGGCGACGAGCGACTGAGCGACGGAGCGACGCCGTCCCGGCGGCGCACGCGATCGGCGTACGACTCGAGAGCACTTCCCGAGTCGTACGCCCTTTTTGTTCTTGTTTGCCGGTGTAAGCGCACGTCCGGCACGCGAATGCCGAGATCTCCCACTATTGTGCTGAGTTGTGCCTCGCCCATTGGGAGAACTCGAAGACGCGGTCATGACGCGGGTGTGGAAGTGGAACCGCCCGGTGACCGTTCGAGAAGTCCTGGAAGACCTTCAGCAGGAACGGTCCATCGCCTACACCACGGTCATGACCGTTTTGGACAATCTCCATCAGAAGGGCTGGGTGCGCCGTGAGGCCGAAGGCCGGGCCTATCGATATGAGGCCGTCTCCACCCGCGCCGCGTACGCCGCCGCGCTGATGAACGACGCCTGGTCACAGAGCGACAACCCCGCGGCTGCTCTCGTCGCGTTCTTCGGGATGATGAGCGAGGAACAGCGACACGCCCTGCGGGACGCCATGCGCATCGTCCAAGGACCGGAAACACCCGGACCGCCGGATGGCGGCGAGGAGAACCCCGCTTCCCCGTCCGGCGGCGGTGGGCGATAGCGTCCGCTCATGTCAGCAGAGAGCCCTGAAGGCCTCGAAGGTCCTGAAGTCAGCGCTAAAGCCATCACCGTCCGTCGGGCCCGAACCGGGGATGTCCCCGCCGTACGCCGTCTCCTTGACACGTACGTCCGTGGGCGCATCCTGCTCGACAAAGCGACGGTCACCCTTTACGAGGACATCCAGGAGTTCTGGGTCGCCGAACGGGACGACAACGCCGAGGTGGTCGGCTGCGGTGCCCTGCATGTGATGTGGGAAGACCTCGCGGAAGTCCGCACTCTCGCGGTGAAGCCCGGCCTGAAGGGTGCCGGCGTCGGCCACCAGTTGCTGGAGAAGTTGCTGCACACCGCGCGTTGGCTGGGCGTTCGTCGCGTTTTCTGCCTCACCTTCGAAGTGGACTTCTTCGGGAAGCACGGCTTCGTCGAGATCGGTGAGACACCTGTGGACACCGATGTCTACGCGGAGCTGCTGCGTTCCTATGACGAAGGCGTGGCGGAGTTCCTCGGTCTCGAACGGGTGAAACCGAACACCTTGGGCAACAGCCGGATGCTTCTGCATCTGTGATCACCGAACAGCACGGCGTATTACCCGCTCGTCCCTGCCCAGGTTCCCTATGTCCGAAACGCGCATGTTTCCGGACCATGGGCGGGCGCGGGTCTCAGTCCCAGTCTCTCCGAAGGGTTTGTGTTTTCCCCGCAAAAGCGGTTTGCTTTCCGACGTACTGCAGTACTGCATATAACAGGGGACGGCGAAACGGCGGACGCCGCAGACCCCCGGCCCTCAAGTTTTGGATGAAAGGAAATCCGGTGGCACAGAAGGTTCAGGTCCTTCTTGTCGATGACCTCGACGGCGGCGAGGCGGACGAGACCGTCACGTTCGCGTTGGACGGCAAGACGTACGAGATCGATCTCACGACTGCCAATGCGGACAAGCTCCGTGACCTTCTCGACCCTTACGTGAAGGGCGGTCGTCGTACCGGAGGCCGCGCTTCGGGCGGGCGTGGAAAGGCCCGTGCCGCTGCCGGCGGCAGCCAGGACACCGCGCAGATCCGCGCGTGGGCGAAGGAGAACGGTTACGAGGTCAATGACCGCGGCCGTGTTCCGGCGTCGATCCGCGAGGCCTACGAGAAGGCCAACGCCTGATCACCGGCCCTTGCGAGGGCCGATGGCTCGGCGCACGCGCGCCGCAGCCGCAACCGGTGGCACCGCGTTGCCACCGTGTGCACGAGTCGTACGAGATCGGGGGCGCACCCCTCGCCCCCCAAAGCCGACAGTGTCGGCAGCGAGGCCTCGACCTCGCGCCCCGGCTCGGGGGGCCGCAGCCATACGGCGGCCCCCTGCAGGGTGCCCCCGAGGTGCAGGAGCGGCACTTGTCGCGCGCCGGCCGGGCCCGGCGGCCGTAGACCACGGGCCGCCTCTTCGGGGGGCAGCGGCGCGTCCATGACGCCGCCCTCGCCGATCGTGACCAGATCGAGCGCCAGCGCCCCCCACTCCAGCCAGTCCAGCAGCCCCGGCAGCTCCTCCGCGCTGCCCGCCGCCACCAGCAGCCGCATCCGCTCGCCCTGGAGGGCCACCGGAGAGTGCGGCGCGAGCCGGCGCAGGCCCGCACGGCCCGCCTCGGCCGGGACGTCCAGGACGTCGAAACGTTCGCCCACCCGCAGCCGTACTCCCGTGTGGGGCCGGTGTGGCTCCTCGGGCACCGTCGGCCAGCCCAGTTCGTTCTCGTACCAGCGGCGCAGGCGGTCGCCCGGGCGGTCGTCCGGATCGAGCGGGCGGCGCGGAAGAGGGACCGTGGTGGGGTCTGCGGGCGGAGAAGGGAGGGTTACCGGGTGGTGGCTGCCAACCATGCCAAGCGCAACCGTGGGAAGACGCCGCGAGTTACGCTGGGTGCCGTCGTGAATGCGCAGAGTGCTGGAAACAGGGGCTTGCGGGGGTGCGGCGAGGCGCAAGGTTGTTCGCCCATAGCGGAGCGAACCGGTGCGCGCGGCATGGAGTGTCAGTCCCAGCGGGTAAGACATCCCTAGTGGGAGGGGGCGACACGCAGGACAGGGCGTCTCACGTTCGCCATCGGCGTACTGATGGTGAGGGTAACTGTCTGGCCTGCGGGAACATCGTCTCGCACCATCGGGTTGGAGCATATGTCGGCGTTCGGGGTCAGGAGGAAGTGTTGGTTCTCGGTCCGGTGTCGGCAGTTGGAATGAGCGGTCCCCGCTTGCGGGACTAAGCTGCGGAAGGACAGGGAGGGGAAGTTCCCCCCACTGCCTGACCGCTCTGAGGAGCGATTAACGATGTTCGAGAGGTTCACCGACCGCGCGCGGCGGGTTGTCGTCCTGGCTCAGGAAGAAGCCCGGATGCTCAACCACAACTACATCGGCACCGAGCACATCCTCCTGGGCCTGATCCACGAGGGTGAGGGTGTCGCCGCCAAGGCCCTTGAGAGCCTCGGGATTTCGCTCGAGGCGGTCCGCCAGCAGGTGGAGGAGATCATCGGCCAGGGCCAGCAGGCCCCGTCCGGGCACATCCCCTTCACCCCCCGTGCCAAGAAGGTCCTGGAGCTGTCGCTCCGCGAGGCCCTTCAGCTGGGCCACAACTACATCGGCACGGAGCACATCCTGCTCGGCCTGATCCGTGAGGGCGAGGGCGTCGCGGCCCAGGTCCTGGTCAAGCTGGGCGCCGATCTCAACCGGGTGCGGCAGCAGGTCATCCAGCTGCTCTCCGGCTACCAGGGCAAGGAGACCGCCACCGCCGGCGGGCCTGCCGAGGGCACCCCCTCGACGTCCCTGGTCCTCGACCAGTTCGGCCGGAACCTCACCCAGGCCGCTCGTGAGTCCAAGCTCGACCCGGTCATCGGGCGCGAGAAGGAGATCGAGCGGGTCATGCAGGTGCTGTCCCGCCGTACCAAGAACAACCCGGTCCTGATCGGTGAGCCCGGCGTCGGCAAGACCGCCGTCGTCGAGGGGCTCGCCCAGGCCATCGTCAAGGGCGAGGTGCCCGAGACCCTCAAGGACAAGCACCTCTACACCCTCGACCTCGGCGCGCTGGTCGCCGGCTCCCGCTACCGCGGTGACTTCGAGGAGCGCCTGAAGAAGGTGCTCAAGGAGATCCGCACCCGCGGCGACATCATCCTGTTCATCGACGAGCTCCACACGCTGGTCGGTGCGGGTGCCGCCGAGGGCGCCATCGACGCGGCTTCCATCCTGAAGCCGATGCTGGCCCGCGGCGAGCTGCAGACCATCGGTGCCACCACGCTGGACGAGTACCGCAAGCACCTGGAGAAGGACGCGGCCCTGGAGCGCCGCTTCCAGCCCATCCAGGTCGCCGAGCCCTCGCTCCCGCACACCATCGAGATCCTCAAGGGTCTGCGCGACCGGTACGAGGCCCACCACCGTGTCTCGATCACCGACGAGGCCCTCGTCCAGGCCGCGACCCTGGCCGACCGGTACATCTCGGACCGCTTCCTGCCGGACAAGGCGATCGACCTGATCGACGAGGCCGGTTCCCGGATGCGCATCCGCCGGATGACCGCTCCGCCGGACCTTCGCGAGTTCGACGAGAAGATCGCCGGTGTCCGCCGGGACAAGGAGTCCGCGATCGACTCGCAGGACTTCGAGAAGGCCGCCTCCCTGCGCGACAAGGAGAAGCAGCTCCTGGCCGCCAAGGCCAAGCGGGAGAAGGAGTGGAAGGCCGGCGACATGGACGTCGTCGCCGAGGTCGACGGCGAGCTGATCGCCGAGGTCCTCGCGACCGCCACCGGCATCCCGGTCTTCAAGCTGACCGAGGAGGAGTCCTCGCGTCTGCTGCGCATGGAGGACGAGCTCCACAAGCGGGTCATCGGTCAGAAGGACGCCGTCAAGGCGCTGTCGAAGGCGATCCGTCGTACGCGCGCGGGTCTGAAGGACCCGAAGCGTCCCGGTGGTTCGTTCATCTTCGCCGGCCCGTCCGGTGTCGGTAAGACCGAGCTGTCCAAGGCGCTCGCCGAGTTCCTCTTCGGTGACGAGGACGCGCTGATCTCCCTCGACATGTCGGAGTTCAGCGAGAAGCACACGGTCTCCCGTCTCTTCGGTTCGCCCCCCGGCTACGTGGGCTACGAAGAGGGTGGCCAGCTGACGGAGAAGGTCCGCCGCAAGCCGTTCTCGGTCGTCCTCTTCGACGAGGTCGAGAAGGCCCACCCGGACATCTTCAACTCGCTGCTGCAGATCCTGGAGGACGGTCGCCTGACCGACTCCCAGGGCCGGGTCGTGGACTTCAAGAACACGGTCATCATCATGACGACCAACCTCGGCACCAGGGACATCTCCAAGGGCTTCAACCTGGGCTTCGCGGCCTCGGGTGACACGAAGTCCAACTACGAGCGCATGAAGAACAAGGTCTCGGACGAGCTCAAGCAGCACTTCCGCCCCGAGTTCCTCAACCGCGTCGACGACGTGGTCGTCTTCCCGCAGCTGACCCAGGAGGACATCCTCGCGATCGTCGACCTGATGATCGGCAAGGTGGACGAGCGCCTCAAGGACCGGGACATGGGCATCGAGCTCTCCCAGTCCGCCAAGGAGCTGCTCTCCAAGAAGGGTTACGACCCCGTGCTGGGCGCGCGTCCGCTGCGTCGCACCATCCAGCGCGAGATCGAGGACACCCTCTCGGAGAAGATCCTCTTCGGCGAGCTGCGTCCCGGCCACATCGTGGTCGTCGACACGGAGGGCGAGGGCGACACCAAGACCTTCACCTTCCGCGGCGAGGAGAAGTCGGCACTGCCGGACGTTCCGCCCATCGAGCAGGCGGCCGGCGGGGCCGGGCCGAATCTGAGCAAGGAGGCGTAACCCTTCGGGGTGAGCCGTGAGAGGGGTCGGTGCCTTTGGGCGCCGGCCCCTTTCGCTTGGTCAGAGGACGGACGGGCGGGGTACTTGGACCATGACCTCGGCATCGGGGAAGAGAGCGGTGTAAGGGTCCGCGCTCATCGACAGGGACGACTTCTCGGGATGCAGGCGAACCTCGCGGAGCTGCGGACATGCCCGGGCCAGTGGTGCCAGATCTCCGCTGTGTGAGGCCTTCGTCACATACACGGTCTCGACCGTGGGCAGTTGAGGGGCTCCCGCGAGGGTGGGGATCAGTTCCGCGTCGATTCCCAGGCGGGTCAGGTGTGGGAGCCTGCCTACCTCGGCCCAGTCCTGGGTGTCGAGATGGCCGACATCCTCCCTGAGGTTGAGGTAGTCGAGTGTCGTCCAGTGATTCAGGCCGCGGAGCCCCGAGCCGGCGATGGCTCCGTCACCGAGGCCGAGTGTCGTGAGCGGCGCGTCCGACGGCAGCGCGGCCAGCCCGACGCCCGGAAGAGAAGACGTCGGCGTCCGCGGAGAGGCCGTCGGGAGGCGGGGCCTGCCGGCGCAGTCGTCGGGCCAGTCCCGCACTGCCCAGCGTCACTCCTGGACGTCGTCCATGTCGCGATCGCCGAGGGCGAGCCGCCGGCGGGCCAGGGCATCGGCCACGGCGGTCCGTTCGTCGGCCGGGAACGGCGGCTCGTCCGGTGATTCGGCCGCCTGGGCGACCAGGTGGTCGGCGAGTCTGCGCACCTCCTTCTCGCCCAGGGTCCGTTTCTCTCCCCGGAACGACACCAGGTCCTTCAGCCGTACGGGCTTCTCGACCAGCCCGGCACCCGGCCGGTCGGCCACGAACAGCTTCTTCAGCAGTGGGCCGACCAGGCTCGACGCCAGCCGCCCAGTACCGCGGCCTCCATCCGCCACCCCCGTGACTCGCGCCTACGGATGGAGCCTAGCCGGGGGCTATGACAACTGGCCGTCGTAATCCGGGAGTTTGAACGTCCTGTCGGCGTGGCCGCCCGACAGGTCGGTGGTGCTGTTGCCGATGTTGGCGATGATGTCGTAGCCCTTGTTCTCGATGTCGACGCGCTGGGCCGTCTTGTAGGCGGCGACGTCCTTGAAGAGGTCGAGGAGGCCGCGGACGTAGAGGCCGGTGACCTTGTAGCCGTCGTACTCGAGGTTGTACTCGGTGGGCAGGTAGATGATTCCGGGGCGGGCCGTGACGAAGAAGAGGGAGACGCCGTGCTCCTGGGCGTACCTGGCGACGTTCAGGACGGGCCTGTTGGCGGGCTGCGGGTAGCTGAAGCCGTAGTCGGTCTCCAGCGTGGTGTTGTCGATGTCGAAGACGATCGCCTGCTTCTCGCCCGGCTCGGCGGCGGCGATGCGCTGCTTGAGGTAGGGGAGGGCCTGGTCCATCACCGTCTGGCAGTCCTTCTGCCAGGTCGTGTAGTCGACGTCCCCGGTGCTCGTGGCCGCGTTCGCGGGGGTGGCGAGGGCCAGCAGGGCGGAGGCCGAGACGGCGGTGACGGCTGTGCGGCGCGCCCAGGGGCGTCTGTCGGTCATGGGTGGGGTCCTCTCGCGTCCGTATGTCGTTGTCGCGTGCATGATGCTGGGCGAGGGTGGCGCGAGGGGAACCGTAGGGTTACTGGGCGGTAAGTCGCCAGAGATGTGCATCACATGGCGTGGGGGATTCCGTACGGCCGTCCTGGCCGTCGGTCTCGGTGCGTCGGTCGTACTGGGGGCCGGCGTCGCGGCCGCCGTGGGCGTCCACCCACAGCGGCCAGGACTTCGCCGTGGCCAGCGGCACCGAGGTCGTCGCCGCGCACGGCGGTACGGCCGTCAAGGCCGGTGGCAACGGCGCCGGTGACGGGCCCGCGTACGGGAACGCGATCGTGATCAAGCACGGCGACGGGACCTACTCGCAGTACGCCCATCTCTCCCGGATCGACGTCAAGGTCGGCCAGGTCGTCAGGACCGGCCAGCACGTCGCCCGGTCCGGTAACACCGGCAACTCAAGCGGCCCGCACCTGCACTTCGAGATCCGCAGGACTGCCGACTACGGCTCCGCGACAGACCCCGTCGCCTTCCTGCGCGCCAAGGGCCTGAGTCTCTGGTCCGTCGTAGCCCGTGATGGCCCGTGGTGGCCTGTCGTGGTCCGTCAACGGGCGCTGACGCTAAGGGGTCTCCACGCGCGCGTGCGTGCCCTCGTGCGCCTGGGTGACCAGTGCCATCGCGACCTCCAGGACCGCCGCGCGCTTCTGCTCGTCGGTTCCCGGGAGGTCGTTCAGGGCGAACATGCCGGCGTGCATCGTGAAGACCGCGCTGACGCAGCGGACCTGGTCGACCAGGTCCGCGTCCGGGTCGATGAGGATGTCGCGCATGCCCATCATGCGGTTGCGGAACAACTCGCCGACGCGGAGCTCCTTCACCGTCGCCTGGTTCTCCTGCATGAAGCGGAAGAGCGGGAGCGCCTCGGAGAGCGCCTCGCTGTAACGGCGGATGAGCTCCTGCTTGGTCTCCAGGGTGTGCGGCTGTTGCCTGCCCCAGTCGATCAGCTCCGCCATCGGCTGGCAGAGGTCCTCGAAGATGCTGACGAGGATCTCTTCCTTGGTCTTGAAGTGGTAGTAGAGCGCGGCCTTGGTGACGTGCAGGCTCTCCGCGATCTCGCGCAGTGACGTCTTCTCGTAGCCCTGCTCCGCGAAGAGTTCGAGCGCCACGTCCTGGATCCGCTGGCGAGTGTTACCGCGGCGCTGCCGCTTGGTGCCGTCCATGGTGCCGCCCATTCTCGCGCTCCTCACGACCCCTTTGAACTTACCTGCCGACCGACTAGAAAAACTTACTTGACGCCCGGCTAGTTACGGGTCTACCTTCCCCAGTGTAGTCAACTAGCCGGTCGGCAAGTAAGTGAGCCGGCTGGGGGGAAGCAGTGGCGAAGCGGCCGAGGTATCCAGGGGAGTGGGCAACGGTGGCGGACACAGAAACAGTCGAGACCAAGCCGGACAAACAGCCGAAGAGCGTGCGGGTCGTCCTGCTCGCGCTCATGATCACCATGATGCTCGCCATGCTCGACAACATGATCGTGGGCACCGCGATGCCGACGATCGTGGGTGATCTCGGCGGCCTCGCACACCTTTCGTGGGTGGTGACGGCGTACACGCTGGCCACCGCGGCCGCGACCCCGGTGTGGGGCAAGCTCGGTGACATGTACGGCCGCAAGGCCACCTTCATGACCTCGATCGTGGTCTTCCTGATCGGCTCCGCGCTCAGCGGCATGGCCCAGAACATGAACGAGCTGATCGGCTTCCGAGCCGTGCAGGGCCTCGGCGCCGGCGGTCTGATGGTCGGCGTCATGGCGATCATCGGCGATCTGGTCCCGCCCCGGGAGCGCGGCAAGTACCAGGGCATGATGGCCGGTGTCATGGCGCTCGCCATGATCGGCGGACCGCTGGTCGGCGGCACCATCACCGACAACTGGGGCTGGCGCTGGTCGTTCTACATCAACCTGCCGCTCGGCGTGGTCGCGCTCGGTCTGATCAGCGCGGTGCTGCATCTGCCGAAGAAGCGGTCCAAGGCCGGGATCGACTACCTGGGTGTCGTGCTGCTGACGGTCGGCATCACCTCGATCGTGCTGGTCACCACCTGGGGCGGCAGCGAGTACGCCTGGACGTCCGCGCGGATCATGGAGCTCATCGGCATCGGTGTGGCCTCGCTGATCGGGTTCGTGTTCTGGCAGACCAAGGCCGCCGAGCCGGTCGTACCGCTGCACATCTTCCGCAGCCGCAACTTCACCCTGATGTCGATCATCGGCTTCATCACCGGTTTCGTGATGTTCGGCGCGACCCTCTTCCTGCCGCTCTACCAGCAGTCGGTGCAGGGGGCTTCCGCGACCAACTCCGGGCTGCTGCTCCTGCCGATGCTCGGCGCGATGCTGGTGACCTCGATGGTGGCCGGCCGGGTCACCACCAACACCGGCAGGTACAAGGTGTTCCCGGTCGTCGGCAGTGCGCTGATGATCGTCGGGCTCTACCTGCTGTCCACGATGGACACCGGGACCTCGCGGTTCACGTCCGGCGTGTTCATGGCGGTCGTCGGTCTGGGCATGGGCTGCCTGATGCAGATCACCATGCTGGTCGCGCAGAACAGCGTGGAGATGAAGGACATGGGTGTCGCGTCCTCGTCGACGACCCTGTTCCGGACGCTGGGTTCCTCCTTCGGTGTCGCCGTCATGGGCGCGCTGTTCAACAACCGGGTGCAGCACGTCATGACCGAGCGGGCCGGCGCGCTGGGCTCGAAGATCACCGAGAAGTCGGCGCAGCTGGACGCGAAGAGCCTGGAGAAGCTGCCGGCCGTGGCGCGGGAGGCGTACCAGCACGCGGTGTCCGCGGGCACGCACTCCTCCTTCCTGCTGGGGTCCGTGGTCGCCGTGGTCGCGCTGGTGGCGTCGGTCTTCGTGAAGGAGGTCGCGCTGCGCGGGGCCGGGCCGAAGCCGGAAGGGGCGGCGGAGGAGACCGCGGTGCAGACGTCGGTCGTCGAGGCGGTCTGAACCGACGAGGCCGCTGAGCTGAACATCCGAATCACCAGTGAGTGAGAATCGCCGATGAGCTGAGAAACATCGGTGAGCTGAGAATCATCAGTGAGCTGAAGGTCCCCGGTAGGTGTCCGCCCCGGGGGCCTTCGTCATGTGCGGGGGCCTTCGTCAGGGACTGCGGGTCATTGTCAGACCCGGGTGTCACCATCGGGGCATGGACGTTTTACGGCATCGTCTGGTAGCTGCCCGTGTTCGTCGGCGCGTGTTCCGGCAGCCACAGGACCGCCACCGCGCCCTCCGCCGGGACGTGGTCGGGGGCGCCGACCGGGCGGACGTTGCGGAAGGTCAGCCGGGCGCCCAGGACCCGCGCCTGGCCGGCCGCGATCGTCAGGCCCAGGCCGTGGCCGTGGCCCGAGCGGTCCGAGCTGCCGGTGCGGAAGCGGCTCGGGCCGTCCGCCAGGAGGTCGCCCGGGAAACCGGGGCCGTGGTCGCGGACCCTGATGACCCGGCCCTCGACGGTGACCTGGATCGGCGGCTTGCCGTGCCGGGCCGCGTTGGCGAGCAGGTTGAACAGGACCCGCTCCAGTCGGCGCGGGTCGGTCGTGACCATCGACTCGTGCACCACCCGCACCTCGATGTGCGGGTCCTTCACCGCCACCCGCCGGGCGACGAACTCACCGAGCATCAGGTCCTGCAGCTCGGCCCGCTCGGAGGCCCCGTCCAGACGGGCCACCTCCAGGACGTCCTCGACGAGGGTGCGCATGGCCTTCGCCCGGTCGAGCACCAGCTCGGTGGGGCGGCCGGGAGGCAGCAGCTCGGCGGCCGTGAGCAACCCGGTCACCGGTGTGCGCAGCTCGTGCGCGATGTCCGCGGTGACCCGGCGCTCGGCCTCCAACCGCTGCTGCAACGCGTCCGCCATGGCGTCCACCGCGCTCGCGAGATCGTCGGTCTCGTCCCGTACGACACCGCCGATGGCGTCCCGCACCCGCACGTCCGGCTCGCCCTTGGCGACCTGGTTGGCCGCGGCCGCCGCCTTGCGCAGCCGGCGCGAGAGCTGCCCGCCGATCAGCACGCCCAGCGCGCTGCCACCCAGGACGACCGCGATGGAACCGATCACCAGCGCCTGGTCGAGGTCCCTGAGGATGTTCACGCTGCGGTCGGTGAACCCGGAGTGCAGCGACAGCACATGACCGTCCTTGACGGGTACGGCGGCCCAGATGTCCGGCACGCCGTTCGCACGGTCGGTGATGTAGGTCGCGCGCCGGCCCTCCTCCATCTTCACCCGCAGCGCCGAGGGCAGATCGGGATCGTCCTTCTGGACGTTCGGGAAGTTCGGCCGACCGGACAGCTCGTAGTTGCGCTGGGCGACCTGGATGCGCTCGTCGGCGAGGTCGCGCGCGTTGTCCAGCATCGACACCCGGGCCGCGTTGTGCACGACCAGGCTCAGCGCTATCGCCACCAGCGCGCCGACCAGCGCGATCGCGGCGCTGAGCTTCCAGCGCAGCCCCGTGCGAATCCCCGCGCTCCGGCTCGGTCTCCCGAAGATCCCCCGCATGTTCCCGACGTCCCCGCTCAGGCCTTCAACTTGTAGCCGAAGCCACGGACCGTCTCGATCCGGTCCTGGCCGATCTTCGTACGCAACCGCTGCACATGGACGTCCACCACGCGCGTGTCCCCGCCCCAGCCGTAGTCCCACACGCGCTCCAGCAGCTTGTCCCGCGACAGGACCGTGCCCGGCGCGGAGGAGAACTCCAGCAGCAGCCGCATCTCCGTCGGCGTCAGCGCCACCGGCAGGCCGGCCCGGCGCACCTCCATGCCCTCGGTGTCGATCTCCAGTTCGCCGAAGGTCAGCACCCCTCCGGCGACCTCGGCCCCACCCTCGTCATGCTTCTCGCCGCCGCTCGCGTGCCCGAACCGCCGGAGCACCGCACGGATCCGCGCGACCAGTACGGCGCCGTCGAACGGCTTGGTCACGTAGTCGTCGGCGCCCGCCTCCAGGCCCAGCACCACGTCGATCGAGTCGGCGCGCGCCGACAGCATGATCACCGGCACGGTCGACTCGTCGCGGATACGACGGCACAGGCTGACCCCGTCCAGGCCGGGCACCATGACGTCGAGCAGCGCGATGTCGGGGCGGTCCGCCCGGAACGCCTCCAGGCCCGACAGACCGTCGGGCATGGCGGTGACCGCGAAGCCGTCCCGCTCCAGGGCGAGCTGGGTGGCCTCGCGGATGACGTCGTCGTCCTCGACGAACAGGACGTGGGTCTGGTCTGCCATCCCGTTGCTCTCAGTTCTCGTGGTGGTGTCGTCACCCGTACATCGGTCCGAAGGGGCCTGCCGGTTCACCCGGTTCACCCGGATCACTTGGTTCACCTGGTTCACCCGGTTCCCTCGTACTTCTCAGGACGAGGGCGAGGCGCTTCCTCCGACCACGTTGGAGTAGTCGTTGCGCGTGTGGTACCTCGCGGTGAAGTGGTCGGTGTTCCAGCTGTACGTCGTGACGATCTCGCCGGACGGACTCGACACCGGATCACCCTTCTCGTACACCTGCTTGGTCACCACCAGGTCGCCGCGGTCTATCTCCGCGTAGATCGGAGGCTCCTCGGCCTGGAACACATTCTCGTACCGACCGCCCTCCTGGCGATACACGTACGAGCCGATTCCCACCGCGTCGCCGCAGGTCAGCACGTTCACCACGACGTCGTCGACCGAGCCGCCGGTCAGCTCGCCGTACGACACGTCGACCGGGTACTCGTCGGCCACGCACGGCTTCAGGTCGCGTTTGACCTCCGCGGAGACGGCCGGATCGTCCTTGACGAGCTTGATCGGGTCCACGTGGTCCGCGGTCTGTGCGGGGCCGGGTGTGGGCGCGGCGGCGACGCCCGCCACCGAGTCGGCGTGGGCCGGGCCCTCGTCCCGTGCTCCGGTGCCGCCGGTGGCGCACCCAGAGACCAAAAGGGCGAGGGCGGCGAGCACGGCCACCGCCGTGAACGCCGCCTGCAGGTTCCCCCGGGCCGCCTCGGACCCCGCGGGGATCAGACCGCGCAACGCTCCTGCTCCTCGTACTCCAGAGCCCGTGCGTCCAGGTCGCGGCTCTCCAGCTCCTCGCGGAGCCGGGCGAGCGCCCGGTGCAGCGTGCTCTTGACCGTGCCGGCCGACATGCCGAGGGCCGCGGCCGTCTCCTCCGTGGACATCTGCTCCCAGTGTCGCAGCACAACGACACTGCGCTGTTTCGGCGCCAGAACTTTCATGATGTCCATAAGAAGCGCGCGGTCCGCGTGCTGCTCCGTGGAGTCGTCGACGCTGGCGTCCGGGAGCTGCTCGGTGGGGACTTCCTCCAGCTTGCGCGCCCGCCACCACTCGGTACGGGTGTTGATCATCACCCGGCGCAGGTAGGCGTCCGCGAGTCGCTTGTCCGCGATGCCCTCCCAGCGGCCGTACGTCCGCACGAGCGCCGTCTGGAGGAGGTCCTGGGCGTCCGTCGGGTCCGGAACCAGCCGTCGGGCACTGCGCAACAGCGCGTCCTGCCGGGTGCGGACGTACTCCTCGAACTCGAGCACCTCGCCCTGCGCCATGTGAACCGCCTCCTGATCCCCGTTGCCGGCCGGCCCTTTCGCCGTCGGTGTCTTCGTGGGAATGAAGCTACGGAGCTGTTGTCACGGCGTTGTCCGAGCTGGCAATCGGCTGGCACTCGGCTGTCCGTCGGTTGTGTAACGGACGTAGGAACGGGGTAAAGGCGTGCAGTTGGTTATGCCCTTATGGGGTGATTTGGGGGTGGGGGCGGGACGGGGTGGAGTGGAGGGGCTTCCGTTTCACGGCTTCGGTTTCACGGCTTCGGCTTGAAGGCTTCAGCTTGAAGGCAAGCGGTACATGCCGCCGGGCAGCGGTTCCACCAAGCCGTCCGCGACCAGTCCGTCGAGTGCCCGGGCGCGCTGCACCGGTTCGTGCCACACCCGGTCGAGCGCCGACTGCGGGACGGGGGCGTGCGCCTCGCGGAGTACGGCGAGCAGCTTGCCGCGGACCTGGCGGTCCGTGCCGGCGTACGTCTGGCCGCGGCGCGGCGGGCCGTCGTGCTCGGGCTTGCCCGCGAGGCGCCAGGCGCACTGGGTGGCGATGGGGCAGCGGTGGCAGGACTCGTTCTTGGCGGTGCAGATCAGCGCGCCCAGCTCCATCGAGGCCGCCGCCCATCTGGACGCCGTGTGGTCGTCCTCGGGCAGCAGGGCTCGGGCCAGCTTGCGTTCGGCGGCGGTGGTGGCGTTCGGCGGATACTGGACGCCGGTGACGGCTCGGGCGAAGACCCGGCGGACGTTGGTGTCCAGGACCGCGTGGCGCTGGCCGTAGGCGAAGGAGGCGACCGCGGCGGCCGTGTACTCGCCGATGCCGGGCAGGGCGAGAAGCTGGGCGTGGTCGGTGGGTACGTCGCCGCCGTGCCGTTCCGTTATGGCGACCGCGGCGCCGTGCAGTCGGAGTGCGCGGCGTGGGTAGCCGAGTCGGCCCCAGGCGCGGACCGCCTCGCCGGGGGCCTCCTTCGCCAGGTCGGCGGGGCGGGGCCAGCGGGCCAGCCACTGCTCGTAGACGGGCAGGACGCGGTTCACGGGCGTCTGCTGGAGCATGAACTCGCTGACCATCACGCCCCAGGGGCCGGCTTCGCGGCGCCGCCAGGGGAGGTCGCGGGCGTGGTCGGCGAACCAGTCGATGACGGGGGAGTGGAGTGCCTCGGCGGGGGCGGTGGTCTGGGGGGTGTTCGTGAGCGCAGTCATGGCCTTCTGATCCTGCCATGGGGCCGGGGGTGTTTGGCCGAGGTTGCGGGTTGGGTCGCGCCTGCTGTGGGGGTGGGGGCGGGGTCGTGACGGTACGGCGAGCCCGCCGCAGTCAAGGGAAACGCCTGTGGGGAGGCGGGGCCGGGACAGGACGCGGACGCGTGCGTGCTGCGCCGTACCGCCACGATCCCTTCCGTGCGTACGCGGCTGCGGGTTCGGCTGCCTGCGGTCCAACTGGCCTGGTGCGGAATGATGATCCGGAAAAGTTGACGCCCAGGCGGCGGGTGGGGCAAGCGAACGCGCCGATCTCTCGTACAGTTTGCGCCGTGGGATCTCTGCGCAATCCTGTCGGGCCGCTTCCCTCCTCCATCTACTGGCGTCGGAGGGCCGTACTGCTGTCTGTCCTAGCCCTGTTGGCGTTGCTGATCGCCTGGATCGTGACGTCGGGCGGGGGCGGGAAGAAGAAGGACGACGGGGCCAACGGCAGGACTCCTGTGCCCACCATCAGTGCTGGGCCGTCGGGTTCGGGGCCCGCCATCAGTCAAGCCCCGGGCGGGCGGGACGAGTCCAGCGGTGGGGGCGGCGGGAATGGTGGCAGCAGTGGGAGTGGTGGGGGTAGTGGGAGTGGTGGCGGTGCTGGGGGTGCCGGTGGGGTGGATTCCGGGGGTGCGGGGGGTAGTGGGGTTGGGCAGGGGGATACCGTGCCTGCCGGGGCTGTCTTGCCCAACTGTGTTGCCAGTGGGGTGAAGTTGGGTGTGCGGAGTCTGCACAACTCCTATGGGCCCACTGACACCGTCGCGCTGTTGGTGACCGCCACCAACTCCTCGGGCAGTGACTGCAAGGTCGATCTCGGGCCCAAGAGTGCGGTGTTGACGATTTCCAAGTCGACCGACAGTCAGGACGACTTCTGGTCCTCGGCCGACTGTCCCCGGACCGCGGCCAGTTTGCTGTTCCGGGCGCCTGCCGGGAGGAGCATCACTTATACGGTGAAGTGGGATCGGAAGCCCAGTGCTCCCGCTTGTGCGACGCCGCCGGCCGGGGTGGCCGGGGCGGGGACCTATCTGGTGCAGCTGGCGGCCTCGGGGTACGGGACCTCGCAGACGTCGTTCGTGCTGGAGAATGATTAGTCAGACGTAGCGTTCCAGGATCGAGCTCTCCGCCAGGCGGGAGAGGCCCTCGCGGACGCTTCGGGCCCGGGCCTCGCCCACGCCGTCCACCGTCTGGAGGTCGTCCACGCTCGCGGCGAGCAGCTTCTGCAGGCCGCCGAAGTGTTCCACCAGGCGGTCGATGATCGCGCCGGGGAGGCGCGGCACCTTGGCCAGCAGGCGGAAGCCGCGGGGGGAGACCGCCGAATCGAGGGCTTCCGGGGAGCCCGTGTAGCCCAGTGCGCGGGCCACCGTGGGCAGTTCGAGGAGTTCGGCGTGGGTGAGGGCGTCGAGCTCGTACAGGGCCTCGTCGACCGTGCGGGAGCGCTTCGCGGTGGGCTCGGGGACGTAGTCGCGGACCACGAGTTCGCGCTCCGGTTCCACGCCCGCGATCAACTCGTCCAGTTGCAGGGCGAGAAGGCGGCCGTCGGTGCCCAGTTCGACCACGTATTCGGCGATTTCGGTGGCGATACGGCGGACCATCTCCAGGCGCTGGGCCACGGCCGAGACGTCCCGGACCGTGACCAGGTCCTCGATCTCCAGGGCCGAGAGGGTGCCGGCGACCTCGTCCAGGCGGAGCTTGTAGCGCTCCAGGGTCGCGAGGGCCTGGTTGGCGCGGGAGAGGATCGCCGCCGAGTCCTCCAGGACGCGGCGCTGGCCGTCGACGTAGAGGGCGACCAGTCGCATCGACTGGGAGACGGAGACCACCGGGAAGCCGACCTGCTTGGAGATACGGTCCGCCGTGCGGTGGCGGGTGCCGGTCTCCTCGGTCGGGATCGTCGCGTCGGGGACGAACTGGACGCCCGCGCGGAGGATCTTCGACAGGTCGGACGAGACGACGATGCCGCCGTCCAGCTTGCACAGCTCGCGCAGACGCGTCGCCGTGAACTCGACGTCCAGGATGAAACCGCCGGTGCACATGGCCTCGACGCTCTTGTCGAAGCCGAGCACGATGAGTCCGCCGGTGTTGCCGCGCAGGACACGTTCGAGGCCGTCGCGCAGACCGGTACCGGGAGCCACGGCGCTCAGAGAGGCGCGCATCAGGCCATCGGTGCCGGAACTCCCGCCGGACTTTCCGGGAGCTGCTGCCCGGTCGTTGGCTGCCACTGCACTCCTCCGGTCGCAGGTTCTGGGGCGCCCCCGCGTCGCACATTCTGCTCGTACGGACGGGCGAGACCTGGGCAAAGTCTACCGGCGGTCCTCCTCGTCCCGTGGGGCGTCTCGGCGACGCGAGCGCGGAAGGACCCGCAGAGCGTCTCCTATGTCGGCGACTTCCAGGACCTTCATACCCGAAGGGATCTTGCCAGGGTCGCTCGGCACCAGCGCGTGAGTGAAGCCCAGACGGTGTGCTTCGGCGAGCCGGCGCTGGACCCCCGTGACCCGTCTGACCTCGCCCGCGAGGCCCACTTCGCCGATCGCGACGAGGTTCTTGGGCAGGGGGGTGTCGCTGGCTGCGGAGGCGAGCGCGAGGGCGATCGCGAGGTCGGCGGCGGGCTCGGAGAGCTTCACCCCGCCGACGGTCGCGGAATAGATGTCCCGCTTGCCCAGAGCGCTGATCCGGCCCCGCTGCTCCAGGACCGCGAGCATCATCGAGACGCGTGAGGTCTCGAGGCCGGAGGTGGTGCGACGGGGGGACGGGATCTGTGAGTCGACAGTGAGCGCCTGGACTTCGGCCACCAGGGGACGGCGGCCCTCCAGGGTGACGGTCAGACAGGTGCCCGGGACCGGTTCGTCACGTCGTGTCAGGAAAAGTCCGCTTGGGTCGGCGAGGCCCGTGATGCCCTCGTCGTGCAGTTCGAAGCAGCCGACCTCGTCGGTGGCGCCGTAGCGGTTCTTGACGCCACGGACGAGACGCAGACGGGCATGCCGGTCGCCCTCGAAGCTGAGGACCACGTCCACGAGGTGTTCCAGCAGACGGGGGCCGGCGATCGCGCCGTCCTTGGTGACATGGCCCACGAGCAGGGTGGACATGCCGCGCTCCTTGGAGGCGCGGATGAGCGCGCCGGCGACCTCGCGGACCTGGGCCATGCCACCGGGGGCGCCGTCGATCTCGGGGGAGGCGACGGTCTGGACGGAGTCCATGATCAGGAGGGAGGGCTTGACCGCGTCCAAGTGGCCGAGCACGGCGGCCAGATCGGTCTCGGCGGCCAGATAGAGGTGGTCGTGGATGGCCTTGATGCGGTCGGCGCGCATCCTGACCTGGCTGGCCGACTCCTCGCCCGTGACATACAGCGTGCGGTGCTCCTCGCTCGCCGACTTGGCCGCCACGTCCAGCAGCAGCGTGGACTTGCCGACGCCGGGCTCGCCCGCCAGCAGCACCACCGCGCCGGGCACCAGACCGCCGCCGAGCACCCGGTCCAGCTCGGGCACGCCGGTCGAGCGGGCGGTGGCCTGGCGGCCGTCGACCTGACCGATGGGCAGCGCGGACGTGGTGACGCGGCCCGGCGTGGTCGTACGGACCGCGGGCGCGCCGTACTCCTCGATCGTCCCCCACGCCTGGCACTCGGGGCAGCGGCCGAGCCACTTGGCCGTCTGCCAGCCGCACTCCGTGCAGCGGTAGGACGGGCGGTCCTTGGTGGTCCTGGTGCGGGTGGCCATGTCGAGAACCGTAACCGGCGGCACTGACAAAGCGGGTGTCGGGCGGGTGCCGGCCCCGCGAGAGCCCGTTGCGAACCGGCCACCACCACTCCGAACCGGCCACGGAACGAAGGGTTCGTGTCCCCTATTGAGGGATCGTTTCACCCGTACGGAGTAAATGTGCTCAAGGGGGAGGAAGCCTCTGCTCTCCGCCGCCTACCGTCCACGGATGATGAGCAGCAGTCCGGAGACCTCGACCCGCACCACCGGCGCACACCGGGCGCGCCGGGAGGCGCGTGACCGTGCCGCGGCGCGTACGTTGGCGCAGCGGCCGCCCGTGCGCTACGAGCCGTATCTGGACGGGCTGTTCACCTACTGCCTGTCCGTGCTGTGCGACCACGACACCGCGACCGAGGCGCTCGGCGACGTCCTCGCCCTCGCCGAGAAGCGCGGTGGCCCGGAAACGTCCGGGGACCGCCGTTCCTGGCTGTACGCCCTCGCCCGCTGGGCCTGTCTGCGCAAGCTCGCCGAGGCCAAGCAGAAACGTCAGGGCACCCACGCGGCGGGACGGCACGGCGCCGAGAAACAGCCCTCCGCGCCCCCCGTCTCCGAAGAGGTCCTGGAGCGGCGCCGCGGTCAACTCGCCCTGCTCGCCTGGCCGGAGGCCGCCGGCACCACACCGGAGCAGCGCGAGGCGCTGGAGTTGGCCGTACGGCATCACCTCGCCGCCCATGAGGTCGCCGCCGTGCTCGGCATGGACCTCGCGAACGCCCGCGAACTGCTCGCCTCCGCCGCCTGCGAGGTCGAGCGCACGCGCGCCGCCCTCGCCGTCGTGGAGACCGGCAGCTGTCCGAGCGTCGCCCGGCTCGCCGGCGATCACCAGCTGGTGCTCAGCTCGGCCGTGCGCAAGGAACTCGTCCGGCACGTCGACGACTGCCCGGTCTGCCGCCGTGCCGCCGAGCGGGCCATCCCGGGGCGATGGCCCGGCGCGATGGTCACCCCGGCCGAACTGCCCGTCCTGGAGGCGCCCCGCGCGGCCCTGCACGTGGCGCTGGCGCATCACCCACGCGCGCGTGGCGCCGACGTGCCCCGGTTCGACCGGCGCGGCTTCCCGATGGACCCCAAGGACCGCGCCGCCCGCCGCGACCGCCTACGCGCGCGTGCCGTGACGACCACGGTCGTGGCCACCGTGGTGGCGGCGCCGGTGCTCGCCCTGTGGGCCGCCTACCGCGGCGCACCCGAGGCCGAGGGCGCCGACGGCCGTTCCACCAGCGCCAGCGGGGCCCACGGCCCCGGCAGCCTGGACGGCGAGGCGACCGGCGGCGGCTACGAGAACGCCGGCAATGCCAGCACCCGGCCCGACGGCCGCTTCCGCAAGGGCGCGAAACCCGACGTCTCCGTGGAGGTCATCAGCGTCGCGGGCGCCGGCCGTACCGGCGCGGGAAACCTCGACGTCTCGGCCGGCAACAGCGGCGCCATCACGCTGATCACCCTCACCGCGACCGGCTCGGCCCCGGTGCGCTGGTCCGCGACCACCCGCCAGTCCTGGCTCTACTTCAGCAGCACGTCGGGAACCCTCGCGCCGGGCCACACGTTCACGATCAAGGTGTACGTCGACCATCTGCGCGAGCCGTCCGGCCACTGGAGCGCACAGGTGGCGATCGCACCGGCAGGCGCCGTCGTCTCCATCGAGGGCTACGGCAGCGCGCCGGGCCCCTCGGACCCGACGGACCCCGGCTCCACGAGCCCCCCCCACCCCCCCCCCTCCCCCCCCGGCCCCCCCACCCCCCCCCCCCTTGGGCCCCCCCCCCCCCCCCCCCCCCCCCCCCCCCCCCCCCCCCCCCCCCCCCCCCCCCCCCCCCCCCCC
>Ga0182007_10000633_pt1 | contig 20430 bp, 15 predicted proteins | sample Sormic07211113_1_FD_123023 | JGI IMG/M metagenome (GOLD analysis project Ga0182007, IMG submission 123023) | Rhizosphere microbial communities from Sorghum bicolor, Mead, Nebraska, USA - 072115-113_1 MetaG | ecosystem: Host-associated > Plants > Roots > Rhizosphere | place: USA: Nebraska... | reverse complement strand
CGCTTGCACTTGGACCCCGGTGCCTTGCAGCTCAGCGTTCAACGACTGAGTCAGGCTCAATACATAAGCCTTGCTCGCGCTGTACGTCGCATTGAACCGCTCAGGAAACAACGCCACCACCGAGGCAATATTGATGATCGAGCCGCGCCCAGCCTTGGCAAAACTGGCAGCTGCAGCCGATGCCAGACGTGTGACTGTTGTAACGTTCAGCTGGATCAGCCGTTCCAGTTGCTCCATGTCTGCGTTTGCCAACAAACCATCGGCAGCTACGCCCGCGTTGTTGAGCAACAGGCTGATACTCGAATCACTGCGAAGCCGTTGCTCCACCTTCAGCACATCATCCCGTTGTGTGAGATCTGCCTTGAGCACCTCCACCTTAATGCCATGCTCGGCGCGCAACGTGCTCGCCGCAGCTTCCAGCCGCTGCTCGTCACGAGCAACCAGCAACAAATCAAAACCACGAGCTGCCAAACGCTCAGCGTAAATTGCACCGATACCGGAGGATGCTCCGGTGACGAGGGCTGTACCTTGGGTCTGGGGAGTGTTCATGAGCGAGCTCCTGAGGATGCGATAGAGAGATGAGCGCCTGGGCGCATCGGCAAATAGGAGAATTATTATAGGCATAATCTTAAGACGATATGATAGCCGTAATTTTTCTGACTCCGATGAAAGGCACGCCACCTCGCTTTACGCCACAATGCAAAAAGGCCGGTCAATGACCGGCCTCTCAGCGTTGATCTTGAAGCTTAGTTCACTTCCAGCTTCTCGCGATTCTTATCCAGGATCGCTTTACCGATGCCTTTCACTTCCAGCAATTCGTCAACGGACGAAAATGGACCATTACTGTCACGATAAGCAACAATCGCCTTGGCCTTGGCTTCCCCGATACCGGACAGCTCACGCTGCAGGGTGGGTGCATCAGCGCCATTAAGATCGACTTTTCCTGTTTGCGCTTTAGGGGAAACTTCCTGCACCAAAGGTGCATTGCCTGTCTCAGGCTTCACCGCAGGCGCGGCTATTGCAGCAATAGAGGCGCTGGTGAGCAGGGCAAAAACCAGGGAGTAGAAATAGCCAGTACGCATAAATGAAGCTCCATGACATCGATTGAGAAAGCAGCTTTTCCGAAGCTGCCTCCCAAACTTAGGCGATGTCTGGAGCCTGTCAAAAATGTGTCAGTTACAGGATGTGAAATAATCAGGGATCGAGGCGGCGCTGCTGGTAGCTTCAGTCAACGATATCGCCATCAGGGGCGTAGCCGCTGACGGTTTCGCGCAGGATCTGGCGGACGCGAGCGTAATCGTCATGATCATCGGATGTTGGGTCGCTGCCACGTTGTCGCGCTCGACCATCGGGACGTGTTTATAAGCGGCAGCGTGGTAGACGGCGTCCACACCCCAGGTTTTCATCACATCCAGAAGTTTGTCCCGGTGGCGGATGGAACCGAGAATCGGCAACAATTTGACCGAAACCGACTTACGACAAGCGCGCTGCTCCAGTTCCGAGAGGATGCTGTATAGATTGAATTCGCTATGTTCGAACAACAGAAGCGTCGTTGGGCCAAGCGAGAAGATCTGCCGACAACGCTCTACGCCGATCGATCCGCCAGCGGGTTTGTAGACTTGCAACCAGGCAATCGAACGATCCGCGATGCTCAGATCATCATCGATAAAAGCCACGGGACGCAAGACTCGGCCCATGCGAAGTGCTGCAACCAGCTGATTGCCGGCTACGCCTGCACCGTAGATGGCGACTTTGGTGAGGCGATCATCCGGTTGGCGAACGGTACATGCTGCGCGGCGGCGAACCAGTCTCCCATGAAATATTGACGCATGCACAGGCGCAGACCGCCGATGATGACGAGGCTTAGCACCAGTAGTTAAAGACTATTGAGCGGAATAAAGGACTCCGCAATGAAAAATACTCACCGTCTATGGTTATGCCATAAGGTCTATCCGGGTGCGTTTCATTGGCACTGGATCCATGACGACAAGCCCTCTCTATGGTAACGTGCCCCGCAAAACTTAGTGTGGATGGTTGGCTAGCCATCACAGGAGCAACTATATCGCCTCCTGCGGCTTCCATCGACCTAACAAACTGATTTGTTAGTCCAGCATTCAAGGACAGTTCTCGTGCCCCTCCCCCTCGTGGTTGACCTCGACGGAACGTTGTTGCGTTCGGACCTATTAGTAGAAACCGGCATGGCATTTATCCGTCGCCATCCATTTCAGCTCTATAAAACGGTAGGTTGGCTGGCGCTAGGTAAAACTATGCTTGAGTCGCAACTGGCTTCTGCAACCGATATATATGTTAATGTTTTACTTTACAGCGCTGTTTCTGTCGTCGCGTTACTCACGTTGCTGGGCAATCAATTTGAAATTCAAAGACATGGCTCATTGGCGGTCATTTCTTCGGTAGCTGGCGACAGGGGCAGACCCTCCAACTGTTTATACGGCACAGCAAAAGCTGCCGTTTCCACATTCTGCGAGGGTTTGCGCGCAAGACTTTTCAAAGTCGGCGTTTCGGTGACTACCATCAAACTCGGTTTTGTTCAAACACCTATGACCAAGGGGCTCAACCTGCCTCCCCTGCTGATAGCACAACCTGAAAAGGTAGCACTTAGTATTGTCAAAGCGGTGCAAATAAAACCAACACGCTGTACACCCCAACATTCTGGGCACTGATAATGCTTATTATCAAACACTTACCAAACTTTATATTCAAGCGGATAAATCTATAGTCAGATTTACTGCAAGTGATAAAACTTTATACATCCAGCTTCATCGACAACAGGGCTCTTCAATGCCAGCTTTAAATACCCTAGGAAATCTGCTTCAAAGGCATTTATTACTAATTGCCCTAGCCATTGTCATTCTGTTGAACCTGTACTACCTGAAGACGTACCCTATCAACATTGCTGCCTTTGACTATCCAAATTATGCTCAGATGATTTTCTCCAGCGTATCCAATCTTATCCACGCCAGTGGATATACTTTGGCCGCACGTTTCGCACTCGATTTTGCTGGCGTACCCAACGGAATAGACATCTATAATGTTAAATGGCTGCGACACTTACAGCACATTCATTTTTACTTCCACGTGTTCGCCATCGCAATTAGCACATTCATGTGCAATAAAGTATTTGGTAAAATCTCAGCCACACTTATGTGCCTAGCGTGGGGTGGCAGTCTGTTTTTCATGGGTGGGGTCAATTCCATCGGACCGGACTGGCTACAAGGAGACTTTCTTGCCATCGCACTGCTGACTGCTCTCTGGGCGTTCGATGTAAAAAATAATGCAAAAATAATTTTGTATATACTGTCCGCAGTTATTCTTACGGTTGCCTACCTTGTAAAGTTCAACTCCTTGGTAATCGCCCCTGTCATTGCGATGTTAGTAATTTTTGACAGCAAGGACTGGACTTGGAAAATCGCGACAGCCATCGTCAGCCTATCGGCGAGCACCATAATTATATTTGTATTTGTCGAAACCTTTCACTACCCGACGACCAATTCACGGCAACTGAGTTACGATCATGCTTGGGTTCTAATTGACGCAATACCAAACGACTACATCACTCAGGAACCAAACAAGCTGGGAATCAACAGTTTGAGGTGGCGGGCCCTTGGCGCAATTTTACCACCGGAATATTTCAGGGCTGCAGCCTATCAAGATGTTGATTGGGGTGCACCAAAAGAAGTAAGAGCGCCCTACCTCGCACAATATAATTATCTGATGAATGCATCGCGCTCGGAGTTGATTGATTTCACGACCAAGCACCCCCTGCCTGAAACATTTAATATTCATGTTTCGGCCATTCCCGGCTATTACTATATTGGGCTTCCGCAAACGGACGCCCTAAGTATAGCCGTGTATAAAGAATCGGTGCTGGCGATACCCGCGGCCTACATCGCGAAATTGATCAAGGGTTGGTTAGCTTTTTTCATCGAAAAACCGTTCCAACTCACACCTTTAAAATCAAATAGCTTGTATCTGATTATTGGTGACAATATTCAAGCGGATGGCAGCGTTAAACTGACCCCTCCTCCGGACGCTATACCTCAACACATGCCGTACTGGAATCCTGCCGAGAAAGCACAATACCAAGGCATGGTGTTTTTTGGTTGGATGAATTTCCTGACTCCGCCACCTTGGGTCTATGCCTTGCTGGCGTTCGTCTCATGTATCGCTATATGTAAAACACAAAACATCAGAAAAGCCTTTCAGGCAAGCTTGTTAGTATTGTCTACAGCATTACTGGTTAGTTCTTCGTTGATGCTACTGACTGTTCGATCCAAGGAAATGCTTGCACTGTTGCCCATAGTAAGTATCTTTCTCAGTTTTGGCTTTTCTAGCTGCATCAATTACTGCCTGAAACGAAGATCCAACTTAAGCATGCTGGGCTTAAATGGAGAGCCAAAATGAAAATAATTCTTCCAGGCGGAGCAGGTTTGGTCGGGCAAAATTTGGTGGCACGTTTAAAAAGCCGCGGATACACTGACATCGTGGTGCTCGACAAACACCGAACGAACCTCGCCATATTAAAGTCTGTTCACCCAGAATTGACTATTGAGTATGCGGACCTTTCAAAAAAAGGTAGTTGGAGCGAACACTTTGTTGGCTCGGCAGTGGTCGTCATGCTACAAGCTCAAATCGGTGGCAATATCTATCAAGAATTCGTACAAAACAATGTGATTTCAACACGCCTAATACTGGACTTGATAAAAGCCAATCCGAACATGCACCTTGTTCACATTAGCTCGTCTGTACTGGAATCTAAAGCCGACGACTTCTATACGCAAACAAAGCGTGAACAAGAGGAGTTGGTATTAGCCAGCAATATTTCCTGCCCAATTCTTCGACCAACCCTTATGTATGGCTGGTTTGACCGCAAGCACCTCGGCTGGCTTGCCCGCTTCATGAAAAAAACGCCAGTGTACCCAATCCCCGGCGACGGTAAGTTTATGCGCCAGCCTCTTTACGCCGGTGACTTCTCCAACATCATTATCAATTGTATCGAGCAGCAAGAAAAACAAGGTATTTTCAATATTTCCGGACATGAAAAAATTGATTACATTGATATCATCCGCGAAATAAAACGAGTGACTCACTCGAAAACAAAAATCGTGAAAATACCCTATACACTTTTTTATGCCTTGCTTTGGATGTGGGCACTCGTTGATAAAAACCCGCCCTTTACAACGCAACAGTTAGCGGCCCTGAGTACAAAAGATGAGTTTGAAGTCATCGACTGGCCTTCAATCTTTGGGGTTCCCTACACCCCCTTTGCCATCGCCATAGACGAAACATTTAATAATCCAACTTATAGCAATATTGTGCTGGAATTTTAATGATGGGACAGCGAATCGCCGTATTAGGCGCAGGACCAATGGGATTGGCAGGTCACTTCGCAAAGCGCACTGGGCAAGGCCGTTAATTATCTGGCAAGCATCTGGAGCCGGCTGGAGCGTTACGTGGAGGCAGTTTTTTTACCGATCGACGACAACAGAGCCGAGCGCGCAATAAAACTGTTTGTCATAGGGCGCAAGGCATTGCGGTTCAGCGATACGCCCAAAGGCGCCACCGCCACCGCCAGTGCTCAGATTTACAACTTGGTCGAGACCGCCAAGGTCAACGGCCAAGAGCCCTATACGTGGCAGCGCCACGTACTTGAGCGGTTGCCGCATGCATCCACGGTAGAAGACTACGAAGCGTTGTTGCCGTGGAACTGCTCACCGGTAATGCCAAGGTAAACCAAGGCCTCACCTTGCGGTGGGCGGAGTTTATGGATCTGTTACGAAGTAGCTGATCCATAAACCGGGCATTATGAAACCCTGGGGGGGGGGTAGGATCGTCAGGCGTCTGCGCTGTCGCGGCAGCCCCCTTTAGCTCTTCATAGGTGACCTGAGTGACTGTTACATCATAAATACATACACTTGCTCAAGCCCCTGAATTGAGCTTTTCACCCACAACAGGATTGAACGCCGAATAGGCATCAACACCATTCGATACAGACCTGACTTTATTTTTTGGCTTGAATTTGAGAACCCTTTTCTCTACCAAATGCCAAGAGCTGTATCCCAAAATCAGAGTAATGACCACTGTAACAACAAGATAGGTTGAATAGGCAATACCAGGGAATTTTAGCAAAACAAACTGCTGAACCGGAAAAGCATAGATATAAACACCGTAAGAGCAGTCACCCACTTTATTAACCAAACTCCCCAACCAACTTTTGGAAAGTCCATATGCCAAAACGACATACGGTAACGTAAGCCATAACAGGGCTTTCGAAAACGATAAATACGGAGCCAGAAGAAGGGTAATCATCACCATGACAGTTACGCCGGAGAGACTGAACCACCGTTCGAGCCCCCACTTCGCATAACATGCCCCAATCATGAAATAGATGCCTATTAACGGAATGTTTCTTACATCAGTACCGTGAACCACCAGCAAAGGCGCATCTCGCCAGCACCAAAAAACTACAATCAGCGCAAACAATGCTGCGGTAACTGTGTATGCAAGACGACCGCCTTTGAATAGAAGCCCAAGCGCCACCACGACCAAATACATGAAAAATTCAATAGGCAAACTCCATAGAGGACCATTGATCACATTGGCAACTCTGGAGTGCTCCAGCACGCCCGGCAAATAAAATACCGGACTTAAAATTATGTTCTTCAAGTACATAATAAATGCCAGATCCGAGAAATACTGCTTGACTGTCAACGTCGAAAAAACCGGACCAAGAAGAAACGAAGTTAGCACCACAACAACAATCAGGGCTGGAAATATTCGCAGCGATCGTTTAACTAAAAAGCTAATGACCGAAGGATCAAAACTCCAACTTTTCGAAATCAAATAACCACTAATTATAAAAAATATTGCGATCCCGAGCCCACCATAGGAATCAATACCGATAAAAATCTCCGGAGTATTACCGTAAATATCGAATGAATGTGCATATAGAACCATCAGCGCGGCAACCAACCGTAACAAGTTCAAGTTATTATCCTTGTGCAGCATGTATTTCCGCCCTGATTTTAATTACAGATGATAAGAAATTTCTATTCTTGCAACAGCTCATTGGTCGCGCAGGGTAATACCCGGCGCTTCGTCAGGCCTGGGCAAATGTCTTCGCTGGAGGACTGGATCACACGTATTCCCGTGCCATCATTGATGACGCGGTGAGGATGATACAACGCTACTTGGTCCTCTTGCAGCTCAATCAGCCTTTGCACCTTCCAGATGCTAACTGGAGCGCGCCGCTTTTGAAGGCGCTTGTGCTGCTCTGCCAAGACGTCGTTGCGATAAAGCGTGTCGGGGAGGTCAGGAGCGTAGGAGTTCCTGAGCCTTGGATCGCTCGTCGCCTGTCGCTTCGGATCCGGCAGGTCTCGGTATTGCGAGCTTCGAGGAGCTCACACTATCGTGGCACAGGTCGCGCCCGGCGCTGCTGAGAGACGCCGTCGTTTATTCGTATGCAATCCACGAAGTACACCTACCGCCAGATGTGCTTCCCGTTTACCGTGACAAAGACTTCGAAGCCTTGCTGCCGCGGAACTACACGCCGAAAATTCCAAGATAGCCATAGATCCCAACCTTTAAAATATGGGGTTAATGGAGCGCTTACGATACGTTCAGCTCTTGTACGGTCAGCACGATCACCTCATCCGTGATGTCGGGCGAGGTTTTGAACCATTCAGACTCCAGGCGCTTAAGCCAAAGGCAAAACCCGTTGCGCTCCCAATAAAGGATTTTCACTAGATTACGAGGGCGATTCAGAAAGACGAAAAGTACGGGGTCAAATACCTGTCAAAAATGTGTCCGTTACAGGATGTGAAACAATCAGGGCTCGAGTCGAAGTTGCTGGTAGATTCAGTCAACGATATCGCCATCGGGGGATGTAGCCACTGACGGCTTCGCGTAGGACCTGTCGAGCGCGGGTGTAATCGTCCAACCGCGCCGAGCGTTCGCCTTCCTGTTGTAAACCGGAGTTGCGAGCGAATGCCACTGACCTTGCGCGGCGGGGCGGAAAGATCAAATTCAGCAATTGCGAGAAGCGGATCGGTGCCCGGAATCGACTCCAAGGCGAGCGGAGTGATCTACGGAGAGAACGGTGAAAAATGGATGATTCTCGGGGGTTACTGACGCACCTCACTCTTTGTGCGGGGATCGAATCAAGTTGACCAGGTCAGGGATCGGCTGCGTTACGACTCTGTGATCACCCTCATCACCGCATGCCCTGTCAGTCAATTTATTAGCCACTTCCCGTGAATCCATGTGTCAACCGTGGTACCATTTCGCGCAAATTAAAGCCTGACGGCCTTTTAGTAGCCTTTGCTAAGATCTCCGTTGTTTTCCTGATCTTATTTTGTTTTTGTTTGAGTCGCCAATATTCAGGAAGAGCTCTTGTGACTGTCCAAATTACATCTCCCACTATTCCGCTTATTGTCGATCTCGACGGTACCCTGCTGCGCTCCGATCTGCTGCTGGAAACAGGTATGGCTTTTGTTCGGCATAAGCCATTGAGCCTGTTTAAACCCTTTATTTGGTTGACCAAAGGCAAGGTGGCTTTAAAGGAAGGCCTCGCCCATGCCACCCATATTGACGTCAGTGTCCTGCCTTTCGATCCTGCAGTCATTGAACTAATTGAAGTCGAGCGGCGTACCGGTCGGACCGTAGTGCTGGCGACAGCCAGCCATTACAGCCTGGCCGAACGCATTGCTGAACATCTTCAATTGTTTGACCTGGTGCTAGCCTCTGACAGCAAGCGAAACCTGTCGGCCCATCGTAAACGCGATCTGTTGGTCGAGCACTATAGTGAGCAGGGCTTTGATTACGTGGGTAACTCTCATGACGACGTCCCAGTTTGGGCGGTTGCCCGGAAGGCTTATGTGGTCAATCCGGAATCCGGTGTTGAGCGTGGCGCTCGGGCACAGGGCAATGTCGAACAGGTGATTCACTCCAATCCTTCCAGGGCGAAGGACTGGTTGAAGGCGTTGCGGCTGCACCAGTGGATGAAGAATGCGCTGATTTTCGTGCCTCTAATGGCGGCGCATCAACTGACCAACCCCATGCTCCTATGGCAGGGAGTATTGGCCTTTCTGTTTTTTGGACTATGTGCCTCTAGCGTCTATCTACTTAATGACTTGTTGGATCTCGCCGATGACCGGCATCATCACTCCAAACGACATCGTCCATTTGCCGCTGGACGATTGTCGATCAAGTCCGGGCTACAGCTCTTTCCCGTATTATTGGTTGGCGCTTTTTCCGGGGCTGCATGGCTTCTGCCTTGGGAGTTTTCCGGAACCCTCATTGCATACTACATATTAACTCTCGCCTATTCGCTGTCATTGAAACGACAGATGGCTATCGATGTGATCGCCCTGGCTGCGCTTTATACCCTGCGCATCATAGCTGGCGCGGCAGCATTCGGCTTGGAACTGACATTCTGGATTTTGGCGTTTTCGATGTTCATGTTCCTGAGCCTCGCACTAGTTAAGCGCTACGCGGAGCTGCGCGAAGCAAGGCGCAAGGGCGATACCGGGAAAACCCGTGGGCGAGGCTACTATCCCGCCGACCTGGAAATGATTTCCTCGCTGGGCGCGTCTTCCGGTTATCTAGCCGTAATGGTCTTGGCTCTATACATCCATGATCAGGCTACAACCGGGCTTTATGCCCACCCACAGGTGATCTGGCTAGCCTGCCCGCTGCTCTTGTTCTGGATCACTCGAGTGTGGATGCTCACTCATCGCGGGCAAATGCATGATGACCCTGTAGTGTTCGCCATCCGCGACCGCAGCAGTCTGGTCGTTGGCGCTTTGTTTGGGCTGGTGTTCTGGGTAGCAGCATGAGTCGTCCGCTGCACTCTTGGGGATGCTATCCCTATGCCCCGCAGACTGCACACGCTTGTAGCTGGCGTAGCGAAGTCGAGTCTCTGCGCGATGCGGTGGCCGCCACGCACGGGAGCACCCTGCCGTATGGCAACGGACGTAGTTATGGAGACAGCTGCCTAGCCGCGAGCGATCAAGTGTTGCACATGCGAGCTCTTAATCGCTTCATCCAGGTTGATTGGCAGCAGGGAACCGTACAAGCAGAGGCCGGTGTAACCCTCGCCGAGATCCTGGCAATTTCCATCCCGCAGGGCTGGTTCCTGTCAGTCACACCTGGCACCCAGTTTGCCACCCTCGGCGGGGCAATCGCTAACGATGTCCATGGCAAGAACCATCACCTGCGCGGTACCTTTGGCAACCATGTACGGCGTTTGGGTTTATTGCGCCATAATGAAGGAGTGCTGACCTGCTCTCCTACCGAGCATCCCGAATTTTACACCTCTACTATTGGAGGTTTAGGTCTGACTGGGATTATCGTGTGGGCAGAAATTCAGCTTATCCCCATTCGCACCAGCCAGATCGACAGCACCGTAGTGCGTTTCGGCAATCTGGGCGAATTCTTCAGCCTGTCCGCCGAACTCGATCACCAGCATGAATACAGTGTCGCCTGGATCGACTGCCTGGCAAAAGGCACTCAGACCGGGCGGGGCGTATTCATCGTAGGTGACCACGCACGTTATGGTTCACTGGAAGTGGACGAGCGAGCGAAATTGAGCATGCCGCTGACACCGCCCGTGTCTCTAATCAACAACCTGTCATTGCAAGCTTTCAATAATATGTATTGGAGGGTGCATCCTGCCCAGAGCACACGCAAACGCGGTGACTACGAGCCCTTCTTTTATCCGCTGGATCGCATACTGCATTGGAACCGTATCTACGGGCGCCGAGGTTTCCAGCAATACCAGTGCGTGATACCCGACGCAGTGGCCGAGGTAGTCATGCACGAGTTGCTGGAAGCCATTGCAGACTCTGGCCAAGGCTCGTTTCTCGCCGTGCTCAAACGCTGTGGCAACATCGCCTCGCCAGGCCTGCTGTCCTTCCCTCTCCCCGGCACCTCTCTAGCCTTGGACTTTCCGCAGAAGGCTGACTTGGTGCGGCTGTTTGCAAGGCTGGATGCCATCGTTCGCGAGAGTGGTGGTCGCCTGTATCCGGCCAAGGATGCCCACATGACCGGCGGCGATTTCCGCAAAGCATACCCCGCATGGGAACGACTGGAAGCACTGCGTGATCCCTCTCTGAATTCCCACTTCTGGAAACGAGTTACTGCATGAAACGAATTCTAATTATTGGTGCAACATCGGCCATTGCCGCTGCCTGTGCACGTCTATGGGCCGAACAAGGCAGCGATTTTTTTCTCGTGGCCCGTAACCTCGAAAAACTAGAACAAACCGCAGCCGACCTGAAAGGTCGAGGCGCCAAATCAGTAACACTTCACTGCATGGATGCCACCGACTTTGTAGCACACGGCGCAATGCTCGACAGTTGCCTAGCGACCTTACAGCAAATCGATATTGCGCTCATTGCGCACGGCACATTGCCCAATCAGAAAGTCTGCGAGCAGGACGTCGGCGTAGCGCTCCAGGAATTTGCCAACAATGGTACGTCGGTGATCGCCCTGCTAACGCTGCTGGCCAACCAATTTGAAACCCAGCGTTGTGGCACCTTGGCTGTGATTTCCTCGGTAGCTGGCGACCGCGGTCGTCCGTCCAACTACTTATACGGTACCGCCAAGGCTGCGGTTTCCACCTTTTGCGAAGGTCTACGAGCACGGCTGTACAAAGTCGGTGTACATGTCATCGACATCAGGCCCGGGTTTGTCGATACACCGATGACTCAAGGCCTATCATTACCTGCTGCACTGCTGGCCAAGCCTGAGCAGGTGGCCCAACGCATTGTAAAAGGTACCGACCGAAAAGTTGACGTCCTCTACGCCCCGGGATTCTGGGTATTAATCATGATGATAATTAAGTTAATTCCTGGCGCACTCTTCAAAAAAATGAATATGTGAAATCACTCACTTCCAGACGGGTGGGCAGTGCGAATGTTGTAGTTATGCTACAGGCGCAAATTGTTGCGCAATAACAATGTACCGCGCTTCTGGTCATTGATCATGATGGTCATCCGGAAGTTGCCGCAATTCATATTCAAAAAAAAAAAAATTCTGATGTTCAAACTTTTAGACGGGCTGGGGTGGATCCTTGAAGCTATTCAAGTTGGCAGATAATGAGCTGCTGATCGAGCGCAGTATCAAATGCATTGCCGTATTGACGGTGCTTTACGCGACCTATTTGGCGTTTCGCTTTTCGGGGCAGCCATTGCTCGAATTGTTCGGCTTTCGCCAGACCCAAACAGCGCTGACCTCCTTCTGGTTCATCAAGGAGGGTTTCAAGTTCGCCTACGAAACACCCGTCTCCGGCGCCCCCTGGTCAATCCCGTTTGAATTCCCGCTCTATCAGGCGCTGGTGGCGCTGATCAGCAAGTTCACGGGCATCGATCTGGGCAAGGTCGGCAGGATCGTTTCTTTCGTGTTCTTGGTGCTATGCCTGCTGCCGGCTCGCTCCATTTGCCTGTCGTTGAAGCTAGCCCCGCGCAGCTTCTATATTTTCGCCGGTCTGCTGTTCTCCAGCCCTCTTTACCTGTTCTGGGGTCGCACCTTCATGATCGAGACGGTGGCGGTGTTCTTCGCCGTTGCCGCGATTAAGTATTTCCTCGATTTCCTGGCCGCAGGTCGCCACCGGGACGCGATTTATTTCACCACTTTGATTTCGCTTTCGATCCTGCAAAAAGCCACCACCGGCCTGCCGGTGCTGGCGGTAATGGCACTGGTATTCCTGGTCCACGAAATCCAGCGCAATGGGGGCCTGTTCAAGGCCATCAGTGCACGCAACATCACGCTGGGCATTCTGCTGTTCGCACTGCCCATCGTGTTCGGGGTTGCCTGGACCCACTACACTGACGTGCTCAAGAACCAGAATGAATTCGGCAGCGCCCTGACGTCCAGCGCACTCTCGACATGGAACTGGGGCACTTTGCCTCAACGCTTTTCCAAGCTGTTGTATGGCGAGGTCATCTGGTCACGCATCGTCAAGGGCAACCTGTCGGGCGTCTTCGGTATCGCAATCATCCTTTGCGCCCTGTTGATGGCTCGCGACACCAGAACTCGCCTAGTGGTGCTGATGAGCTGCGTCCTGGCATTGTTGCCCCTGTTCCTATTCACCAATCTTCATCTAGTCCATAGCTACTACCAGTCGGCCAGCGTCATTTTCATCATCTTCGCACTGGCTGTGGCGCTGTCCGAAGGCCTCGCTCATCCGCAGTCTCGCCTGTGGATATTGGGGCTGTTCGTAGCCTTGCTGGCCAATAACTACAGCACCTTCGCACAAGGGTACGGCGAAAACCTGCGGCAGAAGATTGACCTGAGCAACTCCAGAGACCTGCTGGTGGCTGACACGCTGAAGCACAACATGAAGGAAGGCGAGGCATTTACCCTGTACGGCAACGACTGGAGTTCGTCGATCGTCTACTACGCACAACACAAGTCATTCACCATTGCCAACAGCTTCAAGGATCTGGACAAGACCATCGAATCCCCCGAGACCTTCCTGGGTGGCGCGCCCCTGGGCGCGGTAGTCGCGTGCCCGCCGGTTGAGAAGCCCAGCCTTGGCCAATTGGTTAACCAGCAACACAAAGACGGTCAGTGGAAGGTCGCCGAAGTATCAGGCTGCTACATCAGCCTGCCACAGACGAACGTGGGCCTGGACCTACCGAAGGCCCCAGCGCAATGCATTGGTAGCCTTGACTTCGCGAACCCGACCACGCAGAAGCTCGCAGGCGCCATTGAAGCCAAGGGCTGGACCGTCGTGGATGCGGCCCGCAACCAGCTGCCGTCACAGGTCTACATCACCCTCACCGATGCCCACCAGAACGTGCGTTACTATGATGCGACCCAGTACGCACGCCCTGATGTAAACGACTTCTTCAAAAAATCCGACCTCGGCAACGCCGGCTTCGGCCGCGTTATAGACACCCGCGACCTCAAGGGCAGCTATGCCGTTGGCGTGGCCCGCGTGGTAGGCAAGGAACTGCAGTTGTGCCAATTTCGCAAAGACATTCAGGTTAACCCGCAATGACCGCTATTAATCTTGATGAACGTATCATCCTGCCCGGCGGTGCCGGGCTGGTCGGACAGAATCTGGTAGCTCGCCTCAAAGCCAAGGGCTACAGCAATATCGTGGTCATCGACAAGCACCGCGAAAACCTGGAGATCCTCAAGCGCGTGCAGCCTGACGTGATCACTATTTTTGGTGACCTGTCCATGCCCGGCGAATGGCAACAGGCCTTCGCCGGTGCCAATGTGGTCGTCATGCTGCAGGCACAGATCGGCGGTATTGACTATCAGGAATTCGTCAAGAACAACGTTGATGCCACCCGCCTGATTCTTGAACAGATCAAACTGCACAGCATCGACTATCTGGTGCACATCAGCTCTTCGGTGGTCGAATCGGTGGCCGACGACTTCTACACAAAAAGCAAAATAGACCAGGAAAAGATGGTGCTGGAAAGTGGCATCCCCTGCCCGGTGCTGCGCCCGACGCTCATGTTTGGCTGGTTTGACCGCAAACACCTGGGCTGGCTGTCGCGCTTCATGAAGAAGGTTCCGGTCTTCCCTATTCCTGGTCATGGCCGCTACATGCGCCAGCCGTTGTACGTGGGCGATTTTTGCAATGTCATCATCAGCTGCATACAAAACCGTGTGCGCGACGGCATCTATAACGTATCGGGGCACGAAAAAGTCGACTACATCGATATCATTCGCGAAATCAAGCGTGCCACCGGCGCCAAGGCCGTGATCGCATGCATTCCCTACGGCCTGTTCTACAGCCTGATCTGGACATGGAGCCTGTTCGACAAGAACCCACCCTTCACCACCCAACAGCTGGCTGCACTCAGCGCCAAGGACGAATTCGAGGTCAATGACTGGCCCGGCACCTTCGGCGTGACCTACACGCCGTTTGCCAAGGCGATACAGGAAACCTTCAACGACCCCACTTACAGCAAAGTGGTTCTGGAGTTTTGACGATGGGACAAAGAGTTGCCGTGCTGGGCGCTGGCCCCATGGGCCTGGCAGTGGCCTACCAGTTGGCCAGGGACGGGCATAAACCCGTGGTATTCGAGGCGGATGACCGTGTGGGTGGAATGACCGCGGCGTTCGATTTCTCGGGCACCACCATCGAGCGCTACTACCACTTCCATTGCATTTCTGACCACGCCTTCCTGAAGGTACTGGACGAGTTGGGCTTGGCCTCGAAAATGCGCTGGGTCGAAACCAAAATGGGCTATTGGTATCAAAACCGCTTGCAACCTTGGGGTAACCCCATTGCTCTGCTCAAGTTCAAGGGCCTAAGTCTGACAGCCAAAGTCCGTTATGGCCTACACGCATTCCTGTCCACCAAGAGAAATGACTGGAAGCCTCTGGACAACGTCGAAGCCACGGGCTGGATCAAGCGCTGGGTCGGGGCCGAGGCCTGGGAAGTGCTATGGAAGCGCCTGTTCGACTACAAGTTTTACCATTACACCGATAACCTATCGGCAGCCTGGATCTGGAGCCGCATCCGCCGCATCGGCCGCTCGCGCTATAGCCTGTTCCGCGAAAAACTCGGCTACCTGGATGGCGGTTCTGACACCCTGCTGCAAGCGCTGAAGGTCGACATCGAAAAACACGGCGGGATCATTTGCCTGAAGTCGCCGGTCAACCGCGTGATCATCGAACACGGCAAGGTTCAGGGTGTGGTCTGCGGGGAAGAAATCCAGCGCTTCGACAAGGTCATCAGCACCGTGCCCCTGCCCTATGTGCCCTCCCTGATGCCGGACCTGCCACAGGATATTCTCGCGCGCTTCGCAGCCCTCAAGAACGTTGCGGTGGTCTGCGTGATCGCCAAGCTGCGCAAGCCTCTGACCGAGAACTTCTGGCTCAATACCAACGACCCCGAGATGGATATCCCCGGACTTGTCGAATACACCAACCTGCGCCCAATGAACGAACACATTGTCTATGTGCCGTTCTACATGCCTGGTGAACATCCTAAGTTCGCCGAACCGGACCAGGCTTTCCTCGACAAGGTGCGTCGCTACTTAAAGAAGATCAACCCGACGCTGAACGATGAGGACTTCATCGATATCCGCGCCAGCCGCTATCGGCATGCGCAGCCCATTTGCGACCCGGGCTATCTGGACCGGCTGCCGCCGGTTTCGCTGCCCGTGCAAGGCTTGTGGGTAGCCGATACCTCCTACTACTATCCCGAGGATCGCGGTATTTCCGAGAGCATCGATTTCGGTAGAAACATGGCAAGGGATGCAGTTAAGTGAAACAACTGCTTAATCGACAGTTCCTTGCCTTTCTGATGACGGGGGGTAGTGCAGCTGCTGTCAACTTCTTCTCGAGGATTCTTTATAACCAATGGCTGAGCTTTTCGGTCTCGATCGGGCTCGCCTACCTGACCGGCATGATCACCGCCTTTGTACTGGCACGAATGTTTGTCTTTACCGAAAGCCAACAGCCCATCCATCACTCGGCAATGTTCTTTGTACTGGTCAACCTGGTTGCGGTCGTACAGACATGGATCATCAGTATTGGCCTGGCATCGTACATCCTGCCTGCAATGGGCATGGAGTCCTTCAAGCATGAAATAGCGCACGCAGTCGGCGTGGCTGTGCCGGTGTTTACCAGCTACTTCGGCCACAAGCGCTGGTCATTTCGCTGAAATCGCACGTAGAGGAGCCCGGACCACACGGCCCGGGCTCCGGCAATTAGCCGCCTTGGGCGGCGCCCATGGCACCTTCAACAATGCATGCCCATAAGCGGGCAATTTTAATGTGAATTGGTCTATGGGGTGTTAGAGGTAGCGCTTGACGCCCCACGAGACCGCGTAACTCGCTGATCGAGAACCCGTTCTGCAACAGATGAATGCGCAGCATGCTCTCCAACGGATAGGGTTTGCGACCACCGCCTGCCTTCGGGTAATACGTTCGTATCAACCTCTTCAGACCGCTTGCAGCTCCTGCACTGTGCTGGTGGGCTTTGACATAGCTGCCATCGATTTAAACCCACTCCATATCAGGATCAGTCACAAGCGTTTGAACCACATTGAGCCGCTTGTTTGTAGACCCTGCTCCAGCCGCCGAATGCTTCGGGCAAGTCACTCCAGGGACAGCCTGTGCGCATGCAATACAACATGCCTTCGACCGTTATCCGTAGATCACGCTTGTTGTAGCTGGTCTTGTGCAGCAGAATTTCCCGCCGCTTCGACCAGTGCTCATCGCTGAGCATCAATCGGGGCATTGCAAGCTCGCACTGTCCGAGAGCTATTACAATGCAATTTTACATTTATAATTCAATGAGTTAGGACGAGAAGAAGATAGGCCTTAGGCTTTCCATGTATCGCAAAAGTCGATGGTGGTATCAACGCTCTAATCCTCCAGTACCGACCCAAAGGCACGCACTTGTCGGTTCGCAACCGGGAGACACGAACGACATTGCCTAGCAATGAACGAGGGGGCCACTAAAAAGCTTCGACTTCAAATGCCCACTCAGGTCATGGGTGAGGTGATGCAAGGCGTCATGCCATGCAGCATAATGCCGCCTACATCCATTCAATGACCGTGTTGCACTCAGTTCCTGCATTCACCCTGTTTACCAGCGCTGAATTTTTTCCAAGGACGATAGCCATTTGACTGCCAAGAAAACAACCATGGTTCTGAGCATGCATCGCAGCGGAAACATCGCACTTGCGCGTGCACTCAGTACCATGGGCGTTGAGCTTGGTGCCCCCCTCCATCCGATGGATATGGACCATACGGCCAGTTTTTGGAAAGACAGAGACGTCACTGCTGTCAATAACAAGCTGTTAAGCCGGCTAGATTCTGCCTCGGCGCTTGACCTGCCAGCGCCGACCGAAGATGAGATATCGAAATACATCAATGAGTATCCAGACCCTGGCTCCCGTCACGCTCAGCACCTCGAAAGCGTACGGCTCAACAGCCAGACTGAACCAAAAATACTCGCCAATGCCAACCTGGAAAGCATTTCTTTAAAAACGCAGATCAAAGCGCTAAATACCGAGAATGTAGTGGCACACGGCGCCACAACATCCACAGCAACTTACCGTCGAAGACGACCATGAAAAATAACGAACAAGTAGACCAAGAACAAACCACCATCATTAAACTTTCCGATGAAAATGCCCGCCTCAAATCTGAACTGGCGGATCTAAGCTCCCAGAACAAAAAACTGGAAATTAATCTGGAAAAATGGAAAGCCTCTGAGGCGGGGCTGAAACAAGAGTATATTCAAACACTGTCCAACTCGTGGGAGCGCTTATTCAACTCACGATTCTGGCGCCTGATCAGTTTAACGGACATAAAAAAAAGGCTTCCGTCGATAATTCTCCCCAATGGAGAAGCTTTTGACGAAAACTACTACCTCGAAACTTATCCCGATGTTAAAGCGACCGGCATTCCCGCAGTCGTACACTATCTAAGCCACGGCATCCAGGAAGGCCGCCTAGGTGTTCCAAAGTCGATTTCGCAGGCTTCTCGCGACTATGCAGGCGAAAAGCAGGTTCTCGCTGGCGGACTGCTCCATGAACCGACAGAGCCATTCAACGCCGACTTCTATCGGGCCATGTATCCAGTTCTCGCCTCGCTCGCTGATCCGGAGCGGCACTTCCTGGATCACGGGCGGGTCGAAGGCCTGCTTGGCCGTATTCCGCTTATCGCTTTGAGTCGACCCATCGAGTCGCTGCCTATTGATAAGCCCACCATATTGCTAGTCAGTCATGAAGCTTCGAGAACCGGCGCCCCAATTCTTAGCCTGAATATCGTCCAGCAACTCACCTCGAAATTCAATGTAGTGACACTGCTGCTTCGTGGCGGCCCGTTGGAAGAGTCTTTTATCGAGGCTGGAGCGATAGTTGCCGGCCCTGTGGATCTTTACCATAAAGAGACTTTCGCCAACTGGGTATTAGGCAAGTTCCTCGACACCTACTCATTTCAATTTGCGATTGTGAACAGTGTAGAGTCCCATCTAGTACTCAAGCCCTTGGCCGATCGCTATATCCCGACAATCAGTTTAATCCACGAGTTTGCTGTATATATTCGCCCCCGCACGCGAATCCAAAATGCATTGTTATGGTCAAGTCAAACCGTTTTCTCTGCCGACATTACACTCAACAGCGCAATACAGGTGCTGCCTGAACTAGCTTCGTGCAAACTTCCCGTGTTGGCACAAGGCAAAAGCATTGTCCCTGGCGAGGCACACGATCCAGCTCATATCGAAGCAGAGAAGGCGATGCTGCAAAAGATTATGCGTCCGGATGGACCAGAAGATGACACGATCGTTATATTAGGCGCGGGCTGGGTACAAATCCGCAAGGGTGTAGACCTGTTTATCGAGTGCGCGACCCGCGTAATCAATTCACCTATAGGTCATAAGTGCCGTTTTGTCTGGATCGGTAATAACTACAACCCAGAGAAAGATACTGATTACTCTATTTACCTTCAGGATCAGATTCAGCGCGCCGGAATCTCGGAGCGATTCAAGATCATTTCCGAAACAGCTGCCATTGAGCATGTCTATGCCCTGAGCGACATGATGCTGTTGACCGCCCGTTTGGACCCATTGCCCAACGTCGCTATTGACGCCATGGTACTGGGCCTGCCAGTTCTCTGTTTCGACAACACAACGGGTGTTGCAGACATTCTTAAGCGTAATGGCCTCCAGGAAGAGTGTGTCGCGCCTTATCTGGACACCCATAAGATGGCTGACAAAATCATTCAACTGGCCTCGTCGAAAGAAGCTCGGGATAAGGTAGGAGAGCAGGCCCGATCTCTGGCTGCTCGCGAATTCAATATGTCCCGTTACGTCGAACAATTACTGGCCCTTACAGAGGGTAATGCAGCCCTGTCCCGTCAGGAGCAGGTTGACGCAGCCACGATACAACAGGCCGAGGTTGTTGATTTAGACTACTACCCACCGGCAGGTGTGCAGCTATCAGGAACTACTGAAGCTATTCGCCGATACGTGCGTTCGTGGACGCGCGGCGTGTTGCGACGCAAGTTGTTCCCGGGCTTTGATCCCCTCCTTTACAAGGATATGAATGCCTCGGCGGTCGGAGCTCAGGATCCATTGGCGCACTTTCTGAGTGCCGGCCGCCCCGAGGGACCATGGAATTGGAAGAACCTTTCGTGGAAAGATCATTCCTCCACCTCCACCGATAGTAAGTCGTTGATATTTATAAGCCTGCGCTCTGCAGACTCTATCGAGCAAATCGTCAAGCTTCTCGTGAAAAAGTCAGCCCAGATTGATGTCGTCATTCTTGTTCCGGACGAACTGGCCGCTCTTACCATCAAACAATGCCTTCAGAAAGAGCAATACTCAGTACTGAGCATACTGGTGAGTGAAGATCAGCCATTACTTGCGATCTTCAAACACCTGGCGAGCGTTCCTTACCTGGATTACACAGCGATCGCGCATATCAAT
>Ga0182007_10000632_pt1 | contig 20460 bp, 20 predicted proteins | sample Sormic07211113_1_FD_123023 | JGI IMG/M metagenome (GOLD analysis project Ga0182007, IMG submission 123023) | Rhizosphere microbial communities from Sorghum bicolor, Mead, Nebraska, USA - 072115-113_1 MetaG | ecosystem: Host-associated > Plants > Roots > Rhizosphere | place: USA: Nebraska... | reverse complement strand
TGAGCCAGTCGAAGAGCCGTAGTCGGGTCGGCATCGCCAGGGCCGCGCCCAGCGGGCAGACGTAGCGACAATAGACCTTGCGGGTAAACAGGTTGATCACCAGCAGGCCCGCTGCGTAGGCCACGAACCACCACTGGCGGTCGAACCTGAGGGTGATGGCGGTCTTGAAGGGCTCGACTTCGGCCAGCCGTTCGGCGGTGGCCATGGACTCCAGCGAAACGCCAAACAGCACCAGCAAAATGATGTACTTGATCGCCCACAGTCGCTCATGAACGGCGAATGGCAGTTCGTATTGCGGCACCTTGAATTTGCGCGCCAGTTCGTTGATCAACTCCTGCAACGCGCCGAACGGACACAACCAGCCGCAGAACACCCCGCGCCCCCAGAGCAGAATGCTGCCCGCGGTGAACACCCAGAGAATGAAGATCAGCGGATCGGTGAGGAACAGTTCCCAGCGAAAGCCTTCGAACAAGGCGTGGACGAACGTCAACACGTTGACCACCGACAGTTGCGCCAAGGCGTAGCCGCCAAGGAACACCACGGTGAAGACCAGGTAACCGCGGCGCACCCAATGCAACAGTGTTGGCCGCCGGGCCAGTGAATCCTGGAAAAACAGGATCGCCGTCAGCACCAGCAGGGCGATGCCAAGGACCGTGATTTCGACGCCTTTCTGATACCAGAGCGTCAGCCACATCGGCCGGCTGGCTTCTTCGGCGGCCGCCAGTTGCTCAGCGGTCGGCAATGGCCGCTCCAGGTACGGTTCGGGCAGTTGGTAGGCCAGCTCGAAGCTGCTGAAGATGCCACTGACCGGCCCGGTCTGGCGGCGTATCAGCAGCTCCAGGCTCCAGGGCGAGCCGGGATCGAAGCGGTGCGAGGCGCGGACGATGAAAATCGCCATTTCATCGAACGCCGGCATGTCCTCGACGGCCACGTCATCCAGGCGTTGAAAGTCCATGTCGCGAAAGCTGATGACATCGCCGAACTGGCGCAACAGCACCCGGTCGAAAATGCCGCCGCGCACATAACCCGAGCCCTTGAAGGAATAGCGCCCGCTGCCCATCACGGCAATGGCTTGCTCGCCTGGCTTGAGCTCGCTCATCAGCGCGCGGTATTGCGCCTCGCCCAACAGATTGCGGCCGATGGTGGGCGGGTTCAGGTGCGTAACGTAAAGGTCGATAAAGGTATCGTCGGCCTGTTCGGCGCTGGCGACTTCGACCTGTTCGGCCTCGGTGCCCTTGAAGGTGGCGTCCACTTGACCGCGAGTCAGGTGCAAGCGACGTACAGCGCCGTTGCCGGTCAGGGCCTTCCAGTCGGCAGGCTCGTAGATATCCTCGCGCACACGGGCTGGCGCCACGGCCAACCCGGCATCACCCTTGACCAGGCCCAAGGACACCGCGACATCGTGGGCGGCACGCATGATGACCTCGTTGACTACCATCGCCGTGACGGTGGCCCCCGCAATGGCATCCACCGTCACGGCATTCGGGTCGCTGGAATGCCCCACCACCACCCGCTGGTTGACCTTGATGCCGCTGTAGCGCGCGCTGAATGCATGCAGTTTTTCTTCAGCGATGCCAATCAGCAGAATCGGCTCATGGTGTTCGAGCACATAGGCATCGAGAATCACACCAGCCGGATCGAGGATCACCTGGACATTGATTGGCTTGCCTGAATAGGCGGGAATGTCCACCACGTCCAGGCTTTGGAACACATAACCCAGGACCTTGCCGGCAGCGGACAGCTTGCGCACCTTGAAGGCGCCGTCGGGTTCGGAGATCGAATCAACCGTGCTCAGGAGGTAATGGATGCGCTGTTGCTGGATATCACCGTAGTCCTTGGCCTGGGCGAGACTTGCGGTCAACAGCAGGAGAACAAACAGCCCATGGAGCCAGAAGCGGGATGGGTGCAGCATCACAAAGAAAGGGGTCATGAACGCCAGGGCTTAAGGACAGGATCTTGGCGATCATGGTAGGACCCGCTACCCCGCCCAGGCCTTGATTGAAATCAACTTGAGGACATGGACTCTTTTTCTTCAGGCGCTACCGCCTCATAGCAAATTGACCAATCCAGGAGATTTGATATCCCCCGAGACGTTTCAGCACAACACTCCGAACTTTCGAAAACACCTTAGCCATAATCTTGTCGTTCAACTCATGAGCCGCATCAGGGATATCACACGCGATATTAAGCTCGCCATTCCCACTATCTTTGCGAATCTGCGTTGTTCTGGCCATGCATACCATGGCATTCCGAGGGGAGCCTCCCCGCACACTGCATATTTTATGCGGGCGCTGCCGAGAAAGCGCTTGCGTTCACACAATGCAAGGAACTCCTTGTAGCGGTGGAACCACTCATCGATTTGGTTAGCGTGTTTGAAGGATAAAGGGCATTCACCTGCCTCGCCGAACGTTGCGAAGTTAATTGCTGCCCTACTCGGATGAATTTGGAGAAGGGTAATCAACGTGTAGCCCTTCGAAATGGATGAAGTTCCATTCATCGTCAAGCCTGAGAAGCACCCCCTACCTGATAATTGCATTACACCGACGCAATAAATTGCCAACTTCGGCTATTGCAACGAAGACTTAACATGACTAAGGGCTCGTGGATGAAAATTTTGATTGTCGGTGGCGGAATCGCCGGGTTTGCCATGGCCAGAGCGCTTGAGCTCAAAGGCTACCAGGCAGATCTGGTTGAACGCCGCCCTGACGAAATCTCTGGTGACTCAGGACTGTTCCTGCCGGGAAACGCTGGCCGTGCGCTCAAGCAACTGGGCCTGCTCGACCGTGTTCAAAGTGCCGCCGCCGTCATCCGCACCCAAAGCATCCTCGACAAAAACGGCAGGCAGTTATCTGTGACACAGACCCAAGACGTGTGGGGATCATGTGGGCCCTGCCTCTCACTTCCTCGCGCTGGATTGCACGGCATTCTGCGTCAATCCTTGTCTCGGACTCATCTACGTTTTGGATTGGCGGTAGAAGCGATCAAGCTATCAGCCACGATATGTCAGGTGAGCTTTTCCGATGGCTCATCCTCCACTTATGACATTGTCATCGGTGCTGACGGTATTGGTTCATCGGTACGCGGCATGCTGTTCCCGGCGATCAATCCGACCTACGTCGGTAATGTCAGCTGGCGCTTCATAACGCGCAATACCACAGCGATTGATAGCTGGACGGCGATGCTGGGTCATCGCAAAGCTTTGCTCGCAATTCCGGTAAACGCCAATGACATCTATGTATACGCCGACACCGCGCTCGCCTTCCAGGACATTCAGAGCACCACTGCGCAAGCATCGCTGCCAGCACTGTTCAACGATTTTTCTGGTCCTATTTTGCCGCTCATTACGCAGATACCTGAAGGCACTCTGGTGCATTTCAGCAAAATAGAACAAGTCGTCATGGACGATTGGGTAAAGGGACGAGTTGTACTCATTGGCGATGCGGCTCACGCAGCCTCACCGAGTATGGCGCAGAACGCGGGCATGGCTCTTGAGGATGCGCTGGTATTGGCAGAATCTATCGCCGCAGCAGGGAGCCCGGATGGCGCGCTCGCGACTTACACCGCCAGACGCAGACACCGCGTTGAATGGACGCAAAAGCAATGTGCAGCCCGGGATAAGATGCGGGCGTGGCCGACTCCGATGCGCAACGCCGTCCTCAAAGTGCTCGGTAACAGATTGTATGCACGAAGTTATTCGCCTTTGGCGGCGCCCCTTTGACTGAAGATACGGGGCAATGAAATGGCTGGTCGAGCGCAACCCGGCCCGAAAGGACTGATGCGGCCTTGCACGAAGCGACTGAGCGGCCGTGTGGCTAGCTTCATGCTGATTCACATGGGGTTCAGTATGAGCATCGATATGCCTCACCGGTGGTGATATATACCCCGCCTGGAATTCGAGCTGACATCTGGGAACTCGCAGAGAATCTGGAACCACTCATTGGATTTGATACACAGGGAGTAATCACAATGGGTAACTGTAATTCCATTTCCGGCGTGCACAGGAATCATAGCGATACAACCTTGATCGATCCATTACCGCCAGAAGCTCCAGCCGCCGCCCCAGCTGCTCGTCCACACGATGTGCAACATACCGGAAGACAAACAGCGCCGGCACGACCGGATGCCCCTGCGAACCATCCACGCGCGTCACTCTTGACGGGTATTCAGTTTGAACATTCATCTGCAGGCCACTCACTCCGGCCCAGTCCTTTGAGCAATGTTCCGCAAGATATCCTTTTGGAGGTGGCCAATCATTTGCCTGCGAGAGACAAGGCTGCGCTCGCCAGGACAGCGCGCGCTTATCACCAGACTTTACCCAACGCCGGCCGGGAGCATGACCAATTGCAGCAATTGTCCTGCCAGTTCAATGCTGGTCATGGACGCGCTGCCCCCCAGGCAATAGACGATGCCTTAAGGTTATTAGCCTCATCCCTCCACCCTGCAGATCACGAAGAACTGAGTCGCCACCTGACAACCTATTTGCAACGCCAACTTTCAGAGTTAAGCGACGGAACTCGAGACATTGAGCATTTGAAAAAAACGATCGAGCAGTCTCTATCATTAATTGATACTTCACCCCGGCAAGGCATGGAACTCGCGAGCGCAGTAGCGCCGTTGTTGAACCTCACACGTGCGTCGGTCTTGGCCACTACAGGCTCGGCTGCATCAAGCAAGTTGCGCGATGTCGTCACGTCGGCCCAGCCCATGAGAATGATGCCAACAACACGAGAACAGATGGCCTGGACCTTGAGGCATATGAACCTACATGGGTTGCAACATCTACCCGCGGAAGGTCGAGGCGCCGCGCTCGAGCAACATATAAGCGCAATGGAACGCTTATATGAAACGAACTACACACCTTCAATTCCTATGTTCAACCCGTTATCTTCCGCGACCCGACAAGTTGCCTCGTTGCCTGCCACAGAGCAGCCTGAGCTTCTGGCCAGACTGAATCAGCTTCAACGCTGGGCTTGATAGGCAGATCGGATCTGCATACAGGGCATCTGAGGCTAAAAATACAGGGTGATGCCTATCACCCTGACGCCTTGCATTTACCCAGGTATTACAGCGTTAAAAATGGCCCGCCATTTTGCTGCGACAAAAAAACGCTTGGCATGAATGCCAAGCGCGTACTCATAGCACTGGAAATTGGGTATTTACCAGCCTGGGCTAATAACGGCTGCCATTACGGTTCGAGAAGCGAGCCCAGCCGTCGAGATAGCCAGCACCAGGTAGGTTTTAACTGAACCAACAGCTTTAAAAGTTGCTTTCTTCATATATCACCCATTTGTTAATGAATGAAGGAACGTAGTCGTCGCATAGTTAATATGCCTCAGTGTTTATCCAATCAGCAGCACCTGACTGCCGCCTATCGACATCATCCGAGACGCATGAATCAGACGGGATTCTCCGTCGCATCGCCCCCCTCTCTGAGCCTGCGATGCTCCAGCACGCGGTCCGTTATTTCTCTCGCCGTAGTGACAGCGTCTCGCGCCAGCGCCTTGCCGGCCTCGAGAGTTGCATCAGCAACTTCCTGCGCTTTGGCGGGAACATCCTCTTGCAATACTTTTACGGCCGCATCGCTGAGGGGCTCTGTTGCAACACCGGCCACCCCATATGAACCAAAAGTAAGCGCCGACATGGCGAGGTTAACCGTGTGGTCTACCACAGCGACCGCTCCTGGCCCCAGACCTTTCTGGGTTGCCAGGTCTTTGGCCGCATCGCGAGCCAGCGATGCCAGAGCGAAACCGCCACCCAGTACGCCTGCGTTGGAGACCATACTTGGAAAGGATAACGCGCCACTCAAAGCTTTTGCCGTATCGGTAATGGTGTCCACGGGAAGCTTGGCCAGACGTTTGGCACCGTTTGCCAACGGGCTCAGTGCTGTACTTTCTTTCAGCGCTTGATATTGGGTCTTCCAGTCGGTACGACCTAAAAGATAGGCGGGCCCGGCACGATGGGCCTGCAAGTCGTTTTTGTTCATAAGATGGGCATAACCCGCGCCGGCAGCCAAACCTCCCGCTGAGGCGATAGCCGTATCAACCGCCGAGGCAGCCTTCGGTCCGACTGTGGCATTCATGACGCCCGCTACTCCCAAGCGCACAGCATTGCGAACACTGAAGGTCTGCCAGGACAGCGCAGATTCCCCAGCGTTACTCACCCTGGTTTCCTCCTTTTTGCTGGTTAGTGCTTGTTGCATCACCGGCTCCAGGGTTTCCGGCGGCGGCTTTAGCCAATAAGTGTCGTGCGTGGCTCTCGCCAGCAGACCACCGCCTACTGCATCCATCGCACCGGAAAAGGAGCCCGCCACAAAGCCGGTCAAGGCTGGATTATCGGCAACATGAGCCGTCACCTCGGGCACCTTGTCCAAAATAACCGAGGCCGCCGCAAAGGGTACGGAAGCAAACCCACCTTGCACCGGAGCCGTTACACGATCCATGCGCGCCGCTTTGTCGAGCAACGCCTCTACCGTCTCCGGCGTCTCTCCCATTTCCTTCAATTCAACGGCCCGATCATGAATCAAGGCATCGATGGCCTCATGGTTCTCAGCCGTCCGGTGGGGTTCGAACAGGTCCTTAAGTTTGTCCTTCAACGCGGCCAACTCTGGAGAGTTGTCTCCATTAACGGACGAGACATCCCCGGTTCGCTCCAGATGCGTTGATCGCGCCTCGTTAACGTGATGGCTCTCTAGAGTGCGCAGTGGCACGGGCGAGCCGGCTCTATTGATTTCCATGAGGTGCTACTCCTTACATGCGGGTTTATGTTCTGCGCAAACGCGACGTGTCTATCAGCCAGGCAGTTCACCTCTGCCGCTTCCAATGATCTCGGCGAATTTCAATACGTTGGCCGGATAACCGGGATCTCCTACCCCTCCGGTATCCGCCAAATCGTTGCGATTCACCTTGTCGGGACCGGAGTTATAGGCGCGCAGTCCTGCGCCGATGTCGCCACCGAAAGCATTGGTCTGATCGCGCAAATAGAGGGCACCCGCCATGATGTTGTCCCGGGGGTTGTTGACGTCGGCATTGCCAAGTAGCGCCGGATTGTCCCTCTTCAATTGAGCGAAGGTGTCGGCGTTGACTTGCATCAAGCCAGCGTCGGTCTTGCCGTTGACATTGGTGCTGCTGGAATTCAGGTTGCCTCTGGACTCCGCCCAGATCTGCCCTGCTATCACGTTGCCTGGAACACCCGTGGCATTGGAGGCATCCACGATATCCTGGCGATACGGCTCCAGTTGCGCGGGCAAGTGCAACCCACCCTGACCACTCAAGGCCGGACTGCCTGCCACACCACCGGCCTGGGCATTGTTGACTCCACCGCCAGGCGCGGCGGAACCGCCCGGTTGCGCCATCAACGTGTTGCGGGGTTGAGGCCCCGGTTTGGCAATCCCACCTCCCCCGCCCTCTTCCTGTTGATTCATCAAGGAATGGAGCCACTGCATGATGGCCTTCATGATGACTTCCATCAGTTGCATCATCAGGTCGGTTTGCTCGGCACCACTCTTCTGTGCGGACACAGGCCCGTCAGGCACCTCCGGAGGCGGGCCGAAATTGATCGGCCGCTCGGGGCGAGCCGCGAACATATCGCCAGCCACCGCGGGATTTGAACCGGCGTGCCGATTAAACCGCTCATTGTGGTTTTCAGGCGCAAGGAGCGTGTCGGGGGTGGAGCTACGAATGGGAGAGATAGACAGGCTCAAAATCAATGCTCCAGGTTCGCTGGTAGGGTGGCGATCGGTTCGAAGGCCTTGTGCTCAGGCAAAGCGCTTTGATGTATGGGCTGCGAAACAGGGCCGGTATCGAATAATCGCCTCATCAGTCGAGCAAACTGACGCTTGGCCGAAGGCGATTTTTCGATGAGCGCTCTGGTCGCTTCCTGCAATGCCAGCTCAATGCCGATTGGCCTGAATACCAGCAATGTCCGGCTGGAAGCCAGGTTCGCGCGCACATTCCCGGTGCTTACCGACGACGTCTCGAATGTCCAGTTCGGGATCCGTGCGATAACTTGGCCGGCCTTCGAATTGCCATCAGGCCCCTGGCTGTAAGCAATGCAAATTCGCATACCGGGCACTCCTTGAAGATGGGATCTAAATAATGCGTGGAACCAGAGGCGAAAGAGGTTCCCTGTTCTTATCGCCGTGGCGCAGATCCGCTCGGGCTCAGTACTCGCTGGAGACTCGCCGCTTGAGTTGCTCGCGGGCCCGCGACAGGCGCGAACGCACCGTGCCAACCGGTATATCCAGCCGAGCGGCGGTCTCCAGGTAATTACCTTCCATCTCCATCGCGACTCGAATCACCTCCTCCATATTCGGCGGCAAGCTTTCCATCGCACGAAAGACCCGCACCAACTGACGCAAGCCACTGACCTCGGACACAACATCGCGACTGTCGGCCATTTCCAATACGCCGCATTCTTGCAGGTCGTCATGAAACGGCTGGTTGTAGAGGCGCCTGAAATGACTGCGAATGAGGTTGAATGCAATGCCGCAGAGCCAAGTCAGCAGCAGCGAGTCGTGCCGAAACTTGTGCTCGTTACGTAGCGCTTCGAGGAAGGTTGCCTGGAGCAGATCCTCCGCATCATCAGGGTTCGCGACCTTTGCCCTGATAAACAACCGCACCTTCTGCACCATCCTGCGATCGAGCTGACGAAGGAGAGAAGCCGGAGCCGGATACGTGATCGAGTTGATTACACACATGGACAATAACCATTTGGCGGTAAGTCCGGCTGTAAGAGCGATATGCGTGCCAACCGTTTGCGCGATCTAAACCACTGTTCTTCATGAAGTTTTTTTTAAAATTCTTTCTGTTCGTGCAATCTTTTGCATAAACCGATCGAAGTCGTCGCGCATTTATGCACGCCCGCGCGAAAGCTCTGAGTTCAGGAACCCGATAGTGGGTTTGCGCCACTCATTGCCCATGACTCTTTGCATCGATGCCGTCCCATGAAAATCCCCGGTTTCACCCCAGTCGCGATTCATTCGGTCAATCCGGCAAGCGCCCGCCCAGCGTTATCCGTTACGCAGACCGCATCGCAAATCGCAAAAGACCAGGGCACCACGCCACAACAGGTGGCGCGATTCACCTCGGCATTGATCCAACAAAGCAAAGAGCTCAGCCAGCGTGAGCTGATCATCGGCGGTACCGTCTTGCAATCAAAGGCGATGAAGCTCGGTGAGCTTTATCAGATGCTGATGGGCAGTAATGACAAAAGGCTGGATGAAGCAGTGCGTACCCTGCGCCAGACCCTGAAACGTCAACGCCCTGATGAGTCGATGCTTGGCCGGGTGCTCGCTTTCGCTGGCGGGGACCCGGCCAAAGCACACGTCATGCTGCAAGCAGCCATGAAGCAAGCGCATCACGAGGGTGCCCGGGATGAGCACCAGGCGCTGTCGGATCACGCCAGCGCACTCAGGCAGCGCCATGGCAACAGAGCCCGCGCGGGTATCAATACTGCCCGGGCCTTTTCCAGATCGGGGCTGGACTCGCAGCGACGCAAGACTCTGCGGGAATTGTATTACAACGGCGTCGTAGGCCAGCCCACCATATCCAGCCTCATCGACACGCTACTGGGTCAAGAGGATGGCGAAGCACAGTTCGAGCCGACCTTGCGCGACCTGCGTCGCGCCATCGCCGACGACCTTGCCTCAGTCAATCCATCGAGCCCTCGCCAGCAATTACGTACCTTGATGCATGGCGTAAATACCGCCAGGCATGTATCGACTCTGCTTAAAAGCTGCGAACACCTGCTCGGGCGCATGCGTGACAAGAACCCGCAACTGCAGGTGAGCGCACCGACATTTCTCAAACACTTGCTCGTACTCTCGGGCAAGGGCATGAACCTGCAGGAAACCTTGCAACTCACGCAATTTATCGGCGGCGCGCAACTCAAGCATCAGTTGTCATTTCTCAACGGCCTGCGCCCGATGCTCCAACAGTTGCCTATCTTGCTGTGGCAAGACATCAAGTCCCGGCAGAATGCTTTGGGGAACCTGTTGTTGCTGATGGCCGAACTCACTCAGCAAGAGCAAAACCAGCTCAAGGGGAACTCGGCCTGATGAATCTGATTATCGACCTGCTGAACCGTTTGGCACTCGCGGCGATGCGCCGCTCAGAAGTCGTCGGTGCGTTTATCGTGCTGGCCATTGTGTTCATGATGATTACCCCGATACCCACCTGGCTGGTGGACATTCTGATCGCGGTGAACATCTGCATCTCTTGTCTGCTGATCATGTTGGCCATGCAGTTGCCCCGCCCACTCGCCTTCTCGACGTTCCCTTCGGTGCTGCTGATCACAACCATGTTTCGCCTGGCCCTGTCGATTGCCACGACCCGGCTGATTCTGCTGGACCAGGACGCCGGCCACATCGTGGAAGCGTTCGGACAATTCGTGGTAGGCGGCAACCTGGCGGTCGGCATGGTGATTTTCATGATTTTGACGGTGGTGAATTTCATGGTCATCACCAAGGGTTCGGAACGGGTGGCCGAAGTAGGCGCACGCTTCACGCTTGACGCCATGCCCGGTAAACAGATGTCGATCGACAGCGACTTACGTGCCAACCTCATCAGCGTCCACGAGGCCAAGCGCAGGCGCTCGGAGCTTGGCAAGGAAAGCCAGCTGTTTGGTGCAATGGACGGAGCAATGAAGTTCGTCAACGGCGACGCAATCGCCAGCCTGATCATCGTCGCGATCAACATGATTGGTGGTATCACCATTGGCGTTATACAACACGGCATGACTGCCGGCGATGCAGTGCAGCTGTATTCGGTACTGACCATCGGCGACGGCCTCATTGCACAGATCCCCGCGCTGCTGATCTCCGTGACGGCCGGCATGATCATCACTCGCGTGCCGAACGAAGATGCCGTCGGGCCGGCCAATATCGGCCGTGAAATTGCCGAACAGATCACCAGCCAGCCCAAGGCCTGGATCATCGCCTCGGCGGCGATGCTCGGCTTCGCCGCCATGCCCGGGATGCCGACCATGGTGTTCGTCACGATCGCCATCATCTGTTGTGGCGGCGGCCTGTTGCAGATCAATCGCGCCAAGCCCAAGGGCAATCAAGATCAAGCTGCCCCGACAACCCCGGAGAATAACGGACAGGAAGACCTGCGAATGTTCCTGCCCAGCCGCCAGTTTGTCCTGCAATTTCATCCCAGCCAGAGTCTTGAGCGGATCGAGGCCCTGGTCAGCGAGATTCGTCAACGGCGCAATCGCCTGGTGGTGAACTTCGGGCTGACGCTGCCCTCGTTCATCATCGAATACCAGGCGCATCTGGAGCCGGATGAGTTCCGCTTCACGGTGTATGAGGTCCCCGTACTCAGGGCCACGTTCAGCGAGACCTTGGTGGCTATCGATGGCTCCTCGCAGGCCATCGAGAACGACCAGCAATACAGCAAAGGCAGTTCGGAACGGCAGGAAAGCCAATGGATCTGGGTACCCAGCGATGCGGAGCTGTTGAACAACAGTAATGCGCAGCCCATCAGCCCCAGTACGCTGATTATCGAACGCATGGAGCGCGCCCTGCAGATTTGCGGGCCGCAATTCATCGGGCTGCAGGAAACCAAAGCGATCCTCGGTTGGCTGGAAACAGAACAACCGGAACTGGCGCAGGAACTGCAGCGCGTCATGCCTCTCGCGCGTTTTTCTCAGGTGCTGCAGCGGTTGGCTTCAGAATGCGTACCCCTGCGCGGTATCCGGGTGATCGCCGAAACCTTGATCGAACATGGGCAACATGAGCGCGATGTCCTGGCCCTCACCGATTATGTACGTATCGCCCTCAAGTCGCTGATCTATAACCAGTATTGCAGCCAGGAGGGATTGCTCGTCTGGCTATTCACCCCTGAGAGCGAAGGCATCCTGCGTGACAGCCTGCGTCAGACGCAAACCGAGACGTTCTTTGCCCTGAACAGCGAATCCAGCCTGATGCTGGTTCAACAATTGCGCATGGCTTTCCCGCAGCGATCGTCAGAACGCGCGGTGATGTTGGTCGCCCAGGATCTGCGCGCTCCGCTACGGACGTTATTGCAGGACGAGTTCCATCACGTGCCGGTGCTCTCCTTTGCCGAGATCACCAATGCCTCCGAGGTGAAGGTCCTCGGCCGTTTCGACCTGGAAAATGAATTCTTGCCCTTGGAAGACGACTATGCGGCTTGATGTCGAGTGCCTTCGCGATGTTTGAACTACGTGTATTGAATGGGCTGCACCAGGGCGCTGCATTGCCGTTGGTCGGTGACCAATGGGTGATCGGCGCCAACGACGACCATGATCTGGCGCTATACGACCCGGGCATCGCCTCGCTCCACTGTCGGTTGAGCAGAACCGAGGAAGGCTGGAACCTGGCTGCCGAACAGATGCCGATCAACGACGACGAAGGCCGTGCGTCAAACGCTATTACATTGACGCCGAACCAACCGTTCGCCGTCGCAAACGTCTGGCTGTGCCTGGCATCCGCCGAAGAGCCCTGGCCTGACGTACCGGCTCTGGCCACACCTGCGGATGCCAACGGCCAGCCGCCTCAGCCGTCAGCGTCTCCCGCGCGTAAACCGATGCCAGGCGTGCCATCCTTGAAGCTGATATCGGCGGTGATCGCTGGCGTGGTCGTAGGCCTGGTCGGTGGCGCCTGGGGCCTTAGCCAGTCCGAAGCCCCGCCGAGCGCCGTCAAGGTTACCGCGGCCAAGGCGCCTCAAAGTCCGACGCAGCCCTCCCCGGCGACTGGTTCCGCCCAGTCCTCCGGTAGCACCAGCCTGAAAGATCGGGAACAGATCCGCCGGCTCCTGACCACTCAATTGGCAGAACGCCTGCTCACGGAGGTCACCGTCGAGAATCTTGACGAAGGGTTGGTGCTCAAAGGCAACCTCAAGGAGGAAGCGCTGGAGGTCTACCAGCGAATGCTCAAGAGTTTCAAAGAGCGCTATCCCACGACCGTTCCATTGATCGATCAGGTCGGCATCGTCGGGACCAGCTTGCCGTTCACCCTGGTGCAAATTATCGCTGGCAACAACGCTCACCTGGTGACCGCCGACGGCGTGCAGATTTATGTTGGCGATGTGGTGCAGGGCCTGCGTCTGACGCGGATAGAAGAGCACAAAATCATCTTCGATGGTGACCAGCATATTGAGGTGAGCTGGTGACCGATGCGCTTGAACAATGGGCTCGACAACAACGCGCGCGGCTGGCCAGTTGTTCGGCCGTGCGAATCAGCGGCAAGGTTTCGGCGGTGAGCGGGATACTGCTGGAGTGCCAGGTGCCGGCGGCCAAGATTGGTGATCTTTGCGAGGTCAGCAAGGCGGACGGCAGCTCAATGTTGGCGGAAATTGTCGGTTTTACCGATCAATGCACACTGCTCAGTGCCCTTGGCACCCCTGCCGGCATTCAAGTCGGGGCCCGCATCCAACCGCTTGGGATGGCTCACCGCATAGGGGTGGATGATCAGTTGCTCGGAAGCGTGCTCGATGGTTTTGGTCGACCGTTGCTGGGCGACGGCCTCGGCGCTTTTGCCGATGTCCATGATGGTCGCAGCACCACGGCGGTGATTGCCGATGCCCTCCCGCCGATGCAAAAACCACGCATCAGCAACCCGCTGCCCACCGGCATTCGCGCCATCGACAGCGCCATCCTATTGGGCGAAGGGCAGCGTGTCGGATTGTTCGCCGGAGCGGGCTGTGGCAAGACCACGCTGCTGGCGGAGATGGCCAGGAACATGGACTGCGACGTCATCGTTTTCGGTCTGATCGGCGAACGGGGACGGGAACTGCGCGAGTTCCTCGACCATGAACTGGATGATGAACTACGCCAACGTTCGGTCCTGATCTGTGCCACCTCGGATCGCTCCAGCATGGAGCGTGCGCGCGCCGCTTTCACCGCTACCGCTATCGCCGAAGCCTACCGTCAGCGCGGCATGAAAGTGCTCTTGCTGATTGACTCGCTCACCCGTTTCGCCCGTGCTCAACGCGAAATCGGCATCGCCGCCGGGGAACCGATCGGACGCGGCGGCCTGCCCCCCTCGGTCTACACCCTGCTACCGCAATTGGTCGAGCGCGCCGGCATGAGCGAGAACGGCTCTATCACCGCCATCTACACCGTGCTGATCGAGGCCGACTCGATGAACGACCCCGTCGCCGACGAAGTCAGGTCGCTGCTGGACGGGCACATTGTGCTGTCGCGCAAGTTGGCCGAGCGTGGACACTATCCGGCCATTGACGTGTCCGCGAGCATCAGCCGGATCCTCGGCAACGTCACCAGCCGCGAGCATGTCCAGGCCAATAATCGTCTGCGCCAGTTGATGGCGGCCTACAAGCAGGTGGAAATGCTCCTGCGCCTGGGTGAATACCAGGCCGGCGCCGACCCGGTCACTGATCTGGCGGTACAACTGAACGACAGCATCAACCGCTTCCTGCGCCAGGACCTGCGCGGGCCGGTAGCGCTTGAAGAAACACTCGCCCAACTCAATCACATTACCTCGCAGCTGGTGGACTGACCTTGGACGAAGATCTCGATACGGACCCGGAGCGCCAGGCGCTGGAGCGCGTCATCGGCCTGCTCGGCCCTTTGCGTCAGCACCGCCAGGCCAGTGCCGAACGTACCCGTGCACGCCTTGCACGAGAGGTGGCGAGGTTGCGCGAGCAACTGCTGGCCAGCGAAAGCTCAATGAACCAGGAGCGTACCAATCAGAAGCGCCAGCGGCGATCGTTAGCCGATACCCACCTGCAAACCACTCTGGAACTGGCTGATATCGACCGCTGGCACGAAAAGGAGCGACGCATGCTTGATCGCCTCGCCCAGATCCGCCAGGACGTCAGCCAGTTGCGCTTGCACATCGAAGCGCAGGAGCAGTCGTTGCAACAAGCACAACTGGACGTCAAGGCACGGCAACGCGCGGTGGAAAAACTCGCCTGCATGAGCGAGACACTCAGTGAGGAATAAGTGAGACATGACTACCCCCATCAAGCACACGCCACCCCAACGCCCTGCTCCACAGGCACCTGCCACGCCTACAGCAAAACCCACTGCCGCGGCATCCCCGGCGCCGTCGAGCAAAGGCTCCGAGGTCCAGCGCAACCGTCCGGTCGAGGTCAGATCGGCCAACGACGGGGTCAGGCCGCTGGACGCCGATGCGATGTTGTTCATGCAGATGCTTGTGCCACCGCCGCCCGCCCATTCGGACGACGAGGGCAGCTCGGGCAATGGTGCGAGCACGTTCTCGATGTTCGCGCCGCTCGACGGCATACCGACACAGTTGATTGATGAGCTGGCGCTGCAGTTGCCGCAACACGGCAACCGTCCTTTCAGCGCCACCCTGCTCATGCCCAATCTGGGCAAGGTCCAGATTCGTGCCCAGAAACGAGACAGCCATTGGGACATCGAGCTTGGTCTGGAACGCGCAGACGTCCTGGAGCGACTGACCAAGCACCATGGCGCCTGCCAGCAAGCGTTCGCCGAGGCGCTGGACCATGAGGTCGAGCTGAGATTACAGCCGACGGGGCCTGCATGAAAAAACTCAGCCTGCGACGCCTGTCGAGCACAGCCGCAATGGCCTCTCGGGCCTTGGGGCGCGGCCGTTTCCTCGAGTTCATCAGTGGAACTGAAAAGATACGCATGACGCTCGGTCCGCTGACGCCCTGCGGCGCCATTGCCGATGAGCGCTGGATAGGCTTGTCCAGCCGACACGGCCCCCTGCTGTTGTCGAACGCCGATGCGCTGCTGAGTCTGTGCGGTGAAGTGCCCGTTCTCACCGTCGAGCCGCAGCAAGCGTGGTATTGGCAGTTGATCAATCAACGGATGGCGCCGGTGCTGTCCGACCTGCTCGCACCGTTGGCGCCACTGGCCGACGAGCCGGTACTGGATGAGCGCTGGGATTGTCGCGTGCTCATCGAGCGCAATGGCGAGAAAGCCTACGGAACGCTAAGCCTCGGCGTCGAATCACTGCTGCAGGTGCTCAATGACGCACCGTGGCGATTTATCGAACAAACCGTGCCTGGGAGTTGGGTCGTGGCTCATCCGGTCATCGTTGGGCGCATGGATTTGCTGGTCAATCAGCTGCGCTCATTACGTCCAGGCGATGTGTTGTTGCCTGCCGAGGCGGTCTTCGACGTTCAAGGTCGGGGAAACCTGCAACTGGGCAACCAGCGGTGGGCGGTTTGTAGCGAAGACCGGAATGATCACTTACAGCTCAGGCTGATTCACGAAGAAGGCTCCATTCATGAGCAATGAACTGCAGGATGAAGAACCGTTGTACGAGTTCGACAATGACGATGATTTGGCGGCCCAGGAAGCGAACGACGACCAGCAGGAACGGCTCGATTCGGCGCAGCCAGACGACGCCCTCCCGCAAGACGCTGCGACGCAGCCGTCATCGCCCTTGTCCGGCGTGCCCCTGGCGTTGACCGTACGGTGTGGCGAAGTGAAGCTGAGCCTCGAAGCGCTCGGCCGGCTGGCGGCCGGTTCCGTGGTGGATGTCACGGGCATGGCACCGGGCGCAGCGACGTTGTGCCATGAAGAGCGGGTGGTCGCCTACGGTGAGCTGGTAGACGTGGATGGACGCTTGGGCATGCAAATCACTCGCTTGGTATTTGATCAATGATTCTGGATGGCATGAACCCGATCATGCTCGCGCTGTTTCTGGGTGCGCTCTCGCTGATCCCGTTGTTTTTGATTGTCTGCACCGCATTTCTGAAAATCTCCATGGTGTTGCTGATAACGCGCAATGCCATCGGCGTTCAACAGGTTCCGCCCAATATGGCGTTGTACGGCATTGCCCTGGCGGCGACGATGTTCGTGATGGCTCCGGTGGCTTATGAAATCCAGCAACGGGTGGCTGAAAATCCTTTGCAGATAGGCACTACCGAACAACTTCAAGCCAGCGTGAACACGGTCATCGCCCCGCTGCAAAACTTCATGAGCCGTAACACCGATCCGGACGTCCTGACTCATCTGGTCGACAACACCCATCGTATGTGGCCTGCGGAGCTGGCCGAAAAAGCCAGCAGCAAGGATCTGCTGCTGGCGATTCCTGCCTTCGTATTGTCGGAGCTGCAGGCCGGGTTCGAGATCGGTTTTCTGATTTACATTCCGTTCATCGTCATTGATCTGATCGTGTCTAACCTGCTACTGGCGCTTGGCATGCAAATGGTCTCGCCCATGACCATTTCGCTGCCGCTCAAACTGCTGCTGTTCGTCCTTGTCCAGGGCTGGACGCGGTTACTCGACAGTCTGTTCTATTCCTATCTGTGAGGCTGCCGTGGAAGCACTGGAGTTGTTCAAACAGGGCATGTATCTGGTGGTGATTCTTACCGCGCCACCGCTGCTGGTCGCGGTGCTGGTGGGCGTGTTGACGTCTCTCGTACAAGCCTTGATGCAGATCCAGGACCAGACCCTGCCCTTTGGTATCAAGCTGGTCGCCGTGGGCGTGACCCTGGCGGCGACCGGCCGCTGGATCGGTGTCGAATTGATCCTGTTCATCAACACGACGTTCGACCTTATCGCGCGCACCGGAGGCGCCGTCTGATGCCATTCAATGCCGAGTATTTGTTCGAACTGATGCTCGGTATCGCATTAGCCATGGCCCGGATCCTGCCATGCATGATGCTGGTGCCAGCGTTTTGCTTCAAATACCTCAAGGGGCCGCTGCGTTACGCCGTGACCTGCGCGGTTGCGATGGTTCCAGCGCCGAGCATCGGTCGGGTGTTGTCCGGACAACATGAAAACTGGCTGATGATCGGCGGTCTGTTGCTCAAGGAAATGGTCCTGGGCGTTCTATTGGGGTTACTGCTGTATATGCCTTTCTGGATGTTCGCGACGGTAGGTGCCTTGCTCGACAGCCAGCGCGGCGCCCTCAGCGGCGGCCAGATCAACCCTTCCCTGGGGCCCGACGCGACGCCACTGGGCGAGTTGCTGCAGGAAGTGCTGATCATGCTGGTCATCCTGTCCGGCGGCCTCTCGCTGATTACCCAGGTCATCTGGGACAGCTACATCATTTGGCCGCCCACCGCATGGATGCCGATCATGACGGTAGAGGGGCTGGACATACTGCTTGGCGAGCTGAACAGGACCATGCAACACGCATTGCTTTACGCGGCGCCGTTCATAGGCCTGTTGCTGCTGATTGAGGCCGCTTTCGCCATCGTCGGTCTTTATGCCCAGCAACTGAATGTTTCGATTCTGGCGATGCCGGCCAAAAGCGTTATCGGTTTGCTGTTTCTGCTGGTGTATATGCCCACACTGCTCGATCTGGGTAATGCCGAGGTCGGACGCTGGTTCGATTTGAAATTTCTGCTGAACCTGTTGGTAAAAGTGCCGTGAGCGAAAAAACCGAAAAGGCGACGCCAAAAAAAGAACGCGACGCAAGGGAAAAAGGCCAGGTTGGACAGAGCCAGGACCTGGCCAAATTGCTGGTGCTGATGGTGGTCAGCGAAGTCTGCCTGGGCATGGCCGAGGAAAGCATGACGCGCCTGCAACACCTCACCGAATTACCCTTGCGACGCCTGAACGAACCCTTCGCCAGTACTGCCATTGAGCTCAGCGGCACAGCGCTGTGGACACTTGTTTCCTTCATCGTGGCCAGCGTCGGCGTGGCGATCCTGATACGTCTGGCCGGCACCTGGATGCAGATCGGATTTCTCTTTGCGCCCAAGGCCCTGAAGGTCGATCTCGGCAAGCTCAATCCAATCGGCCAGATCAAGCAGATGTTCTCTAAACAGAATCTGATGAACCTGCTGCTGAGCGTCCTCAAAGCGCTGGCCATTGCGGTCATTCTGTATGTCTCGATCATGCCCATCCTGGGCAAGCTGGTGCTGTTGGCCGACACCGATCTGGTCACCTACTGGCGCTCGTTGCTGGAGGTGTTTCAGAACATCTTGCGCAACACCTTGGGCCTGTTGCTGGTGATCGGCATGGTCGACTTTGCCCTGCAAAAATATTTTCACGCCAAGAAACTGCGCATGAGCCACGAAGACATCAAGCAGGAATACAAGCAGTCCGAAGGCGATCCGCACGTCAAAGGCCATCGTCGTCAGCTGGCGCACGAACTGCTCAACTCCGAACCCAGCACCGCCCCCCGGCCGGTAGAGGATGCCGACCTGCTGTTGGTCAACCCGACCCACTACGCCGTGGCGCTGTACTACCGACCAGGCCAGACGCCTTTGCCGCTGATTCATTGCAAAGGACAAGACGATGATGCGCTGGCCCTGATCAAGCGCGCCCAGAACGCCAAGATTCCCGTGGTCCAATGTGTCTGGCTGGCGCGTGCGTTGTACACCGTTCGCACGGGTCGCCATATACCGCGCGACACGCTGCTGGAAGTTGCCCATATCTATCAGGTCATTCGCCAGCTTGATGAAGTCACCGAGGAAATCATCCAGCTCGAAACCCACTGACCCGCCCTCCCAGTCATAAAACTTTAATACCTGCGCGCTTTAATGGCGGTCAAAACTTCTGGAAGTTTACCCCATGCATTCGTCGAGTTCGCGCTCCCAATCTCCGGGATCAATTCCGCTCTCAGAGCAAACGAACACATGGTTGTTGGAGGCCGCTGAGCGGCTCGGCATTCCCTCTGTGCAGGCGCGAGCGTTCTCCCATAGCGCCCAACTGTCGTTGCCGGGGCTGACCTTGCAATTGTCGCTCTGGCAGACGTCGCCTGTGCAGCAGTGGGTGGTGTTTGGTCTTCTGCCACGCCCCAACGGTTTGCCGGTTGAGGTTTGGAGCGAGCTGCTGCTGCGGTCCAATTGCGCCATATCGGCAATGAGCAGTAGCAGCGTCAGTCTGAACGACAGCGGTGACGCTGTGCTCGTGCTGCGCCTTATCTCGCAGCCGCAACATCAGCGTGAAATGCTTGCCGATGAACTGAGCCATCTCTTGTCCGTCGCCGAAAGCCTCGTGGCGGGTGCCACCGCGCTTCAAGGCAACCAAAGCGGTGCACCTCGGCCGGTCACCACGGCACCGAGGCAAGATGAGCACGCGCGGCAACAGGCGCAGGCGGCGATGAACCGGGAATGGCATCGTCCATTACTGATCGCTGCGCTGCAGCACTTGGACATCTGCGCCCCGCCCTTCGAGCAGATATTGACTGTCGGCGTGATCCAGGCCAACGGTCGTGCCTATGAAGTGATCGCTGACAGTGATCGCCAACATCTGCTGATCAGTACACCGCTGCCGACTTCGCTGAACACGGCGACGCAACGCGAACGCGCGCTACTGGCCAACCTGCACCTGATGATGCTGACCCAATCTGCCGTGGTCCTCGCGCCACACGGCAGCGCGTTACAGGCGCGCTGGAACAGCACGGGGCTGGACGGCCAGGCATTTGCCGAATGGCTGCTGGATTTTGGTCAACTGGCCGATAGCTTCATGCAGACCTCGGCCATTCGCCCAGCAAGGAACATCGCATGGACCCGATAGCACCTAACCTGGGACGTATCCTGCCAGAACCGCAAATCGAGCTGCGGCAGCGACATCCCCCCGCTGGTA
>Ga0182007_10000631_pt1 | contig 20496 bp, 17 predicted proteins | sample Sormic07211113_1_FD_123023 | JGI IMG/M metagenome (GOLD analysis project Ga0182007, IMG submission 123023) | Rhizosphere microbial communities from Sorghum bicolor, Mead, Nebraska, USA - 072115-113_1 MetaG | ecosystem: Host-associated > Plants > Roots > Rhizosphere | place: USA: Nebraska... | reverse complement strand
GGGCACACCTGCCTTACGAACTGCTGGAAACCGTCAGCGGCCGGATCATCAACGAAATCGAAGGCATCTCCCGCGTTACTTACGACGTGTCGAGCAAGCCGCCAGCGACGATTGAGTGGGAATGATGGGACGTCCGGCACTGACCGGCACCAAGTAGCAAGAAATACCCTGAAGCCCGCGTAACTGCGGGCTTTCGGCTTTTTGGGTCTGGCAAATTCTGGCAGCTCTGTGCATCGCCAAGCACCGTGTTTGTGTGGCATGGTACGGGGCATTGACTGAGCCCAATGCCATGCTCGGTGTTCGATACCATGTCGTCTCTGTAGGGGGGGACATGGTATCAAACCTCATCATTCGCCCGGTTTCATTGGGTTTCCTTGCGGTTTTGAGGCGTTTTCTGAGCATGGTATTTTTTGAACGGAATCCTCGAGCGCCATGCTGACCGATACCAAGCTGCGTAATCTCAAACCGAAAGAAAAACTCTACAAAGTTAACGACCGCGATGGACTCTATGTGGCTGTCACGGCTGCGGGATCAATCTCGTTTCGCTACAACTACTCCATCAACGGCCGACAGGAGACCGTCACGTTCGGTCGCTACGGGATAGGTGGTATAACCCTTGCGGAAGCCCGGGAGCGCTTAGGCGAGGCCAAGAAACTGGTTTCGGCTGGCAAGTCACCTGCCAAGGAGAAAGCCCGCGACAAGGCTCGTATCAAAGGCGCGGAGCCGTTTGATGCGTGGGCCGAGAAATGGTTGCGTGGGTATCAGATGGCCGACTCTACTCGTGACATGCGCCGCTCGGTTTACGAGCGTGAGCTCAAGCCGAAATTCGGCAATCAGAAACTAATAGAGATCACCCATGAGGATCTACGTACGCTTACCGAGGCAATCGTAGAGCGAGGCGCCCCGGCAACGGCGGTGCATTCCCGTGAGATTATGCTGCAGGTCTTCCGCTGGGCTATTGAGCGTGGCCAGAAGGTTGAGAACCCGGCCGATCTGGTGCGTCCTGCAAGCATTGCCAAGTTCGAGCCACGCGACCGGGCTTTGGCCCCTGACGAAATCGCCTTGATGTATCAGTACATGGATCGCATCGGAACAGCATCATCGGTGCGAGCTGCGGCGAAGCTGTTGTTGCTCACTATGGTGCGGAAAAGTGAGTTGACCAACGCGACCTGGAGCGAGATCAATTTCAGCGAAGCCCTATGGACCATTCCCAAAGAGCGGATGAAGCGGCGAAATCCCCATTTGGTGTTCTTGTCTAGGCAAGCGCTGGATATCTTCATTGCGTTGAAAACATTTGCTGGTGGATCAGACTACGTATTGCCCTCACGCTACGACTCAGATTTGCCCATGAGTGCAGCCACGATCAACCAAGTGCTGACTCTCACTTATCGACTTGCGCAGAAAGAAGGGAAGCAGCTGAGCAAGTTCGGGCCTCATGACCTTCGGCGGACAGCGAGCACTTTACTACACGAGGCTGGCTACAACAGTGATTGGATTGAGAAGTGCCTTGCGCACGAGCAGAAGGGTGTGAGGGCGGTGTACAACAAGGCTGAGTACCGGGAGCAGCGTATGGCGATGCTACAGGATTGGGGGGATATGATTGACGAATGGACCCTTAAAAAAACACGCCAAATAGACTGATTTTTGAGGCGTGTGAGTGCTGAGTACGGCGTGATCAATTTAATGTTTAGTGAAATGCCCACTTCGGTGGGCTTTTTTCTGTCCGCAAAACCATCGTTTATCGGACAAGTTTTTTTCAAAAAACGGCTGCAGAAAAAACCAATATATACAAAAGGTTGGGTGTGTTTTTCTGTCCGGGTATTAGACGTTTTTCGGACAGTAAGTCATTGATTTAATTAGAAAAAACTAAATTTTAATGCTGGAAGGTACCGGTATTTGGGAGCAATAATTGAACCTCGGAAGGTGACGAGTCGAGGTGTTTGGTGTGGAAAAGGAATCGAAAAAAATGAACACAGTCCTCATTAGCAAGAAGCAATTGCTAGCAATCATTCCATTGTGTGAACGCACGATTTACAACTTTGAGAAGCAGGGGAAATTCCCGCGCCGGATTGCACTGAGCAGTCGCAAAGTTGTATGGGACTTGGGCGAAGTCGAGCAGTGGATTGATGCTTGTAAACAGTCTGGCCCTGCGCTCCGTCCGGGAATTGGGGGGTGATCCGTGGCCAAAGGCATGCAGGTGGTGTTTGAGACTGAGCTGCCTGCGCTCGACTTGATGCGGCGCGGGTTGAGCTGCTCGTATGACTAGCACGAGCGGCGGTCCCCAGACGATATGTGCTGTGACTGGTGATATTGGCGGGCTGCTAGGTCGCATTGACGATCTTAGGAGGCGGAGCAGAGAGCGCGTAGAGGCCGAAGCAAGTCTTGGTGCGATGAGTGAGTTTGTCACCACTCACTTGTCACACATAGCAGACGAAGAGAGTCGCCCGGTAGCTCCTGAAACACCCCCGACGACCTTACTGCGCAAGTCGTCTAAGGGCGACGAGCAGTCTGATTTCTTTGTCCCGGCATTGTACGACTTGGGCACCCGCGACAGCCGCAGCATCATGGACGTGGCCGTGTACCGGCTATCAAAAAAGGATAAGCGAGCCGGTGAAATGATCCACTACGATTTGCCCGATGGATACGTGGAAGTGTCCGCAGGGGCTCATGGCATGGCCTCAGTGTGGGACTACGATATTGTGCTGATGATGGTGTCCCATCTAACCGAAGCTATGAACCGCTATCGAAAAGGAAAAGGCGAAAAGCCGGGAAGAGTATTTCGGCCGCACGTCAGTGACATCCTCAAATTCGCTCATCGCGGTGACGGCAGCCGTCAGGTTGAAGAGGTTGAGGCTGCGCTAGATCGGCTGCGAGGTACGACTATCAAGACAGTGCGTGAGAAGGGCAAGTTACGCACGACCGAAGCTGAGGGGCTGATTGCACGTTATCGTGTCCTGTCTCGCACGGACACCAAGAAAATTAGCTCTGTCGAGATCGAGGTGCCGGAGTGGATTTTTCGCGAGGTAGACGTGGCCGACGGCAAACGACCAAGAGTCCTAACTGTGCACCCGGACTACTTCTTGATCAAGCAGGGCATTGGTCGATACCTCTATCGCCTTGCGCGTAAGGCTGCTGGGTGCACAGAGGCTAAATGGAGCTTTGCAACAATCTACGAGCGTAGTGGTTCAACCGGCACGCTTAAGAAGTTCACCGAGAACCTACAAAAGATCATTGCTGCGAATGACCTGCCAGAGTACGACCTTCGGAAAGAATATGGCCAGAGAGGCCTGCAGCTCGTCATGACGTACCGAAGCGCACTCCCAGTTCCTCCCGGTCCCCAATAGACGGTAAGGCTTTTACCCCATGAGGTCCAGAATTCGGGCCTTTTTCGTTTGTTAGACGGACAGTTTTCGGACAAAAAGCTTAGACCTGCTTATTTCCGTCTATAAGGATCCAACAAACTGTGGATAGCCCGTCTATTAGGGGGAAATCGCCGTCTATGAGGGGCCAGATTCCGTCTATTAGGGGGAAAAACCCGTCTATTAGGGATTGTGTTAGTCTTTAACCTATTGAAATTAAAAGAAAATTAAGTTGTTTTTATCCTTAAATCTTTAAAGCCTAATTAAAGCTATAAAACCCGCTCCCAAAGTCGAGTACAGGCTGCGGATTACAATCGTCAGTTCGACTGCATCCCCACTAGGTTGATCGCATTGCCGAGTGGCTAAGGCGTCACACCAGTGTTTCGGTGGCCCAATCGCGGTAACCCTGGGTAGGCCAAAGGGGCCGATGAGCAGAGCCGGGATCTGGTCAACGACAAGACGATATTACCAATCGGTGATGCACTACGTTCACCGCTGCTCAAGAACCTTGATCAAGGTTGACTGACTGCCTCGGGCGTGAGGCAGACGCTTACGACCGGACGAGCTCAATGCTACTACCGGTAAGCTCTATTACGATATCGCTGCACTGATTTGCAGCTGCAAGAATAGCTAGCGAAATGCGAGTCGTCGTACTCAGGAACTCTCCGCAACAACTATAAGTCGTACCAATATATTATTCGAATAATCATAATGATCTTAGCTCCTATCGTTAAAGTTTTTTTGATAAAGCTTCCACAAAAATTCATTTGCTATCGCTTGAAAATTAACTAATATTAATGAATTAAAGTATTTGTTGATTGGTGAGGAGCTACGGGAATTCGCTGGAGGAAAAGTTTGTTGTTTGTGTTTGAATCTGCTTGCTTAGTAGCGGCGTGGATAAGGGAGTAGTCACAATAAAAAAATATAATAAAATCTTCAAGGTTGGGTTTTCCCAGCGTAAAGAGGAGCGCAGGAGCGCGAGTGCGAGGGCGAGGGCGCAAAGGGGTTCTTGAAATAGTAATCCGCTAACAATGGACCAAAGTAAAAATAGACCAAAAGAAAATATGAAAATCCTAACAAAAAACAAATTGAATCAATTATCCATAGATGGGTTTGCTATAGCCAGAAAAGTCATTTCAGTAAATGAAGTAAATAATTTGACGTTGGCTCTAGAGTTCCTGTGGGAAAGTGAGGGCGATGCGGCGGGAAAAGAAAATTACGCTGAACCCGACACCCGACGTCTTGCGAAACTTACTGATAAAGGAGATTTGTTTCGTGACATAATCTCGAATCAATTAGTACTGCATGCTTGTCGAAAGGTAATTGGGCCTGACATACGATTAAGTATGTTGAATGCACGTGATGCGCTGCCCGGCGCTAAGCGCCAACAACTACATTGTGATACTGATAATTTCGGAGTACCTGACGCAAAAGGATTTTACGCATTTACTGCAATATGGATGTTGGATGAATTTAGCTCTGAAAGTGGAGCGACGTGCATTATCCCCAAAAGCCATTTGAGCGGAAAGCTTCCAGTAGATCAACTACAAGAGCCATCCGAATATTTTTCAAACGAAATCGTTGCCGAAGGTCGGCAAGGAGATGTACTTTTACTGAACGGACACTGTTGGCATGCTGGAGGAGAAAATCGAAGCAACCGACAGCGTCGCGCCATATTGGCTCATTACCTAAGGTCAGACTATATTCCGCCACCCTCGCACCATCGACAGTACCCTACACCCGAAACTTTAGTCATGTTAGAGCCTGTCGGTCGGGAACTATTTGAATAATAGCGTATTAATTTTAGGCTTTAAGTTTGTGCAAAAGCTTAAATAAAAATCTATACCACGATGTTTTTAGGGATGTTAACGCAGAAATTCAAAGTCAACCTTCCAACCTCTATATTGTCCGTTAAGAGCTCTGGCATAAAAATATGAGGACTATGAGGAATCGCACCTGAGTAAAATACCAAGCGATTGAAGCGTGCGGGAACTTCTAGTAGTAGTTCTGCGGCCTCACAGGTCTTTGTGATATAACAAGATGGCTCGCGAAACATTTTAAAATTATCTTGAAGGGCTTTAGATGTAGCATCATAATCTTGATCGAACTGCTCCCTTACACGGTTAACTAAATGTTCGTTTATTAGTCGGTAAAAACCAGTCCCTCCGAGATTGACATCATGAAATAGATAAATTACCCCCGCGTAGCTATTATAGCCCTGTAATCCTGGGTCAATATGGGGTAGGCGTTGCGCCCAATTTAACTTGTACGGGGGCAGCGTTATAATTGCAAGATAGACCCAAAGTACAAGTCGATCTGAAATCGATACTTCACTCAATTCCAATAGCTCACAAATGAATTTTTTTAGCTCTGAAGTTTTATGTTCATCGACGTGCATCAGTGCGCCCGGAGTCCCCCGGGGTTGTAAAATAAATGAAGATGAATGCTCTGTGGCAAAGCTAATGACTTCATGGGGGTTCTCTAAAATATCGTCGATTATTAAGCAATGGTGATTCGCACCAATTCGAGCTTTGCGCGGAATACATTTTGAGTTTATTTTAAGCATTAACCTACACCTCGGAATAAGCACGTAAGTTTAACTGTTAAAACATAAATAAGGATACTTTATGAATACTCTGCCAGGAGCTAGAGTTTCCGGTAAGCCAGTCGATCGACCATAATACAACCATCCCAACAATACATACCTTAAACTTGAAACAGCGGCAACCTCATGTGGATGGGTATAAGTAGTTGGAAAAAAAATAGCAGTCCCCCTTCTGCATTCAATAGACCTTTGTTGGTTTGGGAAAACCAGTGATCCATCATCTTCTAACGTACGAAGAGACAGCGACACTCCAGCCAAAGCAACATAATCTACCCCTCCGTCTGTATTGGAAAGCAAGCCATCAAAATGTGGTCTACAACTATCGCCGATATCATATTTACTAATGTACCAGCCAAAGTTAGTCCAGCATTCTTGGCGACACGAATGATGTAGTGTATCCATCCAAAACGAAATGGCGGACTCCATGCGAGGCTGAATTAACTCAAGAAGTGTATCTTGCCAGTGATATTCCCAAAGCTTGTCAGAGATTCCCATGCGTACTTTCGATTCTTGAATAACATATCTAGTAGGTGATTTTTCAAACTCTAAAATTATTCTTTCGCATTCGTCCTCTGTAAAAACGTCTTCAATAATCAGAATGCCATCTGCATTACTTGAAATATTCATAATTGACTTCCGACGGTAGTCAAAAAAATTTCGAGGTCATGTTGTATAAAGTTTTAAATATTATAGATTACATGTTTCTGGAAGACAAATCCGGCTTCTCAAGTCTTTAATGCCACCGCTTCACCCGCAGGCTGGCATTAAAGAGCTATCATAGTTGAAGGGAAGAAATTTGCAAATCACACAAAAAAGTCTATACCTATAAAGATTCTTGCATTGTTGTGTATTAGATAACTATCGACAACTTTTGGAAAAAATATTAATGATCAGTGCCTTGGAAGTATTGATTATAGGTCCGCGCGGTGAGCCTAGCGTGCATGAGTTAAGCCATAATCCAAAATATTCGGATAATTCCATAGGTTGGAGGAGGCAGATGCTTGCATTAGACGGATATAAATTCTCTCCGATGCAATGTCTTAGTTATTTAATAAATCAAGGTAAGGGGGAGGGGGCTGACTTATACTATACTGGATTTGAATGCCTGCAGCCGTCAATTGCATACTTGACATCGTTCCTTCGAGCGCGAGGTATATCAACCGCATATATCAATAATTATAATGGTCAACTCCTTGAGCTGAATAAAATAATAACAAATGAACGACCCTCTGTTGCTGCTATAACAACAACGTTCACGTTCTCCGCTATAGAGCTCGCAGAACAGGTTAGATATGTAAAGGAAAGATCACCAGAAACTATTGTGGTGATCGGAGGTCCGTTCGTTTGGACTTTATGTCGTGGGCGAGCGAACAGTATTCAGGAATTTATGAGTGGAATCGGTGCTGATTATTATATTCAAGATGGGCAAGGTGAACTTTCGTTGAGTAGGTTAACAAAAGCTGTCTGCTCAGGTGGCATGCCAGAAGAGGTACCAAATGTTTGGTCGTATGATAAATTATCAAAAATTTGGGTATGTAAGCATAGAGCAGTTGAAACAAACTCAATGAATGATAACGCTATTGACTGGAGTTTGTTTTCTGATCAGGAACTAGGAAATTCTGTCTTTGTCCGAACAGCTCGAGGTTGCGCATATAGATGCTCTTTTTGTGAGTATCCAATCCGGCAACCGGACTACCAGCAAATGGACGAGCAAAGAGTTTCAAAAGAACTAGATACGCTAGCTAAGCGAGGGGTTAAGTACATACAGTTTGTAGACGATACATTTAATATTCCTAAGGGGCGTTGGATAAATATATTAAAAAATATGACTGACAATGAATGGGGTTTTCAGTGGATGTCGTTTTTTAGAAGTGCTCAGCTCCAGAAGCTCGAACACTATGAGCTCATGGCAAACAGCGGGTGTCGGGGGGTGTTGCTTGGAGTTGAATCAGCCGACAATGATGTATTAAAAATAATGAACAAGGGAGCAACTAAAGAGCAGTACGCTATAGGCATACGGATGCTTCAGCAAACTGGTATCAGAACAAATGCGTTAATAATAATAGGCCATCCTGGAGAAGATTTTTTCAAGGCAAGACAGACCATGGACTTTATTTTGAATAGTGGAGTTACATATCTTGATGCGCAAGTATACTTCCATAGTCAACACGCACCTATTTCAAGTAGGTCGAGTGAGTTTGAAATTAACGAGGGTGAATATGGCTATATAACTCATAACAAGATGTCTTCCGAGACCGCCAACATACTTGTCGATGAGTTGTTTCACGCGGCTTTAGATTCAAATATTAACTGGTGCATGAATTTTGATGAGTGGGACTTTGGATATTTAATGGGGAAAGGGATGTCATATGCACAGATACACAAGTTTTCCAGATGTGTGCATGAAATTAGATCCATGCAATTAAAAGGGATGCGACAACAAACATCGAAGCAATTACCAATGTCATCTCTAGACCATAAGATAAAAAGTCTCCGCGAGCATGTGCAGTCGCTTACGCTTGAGCCCGCCCGCTACTCTTTGGGGTTAGACATAAAATAAGCTTAACAATATGAGTTAAGGTTCCCCCTGCGACGAATGTCTAAAGTTACGCAGTGAAACGCTCCACCCAAGAATGGAGGTAGCTCAAATGGAATCGGTATTGGTCTCATACCTATGCTTTTGAGCTTTTTAATTAATCTGCTTTGTTGTGCGTCTACGAAAACTCGCTCTTCATCTATTAAAAATAAATTCATTGCAATAAACGAACTAGTTTCTCGTGTGATTCCACAAAAAAACTCGGCATTGCCTTCTGGATCTGGAGCTTCGATTACATCCCATCCCTTAATTGCATCCGGTAATTTTCCAATCCATCGCGGATTCACAAGTACACGCCCTGGCCCGATGGGAACAAACGTAGTATCTATATGAACGGAGAACTTGCATCGTGTTTCTATTTCGTGAATTCTAAAATTTTGTCCTAAATGGCGTCGCACCCACTCTATTCCAAATTTATTTGTTCGGGCACCTCTTTGGCAAAAAATATCACGACCGCAACGTACAAAGTCAGCAGCGTCAAATAGTGGCTCGTACTCCGATGTCATTTCTTGATTGAGATTCATGGAGGTTCTAAATAATTCATTATTGTACGAACAGTCAGATAGCTCAGGCTTTGGCGCCGAAACCCATCGTGCCCCCATTCTAAAATACTCTTTAAATAGCTCACGATAAGCAAGTGCTTCGAAGTAACGTGTCCTAGAGGGCGAAGATGTTTCTATAATTTGATCTCCAACGATTAGTACAAGATCACGAGCATTCATAAAGTTGTAACCACAAGGTACAGAGAAAAAAGGGGTTTCGATTCTTGCTGAGAGATCAAAAGGCTTCGGCCGTCTCACCGTAATACCTTCAGCCATGAGTACTCTTGCGAACTCGTCAAGTTGAGATTGCACCCTAGCCACTAATTCAACAGGAAAGGGTTGACCTCCCATACCTAGTTTTGTTGCTGCTAATTCAGAAACGGGATCAGCTAGGGGGGGGATATGCGCCCCCCAAGCTGTACCGACAATCACCTCCTCCAAAGGATCCCATTCATTCCAGCTGTTGACTGGGCACAATGCTTCAGTTTTATCGTCAAAGCCTTTTGATAATGTCATTGACGAAATACTATTGTCATCTGTCATAAGTAGCGCACTTCGCTAGTTCCAGTCACCTAAAGGTAGACAATAATTTTATTACTATTTAGCTATGGTGCTTTTTCTTGCGCACTCAAATTTTTTGCAAGATCCTCTGCGATCTTGCCTATCTGTTGTGGCGTTTTAGTTTTTGCATTAGGTATTGTAATTATTAAAGCTTCTCCCTCCCTCCGAATTTCACCACACATTGCGCTTTCCGGTGGAACCATATAAGGATCGCCGTGACCGCCCATTTTACACTCCTCATTAAATTAAATATTACGACTTCCTGATTTTAGGCATAAACCAGTATAGAAGGTTTTTTAAATAGTCAAGCTCGGTGACGATTTTCCTGTACCAGTACCTCACCTCATGCTCAACGACTCCATTGAATTTCCCATCTCAGAGTAGAATTTGAAATAAATGGAGGCTTGTTCAATCAATAATGGAATAAGCCTAATTCCTATTTGCAATATCTTACAATGCAGGAGTACGCAGGCGTACAGTGAGTTTTTGGCGCTTGAGATTGCTGTGGGTGTGCTTGCCATGGCTAACCATTCTGGAAATTAGTTGTTTCCGGTTACCTGTGTATTGGGGTTTAAGGCGGGTCGCGAGCGATGGCGCTGGCTGGGTACATCGGTCGCTCTCTGCCGGTCGACTCTTTTGCATGCATTGGTCAACGAGATGAATGCGGTGCTCACCACGAGTCTAAATACCTGGTCAATAGCAGTGCAATTTGGTGGTTATGTGCGGTGCATTTACGCACCTGTGCGCGACTGGGATGGCTTATCAAGACCTACTCATGCATGGCCGCGTATCGTTGCTGCCCAATCAGGACTGGCAGATCAGTAAACATGCGATAGGACGTAGACAGGGGCATGTGGGCTCACTCTTAGCTGCAAGTAAGGCGGTGAACTGGCGATATAGTCATTGAAGCTGCGGCCCTTGGTCAATACAGTTTTTAGTCTAATACTGAGTTTTAGTAGGTCTTTAAAATGGACTCCATATATCGTTCGGAACGATGTTTACAAGTTGAAGCCAGTGGAGAAAGTTGGGGGTACGAACTGCCATTGTTTTGGTGCTGAGTATTTATAAATAGCGATACGCTTAATAAGTAATGCGATTTTATGCGAAGTAACGCGATTCAATGCGATTTAGCGCGATTCAATGTGATTGGGCAATGTTTGATTGGCGATTCAGATGCAGTCGCATAAAATTGCATAATACAAGACGGCAAGATGTGTGTTGTACGGGTACGGGCAAGCCCACACCCATCCACCACCTGCCCTTTATTCGCCTTCGGCTCAACGGATCTTGCTCTGCGAGGCGCACGGTCGCTGCCGCGTCTAAGGGGGAAGCACAGCGAAATCAGGAGCAACCATGACTGACGGCCCCAAAGAAAAAACACCTGCTCGTCGACGCGGGAAGCCCATTGAGGTTTGGGTCACCGATGAAGAAAAGGCGACAATTACTGCTCGGGCTAAGGAGGCTGGAATGGCACGCTCGGCCTATCTGCGAGCTCTTGGTTTAAATACGTCTGTAAAATCAGTCGTTGACCTGGGCGCAGTGACTGACTTGGCGAAGGTAAATGGCGACCTTGGACGGGTTGCTGGCCTATTGAAACTCTGGCTTGCAGAGAAGCGTGGAGAAGGTGCGAACGCCATTGATGTGGAAAGCGTAATGATGGAATTTCGGAGGTTGCAGGTGGCCATAGGAATGAGGATGGGAGCGATTGTTAAAGCTCACAGGTGAACTCTGAGTTCTGAACAGCTTTTTGGATTGTGCAATCCGCAAAGACCGATAGCCGGTTGGCTGCCCCTCTGACTGTATTGAGCTCGATGCCGTCGCTCAATTGCTCAACGTATGCTATTGGTGGTCTTTAGCTAACATGTCTCTAGGCGATAGGGGAGGATCAAATGAGAGATCGACCGCACAGTGAGGCAATGTCCGAGCAGCTTCGTGCTGACCCTGCATATGCGGCTGAATTACTTGCCGACGTGCTACGCGAAGGCAGCCAAGTAGAGCTGGCTATTTTGTTACAACAGCTAATCCTCGCGTTTGGAGCGCACGACCAGACCCTGCACGCCTAATGCCGGTGAATCATCGCACCCACTTCCCCCTCCCAGATGCTGATTCAATACTTGAGGATCTGCTCGCTTAGCAGCCGCATAGCATGTGTGCTGACAGCAGTTGATAGGAGCGAAATTTTTAATGGACGATACTGCAGCATGAACTATGACTTCAGAAATCTTTCATCGGCGGACTTTGAGGATCTCGTTCGGGACCTCATCGGAAAAGAAGAGCGGCTTCGCTTCGAGGCATTCTGCGCAGGGCCAGATGGCGGCATTGACGGTCGGCACGCGCAGGCCAGCGGGAACATCATTCTACAGGCGAAGCATTATGAAGGTTCGCCGTTCAGCAAACTGACGGCGACCATGAGGCGTGAGCGCTTATCAATCGATAAGCTAGCTCCCGCCCGATATATTCTAGCGACCTCCTGTAAGTTCACTCCGCTTGGCAAAGGCAAGCTCGCTCCACTCATAGGGTCAAGCCTGAAGTCCGAGGCGGATATTTTTGGTCCGGAGGACATCAACGGTCTTCTCCGGAAGTACCCAGACATCCTCAAGTCGCACATCAAACTTTGGCTCTCGGGCGCGGGTGTTTTGGAGCGGGTCGTACGTGCGGCGGCCCATACCTTTGCAGCGTTCACGCAGGAAGACATCGAACAGAAGGTTCGCGTCTACGCATCAAACCCCAGCTTCGACGAATCACTAGCTACGCTAGAGAAGCATAGGCTTCTCATTATCTCCGGTCCGCCGGGTGTCGGCAAAACGACGCTGGCCGAGATGCTCTGCTACACCTTCCTGAGTGAGCAGTGGGAGCTCGTTCCCATCCGCAGTCTGGAGGACGGCTTCGCTGCCATTACCGACAGCAAAAAGCAGGTATTCCTCTTCGACGACTTCCTGGGAAAGGTTGCTCTCGACCGACAAGCTCTGGCGCACAAGGATTCTGATCTAGCGCGGTTCATGAGCCGCGTACGACGCTCACCGAACGCCCGTTTTATCCTGACGACGAGGGGGTACATTTTTGAGGAAGCCCGGAGAGTCTCCGAGCATCTTGGCGATCAGCGCCTCGATGTGACGAAATACGTGCTCGATGTTGGCATCTATACCCGCCGGATCAAGGCGCGGATTCTCTACAATCATCTTCTCGTGTTAGAGACGCCGCAGTCGCATATCCGGGCGCTATTGGAAAGCAATAAGCTCGCGGAAATTGTTGATCACAAGAACTATAACCCACGTGTCATCGAGGCCATGACCGATGCATTTCGCATCGGTGATATCGAATCCGCCAACTATCCCGCAGCTTTTATCGGCGCCCTGAACAATCCCAGCCAGATTTGGGACACTGCTTTCCGGATGCACATTGATCATCGGTGCAGGCACCTCCTGATTGCGATGTTTTTCCTCTCGGAATACGGGGTTCCCCTCGCCACCCTTCGCTCATCTTTCGAGACCTTGCATACCGCGATGAGCACGGCCTACGGCCTAGCACATGGGCCTAAGGATTTCGAAGAAGCCCTTCGCATTCTGGAAGGTAGCTTTGTCAACATCGTCAATATCAGCGGGCCAATCGTCTCTTTTCTCAACCCCTCACTCAAGGACTATCTCTCAACCTACCTGCTGGACACGGACCTCCTTATTCGCCTTGTCCTCACGGCGGCCTCCATCGATTGGCTGTCGAGCCTGTGGGACTTCGTGCATCCGAACGGGCTCAGCGATGCCGATCAAACGAAGATCGCCAGAGCCTGCGTTGGCATGCTGGAGATGATCGAAACGCGTCCGCACTGGCGTCCGCGAGCTGGTGACGCCCGCTCGCTCGAATACAATGATGCCGCAAACTCCAAGCGGCTCCGAATGCTGATGGATTGGTGGCAGCTCACGAACGAACAGCTGTTTGCCGACAGCATCATGGCGATTGCCCGCAATCCACAGCAGGGCTTCGATGCATGGTCGGATGGGGAGGCTCTGATCGACTTCTTTTGCCAGCTGGGTGACAGGGGCTATGGCCGGCAGTTCATTTACGAAACCGAATTCCTAGGGCTCCTCGAAAAGGCACTCACGGACACGATACGCTGGAGCTCATCTGACATGCTCTGCACGCTTGTCGATGCGGTGGACGCAGCGAAGGGGCTGCCCGTCAACATTACCAGTGCCTTGCGGGCGGCTGTGCTCGAAGATTTCGAGGAGAACACCAGCCGCATTCGCGAGGATAATAGCGAGTCCTCCCTGTCGGACCGGATTGATGCCCTGAAAAAGTTCGCCCTGCGTTTCGGTGTGTCGGATGCTGTTTTGAATAACGCCATCTCAGCCATCGAGGATCGCATATACGAGATTGAAGACCGGAGTAGTCACGCCTCCTCTCCGAGTTTCCCATCGTCGAACAAGTGTGATCGGGAGACGTTTGACGACACAGCTCTTCGAGACCTTTTCACCCCTCTCCTTGATCGCTAGGCAAACTTAAAAAACGGGGCGTTGCCCTTCGTTTAGATATGCTAGCCAGCTATGAAAAAGTACCTCGATACCATGTTCGGATGAGGAGTACTGCCATGGAATCGAGAGTGATTAGTCGATAAGCTTTTTGAGCTATGAAAGATTTTTGATCAGACGCCATCGTGCTTAATTTAGGAGTTCGGTAGGTGTGTTTGCTGTTCGCTTACACTTCATCCTCGATTTCAGATGGTGAGTTTCCAGCTTTTCATCGTGTGTGAAGTTGTAAATAGTGATGGGGATCGTTAGCCGTCGAAATGCGCGGGTCAGAGAAATTGACCCGCTTCAGTTGGATTTACATCGGTCCCTATCAGGAGCGCAACCACGTCATCGCATCGCTGATTGACGGATAGTCTGGGATTGCGGCTTTATATGCGTCATCTGCGAGACCAGCTATAAACGCTATGTGTGCCGCGCTTGTCTTGGCTATACCGAGGTGAGCCTCAATTGCACCCTTTGTCCATATCCACACGCCAACAGCTTTCAATTCCTCATGCAGCCTTGCAATGCATGGAATCGCGTTAGCCTCTCTTGCAAGTATCTCGAAGGCGGCGGCGGCCGAGACTCCGTTATGCTTGGTGGGAAGCCCTTCTGCATCAAGCCCGACATGCCCATCGTCTCTTAGCTGAGCGAGAATCGCCTTGCAGGCGGTGAGGTCCGCATGGGCCGGATCGAGGAGAGCTTTAATCGGAGCTATTCTAAATGCGAAGTCAAGGTCAACAATTGCCTTGCAGGGCATTCCCATTGCTCTGAGAACCTTCAACGTGTCAGGAATATTGGGTGTGCCTCCAATATCCACCAGGCCGATCTTCTCTTCGTCAGGCGTGGCCCCAAACGCATCATGAAAGATTGCCGGCAGGATAGTTCGCTCTGTCTTGCCTTCTGTGATTACGACACGCTCCGAAAACAGGATTTTGCTCGAGTTCGAAAGGGCGAAAAGCGTTTCCGATTGATGATTAGCATCATCAATCGCTTCTATCACTGCGTCCTTAATCCGGGGATAGCACTTTGTTCCTTCCGCAACGCTTCTGCGGATCAGGAGGGTATTGGGCGCATCTGAGCGCGAGATCATATTCGCTGAATGCGTTGTAATAACGACCTGATACCCGTCCCCAGCTAGGCGGCTTAGGGCGGCGCGCACGACCTCTATGGCTTGTGGGTGCAGATAAAGCTCGGGTTCATCAATGAGAAGAAGCGTAGTTCTGCCCGCATATCCACCACCCTCCCTTCGAACTTCGGCAAGGCACTTGATGAGCGCTATCTGGATAGAGCGCTGAGCACCATGCCCGAATGACGAGGCATCCCGACCGTCCGGATTTTCATATCCTTCTTCGAAAATTCGTATCGTTGCTGATTTCATAAAGTCAGAAAACTCCGGCACCGGAATGTGAGTCTTTACAGAGACGCCCGGGAAGAGTTTTGAAAGCTCGCTTTGAATGCGTCCGTCCAGATCGACTAACGTCTCGTCTTTGTCGGCGGAATTTGCGGATAATCGTCTGCCAACATTTTGTAGTGCTTCCGCAACCGCAGGCGAATGTCGCTCTATGACGGGAGTCATTATCTCTTTTAGGAGCTTGCCGATTGTCGTACCGTTACCGAACTTCGCCACGTCCTCTGTAGCGTTCTCCATGGCCCCAATGAAAATGGGCTCTGGAAATAACGCGCTGATTGCGGGGTCAATGCCTGCTGGGTTCACCACCCATTCATCATGGCCGTTCTCATGTTTGAGCACCTCGAAGCGTATGGTTGTGGCCGTTTGGCCCGGCGTCATTTGTGTGCGCCTAATACGTATGCAGCCATCGACGACCAGAGGTTCGATACGCCCGCGATGGGCGTTGCCGATGGCATCGAGGACTTCGGCTGTGATTCCGGATATTTCCGCTTCGACAACAATGGGCTGATTTGAATTATGGAAATCTTCTGCGGGGAGGCTGGAACGCTTGATAATCCAACCTAGCGCTCGAATTATATTTGTCTTGCCAGCATTGTTGTAGCCGACTAAAGGCGTGTAATGCGAAAGCTGGAACAATCCGTCAGATATAGACTTAAAATTCTGAATCCTAACCTCTGAAATATGATGCATTTTATTTCCCTATGTCAGTTTGTTCGTTGCGATTGTGATATGCGGATTTTATAAGCGACTCGATACAGTTCTTTGTCAAAAAAACGGTAGTCAAAATTTAAGCATGGCTTAATTGTTATTAGTCTGTTGTAGGGTTGTTTTTCTGTCTGTGCAACTCATTTAATATTTGTTTTGAATGTGCGCTAAGAAGAAATTTTAAATTGTTGGTTGTTGGTTCGTAAAGCTGTCTTGATACTAAAGCGCCGTCAGGATGTTTTTGAATAGGGGAGTCGGCTTCAATGTCATAAAAGTTATGAGTGATTTCCATGGGAGCTATGATGCTGTTGTCAAGAGGGATCGTGGCATACGGATTGTAATATATGTGTAAACCATCAAAATGAGTTTCTCGATGGTAGGATGAATGATAAATATGTATATCAGAACCAGCTATGCTGCCACCGAAGTCGTATCTACTGGTGACTAGATAGTTTAGTGGTCCTATTTGATAGTTATTTATTCCGAGGTTTTTCAATCCTTGGTGGGTAATGAATTCATTTCTATTGAATTCTCTAAAATTAGTTGCTCTCACGATTCTTTCGATACCACTTTCAACTACTGCTTTGCCGAAAGTTCCAGTGGTTGAAAAAATAACCGCGCTAATTTCTTTATAGGAGTCATTGGTGAATATGCCCAGTTCAATTGGCGCACCTGATGGTTTGTTAATTGACGCAATTTTTTTTTGCTTACCTGTTTGAAAGTTGTCTGCGTCAGGAGGCTCGATACCAAAAAGTACGCGGTTTATAATTTCGTTGTTTTGTGTAAGCGATAGATCGCTATCAAATGGAGCAATTGCAATTACGAATGGCCTGCCACGAACATGCTCAAGTGACGAGTAGGGAAACTTTTTTCCATTAACTCCCGTGAAAAGATCTTTTTTGTCTTTTATCTTTCCCATAAGTTTAATGGTACAGTGGTCCTTGAACTTTTTTTCGTTGAGTGAGTTTATTTGTGTTGGAGGAGTTTGGGGGCGATCAGATACGACTGCCTCAATGTTGAACTGATATCCGTCGGTGGTGCTCACGCAAAAGTCTGGGCTTCCTTTGGTGTAATCAACAGAAAAACCCAGTTCGATAAACATCTTGTTGAGATATAGTTCCCAAAAGGCAGAATTGAAAGTGGTTTGAAATTCGTTAATAAACTTGGTTTGCTCTCCTGATCTTTCCAGCAGTCCTTTACTCCACGACTGGATCACGTCTTTTACTGGGGCATAATTAGGGTCGCTGCAGATCTGTTTGAAAGATTCATGCAGTTTATTCTGTGGTGTTTTTGTATTGAAAAGATCCATCTAATTCGCCTGGCTGGTAGACAAAGCCCCTCAATGAGGGGTGTAGGAAAAAACGGCTCAGTAACGGAGTGTAGGTAAACTTTGTTCCGAGGACTAATTTTCTTTAACCCATGACCCGTAAGTAGACTATTCGTAGGACCAGCATTAAGGCTGACGATCCTCAAGGCCTGGCGTAGAGCATTGGTTGTGTTTATGGAATTCGTCGAGCCTGATTGTGAGGTGAACCAGCAGCGGGCACACTGGTTTTGCGCATTGCCTTCGGCTGTTGCCCAGAACGTGCATGTGAGGCTCTGCCAAAGGTATGCATATCCGCTATCTGAAGCTGTATAAGACGTGCCATAAAGATAAGTATATCGATACCATGTTAGGGTAAGAAAATTTTACATGGTATCGAGAGTGCTAAGTCGAGAAGCTTTTTAAACTATGGCGGAATTTTCATTAATAGGGCGTGTGCGCGAGATGAGTAGGCCTACTGATTAGCTCTCCGGCTTCGGGATAAACTTACCGATGTATACGTAGGGTTCAAGATCGAACGCTCGCTTCAGTTCAAGAGCATCGTACTCAGCTATGCTCGGGGTTTCAGACAATGCGGAGGTAACCATGGCAAGACGCCATGCTGGATTGGATTGTAGACCCTTCCCATACTCATTCCGAGTAATAAAGAATTGGGGAGAGGGACTAGATGTGCCTTTCACCTCGACGTGCCGCACCAATTTACCTTTGGTGAAAATGAAGTCATAACCACATGGTAAATGCGTAACGCGTTTGCAGGCATACCCTTTTTTTTTGTAATGCTCAATGACGGCGCATTCTGCTGCTAGCTCCACCTTTTTCCGATGCTCTGGTGTACCGAATCCTTTTAGAGGATCGACCGCGTCGAGTTCGGGATCGGGTAACGAGTTTTCGTTGGGGTTCTGGATAGCAAATCGGGTCATCGCTTTCAGGCGACTCTTGAGAAGTTCCAGCACGCGCTTTTTGTTCTCGTTAATGTCTACGCCTGGCCCTTCTAGGAAAGAATATTTGCCCTGCCTCACGGATGGGTCCGAGAAAGGCATAATCCGGTACTCGGGTGGAACGAAGTATGCGGTCTTGCTAGAGATGCAGTACGACCAGTCATATGCCGGGTGCGCAGCATCCCCACGTTTTTTGATCAGAGCATCTGGTGGATCAAGCCATTCACCATGCAGGGTGGCATTTTCATACCATCCGACAACATGGACGCCGGTGTGCTTTGGATTTTTCGCGAGGCAGATCACTGTCCAACCATGTGGATCATCGTTCGAAGGTGCATACTCGCTTGCTTGGGGCGGAACATAACAACAGTAGATTCCATCAGGCCCAGGGTTAAAGTTGAACGCCTCGTGCCCCCGTCCTTCGTTTTTTTTGCCCTTGTTTTCGTTGAGCCACCCAAAGTTACCGTCGACCGGCCCGCCGCGATAGTATTCTGACCAGCCAAACTTCACCCATAGAATTTTTTTCAAAGACTTTTCCCTTCTTCAGATTTATTCCTGTATATCGAGCTTGATCAGCAAGCCGCAGGTACCCTGACGGCCATGGTTTCGGGCGGAACGCTGCGCTGCTCATGCAGCAATACTGCGCCGCGCGCGGGTAGGCTCGAGCGTGGTAGCTGCAAAGTTCGACTATGAGATGTCGACGGCGAGTATGCGAACCGAAATCCGTTTGTTAGGGAACCCATACTTCCCGGCCGGGTAATCGGTATTAGCCACTTCGGCCGATACCAGCGTTAGATTCGCGCCTGCAGCAAACAGAACCTCGTTCTCATGGCCGAGGTTCGTGCCTTTGCGCTTATATGCGAAGACATTCGTACTCGGGCTGGTCGCTCTTAACACGAACAAATCAATGTGGCCTGCGTCGTATCCCTTGCCAAGGTGGTCCGCGTTCCGCAGGGCTACCTGGGGACAAAATGACGTAGATAGAGGGCGATCCGTGATCAATCTGGCGCCGTCCGGCCACAAGCCTGCATGAAAAAGGCATTGGCCTTCACTGAGCACTTGTCCGATTCTTTCGATCTCTGCTGAGACCTGTGCAAAGTCGCAATGTGGATATGACCTCTGATATCGCGACAGCGCATCAGGAGTTTTGGATGGCATAGCTTGCCGCCAATGTTTGTAGGCGAGACTGTTATCCAGCGCTCCATTGATGAAGTTCCCAAGGCCGTTGTCGGCACCGACGCGCCCTATATAGGTGGCCGCGTCGTGAGCGTTCGTGACGGTCGCCTCCAGTCTGACCCTGATGCTCATGTGAAGATTGCCGGATGCCAGCATTTCCTCAAGGGTGGGACGCCTCGTTTCCCATTTCTCGTAAGGAGAGACGAACGTGTTTACAAGAGGAAGGCTCATTAACAAAATCCTTTTTTCAATGGTGGTTCTGCGATGCGACTCCACGTCCTCATTGATTAATGTCGGGCGGGGGAGGAGGGGTACAGAATGCCATCATTCGTCCTCGTTATCACTTAAGAAGCAACGAGGTGCGTGGGACCAGCACGCAATTCCAGCGCTACTTTCCAAACGGTACATCAAGGGCAAGTAACGAAAACGAACCCCTTTGCCTCGTTCAAGAGTGCGACAGTGGCAGGGGCTGGCCGGCATGCTAATCGAGTCTTTCAGAGGCGTGGCGGCTCACCGAGGCTCAATGATGGCATTAGGTGTGTGGGTGCTTCCCGCTAAAGGCTGCTCATGCATGGCATTTTTCATGGCATTTGTACGATGGGTCTTTCTAGTATCCATATTTATATGAGTTTCCAACTCTTATAGATAATAGAGTGGGAATAATCCCGGTCTGATTGATCGTCCGTAACACCTGAAAAGCCCCGTGAACGCGAGTTCACGGGGCTTTTTGCCTATCAGGATCCGGCTACTTTCACCGGTCTCAGGCCGATGAGC
>Ga0182007_10000623_pt1 | contig 20596 bp, 12 predicted proteins | sample Sormic07211113_1_FD_123023 | JGI IMG/M metagenome (GOLD analysis project Ga0182007, IMG submission 123023) | Rhizosphere microbial communities from Sorghum bicolor, Mead, Nebraska, USA - 072115-113_1 MetaG | ecosystem: Host-associated > Plants > Roots > Rhizosphere | place: USA: Nebraska... | reverse complement strand
TTGTCGGCTCGGTGCTTCGTAATCAGCTAACAGTCGAACCAACTCACCGCTGCGCAACGCGGGCTCAAGAAAGTCTTCGGGACCAAGGACAATCCCGAACCCGTCCAGCGCTGCCGACAGCAGCGCTTTGCTCTCGTTGACCTGCAATCGACTGGCGACTTGTACCCGTTCAACTGCGGAGCCTTTGCAGAATACCCATTCGCGGTCGGCCGGCCGGGACCAATAGGCATACCCCAGACACTCATGGTTCTTCAGATCATCCGGTATTTGTGGCACTCCGCGGTCGGTGAGATAGCTCGGTGCCGCACAGGTTACCAATCGATAAGGCGCCAACGGCCTGGCGGTCAAACTGGACGCAACCAACGGGCCGATCCTGAAAGCCACTTCGTACCCCTCTTCCACCAGATCGACGAAGCGATCGGTCAAATGCAGATCAATTTCGACCTCCGGGTGTTGACGCAAAAACTCCGTCACAAACGGCATGAGGCTATAGGAGCCGAATGTTACGGGTGCGCTGATTTTCAGTTTGCCGCGCGGGGTGTCATTCATGATCTGCGCAAGGGAGTCGGCAGCCTGAGCTTCGCTCAAAATGTGCTTGCAGCGTTCGTAGTAAGCGCTGCCCAACTCAGTCAGGCTCTGGCGTCGGGTGGTACGGTTCAGCAGCCGCGCACCTAGACGTTGCTCAAGCGCGGCAACATGCTTGGCCACCATTTGCGGCGACAGGCCCAATCGCTCGGCGGCGCTGGCATAGGAGCCGGATTCCGCCGCCATCACAAACGCCCCCATGCTCGTCAGGCGATCCATCATTCAACACTCCTGGTAACGAGACTAAGTAGCCGATGATTATTTATCTGCTCCTGGTTGGCAATCATCATAGTTTCTTCTTACTAACCAACGGAGCAAGGACATGCGTATCGGCATTATTGGGGCAGGCTTCATCGGACGTGCAGTGGCGCAATTGGTCATCGCGGCAGGACACGAGGCGATGCTCAGCAATTCACGTGGGCCACGGACCATGAGCAGCGTGCTCAGCGGCATTCCTGGCAGTCAGGTCGGCACTGTCGAGGACGCAGCACAATTTGGCGAAGTTGTACTCGTGGCCATTCCTCTTGAGCATTACCGAAGCGTGCCGGCCAAGTGGCTAGAGGGCAAAACCGTGCTGGATGCCAACAATTACTATCCGGAACGCGACGGTCACATTGCCGCTCTCGACCGATTCGAAACCACCACCAGCCGCCTGCTCGCCGAGCATCTGCCCCGCTCCAGCGTGGTCAAGGTGTTCAATGCAATCCTCGCCCAGGACCTGCTGCTGGACTCGCGCCTGAAAGCGGCGCCCGACCGGCGTGCACTACCAATTGCGGCGGATGACCTGGCGGCGAAAGCGCTGGTGATCACGTTGCTGGATGAGATTGGATTCGACGCGGTAGATGCGGGCAGCCTTGATGAAAGCTGGCGATTCGAACGGGCCAAACCCGCCTACTGCGTACCGCTGGATAAAGAGGGGTTGAAGGTTGCATTGGCTGCGGCCCAGCGGCAGGTCGAATTGCCCGAGGGAGCGTGGCGTCGCTGAATACCCACAACCTACTGGATCGAGAGAAGACTTGGAGCTGACTGAGGGCAATGTCAGCTTTGGGTCGAAAGCACCCGGTCACAGCGCCGAGCTGCCCATACGCCAATTGTGCTCGAGTATTAACGTCATAGAAGGCGAAATGCCCGTCCTTACTGGTGTTAGTAGCGCTCTCATCGAACATGCATAAGCGCATAATTGGCATTGAATGGCATTGAATGGCATTGAATGGCATAGATTGGCGAATGAATTGCCCCATTTCTGCCCCACAAGTTCTGCGCCATTCGGAATGTAAACAATCCCGACAGGTTGGTTTCGGCCAATTGCGTCACTCGGAATCGACATTCCACCTGGATAGAGAGCTGACCACGAACCTGAAGATCCCCACTCCTACGCGGCTTTCGTGCTGCTCCCTCGTTGGGGATAAAGTCTCGCCAAATCTTAACGAGGGAACGATATGAAATTGTTCGTAGGAGCTTTGGCGGTGGCGATGTTGGCGGGATGCGCTGACTCTGGCCCCATAAAAGTTGGCCCCGACACCTACACGATTTCAACGCGTGTTCCTTTCGGTGGTCCTGCTTCCGCGAAAGGGCAAGCTTTGAAGGAGGCAAACGCGTTTTGTGTGTCCCAGGGAAGGGAAATCCTCCTCGACCATATGCAGGCGAGTGAATGTGCGCTACACGGTGGCTGTGGGGAAGCAGAGATATTTTTCTTTTGCCTAGCCTCGAGTGATCCGCAGCTGAAGCGTCAAAAATACAGCCCCGACCCGACTCAGAAGATCGAAATTGATCAGCGGTAGACAGCTCCTGTAGTAGGCTCGATTGAGAACCGCGGCAGCCTAAAGTTTCGGAAGTCCTGACACGAAAAAGCCCAGACTAGTGCTGGGCTTCGTTGTTTCTGGGGTTGTGCGGCAGGGTCGTCATCTCTTGCGCGATGCTTCCAGGTAACGTGACGAATTACGTCTTTCGATTGCTGCCTGTCGCCACCGGGAGCAATGGGTCGACTGCGGCCCTTCGCGACAGGCAGCAATCGGCCGAGGCTGTGTAAAAACGTTTTTCAGCGCGACCGGCACTCAAAACCGGACTGGAAATCGCGCTTCTACGCAAAATCTACATCTGCTGACATGCCGATAAATTTCAGATTTAACGTAGACGCGCACACCTCAATTTTGGCGGAGCGTTTTTACACACTCTGGGCCAGGAGCAGACACTCGAACGCGGCTAACGACCCGCGCCAGTTTGCGGTCGCGCTGGCGCCTAATAGCGCGGACTTTTCTGTACTACTCTTGTACGGATGGCGGGTTCCTGATCAAAGTTGGTAGTCCGAACAATGGCCTGGTTGGAACCTCCTTGTCTGTACTGGGTACGTCCACAACTGGCGGCGTAGAGTTTTGAATTTCATGCTTTACGCAAGTCATCAACCATCATTGGAGAATCACTATGTCCATGCCGTTTACCGACTTTCTCGTGACTTTGGCTGATCCGGGCAATTACGAAGCTTACGTTAGCGACCCCGATGGGTTTATGAAAAAAGCGGGGCTTAACGAAAAGCAAAGAATCGCCATAAAGTCAGGAAGCAGATCAGCTATTAGACTACTGGCCTCCCAAGAAATGAACGAAATATCGTTCCACGCAAAACTCGCTACCGAGCTTTATGCTGAAAATAACAATACCGCCGCCAATATCAGCTACCAAGAGTCCATCGACGACATTGAGGCGATCGACATGGATTACGACGACGACATGGACAACGACAACAATAATGATGATTATGGTAATGTCGACCTAGACGTAGAGGACTCGTTGGGTAATCAAAAATATACTTTTGGTCCGCATTACGATCATTTATTTGAAAAAAACTGGCAGGCAACACGAGCAGGTGAACTGGTTTTTGTCGGAAGCGGGATCAAGGGGACTCATCACATTACTCCAGAAACCTCACTTCACATAAGGACCGCCGGGAAGGTGCTGTATTGCGTCGCAGACGTCGTAGTCGAGCGAAAAATTCGCCTACTGAACGATAATTGCGAAGATTTGTACTTGCTCTATGCAGACGATAAGCCGCGACGCAAGACATATGAAGAAATGGTTGAACACAGCTTAGAAGCTCTTAAACATTATGAGAAAGTATGCGTAGTTTTTTACGGACACCCTGGAATATTTGTTTGGTCTAGCTTTACGGCCATTCAAAGAGCTCGACGCGACGGCATCAAAGCCTACATGCTTCCTGCAGTTTCCTCACTGGACTGTATGTTTGCGGACATAGGTTTCGATCCCTCACGACGCGGCTGTCAAATATTCGAGGCTACAGATTTTTTGACCCGCACTAGAACACCAGATACCGCCGCCGCCGTGATAATTCTTCAACTTGGCGCAGTTGGCGACATGGGGTTCCGATTTCGAGGATATGATCGTAGAAACATGCCTGTGTTTGTTGAATACCTGCAAAGTTTCTATGGTGCTGACCACGACGTCATTCTTTATCAAGCGGCGCAATATCCTGTTTGCGAACCTGTGATACAGAAAGTGGCGATACGGGATATCGTTGCTGCAAAGCCTTCAGGCATCACGACTCTTTACATTCCGCCGAAGACGTTACCCGCGACAAATTCGGAGATGATGAGTCGCTTAGGGCTTGGGAAGTCCGCGTCCAAAAGCGAGTAAGCGAACAAACGTAGCATGACCTGCCCTATACCGCCGGTGACGGTGGTGGTTGGCATTGCGCTGCCGCCGCCGGCTGAGTCGGGTAGGACTGACAGGCGCAGATCAGCAGTGGCAGACGGTCGCGCAGACGACTTCGATCACGTTGGGCATCATTCTGGGCTCGGTAATAAATTTGTTCTCTGGCCGAAGCTTGGACCTACCAAGCCAAGGCGGCAGCACCACCCGCGACGGCGACCAGTAGGTTGCCGGCGATCAACACACGATACGGCGCGGGGATCAGGTTGAGGAAACGCATGACACCGCCCTTGTCTGCTCCCACAGGTGCACACGATCCGCCAATCCATTCAGCCCGCCATTGATCTTGCGGGTGATCTCTTCGCACTCGTCCCGATCGGCAAGCACGTTCAGTTCACGTATCTACCAGAACCGCGCCGCCGACTCGGCCGCCCATTGCGGTTGCTAGAGCAACTCCGGTGTGCGGAACAAACGTTCGTCGCCGAACAGAGCCAAGCTGCAGCGCAGGTAGTTGCTGCGACCGGTAATCTAGATCAGCCCTCGACCACGGTAACGCTGGCCATCGTCTCGGTTTGCGGGGTGTTACCCAACCGAACCGCCAGCGCACCGGTGTCGTATTTGCTCAGGTAGTGGTTGCCACCCAATTCACACGTACTGTAGCTGACCGGATTCGTGTCCAATCTGTGCAAGGAAGGCCGCCTGACGTTTTGGCGTTCACTGCTACAGTTTAGTTGCAAAAACCGCAATCAACCGAGGAAATAAACATGTCTCAAACTCATCACTTCGGCTCTGGCTCATTCAAAAAAGAGCTGTGGGTTGCTAGCAAGAAAATCTTCCCAAAACTCACAGATGTAAATGTTGAATTCCAAAGCGGTCAATGGGAATGGATAATTGCGGATTCAGCTGGGAATTTTGTGAGATCCGTCAATGGAGGAGGTGGTGGCTGGCACGGCATAAACCTTCCCTCATTAGGTCTTCATGGGGATTACAGCATTGGATTTCGTAGCGCTTCATCCGATACAAAGGTAATCGTACAGGGTGATATAAATTACGGATAATTTGAACAAAATTACAGATTCATAAGATTACCCTCCCCCGCAAAAAAGGCGCTCCTTTTGCATTTTGCAAATCAGAGCGCCGCTTAAAACTCTAATCCTTTGTGTACGAATGTGATGTAGTACCTATATGCCCCCCTTCAGGAAATACAGAACAAAAACAGTTGCACGCGGTAGTCCACTTCACTTCACCATCTACATCCACTTCTTTCTGAGCATACCACTTTTTTTTGGCGCTATTCTCAGAGCTAACAAGGTATGAGGGCGTGGTTATGACATCCTCCGTCGTTCACCTTCCCACATATGGCCGTCACGACTGATGCGCTTACGATGACCACTTCTGGCTGGAAGCAGTCTCTCCCGAAGGGCAGCTTTGGGGGTCGATTGCTGCCTGTCGCGAAAGGCAGCGATCGGCCGAGGCTGTGTAAAAACGTTTTCGAGCAGCTTTGGTGGCCTAATTGGGAGCTAAAATCGCGCTCCTATGCAAATCTCAGCTCTGCTGATTAGCCAAACGCTGGCAGATTTCGCGTAGCTGCGCAGACTTCAAAACGGTGCCTGCGTTTTTACACACTCTGGGCCAGAAGCAGACGTCAAATCGCCCCCTTATTCGCCCATACACGCGACTAAAGAGATCGTGGTAACCGTTGTGACTGAACTGCTTGATCTGCGAAGAATCGGCTAATACATTCACAGAGAGCAGCCCCGCTACATGAATAGTCGGTACGGATACACATTGCCCGGCAGGTCAGGAACGTTGGCAATGGTCCGAGCTAATCTCTGCGAGTATCGGATACTCACCGGAACTGGGTCGTAAAGTGCATCGTTGTTCCAATCCATTTTAGTTAGAGCCATGGCTTCATGAGCAATGAGTTCGAGTGAGCCACTCCCCGCGTGCCGAATGAGTTGGAGCGGTTTTGGAATGCTCTTCTTACCTTGGTAGTAGTCTCCTTTGTTGGACACCTCAGGTGCATTGCCCGCTACCCAAATGAGGGCCGAGTTACCTGAACGAACAACCATCGTACCTCGCGGAACCGGATAGCCCGATGGCTTGGTGAGTGGCTTCGCTCGACCGGACTCAATTAGCCAAACACCTCTCCAACAGAATGACGCACCAACCTCGATGCATTCAATTTCGGGCACCCCCGACAACGCATCGAACGCACCCTCGATTTCCTCTGGCTTGAACGCAGTGGTTTTATGGATAACCAGCCTCTTGGGCAGATTTCCGCCGTTTCGCCCTTGATAGAGCGCCAGGCTTCGGGCAAGCACCGCGCGCATGTCGTCTCGACTCAAGAAAGGATTGCGACGGGCCTCAGATATATCTACAACCGGGTCGCGTGCCTCGAATGCGACAAACTGCATTCCGCCGCCATCCATGTCGAACACCTGCGAGCAACAAGTCACATAGTGTGCATTCCGTTGGTCACCGCGTAATGCATAGGCGAGGCCAATGTACGCCGTGTCAGCGGGCACCCCCTTTAGCGGCGCCAGCTTCCAAGGTGTACCTGCCGCTTTCACGTAAAGAGCGATTGCAAGGCGCCAAGCGAGCGATGCCTTGTAGTTAAATTTGAAAACTCGGTCATTCAGTACCTGTGTCGGAATGTTGTATTTTGCCCCCAGCGCCTTAAGTACATCGTGCGCATCGAAGAATTTGGTGCGTGTTGCTGGAGCCCAAGAGTCTGGTAAGTGGATCAACACAACGTCGAATTCGTTTCGTACCGTGTCTAGACGACGTAAAGCTGCGTCCATTGCTTGGAACAGCCGCTCTTGAGGGGTGCCATCGCCTGGAAGCTGGCTCAGGGAGTCCGGCCACTTGATGTGCGCACCGGCAGGTGCGGACTCTAGCCTGACGTGGAATAGCGCTTCAAAGCCGGGGTATGGCGGCATGTACTCTAAGCGGTCACTGGGTCGATAGGATCCACGTAACGAGGCCATCAGTACTCCGCGAGCTTTGAATGCACTCTCAGGGCCAACAGTAGCGATCCGAACCTGCGAAGTGTACCCGCCAAATGAGCCCTTGGAGTACGGCCCAAAGTTAACGAGTCCTCTCAGAGGGTGCACGTCTACCTGCTCAGCATCCGAGGGTGAGAAAGAAAGCAACGGCTCGTCCAACAAGGTGAACGGCGAAAGCCGTGATGCATGCGCGGGGCTGGCCATCAAGTGGTCCTGTTGAAGTACGGATGATGATGGCCTGGTCGGCTCCAACCGGTGATCTGCGAGACAGCAAATTTCGCGTCGATGCCTGCGCTTTCCTCCAGACCAAAGGCGCACACCGTGCCATCTTGGGTTGAGGCGAGCTGAGTCGCCCATGCATCAATTATCGCTGCCCATTGCTTGTTGTACTTTGGGGCCCATCGTTCTCTACGCCAATCGCCGGCGGGATCACCCTCTCGGCGCTCAGGTGCCATTTCTGACGCGTTGCGCTCAGCACCTTCCGACTCGACTTGCTCCAACCTGGGAATGTCAACGAACGTGTATGGCTCAAAGGCGCACCACCAGCGCCCTTCAATTTGCTCAAGCTTCAGGAATACACCTTCTTGGAAGGGGAAACCTAGTTTTGGAACACTCCCTGTCATGGGGCTCTCATAAGCAGCGCGCAGTCGAGAAAGTTTCTGGGTCCTCAGGCTAGCCCTATCGTTACCATCGCTTTCTTGAGGGGCGGCGACAACCAGCGAATGACCAGATCGCTTGAATCTAGGAATCAGGTCGCGGTGACGCGAGAGCGCCTTGACTAGCGCATCGTAAAGTAATCCAAGCGCCCAGCTGTCCTTACTCGCATCCAGTGCCACCGTCCCGGCAATCTGCGCACCAAGAGGTGCGAGGGCGGCCAATACCTCCTCATCTCTCCCGAACACCGCCAGCTCGCGACCGTTCGCCGCCACTACCGCTTTACATTTTTTTTCTTTAAGCAGTGCTCTGACCGCTGGAGAAGTTGTGGCGTTTGCAAGTGTCATCCTACGCGCTACACGCGGAAGTGATTCGATCAAGATTGCCGAAAACCTAAGCACCGGAAAATTCCGTGACTCAGTATCCGGCAATCGGACTGGCACCAAGCGGGGTGCGACTCGTCCCTGCATCACGTGATCCATCAGCACGGGAGGCAAGTCGATATGTTTGATCACATCAGCCGCCAGTTCGTCGAACGTCTTGCACTCCACTACCGCAACATCAACGCCAGCAAGAAGAGCAAGTTCAAGAAACTTGGTGACTTCGGGTAGAAGTCGAGAGGTCGAAGATGTGACCCAGTACAGGCCATTCGGGAAGGGCATTGTCTCCCGAAGAACAGAGGTCAACGCATCCATGACCGAGGCATCCCGACCACTGTAGCCGACGAACACCATGCCGAAGCGCTTGCTTGCCTCGACCAGCACATGCCTCATATCCTCGTCTTGTTTCTCCAACTCTAAACCGGTGTTTTTGATGGCGATGGATTGGTAGTCGCCATGAAGCTTGGCTACCAGAGGCCAGTCTGATTCGCTCAAGCTCCGCATTGCTCGCTCGCTCGAGTCGATAGCCGCGACTGTCGGCCGGGCTTGGTCAGTTGTAGGCAGGAGAGCATTGGCGGATAGAGCAGACTCTTCAATTAGCGGATCGAAGTTCGTGGTAAACACGCAGTCCACTTTCCTCGCCGCTAGCAAGCTTCCGAGCACTCTGTGCCCGAAACATTGCGTACCTTTAGAGATAGCGTCATCAATGTATTGCCTTCGGTGCCTGGACTGAGGGTAGACAGCCTCGAACGCAGCTGCGTACTCGGTTGGGTCCCCGTCGAGTGGCAGAAGGGACGTTCTCCGAAAGAAATCATCGATCCGGTCAATCCAAAGCTGATCGCCTGTGTCGATTTCCCGTTTTGAGAGGTTATTCTCCCGACAGAATATTTGCGCTTTAAAGTCCCGAATCATGGCGTAGCCCGTGGGAATCCCTGAGGCTGCTGATGCTCCTGCCCCGAGGAACCAGGCTACAAGATTTGGCCTCAACGCTAACGCGGTCGAGAAACTACGTGCCGACATTGTCTGGATTGATTGCGTCACGACACTTCCTTGTTTCTATACGTTATAGCAGACACCACCCTCCGTAACGCAGAGTGAGGTTCGCCTTGACAGTCACTTCGAGGACGAGCTGATTGGAAGCTGTGACATGCAAGGCGAACAACTCAACACTAGCTCAATTTTTCAGACCAACGCCCCTAAGTGGGGACATTCATCAGGCCACCACCTAATTTAGGACGTTTGGTCTGTGGTTTTAGCGTCTGGTCAAGCCATAGACGAAACGAGAAATGATTGACCTCATGAATGAGGGATTAGTAATCCAGGCCGCAAGGGAATGGCAAGCTACGAGCAAGCGAAAGCCGACATCGAGGCAAAGGACTTTGCTCTCCGCGGTTCACACTGTGAGCCGATAATCATTGAAGGCGATCTGGCCTAGCGGTTGTGTTGCGGCTGCGAGCCAGCCTCATCCAGGACTGGGGCTGGAATCAGCCCTAGCGAACGCGGTAATCGGTAATCGGTAATCGGTAATCGGTAATCGGTAATCGGTGAGAAGCGGGCACGCTCGCCTGTTTTGCGTCCACAATAATCAAAGTTCATAAGAATGCCGGTTGAGTACCAAAGATGCGGGCAAGGTTCAGTTCAAGCGGTGTGTACCCGTTCTACAAATATTTTGCTATGGATCTGCGAGGAATGTGAGGCTACCCATGTCGCGGACCTGAACCTCGACCTGCTTATCTTGGTACGTGCTCGAGATTAAAATGAATCGCGCCTGATTTCGAATCTTAATTTCTGCTGTTGGCCTTTTCTGACTGTCATGATTGACTGGGTGGGCTCCAAGTCACCATCAGATAAGACCACTTTTCGATTGCCGTCCTGATCGATAATGCGCACGAACTGTGGCAGCGCCCACACCAGCAGTTCGCCTAAAAGCAGAACATTCAAGGGAGGACGAGCTATGGCAAAGGGCTGGAGCAACGAAGAGCTACTCGCGTCTGTCGAGGCCTACCGCGGAATGGCAGAGAAAGAAGAAGCCGGAGTTAGTTACTCAAAGAAGCAGGTTTATGAGGACCTAGCTGCTCGGTTTGATCGCTCTACAAAAGCATTCGAGTATCGAATGCAGAACATATCTGCAGTGCTCAATGAGCTGGATTTGACGTGGATACCAGGCCTAAAGCCTGCTGTTAATGTTGGTACAGACATGAAGGCCAGGCTGATCCGACTCATTCAAGGCGAGACTCCTGAAGAAGACACAGGAGCAGAAAACCTTGAAGACAGTCGCACGTGGGAGAAAGCCCTTACTGCTGTAACTCAACTTGGAGGCACCGCCAGTCGAAAGCAGGTCGAAGATTGGATTCTCGCCCATGATCCAGGGTACAACACCAAAAACGCGACTGACCTCTACATGATGGCTGTTAACTCCCCTGCCCGGACTGGGTACACGCAAAATGAAAAGCCTCGGAGGACTGATCAGGGCAACCGCTATGACAGGCTGTTTAAGGTCGGTAATGCAATCTTTGAGATTTACGATCCGGCTCAGCATGGGATTTGGGAAATTCATCCCGACGCATCATCTGGAAGCCGATTTGGCGTTTCTATTCGACGAGTTTCGAATCCTGTCGAAGAATCACTAGCAGTCGCCGAGGATGCTGCCGAGCAAGCAGCCACCTTTGACCCCACAGACGTAGCAGATGCCAGAAAGCGTGTAACCGCGGACATCATCCGTCGCAGAGGGCAACCCGCTTTCCGCAAAGCTCTAATGGACGCCTATGGCGACGCCTGTGCCATTACAGGCTGCAACCTGCCCATAGTGCTTGAGGCCGCGCACATCCACCCCTATAAGGGCGACCACACCAACGTTGTATCCAATGGGCTGCTGTTACGGGCGGACATCCATACCTTGTTCGATCTAAGGCTGATCGCCATCGAATCCGAGACGATGGTCGTACGGGTTTCACCAAAACTGGAAGGTACCGATTACGGAAATTTGGATGGTTCCCTGCTTCGCCACCCAAAACAAGATTCTCACCGAGCAAGCCCAGAGGCCTTGGATTGGCACTGGAACCAGTGTGGATGGTGCGATTGAACGAGGAAGTGAGGCCTGTCCCGGAGCTTGGGGCAGGTATTAAGAGTGCAGATTTTCCAGGCTAAACGAGCCGAAACCGCATCAAATTTGAAGCTGACTGGGCTTCCGGTAAGCACAATTGAGCCGCAGGCATTACGAATCGGATGACTGCATTCAGCCGAGGTTGTGTAAAAACGTTTTTAGAGCAGGTTTGACGATCGGAACCAGAACGAAAATCGCGCTCCTACGCAAATTTCAGGTCTGCTGACTAGCCAAGCGCTGGCAGATTTTACGTAGCAACGCAGACTTCCAAACGGGGTCTGCGTTTTTACGTTTTTACACCCTCTGGGCCAGTTTCTGCCGCTAGTCACAGGTAGCTATGGGTCGAAAGTAGAAGTTCGTGAACGGCTGCTTCCGGCCGATTCTGTTGAAAAAGTCGGCTTCGTTTTCCACGGCAGAAAAGTACGCGCCTGAGATTGAAATCTGTGTTTTGGGCAGAAGGTTCAGGCTCGGATTTCACGTAGCAGCGTGCAAAAGAGGTGTTTTCACCCATCAATATTCGAGCGCTTGGCAAACCGACTTTTTCAACAGAATCGACCGGAAGCAGCCCTAGTCGAACGTCCGCTGTTGGGTAAGTTGCCATTCGACTAGCTAATCACAGCCCCCTTCGGACCACTGGCGATCAGGCTGGCACCACAGGTGGTTTTCATACCGTCCAGTGCCACGGGGGTTCCATCGACCGAATAAGTGCTGCTGCCCTCGGCAATGGGGAAAACGCCCTTGCACAGGGGGCAACTGACTTTATGGCCGACACCGGCAATGGGCTTGCCGTTGAGATCGGTTTGGGGAAACGCCTCAAGTACCACTCCACCATGGCTGGTGGAGTCGCCCAGTCGGATGATGTCTTTCATGGCTTGACTACCTTCATCCTGCTTCTGTCAGGAATCTACTGCGGAAAATAAATAACCCCTCATTGATCTCACACTTTCATCTGGATATCAGGAGCCAACGTATTTGTAATAAACCGAAAGTTGGCCGTCGCTTTCGGAAACTTCAATATGAAGGATGGCCTCGCCTGGTGCACCATTAGCAAAAAGGACACATTCTAATCCGAGTGCTTTGTCGTTCGTTTCATAGGCATCAATAAAAGGACGTTGCTGCCCGCGCGAATCAAAGGCTGTTTCTTCGGGGGCGATGGACAATTTTGTGCCTTTGTCGAAGTACTCATCGATAGACTCGTAAATCTCATCAGCTACTGCGTAGGATATCCCGAATTCTTGCTGGAGTGCCTGAGAGTCTCGAACATCAATGGCTTCGACTAGCTCTTTGAGCTTGGCATATGCTTGCTGATTTGTGGGCGTGCTCATTTATCGGCTCCGTCTTTTGGATGGTGTGGCAGTGCTGGTACCGGCGTTGGCTTCGATTCCCGTGAAATAGCCTCGTGCCTGGAGTGTGGCGCATTTTGCCGCTTTCGGGCTAAGCCCAGCAGCACGTAGCGAGTTGAAGGCTACGACTGTTTCACTACCGAGCAAACCGGCAGTTGATGCCTTATCTTGGGCGCGATTGGCCTTGTAGTGTGGCGTTCCACGAGTGGTCCCATCTGGATTTCGCCCCTGAAGGCTTATAGCAGGAGCGTCATTGTAGTTATACCCCGATATGCCATTCATTGAAGCGTCTTGATAGATGTGGTGCGAGTCTTGAAGCCCACCTATTTTCCGTAGATCGCCGTGGCGACCAGTGACGACACCCTCCGCCTCGAGTACCTTTTTACACTCGCATGGGCATGTCGGACTGAGGCCAAGGCTGTCGACCCAACCCGTCGGGTTAGGTGCATAGGCATATAAGTTCAGCCCCCCTGTATAACCAATCGGATCCTTGCTGATGAAACGGCCAACGCTCGGATCATAGTAACGGTGGCGGTTGTAATGCAGCCCCGTCTCGTGGTCATGATACTGACCCTGGAATCGGATTGGATTCGTCAGCCCTTGCTGCTGCGCCAATGCCGAACGTTGCTCCTGCACTTCACCCCAAGCCTTGTAATGCGCACTCCAGGCGATGTTACCCATCTGATCCGTCAGTTCCTGTGGCGTACCGAGGTGATCGCACTGATACCAGGCCAGTGCGTCAAACGGTTGCGCATTCTGCACATGGCCCCACAGTGGGTCCTCGCCCAGACTATAGTCGCCGCTGTAATCGGGCTGGCTCAACAAGTGGATCGGCTTGTGCCTAAGGGCCTGGGCCACCGGGATGAAGGTACCGGGCTCAAAGATGTAATGCACGGTGCGACCAGCACAGCCATCGACCTGGGCCGGACTACTTTCCCAGGCCAGGTTGTCGCCGTCCCAGCCGTACAGGGTGAAGCCACAGCCATGTTCCCGTTGTTTGCGGGCGTGTTCGTTTTGGTTCCATTGGGAACCGGCCTCTGGGCGTTGTTTGTAGTGCGCACTGGAGTTTTTGTACAGGCGTCGGCCCAAGGCGTCGTAGGCGTAATCTACGGCCAGACGAGCATCTTCAAAATGCACCAGACGGTCGAACAAGTCCCACTGCATTTGGCTTTGACTGCCGTTGTGCCAGCGCTGGATCTGGTTACCGCGCTCATCGTACTTGTAGTGGGTGCCGGAAAACTCATGCAATAGGTTATCCAGCAATTTGCTGCGCAGTGGATCTTGATCCAGCGGTCTCCTGATTTGTTGAGTCTTATCGTCGAGCAGGTTGTTGGCTGGATCGAAAGCGAAAGTTTCTACCCCCAAACGGCTAGTAGCGCTGAGTAGTCGGCCGACCGGGTCATAGCGATAGGCTAATGGACCACGACGAGTGTCGTTGATATCGGTCAGTTGGCCAGCGGCATCGTATTTATATTCCCGCTTGAGCAGCATGGATTTGTCGTCACTGCGTCCCAGCAACTGCTCTTGCAGGCGACCGGCAGGGTCCCAGCTCTGGGTTTGCAGCAGGCGGTTGCCCTGATGGCGGGCGATTTCACGGTGCAGATCATCACGCTCGTAGCCAATCAGCTCATGTTCATCCAGACGCAAACCGAGCAGATGTCCACTGCCGTAGGTCAACCAGCTGACCCGATGACCGTCCGGACGAGTAGTGGCGACACGCTGATTGAGCACGTCGTACTCGTACTGCCAGACCGCAACCATCGGCTTTTCCAGGCCGAGATAGTGTTGATGCTCGCGCAGCAAATTACCTGCCGGATCGTGGAACCATTGCAGACGGCACTGATCGTTGCTGGCCAGCACCAAGTTACCGTTGCCATCGTAGGCGAAGGACTCGCTCTGCGATTGGTCACCCAAGCTAGCGCGGCGCTCGATCAACCGGCCCATGGGGTCGAAGGTGACCGCAATAACACGTTGGTCGTTAATAGTAGAAGCCAACATGCCGGTATCTAGGTTGTATTGATAGCGGGTTGTCCGACCGTCGAAGCCGGTCTCTTCCAGAAGGCGGCCTATCGGGTCGTAATGGAACTGTGCGCGTTGCTCGTTTTCGTTTTCCAGAGCCAGCAACTGGCCGAGGCGGTCCCAGCGATAGCGTAGGGTTTGTTCGGCGGCGTCGACGCGCTCGGCAATCAAACCGGCAGCGGTATAACTCCAGGTGGTGCAACGATCCAGGCCATCGACGTGCGCGAGCAATCGACCTTCGGCATCGCGCTCAAAACGCTCCTCGGTCTTGTCCGGGTGTTTGATCAATACCAGTTGACCGGTCCGATACTCATAATCGGTACTCTGTCCGGCAGCGTCGGTAAAACAGATTATCTGTCCGCGGGCGTTGTACTCCCAAGCACTGGTCTTGCCAGAGCAGTCGGTGTACTTCACCAACTGACCGGCGTCGTTGTATTCCAGAGCTTTTTCGTTGCCGTTGGCGTCCTTGATGGCCGTTGGCAGTCCCGCCTTGTTGTAGGCGTATTCGGTCTTGTTGCCCAGCGGGTCAGTGACTTCGACCAGGTTGCCACGTGGGTCGTACGCACGCTGCCATTGGCCGCCCTCGGCGTCGCTGATTTTGATCAACAGATCCTGATCATCGTAGGCATAGTGCACCACGCTGTTATCAGGACTGATGTGCTCCAGTAGATTACCTCGCTCGTCGTAGCTGTAACGGTCATTGCTGCCATCAGCATGGACGTGACGGATCAGGTTTTTCGCATCATCGCGGAAGAACCATTCTGAGCGCTCGTCCGGATGGCGGATGCGGTAGGTGTAGCCAAGAATGTCGTAGTAGTGCCAGGTCTCGTTACCGTGGGCATCGGTGACATAGGTCAGACGGATGTTCTCGTCCCACTCCAGATGGGTGTCGAAGCTACCGTCGTCGGCCCATTCGCGCACGGCTTTAGCGTCGGCACCGTAGCCCTGCCATTGCAGGTTCATGCCTCGACCAGTGCGGTCGGTGTAACGGGTTATCAGGTGATGCTGGTACTGATACGACCAGACCGCGCCGCTTTCATCTTGAGCATGGATCAGGTCGCTATACGCGTCGTACTGGTAAGCACACAGTTGGCGCTGCGGTGCGCCGTCGCGAATGTCCCACAGGCCGATCAGCCGACCGTGATCGTCGATCATGGTGCCGAGATGCAGGTGGACTTTGGTGACGTCGTCCTGGTAGGTGATCAAGTCCGAAAGCACCGACAGCTCGCCGTGACGATGTTCGTAATGCAGCATGATACCGGCACCGTTGCGCAGTACCACGCCGGTCAGCACATAGCGCTGACCATGACGGACGTAGGTTTCCTTTCGCTCGAAACCACGGCACAGCAGTAGCTGGTCTTCACTGGTGCGCACCAGAGTGATGTTATCGATGGCGTCGTAGTGGAACAGGCCGACTTTGGGTAGCGGATAGGCGTGGCTGCGGCCATCCGCTGCGTGGAACATCAGGCCAGCTTCAACGCAGTCGAAGCGAGTGGTGAACGCGGTAATCCAGCGAGCGCCAAGTTCGCTGTGATCGAAGGCGTCGAGGCGCGAGCTATAAGTGCGGGTCCATTCGATGGGAAACGGACCGGGCAGGCTGAAATCCGTATGACTCAAAGACTCCGAACCCAGCGCAAAGCTGATGCTGTTGCAGGTACCGGTACAAGTGCCGTTTTTCTTGCCATTGGCGTTGGCCGATGCTGGAGCCTGACGACTGCTGGCTTCTAGTCGACCTTCACCGGCCTTGTGCTGAGCCTGACTGGTGGCGTTGGGTTTCACGCTGGCGCTCTGGCCATGGGCCCGACGCTTGCGCCAGGTTGCAACAGCACCACCCAGCATCTGCAACAACCAGCCAATGGAATGCCGAGTGCCCGGATCGCCTAGTTTGCTCAGTTGCTTATTGATTTCCGGACCCATGACTCGTAATGGACCGGTGTGGCTCAGTACGAGTTCTCTGGCTTGATCGGGCAGCAGATTTTTCGCCGCGCTATTGGCCATGCCCTTGCCGACAGCCTTGTAGGCGCTGAACGCCGCACCGAAGATATTGCCAATGGCTGCCTTGGGATCACTCAATAACTGACCGCCGGCTGCCGTTATTTTTTTGCTGGCCGCCTGAGCGTCACCCTTGGCATCCAGGTCGCCCTTGACCACCGTCTCCAGGCCGGTGGCGATCTCGTCGACGACTTGTTCGCCGAGCTTACCGGCGTCTGAAAGAATGCCCGACAGCTTGCCTTGTGCCTGTTTTACGAAGTCATCCAGGGTGCCAATGATGGTCGCGTTCAGGTGTCCGACCAGCACCTCGATCATCGAATCGCCCAACAGCATCTTGGCGCTATTGCGTAATTCCTGACGTACTAGAAATAGGGTCGGGCGCAGGCTCATGCGCGCCGCAGCCATCGTTGGGGGCGCGGGTAAAACGCCGATCAGGTTGATCCCCAGGCTAACCCAGTCGAGCAATTCCCGTTGCTTGCTTTTGGTCAGCGTGACGATATCGCCCAACGCATCGACCAGCGCCATGATGTTGCCGATCACGGGCAAGCCACCGGCGACGTTTTTCATGCGTTCGAGGGTGATCACGCCGCCACTGATCGATTGCAACCACGCATCGAATACCGCTGCACCGCGCCCGACGTCCTGGATGTCGATGGTGTTGAGCGGGACAACCGCCACCTGGGGTTCACGTTTTACAACAGCAGTTTCAGTGGTCATGACAGCATCTCACCCGCCAGCAGGCCCGGAGTTTTAAAAGAAGTCTTGGGAGGGGTAACGGCCGGCAAACTCGGCAATTTGCCACTCTTGCTCGCCGCACCGAGGATGCGCGATGCGCTAGGCATGGCTGCGCTGGCCAGCTTCGGCAATCCGGCCGCCCCGCCCTGCAGCGCGCCTTGGACTTGCTGCGCCGCACTCATGCCGGTCTGCGCCAGGCCTTTGCCCTTCTCCAGCAACTCGGCACTGCTGCCGGCACTCGGCAGGGCCTTGGCGACCATGGCTTGCACCTGTGACGGAATGTCATCGGCATTCGGCGGGGTTAACGGCCACTCGGGTTTGCCGATGTAGCTGCCATCGCTCCAGGTGTCCGCCGGATCCTTGCCGAACAGCACGCGCGCCGGGCCCGGTGCGGCGCCGGAGACGCTGGCAAACCCTTTCGCATCGAGCTTGCCCTTGATGCTCTTACCCAACGCATCAATCACTTCGAAGTCGCCTTCCTTGATGCCCTGGTGCCCGGCGTACTGGTTGAACAGTTCGAGGTTGCCTTTGCCCGGCTTCGGTGGTTCCGGGAACACGCCGGCCAGGCTCTTGGCGCCGGTGTAGGCGAAGTTCGCCGCGTGGGCGGTGTACGGCCCGCTGGTGGCGTGGGTGATGCCGCCGGCGTTGTAGGTGGTGGCGCTGCCGCCGCCCTGGATCACCAGTTCGGTCTTGGCGGTGATGGTGATGCGGTCGGCGTTGGCGGTGATGTTGAGCTTGGCCAGCAGGTTGATGCTGTCCTTCAGCGCCCGCACGTCGATGTCGCCGGACGCCGCGACCAGGCGCCAGCCCATGCTCTGCACGAACAGGCGCATACCCCGACTGGCGCTGGCCAGCAGGCGTTTGCCGGTGGACAGGCTGGTGTGACCGGTGCTGCTCAGGGCCAGGTGCTCACCGGTGGCGATGTGGCTGGAGCGTGGCGTGGTCAGGGCGATGCCGGCCGGGCTGGCCAGTACAAGATGCGGTTCGGTGAATTCAGGAAACTCGTTGGCGGTCATGTTCGCCGGACCGCTGCCGAGGATGCCCTGGTGCTGACTGTGTAGCGCCTTGGCCACGTCATCCTGATCGCCCGGTTCCTGAGCTTGCAGTTCTTTGGCCTGCAGGGCGAAGCCGTCCTGCTGCTCGCTGGCGGTGGCCAGGCGTTCGGCAGTTTCCGGCAAATCCTTGTGGTGTTTCGATTCGTTCGGCCGCGGCTCGGTGGTGATCAGCAAGCCAGCGGCGGCGCGCACTGCGCCATGGCGGTCGGTACGCAGTTCGAAGCCTTCGCCACGGGGCTGACCACCGGACGGACGCGGATGAGTCAGGTAACCAAGGTTGATCGCACTCGCGCCGTGGTCGCTGCGCAGGGCAATGCTGATCTCGCTGGTGGTGTCGTCGATGCGCAGTTCGTTGGCACGACTGCCCTTGTATTCCTTGCTCTTGACCGTGGCCAGGGTCTTGAAGTCGGGCAGTTTGTACGGCGGCAGGTTCACGCCGTGGTACAGGCACCCGGTGATCAGCGGCTGATCGGGATCGCCTTCGAGGAAGGTGATCAGCACTTCCATGCCGATGCGCGGCAGGTTGATCGAACCGAAGTTCCCGCTGGCCCAGTTCGAGGCCACGCGCATCCAGCAACTGGTCTTGTCGTCGTGCTGGCCTTCGCGGTCCCAGAAGAACTGCACCTTCACCCGCCCGTACTGATCGCAGAAAATCTCCTCGCCTTCAGGGCCGGTGACCACCGCGCTCTGGGTGCCGAGGACTTTCGGTTTCGGGTGCTCAAGCGGCGGACGGTAGGGCACGTCCCAAGGGATGGCGCTGAACTGGTTGCGATAGCCTTGGTGGAAATCGTCCTTGAGGTCGGTGACCTCACTGCTGATCACCTCTTCCAGTACCTGCGGCTGCTTGCCTTCGTGGAAGATTTCGGTGAGCAGCCACAGGTCGTTCCACGCCGGGTTGGCGTGTGCGGTCAGGGCGAGGAAATGCCCGCTGACCAGCAATGGCTGATCGCTGTTGCCTTCGGCCAGACGGTAGTCGCTGCGGTGTCTTTCCAGCGCCCGATTGGCCAGGTGCTTGCCGCGCTCGCGATCGACGAAACGGCCGGGGTAATCGTAGTCCTCGAGGTCCGGTTTCGCGGCGCTTTTGGCGTCACTTTCCAGCTCGATCTTCGGCTTGGTGAAATCGTAATCGCGCCGCGTGGTGCGGCTGGTGCGGGTGGTCATGCGCAGACCGAAGCGCTTGATCACCGGCAGATCCGCCACCAGTCCGGTGTCCTGCTGATAGGCCACCGGCGCCAGTTTCGGGAACACCGTCTGGTCATCGCCGAACACCAGCAAGTGGCCGCTGGCGCTGTGCTGGAAGTGGTAGTGAATACCCTCCTCCTCGCACAGGCGCTGGACGAATTGCAGATCCGATTCGTCGTACTGCACGCAGTAGATGCGCTCGGGGTACAGCGCACTCAGCTGGAACTTGTGCTCGCTGGCGAGGATGCCGTGCTCTTCCAGGACCTGAGCGATGATCTGCGGCACGGTCATCTGCTGGAAAATGCGCTGGTTGACCCGATGAGCCAGGTAGGCCAGTTGCGGACGCAGGGAAATCCGGTAGCGGGTCAGGCGCTTGCCGGCCTCGCCTTGGGCGATGCTGTAGACCAGCCCGTGAATGCCGGTGCCCGCGGGGGACAGCTGCAGAAACGCCAGTTTGTGCAACACGCTTTCGAGATTGATCGAGGCTTTTTCGCTGACCAGTTCTAGTTCGAATTCGAATGGTTGGTTCAGGCGCTCCCGGCCGGTGAACGACAGCACCTGAAAGTAGCTGTCCGCCCCATCGATGGTCAGGCTGAAATGGGTCTGATTGGCCGGTGCGAACATTCCGTGTTCCTCATGCGATGTTGCGGCACTCGTCGACGCCAGTGGCGATCAACGACTGCAAAATTCTTCAGGAGTACAACCCGTCTCGACCAGCCGTGCTGGCCGAGGGGTGAAACAGTCAGCCGCGATTAAACGACTGGAACACGCCAGTCATCGGAACCCGAAGTACCGGATACTTCGTGGGTCCAGGTGATTTTGCGGTAGGTGAATTGCACTTCTTCCAGGTGCGTGAAGTGCGAGTTCGACGGATCCTGGC
>Ga0182007_10000622_pt1 | contig 20599 bp, 16 predicted proteins | sample Sormic07211113_1_FD_123023 | JGI IMG/M metagenome (GOLD analysis project Ga0182007, IMG submission 123023) | Rhizosphere microbial communities from Sorghum bicolor, Mead, Nebraska, USA - 072115-113_1 MetaG | ecosystem: Host-associated > Plants > Roots > Rhizosphere | place: USA: Nebraska... | reverse complement strand
CTTGATGTACGCATCGGCGATCACCGGCACGGCGTGATAACCGATCATGCACCACGTCTCCAGACCCTGGTACGCCCATATCGGCAGGATGCCGAACGGGCTGGCCTCGCGCGCGGCAATCAGCGAGCGGATGAAGTCGGTGCTGCGCCCGGGATTCAGCAGCACCATCAGCGGCTGCTGTGCGCGGTATACATCCCACAGCGACCAGGTCGAGTAGAACTCGAAGCCGTTCGCCCGATGCACCGCGTGATCCGGCCCGCGATAGTCGCCATTGACGTCCATGCTCAGCGTCGGCGACAGCATCGCGTGGTACAGCGCCGTATAGAAACTGGTGCGGGTAGCCGCCGGCCCATCCACGTCGATCACCGCCAGCGCCTTGTCCCAGGCGGCTTTTGCTTCGGCGCGACGCGCATCGAAATCCCAGCCCTGACCGTCCTGATCCAGATTGGCGATGGCGTTCGCCTCGCTTGCCGGCGAAATCGCCACTTTCACTTCCAGCGGTTTCTTCAGCTGGCCGAAATCGAACACGCCGATCAGCGCGCGACCATTCTGCGCATCGGCGTCCTCGGCCTGATTGCCCGGCCCCTTGAAGCCCTTGTAGACAAGGTCGGTCTCCCGGTCGAGCAGCTCGCGCGAGGTCATCGGCTGCGAGAAACGCAGCGCAAAGCACAGCTCGCGTCCCGGCGCCCAGCCCCGGGTGCCGCGGCAACCGGTGACAGTCCCGTCGGCGTGCACGCGCAGGTTGGCCCACAACACCTTGCCGGGGTAGTCATAGATGCTGGGGCGCAGATCGAGCAGCACATGCGCAGGCTTGTTCGCCGGGAAGGTGTAACGATGCCAGCCGATCCGCCGCCCGGCGGTGAGTTCAGCGCGCACGCCGTAGTCGCTCAAGGTCACCCCGTAGTACCCGGCTTGCACCAGCTCGCTGTCGTGCGAAAAACGCGAGCGGTAGCCGCTGCCTGGCTTGGCCGGGTCGCCCGGCTCCAGCTTCACCTCACCCGCGATCGGCATCACCAGCACGTCGCCGAGATCCGAATGCCCGGAGCCGGAAAAATGCGTGTGCGAGAAACCCATGATGCTGGTGTCGGCGTATTGATAGCCGGCGGCCCACTTGTAGGCATGCTTGAAATCCGGCATCGCCGTGTCCGGCGACAGCTGGACCATCCCGAACGGCACCGTGGCGCCGGGAAACGTATGGCCGTCGCCACCGGTGCCGATGCGCGGATCGACGGCCGCGGCGTGGCCGCCCGCCCGGTCCGAGGCCCATGTGGCCCCGGACGCCAAGGTGGCCATGCTGAACGCGGCGCCGAGCAGACAGGGAATTACATCACGCAAACGGACAATCATCGTCAATCCCGCCTTTGGTACGATTCAAAAGGGCACGCTAACACCCGTTGCCGAACAAGGCATGTTGCAACGCGACGTGTGCAACTGCGTCGATAAGTTACATTTGGATCGTTCTAATCAGGCAAAACCGCATGTCGAGCCATACCCCGATTGGCCGCAAAGTGACTTTGAACGACATCGCCGCAGGCTGCGACGTGTCGCGCGCCACCGTGTCGCTGGTACTGCGAGGCAGTCCGCTGGTACACAAGCTCACGCGCGCGCGGGTCGAGGAGGAGCTGCGCCGGCAAGGCTATGTCTATAACCGTGCCGCGGCCAATCTGCGCCGACGGAGTTCGTCCAGCATCGCACTGATCCTGAACGATCTGGCGAATCCGTTCTTCGCCGAATTCGCCGCCGGCGTGGATGAAGCGCTGGGCGCAGCCGGCTTTGTCACCTTGCTAGGCTGCACCGGCGAATCGGCCGAGCGCGAACAGGCAGTACTGGGTTCGCTGCTGGAACACGGCCCCGGCGGCATCATCCTGTCGCCGGCCGAGCACAGCAATGCGCATGACGTGCTGGCCGTGGTCGGCAAGCGCGCGCCGTTGCTGCTGTTCAACCGAGAACTGGGCGGCGCCCTGCCCGAGTTCGCGCACTGGGATCAGCTGATGCTGGACAACCAGCGTGGCGCCCGGTTGGCGACCGAGCACCTGATTGCCCGCGGCCACCAGCGCATCGCGTTCTTCGGCGGCCATCAGGACTCCAGTTCATGCCGGCAGCGGCATGCCGGTTATGTCGAAGCGATGCGCGCGGCCAAGCTGCGCATCGAGCCGGACTGGCGCATCGAGTGCGCGCCGACCCGCCTCGATGCCGCCCACCGCACCAGCGCGCTGTTCGACGCCACCCATGTGCCGACCGCGGCGGACTGCTACAACGATGCTGTCGCGCTGGGGTTGATGCTCGGTCTCCATCAGCGCGGATCGCGCCCGGGCAGGGATTTCGCATTGACCGGCTTCGACGACATCGCCGAGGCCGCGCTGGGCATGCCGCCGCTGACCACCATGTCGACGGCGCCGCACGAGCGCGGCCGGCAGGCGGCCCAGCTGGTGTTGCAGCGACTGCAGCAACCGCAGGCCGCCAGCCGCCAGACCATCGCACCGGTGCAACTGGTGGTGCGCGAAAGCAGCTGTCCACCACCTAACGCTTGAACTCACTTTTTTGGGGAATTCGCATGGCTTTCGCCACTCCTTTATCACCGACGCCCGACACCGCCCGATCGGGTGAGCGCTATACCGACAACCCGATGGCGATGGGCGTGCTCACCACCATCTTCTTCATGTGGGGCTTCCTCACCTGCCTCAACGACATCCTGATCCCGCATCTGAAGTCGATCTTCCAGCTGAGCTATGCCGAAGTGATGCTGGTGCAGTTCACCTTCTTCGGCGCGTACTTCCTGATGGCCATGCCGGCCGGCCGGCTGGTCGCCGCGCTGGGCTACAAGAAAGGCATCGTCGCCGGCCTGGCGATCGCCGGCCTCGGTGCGATCGGCTTCTGGCCAGCGGCTGGCCTGCATCTGTATCCGGCGTTCCTGGGTGCGCTGTTCGTGCTGGCGACCGGGATCACGGTGCTGCAAGTGGCTGCCAATCCCTATGTGGCACTGCTCGGCCCGGAGCGGACCAGCTCCAGCCGGCTCACCCTGGCGCAGGCGCTGAACTCGCTCGGCACCACCCTTGCGCCGCGGTTCGGCAGCCTGCTGATCCTGTCCAGCGTGGTCCTCGCACCAGCCGAACTGGCGAAGCTGGCGCCGGCCCAGCAACTGGTCTACCAGACCCAGCAGGCGCAAGCGGTACAAGGGCCCTACATCGGGCTGGCGGTGGTGCTGTTCCTGCTTGCCGTCTTCGTGTGGCTGTTCCGCCTGCCTGCGCTGACCGAAGCCACCGACAAGGGCGACCACGCCAGGCACAGCTTCGCGGAAGTGCTGCGCCATCCGCACGTGCTGTTCGGCGTGTTGGGCATCTTCTTTTACGTCGGCGCCGAGGTGTCGATCGGCAGCTTCATGGTGAATTACCTGTCGATGCCCGACATCGGCCACATGAGCGAGCAGCAGGCCGCCAATTACGTGTCCTGGTACTGGGGCGGTGCGATGATCGGGCGCTTCACCGGTTCGGCCTTGATGGCGAAATTCTCGCCGCGCCGGCTGCTCGCCCTGTTCGGCCTGATCAACGCGCTGCTGGTGCTGACCACCATGTTGAGCACCGGCAGCGTGGCCATGTACAGCATCATCGCGATCGGCCTGTTCAACTCGATCATGTTTCCGACCATCTTCGCGCTCGGCATCGAACGGCTGGGACCGATGACCAGCAAGGCCTCCAGCCTGCTGATCATGGCCATCGTGGGCGGTGCGATCGTTCCTTACGTGCAAGGCGTGCTTGCCGATCACATCGGCCTGCAGCACGCATTCTTCCTGCCGCTGCTGTGCTATCTGTACATCGTGTTCTACGGCATCAGCGGCTCGAGAATCCGCAGCACCCCGGCATCGGACCTCAGCGGGAACAAACAGGCATGACCGAGCGCCCCATCCTGTGCTTCGGCGAGGCCTTGATCGATCTGCATGCGAACGACCGCGACGATCGCGGCTTCGCCGCCAGCTTCGTGCCGTTCGCCGGTGGCGCCCCCGCGAACGTGGCCGTCGCCGCCGCCCGGCTCGGCGGCAAGGCGCGCTTCGCCGGCATGCTGGCGCGTGATCGTTTTGGCGATTTCCTGCTCGACAGCCTGCAGCATGCCGGCGTGGGTACCGACGACATCGCCCGCACCGAAGCGGCCAACACGGCGCTCGCCTTCGTCACGCTCGATGCGAGCGGCGAACGCAGCTTCAGCTTCTATCGCGAGCACACGGCCGACCTGCTGTTCCGCCCGGCCGACTTCCGTGCGGACACGTTCCGCGATATCGCGGTATTTCACGTCTGCTCGAACAGCATGACCGATCCAGCCCTGGCCGCGACCACGCGCGAAGGCATGCAGCGCGCGCACAACGTCGGCGCGCTGGTCAGCTTCGATGTCAATCTGCGTCCGGCGCTGTGGCCGGCCGATACCGATCCGCGTCCACTGCTGTGGCCGGCGTTGCATCTGGCCGACGTGGTGAAGATGTCCGCCGAGGAATTCGCGTGGCTCGCGGTGGATGGCGAACAAGCCGCGATCGATCGGCTCTGGCTGGGCCGTACACGACTGATCGTGGTGACCGACGGCTCGCGACCGCTGCGCTGGTTCCACCCGGACGCCGAAGGCGAGCTGCCGTGCTATCCGGTCGAGGCGGTCGATACCACCGCCGCCGGCGACGCCTTCGTCGGCGGCCTGCTGTGCTGCCTGGCCGAGCTCGATGCCGGTCCCCAGCGGATCGATCAGCTGGTCACCGAGCTGCCACGCCTGCACGCCATGCTGCGCTTCGCCGCCGCCTGTGGCGCACTGACTGTCACCCGCCAGGGTTCGTTCTCCGCGATGCCGCGTGGCGACGAAGTACTGGCCTTCATGGAGCAACCGGCATGAGTGCCGCAACCGTCACGCCCGATTTTCGTTCTGCCGATTTCCTGCGCGAGCACATCGCGCAGACGATGGCCTTCTACCACCCGCACGCGATCGATCCGGCCGGCGGCTTCTTCCACTACTTCAAGGACGACGGCACGATCTACGATCGCAGCCATCGACATCTGGTCAGCAGCACGCGCTTCGTCGTCACCTACGCGCTGGCGGCGATCGAATTCGACAAAGCCGAATACCTCGATGCCGCGCGGCACGGCCTGCGCTATCTGCGCGAGGTGCACCGCAACCCATACACCGGCGGCTATGCCTGGACGATCCGCGACGAGCAGCCTGAGGACCGCACCAACCACGCCTATGGCGTCGCCTTCGTGCTGCTCGCCTACGCCACGGCATTGAAGGCCGGCATCAGCGAAGCGGCGGCCTGGATGGACGAAACCTGGCGCCTGCTGGAGCAGCACTACTGGGATGCCGATGCGGGCCTGTATCGCGACGAAGCCGATGCCGACTGGCATTTCAGCGGCTACCGCGGGCAGAACGCGAACATGCACATGTGCGAGGCGATGCTGGCGGCTTATCAGGCCAGCGACGAACCGCGTTACCTGGAACGCGCACTTGTGCTTGCCGATCACGTGACGCGCCGCCAGGCGGCCAAGGCCGACGGACTGGTCTGGGAGCATTACGACGCCGACTGGAACATCGACTGGGACTACCATCGCGACGATCCGAAACACCTGTTCCGCCCATGGGGTTTCCAGCCAGGCCATCAGACCGAATGGGCCAAGCTGCTGATGATCATGGAGCCGCTGCTGCTCGAACGTGGCCGTGAGGAACCCTGGCTGCTGCCGACCGCGACGCACCTGTTCGACACTGCCCTGGCGCGTGCATGGGACAACGAACACGGCGGCATCTGCTACGGCTTCGCGCCGGACGGCAGCATCTGCGACGACGACAAGTATTTCTGGGTACAGGCCGAATCGCTGGCCGCTGCCGCACTGTTGCACGCGCGCACCGGCGCGGCCGTGTATGACGACTGGTACGTGAAGCTGTGGGCGTACTCATGGCGGCACTTCGTCGATCACCGCTACGGCGCCTGGTACCGCATCCTCACCCGCGACAACCGCAAGTACGACGACGAAAAGAGCCCGGCCGGCAAGACCGACTACCACACCATGGGTGCTTGCTACGAAGTGCTTGCGTTGATCCGTTCCGGCGGCCGTCCGTAATCCGTCGTCGCTTCCCAGGGCTACCGCCCGACGCCGGGCATCGCGAGCTGGAGGCCCATGCCCAGATCGAACTGCCCGGAATCCGCCGTCGACCGTTCGCTCACGCATACGCGGCGGTCCCGGGTGGCAACCCACAGGTCCACGTTGATCCGGTGCACGAATTCCGCTTTCGTCCGGGCTGCGCGATAGGCGCCGATGCGCTTTTCGATATCGAGCACCCGCGTGACGCGATCGAGACCGTCGTCGCCCTTGTACCTGTCGCGCAACATGATCTGGACCCGGGTGGCGATGCCATCCAGCGCCGCGATTGGCTCGTCGGCGCCGGATGCGGCCTGGGTCAGGCCAAGCATCATCACCAGGATGGTGGCAACGCGCACGCCACCGATCACGTCAGGTGCTTCCCTTGGCGGAGGCCTCGCGCAGCTTTTCTGCGCATTCCTCGCAGCACGCTTCGACTACATGGCTGCCGATGGTGACCCGGATAGCCGTTTCATCCAGCGCACAATCGCACGCGGCACAGGTTTTCTCGCTCATCTCTCATCTCCAGAAGTCACCCTTCACCGGGCGTGCTCAGGAGACCACCACCGGCGGCGGCGCGCTGTCGGATTCTTTAGCTGTGTGCGTCTGGGTGGATCGGCGAAAATCCGTCGGCGAGCGGCCGAAAGCCTGCCGGAACGCGTAGGCGAAATGGCTGTGGCTGGAGAAACCCAGCTCGGCGGCCAAAGCCGACAGGTCGTCGTATCGCCCGATGGTGTCGAGCGAGCGCGCCAAGCGCAGTTGCAACTGGTAGCGATAGAGCGGCATGCCCTCGACCTGCCGAAAGACCTGGGTCAGGTAGACCGGTGAGCTTCCGATCTCTCGCCCAATCTCTGCCAGCGTCCAGCGCCGCGAGAGATCGCTGGCCAGCAGCACTTTCACCCGATCGGCCAGCCGGCGACGCGCATGCGTGGACGTAGGCTCCCGCGACGTGCGCGGCCCCAGGCTGCGGCAGACCAGGGTCAGCACCAGGGCTTCCGCTTCCAGCGGCTCGATCGTCCCATTGTCGAGGTTGTGCCGCAGCAGGGCGACAAGAGCTTGCGCACGCGCATCGATGCGCTGCGACTGGCGGCGGAAGACGCTGCGCTCGCCCGGACTCATGAGTGCCGCCGGCGCAAGTTCCGCCAGCATCGCCGCGTCCAGGCTCAGCGACAGGCAGGAGTCACCGCCGTCAAGTGGATGGCTGACTTGGTAACCCTCTCCTGCATTGAAGAACAGCACATGGTTGGCATCGGCCACTACCTGGTCGTTGCCGACATGTCTCATATAAAGGCCGCGATAGGGGAAGACGAGCTGGGTGGAGGAGGCGCACTCCTCGACGCTGCGATGACGACACTCGCCGCCGCAATGCACGTTCCTGAGCGTCAGCGAATCGGTCGACAGCAGTGCATGGGATGTGAGGTTCGACATGATTCCCGCGCCAGGCCGCGCACCCTCCTGAGGGTTGCGATGAGTGGAGCTTAGCAAGTCCATGCGACTCCGCGCCTGTATCGTCGATGCGGTCGCTAAAGATTCTGACAGCGCATCAGCGCTGCCAATGGTCTTCTTCACGCACCTCATTCCGTGAACAGAAGAGAACATGACCATGAATCGCGAACACATCGCTCGTGCGGAGCGTTTCCATCAATTGCACAATGAACCGAGGCCGCTCGTTCTGGCCAATGCCTGGGACGCCGCCAGCGTCAGGATCGTCGAAGAAGCGGGCGCCCAAGCCATCGGCACCACCAGCGCGGGCATGGCCTGGACGCAGGGTTATTCCGACGGCGAGCAGATGCCCGTCCACGAGCTGCTGGCTGCCTGCCAGCGCATATGCCGCACCGCGTCCACGCCGGTCAGCGTCGACATCGAACGCGGCTACGGACGCGACGCCAAAGACACCGGCGGCCTGGTGGGTGCGTTGATGCAGCTAGGCGTGGTGGGCATCAACATTGAGGACGGCACCGATCCAGGTACGCACACTCTTGCCCATCCTTCGATACTCACCCGGCGCATCGCATGCGCGCGCGACATGGCCCGACATCATGGCCTGCCCCTCTTCATCAACGCGCGGATCGACACCTATGTCGCCACCGGAACGGAAACAGCGGCGCGCCTCGAAGAAACACGGCAACGCGCCCTCGCCTATATCGATGCCGGCGCCGATGGCATCTTCGTTCCTGGACTGGCCGACCTGGGCGACATTGCGCATCTCGCTCGCGCGCTTCCCGTGCCGCTCAACATCTACGCGGGCTATCCCGGCGCGCCCAGCGTGGACGCGCTCCAGCGTGCAGGCGCACGGCGTATTAGCCTCGGCTGTGGCCCCATGCAGTCCGTCATGGCGCATCTGGCAAGGATCGCCGCGGAGGCGTTCACCGAGGGGCGCTACGACACCATGGCCACGCACATGCTGACGCCTGCCCAGGCCAACGCCTTGTTCCGGTCCACGCCAGTACGCGACGACAACACGACGCGCAGGGTTCGCCGCACAGACATGGGAGACGGACCCGTCGGCCTGTTGTTCGCCCAACCTCGACACAGTATCCAGCCGAACGGAACTCGCCCCAGCGACGTCGAACTGACCACACGCAACGGCATGTACAAGACGACGGTGCCTGGCGTGGCCAGAGGCAGCGCAAGACCCGGGCTTGCGCAACAAGCGCTGCGACGGCTCGCCACACCGTTTCTCGGCGCATTCGGTGGAACTCGGACGGGCGGCCGATGATGCGTCGGCGCCGGCAGGCGATGGCATGGTTGGTCACCTGGGGGTATTTCGCCGCAGCGACCGGCGCGGCTGCCGAGGCGGTAGTGCCGGCGGACAGCTACCACCAGTCGCGCGAGGAAGCGTGGTGGACCGGCCCCATGATGGCCAACTCGGCCGCGGCGCTGCCGCAAGGCCATTACCTCATCGAGCCGTACTTCTACGACGTGCACTCGTCGCAAGCCGACGGCTTCGGATCGCTGACCTACATGGAGTACGGCATCACCGACCGCCTGACGGCGGGGATGATTCCGACCTTCGGCTACACCCGGATGGCGAACGGACCCGGCAGCGCGGGGGTCGGCACCGGCGACCTGAATCTCCTGGCGCAATACAGCCTGACGCAGTTCCAGGATGGCAGCGCCATGCCGGCGATCGCCTTGATGGTGCAGGAAACCGCGCCCACCGGCAGGTACGACCAGCTCGACCATCGACCCGCCAACGCCCACGGCGAGGGCTCGTTCACGACCACCGTGCAACTCAACACGCAGACCTACTTCTGGGTGCCGAACGGCAGGATTTTGCGCATGCGCTTCAACATCGGCCGATCCATTTCGCGCAGGACGCGCGTTGACAACGCAAGCGTCTACGGCACGCCGGCCGGCTTCCGGGGATACGCACGACCTGGCGATTCATTCGCGGTGAACGCCGCGTGGGAGTACAGCCTGACACGGCACTGGGTGCTGGCCTTCGACCTGGCATACCGGCACACGCTGGGTGCCCGGGTGGATGGCGCCATTTCTGTTGCTGGCACATCGACGCCACTGATCCATCGAGCGCGATCCAGCGAGAGCTTCGGGTTCGCACCCGCAATCGAGTACAACTGGCGCAGCAATCTCGGTGTACTGGTCGGCGTCCGCGTCTTCACCGGCGGCCACAACAACCCCACGACTGTTACGCCGGCGATCGCGCTGAACTATGTCCATTAACGAAGTCCGGCCTGCCATCGCCAGGCTGGCGAGCCTTCGAAGGTTGGACGTACGGGGTTCGCACTGAGCGCGCAGACGGGAGCTAGCCACGTACCAGAACAGTGCCTGCGTCCAGTGCGCCTGTGTCCTCGACATGAGCGATGCTGTGCTCGCGCTGCCAGACCTTCGACTCGGGTGCGAACTGCGGTCGCGACGGGAACGGTCTGCGCAAATCGCGATCGTATTTGTCGAGATTGAAGCCGGACCTGAGCGGGGCAACCATGAACTGGGCGAACTGGCGAAACCGGTTTCCGAGCGTGCGCTGGTTGCCCGGCAGCGCTGCGTAGCGGCGCGCTATCGTCTCGAAGTCCTCCGGCGGGCGGCCCGTTACGTCGAGCACGTCAGTCGTGGGCGCGCCGAGTTCAAATGCTCCGCGCTTGTGATCGTCGATGTAGTAGCGAACGCCGCTGATCAGATCGATCGGCAAGCCGCCCAGGCGTGCGGACTTCATGAATAGCCAGGCGGGCGTCGGCAGGACTTTGACCGATCGACCTACGGCCCGGCCAATCGCCTGTGCCATGTCCCTGGCATCGAGGAGTTCGGGCCCGGTGGGGTGATAGCTCTTCCCGGCGTGCCGTGCAGGGTCCATCAATGCCGCAACGGCTACCCGCGCGATGTCCTCGTTGGAGGCAGGCGCATTGCGGCTATCGCCGTAAACCCACGGAAATACACCGAGGTTTGCCGCATATCCCGTCAGCATCAAATACGAATCTGCGAAAAAACCCGGATTGACGATCGTATGCGCTATGCCGGGCGTCATGGCGAACAATTGATTCACCAGCCAGAGCTGGCGGGTCATGAGTGACGGATGCGAGGGGCTCGCCAGCCACTGAGTCAGTCCGACGATGTGTTCCAGTCGGGCCTCTCTGGCGGCAACTGCGAAAGCTACGGCGCCCTGGATCATGTACGGATCGAAAGGCGGGCAGAAATACGCCCCCTGGACGTCCTTCAGTGCGTCGCCGACGCGCTCGACATCGCTCATGTCGGCGACAACGACTTCCGCGCCTTGCGCCCGCAATCCCGCGCTGCGGCCATCTTCGCCGTGGACCATGGCGCGGACGCGATAGCCGGCCTTCAGCAATTCGGCAGCCACCACGCTACCCGTCTTCCCGGTCGCACCGGTCACGAAGATTCTGGGCTTGGTCGTCATCGTTTCCTCCTTAACAGGCTTGGCTGTTTTTGGTACGGTGGACCAATCAACCATTGGTACCGTTTGGTACCAAACAGCATGGTACCGCTTGGTACCAATGTCAAGAGGAACGAAATGACTACTCCATCGAGGTCGAAACGACCCCAACAAAGCGGCGATGAGGCCGCGGTACGCGGACGTATCCTCGAGGCCGCCTTCGCGGCATTCATGAAAAATGGCTACGCGGCGGCCAGCACGAACGAAATCGCCACACATGCGCGAGTTTCGAAGCGCGAGCTTTATGCACTGGTCGGCAACAAGCAGGAAATGCTGATCGCTTGCATCAGCGAGAGGGCCAAGCGATTGCAGGTACCCGCTGAGCTGCCGGTACCGCACGATCGTGAGACTCTCGCGCGCATTCTGTCTGCCTTCGGCACGCAGCTGGTTCGCGAAATTAGCGACCCGACGGTCATCGCGGTTTTTCGACTGGCAATCGCTGAAACGACACAAGCACCCGAAGTGGCGCGTACGCTCGATGCCATAGGAGGGGGAACCAGCCGTGCCGCCTTGCGTAAAATCATGACTCAGGCGAAAAAAGCGGGACTGCTCGATAGCCGCCCCACTGAGCTCGTCGAGCAGTTCTATGGGCTGCTTATGGGAAACCTGATGACGGGCCTGCTGCTAGGCGTCGTTGAGCGACCAAAGCCGCGGGAGATCGCCCTACGCGCTCGTCATGCGACGGATGCTTTCCTTCAACTCCATCCGGGCGCCAATAACGCCCCAGTTTGAATTCCGACTTTAGGGTGGAACCCGACACGGTCAGTGCGATCGAAAAGGTGCACACCGAGACGAACGATCGATGCCAAAAGCAAGGTGAAAGCGACCAGCTCGACGTCGGCGCCGACAAACCGGAACGTGACGCACCAATTGCCATTAACCCCATACATGCCGGTGGCTTTTCAGCACCCCGTTGAGGGGGTGAAGCTTGTAGCCAGGTTGGTGCAGTTCCCCCGGCGACATCGCTGCATCGGGCGCCGCCAAAATGCGGCCGGGCCTGGCAGCCAACTCGCCGCCAGATCCATCAGCGGTGCTGGTCAGCAATGGTTATTTCCAATCGGTGATCTGGTTGGGATGCCAAGGGGAAAATGTTCCCTGTCATAGTCCGATCCAATTCAACGGTGGGTTCTGCCATGGATGAAAAATAGCGAGTCAGCTTGAGTCAGCCCGAGTTTGCATGAACCGGCAACCACTGATTTCGGGGGTACTGTTCACGTTGCCGAGGTGCCTAAGATAGCTCAGCCTTCCTTGACCGGTGTCTGTCGCCCGGCCGCAAGGCGACCCATGCCCAGAGGCGCATATGAATGCTGTCGTCGCAAATCCAGAGGTCGCGCTGCTGTCTGCCTTCTTGCGCGAGAAACAAGTCGAGTCGATAGAGCCGATCCTGTTGGCCCAAGAGATTACTTCACTCAAGGCGCTGCAGGATCTCCTGGCGGACAAGTCGATGAAGAATGGCGTCATCAAGGAATGGCTGGGTGAGAAACCCACCTTCGGACGCAAGCTGCAAGCCGAGCGTTTCAGAAAACTCAAGGTCGACGATGTCGCAACCGCGATCATGGTCGCTCAGCAGAAGGCGGGAGATGCGGCCGAGGTCGCAAAGCAGGAAGCCGCAGCGGCGAACGAGCCTGAGGATGTAACGTCGAAGGCCAACGACGAGCTTAAGGCCTATCTGCAAAAAGAGGGCGTCCCACCCAGCCATGTACCGGTATACGAGAAGCACGGCGTCACTTCGATGCAGGCCCTGCAAAGCCTGTGCAAGAAGCCGAACGCCCGCAAGAGCCTCGTCGACGACCTGCGTAACGGCTGTGTAATTGGCAAAAAGCGCTACCCGTCCGCACCGGCCAGCGCCGAGCAAGTCGAGAATCTTTCGCCACGCGATCTGCGCGATGCGATCAAAAACCAACAGCTGACCGAGAAAAATGGGCCGCTATCGGACGAATTCAAGCAACGGGAAGGTAAGTTGAAGGAAGCCGTCAGGCAGGTGGAGGAATTGCGCGCGACGTGTGCCAAGGACGCCAGCGCCAATGCCGAGGCCGTGCTGAAGCAGGCCATGACAAATCTGGAAACGGTGCTCAAGGAGAGCAACTCGGAGCCGGTGCTGAAAAAGCTCAAGGGCAGCTATTCCGACATCAAGAGCCTGGATGATGCGCTGGCCAACGCCAGCAAAGAGCTGAACGGAAAGGTCGCGCAGGAACTGGTGGCTTCGCTCAAGGACGTCAAGGAACTCGATGCCGCGCAGCTTGCCGATGCCAACGATCTATTCCGCGGTGTGCTGTGGAAGGCGGGCGAGATCGCCGACGTCAGCGGCTCTGATCTGGTCAGCCATACCTGCAAGCTGACCAAAGAACACACCAGGAAAGAAGACACCTTTTCATACGCGAGCCAGGAATCCTATGAATACGCGAGCAAGACCGTCGATCGTTCTGCTTCCACATTCAGCACTTCGAACAAGCTCAGCGGCGCCACGTTTCTTGGCAGCGGGATAGGCGCGATCAGCGCAGCCGGGGGACACGCACGGGCGAAATTGGACTATAACGCCACCGAGAAGGCCGCGAGCAGCAGCTCCGCCTGCCGCATCAAGTCACACAAGATATGGATGACCCGCGGATGCATAACCATTCCCAGGGACCAGGTACGGCTGAGCCACGAGGCGAGCGAAGCGCTGCATTTCATCGCAACGGCCGATGCCAGCGAGCAGGAGACGTACGCCCTCGCGTTCCTGGTTAACTTCGGCAGCCATTTCTACGCGAAGGCGTTGCTTGGCGGTCGTTATGAGCTCATCGCGACGGCCACGGCAACCACCAGCGAACAACTGGAGGGCATCGACTCTGCAGTCAGTACGGTGTCGAACTGGCAGGTCTCTGCGGCCGGCAGTTATGTCGGGCTAGGCGGCATGTTTTCCGGTTCATCGGCCAACCAGGGTGGCCGCGATGCCGCCAGCGGCAGGTCTACCACCGAGCGGAAGTCGATGCGCACCGAAGACGTCCGCACCAGCACCGAAGTCTTCGGCGGCCTGGACCAGCTCTCCGTGGATCACTGGAAACAGAGCCTGGAGAAAAACACGCTCTGGCACGTCATCGACCGCGATGATCCCATGGCGGTTTGGTCCTTGCTGGCATTATCAACGCTCAGGGACGTGGCGCCGGATGCGAAAGCCGTGCTGACCAAACTGCTGGAGCGCGTGTGGGTGCAGCAGGTCTTCGTACCTTCGCTGGAGGACATCAATCCGCAGCTGCCCAAGGTGACGACGCTCGCCAAGGCCACTACGGTGCTGGAACTGGAACAGGCGCTGGCGGCGATCTGGGCACCGCCGGCGATGCAGGTGGCCTGCTTCCGCGAGCGATTCTCGCCGGCGAGTCATTTCCGCAAAACTTTTACGCTGCCGCAGGGCTACAAGATCCTATCCGGCGGCGTCACTTCGCTGAACCAGCACAAGGGTAACTTCCTTGTTTGCAGTTACCCCATCTACGAACCGTCATCCAAGACCTGGTTCTGGCGCGCGGACATGAAAGACATCGACCATGTTTCCGCCGAAGAGCACGAAATTGCGGTGCTCGCCGTCTACGACCCGGATGATCGATGGGATGTGTGTCTTTTTGAGACCTCCAGCTCGCGGGCGGAAACCGCACACACGCTGGTGGCCGGCGAACGCACGGGCTACCTGATCACCGGCGGCGGGGCCAAGGTCGACGATTTCAGCAACGTCGTGATCACCGCGTGCGGTTTCGTCGCCGCATCCGCCGCCAAGGCCGGCGCTATGGCCCAACCGACGCCACGCGATGGTTTTCTGGCCAGCTCCGGCAGCTGTCGGACAAACACGGCGCATGTGCTCACCGCCATCGCGATCGGCATACGGGCACGCGACGGCTCGCTCATCGAGCCAACCTATCTCACCAAGCTTCTGCCAAAGGGTGGGCATCAGGACGCCACGCTTACCGCCGGCGAGGGTGTCATTGGTGGGGGTGCTTGCCTCAGAGAGAATGTGGCGAACTTCCTGACTGGCTCATGTCCCTTCATCGACGCCCGCGGCACGGCGATCGGCTGGATGGCCTCCAGCAAAGACCATATAGAAGCTTGCCACGCGGAAATGGAAATCGTCGCTGTGAAACTGAAAAACGTGAAGACGACTTACGTCAAGCCCATGCAGCCCGCGGTGGCGCAGTAGCAGCGCCCGGCCGCCCGGTCACCGCACTCAACCATTAACCCGACAGCCACACGTTAACCCGACAACCACGGATACCTATCATGCCTACTCCTCTGCGCAATCTTCTCGAAGGATATGAAGGAAAACCGACTATGGGCCTCCAACACGCCGGCGATAGCCTGCTTAAAGTCGCGGTGGTGGCGGGCCGAGTCGACGACATCGAGGTCGCGAAAAGCTACTTCGATGAGGACGGCAAACCGCTGACAACCATTGTCAAAAGCATTCACGACTACTGGGGCAAGACCCACGGCAGCCTGAAAGGCCCAGTGCAAAACGGCAAGAACGCATTGGAGCCTTGGCTGACAGGCGCCATCATCGAGCGCTACAACCTGAGCAACGACAAGGTGGTCAGAAGTCTTGCCGATTTCGTCCTCAGTGTGGTCACGGACGGATTCGTCGGCAAGGACACCACCGGAACCCAAATAGGCAACTTCACCGAAAAATGGCGAGGTGGCGGCTTTGGCTAGTAAGCGTTCGCTCAGACCGACTTCAGACGGCGGCGCGGATAGCGACGCACCGGCCGCGGTATTTCGACCGAGTAGAGCTTTCCATCACCGAACTTGACGGACCGTATGACGAGCTTCTCGGGCTTCGTGATGTTTCCTGCTGGACTAAGTCGAGACAAAAGACGGCGGTAGACAAACCCTTGTAAACCTCCAGCAAAAATTGCAACACCGGAACACAAGAAAAGCCCGCCAAATGGCGGGCTCTTTGGAAAAACGCAACACAACTTCTGACGGTGTTTCCTAGAACGGAATCTCGTCGTCCGCGAAGCCGCTGTCGGCCGGTGCCGGCGACGGCCGCGAACCACCGCGATCATCGTTGCTGCGCGACGGGCTGCCGTAGTTGCCGCCGCCCTGGCGCTGACCGCCAGCGCTGCTCGGCGGGCGCTCACGCTGTCCACCGCCACCACCGCCGCCGCCTTCATTGCCGCCGAGCATCTGCATCTCGCTGGCGATGATGTCGGTCGAATATTTCTCGACACCGCTCTTGTCGGTGTACTTGTCGGTGCGTAGCGAGCCTTCGATGTAGACCTGCCTGCCCTTCTTCAGGTACTCGCCGGCGATCTCGGCCAGCCGGCCGAACATCTTCACGCGGTGCCACTCGGTGCGCTCCTGCTTCTCGCCGCTCTGCTTGTCGGTCCAGCTTTCCGACGTGGCGATGCTCAGCGAGGCAATTGCCGTACCGCTGGTGGTGTAACGCACCTCGGGATCGTTGCCGAGGTTGCCGACCAGAATCACTTTGTTGATGCCGCGTGCCATGGGATGTCCTCTGTTGAGCCGGCCGTACGTAAGGGGTGGTTACGGCCGGAGTGGTGAATCTGGCTGACTATCATAACCTCGCCGGCCACCGAATCCACCTGCGGAAACCCCGCCCCGGCGTGGGCCGACTCCGACGCGGACCGTCTGCGCCGCAAGGCAGGTGCTGCAAGGATTCCGGCCACCGCCGGCGGCGGCCCCGGCCGCCTCAGGTGGCGATGAAACGGTGGCCGACCCCCGGCTCGGTCTTCAGCCAGCGCGGATTGGCCGGGTCGTCGCCCAGTTTCTGGCGCAGCTTGCCGATCACGATGCGCAGATACTGGCTGTCGCTAGTGTGGGTCGGACCCCACACCTCCCTCAGCAGTTGCTGCTGGGTGACCACGCGGCCGGCGTGGCGCAGCAGCATCGCCAGCACAGCGAATTCCTTGCGCGTCAGCGCCAGCGGCGCGCCGTCCAGGCTCACTTCGCGGCGGGCCAGGTCGATGCTCAGCCGACCATCGTCGTAGCGCGGCGGCACCTCCGGTTCGCCCGACCGGTTGCGCAACAACGCGCGCAGCCGCGCCATCAGCTCCTGGATGCCGAACGGTTTGGTCATGTAGTCGTTGGCGCCGCGATCGAGCGCCCGCACCTTCTCGCTCTCGGCATCGCGCACCGACAGCATCAGCACCGGCAGCTGGCTCCACTGGCGCAGCTCGGCCAGCACGGCATGGCCTTCCATGTCGGGCAGGCCGATATCGAGGATGATGAGATCCGGTGTGCGCGTAGCCGCCAGCGCCAGGCCCTCGGCAGCCGTCGCCGCCAGCAGTACCTCATAGCCCTCGGCGCGCAGTCCGATGTCGAGGAAACGGCGGATCTGCGCCTCGTCGTCGATCACCAGGATGCGCGCAGCGGCTGAGGTCATAGGGGTGGCGTCATGGGATAGGCGTCAGGAGTTTGGCGTCACTGCTCGACATCGGGCGGTGGCGGCAACGGCAGGCTGATGCGGATGGTGGTGCCGATGCCGTCTCCGGGCAAGGCCTCCACGCTGCCGCCGTGCGCGCCGATCATGCCGCGGCAGATCGCCAGCCCCAGCCCGGTGCCCTGCGGTGCGCGGTCGCCGCGCGACACCGAGTAGAACATGTCGAAGATGCGCACCCGCTCATCCTCCGGAATGCCGGGGCCGCGGTCCTTCACGTCGATCAGCAGGCGTTCGCCGCTGCTGTGCACGGTCACCCGCACCGCTTCGCCTGGCGGTGAGAACCGCGCGGCGTTCTCCAGGATATTGAACAGCGCCTGCTCGATCAGCGCGGGATGCACGTAGAGAAGCACGGTATCCGGCGGACTTATCGTCTCCACCCGCAGCTCTGGGAACAGCTTGCGCAGGCGGGTCACTGCGGCGGCGACGATCTCGGCGCTGTCGGTCCAGTCGCGGTTGAGTTTCAGCGTGCCATGGCCGAGCCGGGTCATGTCGAGCAGGTTCTGGATGTAGCGATCCAGCCGCTGACCCTCGCCGAGGATGGCCTGCAACAGATCGCGACGTTCTTGCGGTGGAAGTTTTTCTTCGTAGCTGATCAAGGTGCCGGCGGCGCCGATCATCGAGGCCAGCGGCGAGCGCAGGTCGTGCGACACCGATGACAGCAGTGCGTTGCGCAGGCGTTCGGTCTCGCCCTGCACCCGTGCCCCTTCGAGTTCGTCGGACAGTTGTGCGCGTTCCAGCGCCTGACCGATGTCCTGCGTCATCGCCAGCGCGAGGCTGCGCCGGTCGGGATCGGGCTCACTCATCGCCGGATCGAAACGCAACGCCACTGCGCCCAGCGGACGGCTTTCGCTGCCCAGCGGCAGCACCCAGTACGGCGCCGCGTTCAAGGTGTCGGTGAAACGGCCGGCCTGCTCGCCATGCCGGTCGCTCCAATCGGCCGCGGCCAGGTCCTGGGCTGACAACGCGCGTTCCGGTGGCGCGCTGGCCACCACCCTCAGCACCTGCTCCGCATCGCGGGCGAGGATAGCCGCCTCGCAGCGCAGCGCGTGCGCCAGCGCCTTGCTTCCGGCATCGCGGATGCCGTCGGCGTCGGTACTGGCAGTCAGCTGCTGACCGAGCACAAGTAGTGCACGCGCCTGCACGTGCGCGCCACGCAATGATTCCACCTGGCTGGCCAGCCGCGTGGCCAGACGGCTGCAGACCAGTGCCGCCAGCAGGAACAATGTCACCGTCAGCACATCGTCGGGGCTGCTGATCTCCAGCGTGTAACGCGGCGGCGCAAAGAAAAAATTGTCGCCGAGAAAGCACAGAACGGCCGTATAGACGGCCACGGCCATGCGCGTGCGCACCGCCACCACCAATACCGCGGTGAGAAAGATCAACGACAGGTTAGCCACTGACAGGTAGCGGTCGGCGATGAATGCCAGACCGAACGCAATCAAGGTGGCAAGCGTGGCGTAGACGTATTCGCCACGCGAACCGCGCGTAGACAGCAGGCGCAACCGGCGGCGAGCTTTCGCCCGCTCGGTCGGTGTGGCGATGATGGTCAGCTCCATGTGCGCGCCACGGCGCAGCAGCAACTGGGTCAGCGAGCGACCCAGCATGCGCGCCACCACCCGTTCCCGGGTACGGCCAATGATGATCTGACCAACGCCTTCGCGGTCCGCGTGCGCCAATAGTTCGTCAGCGATTGCATGGCCGCGCAGGATGATCGTCTGGCCGCCGAGCCGGCGCGCGAGACGCATGGCCGCGTCCAGCTGTTCGCGCCGTGCAGGATCCATCCGGGCTCCGGTATCGACGTAGGCCACACTCCACGGCGCACCACGCCGCTCGGCAATGCGCCTTGCCACGCGCACCAGATACTCGCTCTGGCCATGCCCATCGATCGCCGCCAGCACCCGGCGGCGCACCGTCATCGCGCTGCCACGCGCCAGCATGTGCTCACGCAGATCGCTGTCTACGTGGCCGGCGATGGTCTCCAGCGCAAGCTCGCGCAAGGCGGCCAGATTGGTCGGCGAGAAGAACGCGTCGAGCGCGGCGGCGGCCGTCTCCGGCACATACACCTTGCCCTGCTTGAGGCGGCCGATCAGCTCTCGCGGCGGCAGGTCGACCAGCACGATGTCGCGCGCGCGGTCGAGGAACGCATCCGGCACCGTCTCGCGCACGGTGATGCCGGTGATACGCCGCACCTGATCGTTGAGGCTTTCCAGATGCTGCACGTTGAGCGCGGTATACACCTCGATGCCGGCATCGAGCAGCTCCGCGATGTCCTGCCAACGCCGCTCATGGCGACCGCCCGGCAGGTTGCGATGGGCCAGCTCGTCGACCAACAGCACGGCCGGCTTGCGCGCCAGCGCGGCATCGAGGTCGAACTCGGTGAAGTCGCGGTCGTGGTAACGCACGGGCCGGCGCGGCAGCACTTCCATGCCGTCCAGCAAGGCCGAGGTTTCGGCGCGGCCGTGCGTCTCGACTAGGCCGACCACCACGTCCACGCCTTGCCGCTTCAGCTCGCGCGCGGCGGACAGCATCGCGTAGGTCTTGCCGACACCGGGCGCGGCGCCGAGAAAGATCTTCAGTCGATGGTTGCGCTCACCGAGCCCGGTGCTCAGCAGGGCATCGGCACGCGCTTCGCGGGAAGGTTCGGTCATGTGCTGGCAGGTCCGGTGGATGGCGCTACGTTAGCGCGATCAGCTGCCGTGCGTGTGCGGCATATCCAGCGCGAGGTTGAGTCGCAGCACGTTGACGCGCGGCTCTCCCAGTATGCCGAGCTGGCGGCCGCTGGTGTATTCGTTCACCAGCGCCTGCACCTGCGCGCTGCTCAGCCCACGTGCCCTGGCGACGCGCTCCAGCTGGTACTGCGCTGCCGCCTGGCTGATCTCCGGGTCGAGTCCGCTGCCCGAGGCGGTGACCAGATCCACCGGCACCGGCGCGGTGTTGCCCGGATCCGCAGCACGCAGCGCGGTGACGCGCTGCTTCACCGCATCGGCGAGGGCCGAATGGGTCGGACCTTGATTGGATCCGGATGACGCACTGGCGTTGTAAGGGTTCGGCGTGGTGGCCGACGGACGGCCCCAGAAATATTTCGGGTCGGTGAACGACTGGCCGATAAGCGCGGAGCCGACCGGCTTGCCGTCCCTTTCGATCAGGCTGCCGTTGGCCTGGTGGGGG
>Ga0182007_10000619_pt1 | contig 20685 bp, 13 predicted proteins | sample Sormic07211113_1_FD_123023 | JGI IMG/M metagenome (GOLD analysis project Ga0182007, IMG submission 123023) | Rhizosphere microbial communities from Sorghum bicolor, Mead, Nebraska, USA - 072115-113_1 MetaG | ecosystem: Host-associated > Plants > Roots > Rhizosphere | place: USA: Nebraska... | reverse complement strand
CCGGGAACTGGTACGGACCGTAATTGTTCGAGCAGTTGGTGGTCAGTACCGGCAAGCCGTAGGTGTGGTGGAACGCACGCACCAGGTGATCGGACGCCGCTTTCGAGGCGGAGTACGGCGAGTTCGGCGCGTAGGGCATAGTCTCGGTGAATTTGCCATCGGCGACGAGTGAGCCGTACACCTCGTCGGTCGATACGTGCAGGAAACGGAAGGTCTCACGCGCCGTTCCTTCCAGCGAGCGCCAGTAGTCCCGCGCGCATTCCAGCAGCCCCAGTGTGCCAACAACATTGGTCTGCACGAACTCGGCGGGGCCGTCGATCGAACGATCCACATGCGATTCGGCGGCAAAATTGACGATGGCATCGGGGCGGTGATCGGACAGCAAGGTTGTTACCAGCGCACGGTCGCCGATATCGCCGTGCACGAACACGTGACGTTCATTGCCCGACAACGAGGCCAGCGTGTCCAGGTTGCCGGCGTACGTCAGCTTGTCCAGATTGATCACGCGCAGCCCGTCGGCCACCGCCTGCAACACGAAATTGGCACCGATGAAACCGGCGCCACCGGTGACCAGCAATGTCTTGATGGGGTTGCGCATTCCGATACGTCCTTGATGGGATGGGGAGGCCGGCATGGCGTCCGGCGGACAGCGAATGATGCCTGTTCTTGCCGCGGCGACCAAGCGGAAGAGCTCGCGGTAAGCTGCGAAACGCAAGCCGCCGCAGTGGCGAGAGGCGGCGTATTTTGCCATTCCTGCATGAACGCAAGGTTCAACACCAGTCGGCAAGCGACAGCGTAACGGCTAAGATGCGGAACTCGATAACGTGCACGCACCCGCCCGGCGGGTTGTGAGGAAGCTGATGAAAACCGCCGCGAAACAGAGCCCACATGGCATGGGTACCCGGGCCATTCACGCCGGGCAGCATCCCGACCCCAGCACCGGCGCAATCATGACGCCGATCTACGCCACCTCAACCTATGTGCAGGAGAGCCCTGGCAAGCACAAGGGTTATGAGTATTCGCGCACGCAAAATCCGACCCGTATGGCCTACGAGCGTTGCGTGGCTGACCTGGAAGGCGGCGTGGCCGGTTTCGCGTTCGCCTCCGGCTTGGCGGCGGCGGCAACGGTGCTAGACCTGCTCGATTCCGGCAGCCACGTCATCGCAATGGACGATCTCTACGGCGGCACCTATCGCCTGTTCGAGAAGGTGCGCCGGCGTTCGGCGGGGCTGGACTTCAGCTTCGTCGACCTCAACGACAGTAGCGCGATGAAGGCGGCGCTGACGCCGAATACGCGCATGATCTGGGCCGAAACGCCCACCAACCCGATGCTCAAGCTGGTCGACCTGGCCAAGGTCGCCGCGTTCGCGAAGAAGCACGGCCTGATCCTGGTGGTTGACAACACTTTCTGCTCGCCGATGATCCAGCGCCCGCTGGAATTCGGCGCGGATCTGGTGTTGCATTCGGCCACTAAATATCTCAACGGCCACTCTGACATGGTAGGCGGCATCGTGGTCGCCGGCAGCAATGAGCTGGCGGAGCAAATGGGTTTCCTGCAGAACTCCGTCGGAGCCGTCGCTGGCCCATTCGACTCTTTCCTCGCCATGCGCGGCCTCAAGACTCTGCATCTGCGCATGAAAGCGCACTGCGCGAGTGCGCTGGAACTGGCAAAGTGGCTTGAGAAACATTCGGCGGTCGAACGCGTGATCTACCCCGGTCTCAAGAGCCATCCCCAGCATGCGTTGGCCAGACGCCAGATGGACGGCTTCGGCGGAATCATCACGATCGAGGTCAAGGGCGGTTTGAAAAAGGCCCGGCGTATGCTGGAGCGCTGCGAATTGTTCGCGCTGGCCGAATCACTCGGAGGTGTCGAGAGTCTGATCGAGCACCCCGCCATCATGACCCACGCCTCGGTGCCGGCGGCCAATCGCAAGCGGTTGGGGATCAGCGATGGATTGGTACGGCTCTCGGTGGGTGTGGAGGACATGAAGGATCTGCGAACCGAGCTTGAGAAAGCCTTGGCTTGAAGTGGCAATAATCGCGTTTTTTGGAACGTCCAGCAGGAGCAAAATATTGGATCCACATTTCCGTCAGTCGACTACACCCTGGAGCATGGTGAAGGTAGTGTGGAAACATCGCGCACTGATCCGGCAGATGACAGTGCGTGAAGTGGTTGGCCGTTACCGTGGTTCGTTCATGGGCCTGGCGTGGTCGTTCTTCAATCCCTTGCTGATGCTGCTTATCTATACCTTTGTGTTCACTACGGTGTTCCATTCGCGTTGGGCCAGTGACGCAGGTACTGGGAAAACCAGCTTCGCCATCGTGCTGTTTATCGGCATGATTGTGTATACGATCCTGGCAGACAATATCAACCGTGCTCCATCTTTGATCATAAGCAATACGAGTTATGTTAAGCGGGTGGTGTTTCCACTGGAGATACTGCCGGTTGTCGGTATGGCGGCCTCTCTCTTTCACGCGATCGTCAGCCTTTTCGTTTGGTTTTTGGCCTACATTCTGTTGGTTGGAATGCCACACCTCACCGCGCTATTCCTGCCTTTGGTAATCCTGCCGTTCGTCATAGGTATTCTCGGCGCCTGCTGGTTCTTGGCATCGGTGGGTGTGTTCATGCGTGACGTCAATCAGACCGTCGGCATTTTGACTACTGCATTGATGTTTCTCGCCCCGGTGTTCTATTCGATCGAAAATCTGCCGCCTCAATTCAAGCCCCTTATCATGGCTAATCCGGCGACTTTCATTATCGAACAGGCGCGCGCGGTGCTGGTGTGGGGGCGCGCGCCAGACTGGATCGGACTGGGCGCTTACAGTCTTGTAAGCATGCTGTTCGCCTGGGCCGGTTTCTGGTGGTTTCAGAAAACCCGCAAGGGATTTTCCGATGTCCTGTGAAACGCATGCCATCGAGATTAGTAATATCAGCAAAGCGTTCCCGGTGTATGCCCAGCCGCACCATCGCCTGCTGCAGATGCTGTCTCGGCGCAATAAAGAGCGTTGGTATCAGGAGTTCGTTGCGCTGCGCGACGTGTCATTCAAGATTGAGCGAGGAGAAACTCTGGGTATCGTCGGCCGCAATGGGTCGGGGAAGTCCACACTATTGCAGATCATTTGTGGTACCCAGAGCCCAACCGCAGGCCACGTTAACGTAAACGGCCGGGTGGCCGCACTGCTTGAGCTCGGCTCCGGTTTCAACCCGGAATTCACAGGCCGGGAGAACGTGTTCCTGAACGGTATGGTGCTTGGGCTGAGCCAGGAGGAGATAGAGCAGCGTTTCGATTCCATTGCCGCTTTTGCGGAGATCGGCGACTTCATGGAGCGTCCGGTAAGGACGTACTCCAGTGGAATGTATGTGCGGCTGGCTTTTGCGGTGGCCATCAACGTCCAGCCAGACATCCTTATAGTTGATGAGGCTTTGTCAGTCGGTGACGAGGCTTTCCAGCGCAAGTGTTTTGCACGGATCAATAAGATTCGCGAGGACGGCGCCACGATTCTGTTCGTGTCGCACTCCGCCAGTACGGTGATGGAGTTGTGCAACCGGGCCGTGCTGCTCGACGGTGGCGAGCTGCTTGCCATGGGTAGCCCGAAATACATCGTTTCGCGCTATCAGAAAATCCTGTATTCGCCATCAGACAAGTTTGCCGTCATTCGGGCGGCGATCCAGGGGGGCAGCGAGACCGATAATTCTCAGCCGGACATTCAAGGCACTGCGGATACGTTGGTGCAGCCCGCCATCGCGACATCCGACGGCGACGATGGGTCCTTCGACCAAGATGATGAATCCTACTTTGAGGAGGGCATGCTGCCAAAGAGCACTTATCGCTACGATGCCATCGCTGCGTCAATTGAGGATCCGCATATTGAGACGCTCGATGGCCGACGGGTCAATGTGCTCAAGGCCCGGCGTGATTACGTCTATACCTACCGAGTCCGATTCGACCGGAGCGCGTCAGCAATCCGTTGCGGCATGCTAATCAAGAATATCACCGGACTTGACTTGGCTGGATGCGTGACTTCATGGGCGGGAGACAGCATTGCCTATGTCAGTGCAGGAACTGTGCTCGAAGTGCGCTTTCGCTTTCCTTGCATGTTCGCCTCAGGTGCCTATTTCTTGAATGCAGGCGTGCAAGGCTGCATCAATGAGGAAGAGGTCTATCTTGATCGCTGGGTCGATGCATTGATGTTCAAAGTCATTCACGAACCGGGCAGATTGGCGACAACGACTATTGACCTGGATATCGCTCCTACGATCCAGGTTACCAGTGCGGCGGAGATGCGGTCATGAAAGCCGGGCAAGATCAATCCCGCGTTCTGCTGGTGCTAGGCATGCACCGCAGTGGTACGTCAGCTGCCACACGAGTATTGAATCTTCTCGGAGCAAGTCTCGGCGACAATCTGGTTGAACCTGGCCCAGACAATCCTGACGGCTTTTGGGAGCATGCCGAGGCTGTGCGCATAAACGATGACTTGCTCGAAGGGCTGGGGCGTACTTGGTACGACATGCGAGAGATGCCGCAGGATTGGCAGCACACTGAAGCCGCCGAACAAGCATTCGCCCGGATTCAGGTGCTGGTGCAACAGGATTTTCGCGCGGGTCAGCTGTGGGCAATCAAGGATCCCCGTATGTGCCTGACAGCGCCGATATGGATCAAGGCTTTGCAGGGTCTGGGTTATGCGGTGGGCTGTCTGTTCGTGATTCGCGATCCAAGGGAGGTTGTCGATTCGCTGCATGTTCGCAACAACTGGGTGCGTGGACCGCTGTATCTGATGTGGGTGCAATACCTGATGGAGGCTGAGGCCGCAAGCCGCCATGAGCCTAGGGCGCTGATCACCTACGACGAGCTGCTGGCGGACTGGCACGGGACGATGCGGCGAGTCGCCATCGAGTTGGAAATCCTGTGGCCGGTGACGCTGGAAGCGGCCAGCGCCGAAGTGGGCGCCTTTCTCAATAGGGGGCGTCGTCACCACGTCACAGATCCCGCGGGTTCCGTGGATGCCGACGACGAGATGCCTGAGCTTGCCGGCAAGCTCTATCAGGCGTGTCTTGCCATAAGCAGAGACGAGAAGGCCTGGACCGCCATTTCTCGATTGGAAAAGACGTATCGAAGCGTGGCTGGCTTGTATGCCGAGCATGTCGACCAGCTCATCAAGCTGCGTTGGCAGGCCGAAGCCAGAGCCCAGGCGGCGGAAGCCGGCGTCGCTGCATCACCTACGATACAAGAACCTGCAATCTTTGCCGTCAATTACGAGAAGCTTGCAGAAGACATTGGCAAATCGATTTCCGGTAGTCACGATGTGCTGTCGATAAAGATGGGTACCATCGTCAGCACCATGGCAGGTGGCATGGACCATTTGGGACAGGGGTTCAGTGCATTGCAGAAGGAATTGCGCGAGAAGGCGCATAAGGACGAGGAGCGGGAAGTGGCAAGCGAAGCAAGGATGGGTGCGCTGGAAAGTACCTTCTACGATCTGTCAAAACGGGCCGCAGCCTCCGAAGTGCAGTTCGCTGCCATTGCAGGCGAAATGAAGGCTCGAGTTGAACGTCAACAAGAGGTATTGGCTGAGCTCGGCGCCACATGCGGCTCGCTTGCCGGCCAAATCGACGCTCTGCGAGCGGATACGCAAAGCCAAGCACAGACCTTCGGTGAATCGCTGGAGCGGATGTTGTCGCAGGTGGACCGGCGTCTGGTTTCACACGATATAGAGCTTAAGGCTCATGTGCGTGGCGTCGCAGAATCGAGCGCGAGTGCGCTGGATCAGATGGATCGTCGCTTGGTTGCGCTCGATGCAGCGCTGAAAGCGGATCAGCAAAGCGACGCCGAATCTGGTGCCAGCACCATGAAGCGCATCGAAGACGTCGCCGACGAATTGCGCAGTCGTCTGGAGGATGTACAGCACGAACTGAGCAAGCGGGATACGCAGGTTGAGCGGCTTCTCGTCGAGCTGGATGGCCGGGAGGCCTTGATTCATCAGCTGAAGTCCTCGACCAGTTGGCGCATCACAGCGCCACTGCGCAAGGTGCGTAACGCGCTGGCCCTGCAAACTTGGAAAGTCATGCTGGGACGCGGTGTCAAATTCAGCTACGAAAATTTGCCGTTGCCCATGCACCGACGCCTGGCCCTAAAAGGCAAGGTGTTCCGCGCGCTGGCACCTTTGATTCGCAATACACGCAGCTATCGGGCTTGGCAGGCATTTGAGGCCCATCGCGGCATTGGTGGTGCCGCGACAATACTGCACGACTCGTCGTTAATCTCGCCCTCATTTCAATCACAGCGGCATTCGCCATCTGTCGACGCAGCAGAGTCTTCCAGTCTTGCTAGCCATGTGCTCAATGAACTCAATGCGGCTGCCGGCAAAGTGGCAAGCGAGTATGTGGCCATTGACGATAGGCCGGCCGACCTTTCCTGTATCGATGTGCGCGCGATTGCCTTCTATCTGCCGCAGTTTCACCCCATTCCCGAGAACGACGCTTGGTGGGGACGCGGTTTTACCGAATGGACGAACGTTTCCAAGGCTGTGCCCCAGTTCGTTGGGCACTACCAGCCACGCTTGCCTGGTGAGCTCGGGTATTACGATCTGCGGTTGATCGATGTTATGCGCCGCCAGGTTGAACTGGCCAAGCATTACGGCCTGCAGGGCTTTTGCTTCCACTATTACTGGTTCGGCGGGCGCCGCCTATTGGAGCGGCCGCTGGAGCAGTTCATCGCCAATAAGGACATCGACTTTCCGTTCTGCATCTGCTGGGCAAACGAGAACTGGAGCCGGCGCTGGGACGGCATGGACCAGGACATCCTGATAGGGCAGAACCACTCGCCAGAGGATGACATCGCGTTCATTTCGGAGTTGGAGCCGCTGTTGCGCGATCCGCGCTATGTGCGGATGGACGGCAAGCCGCTAATCGTGCTCTACCGTCCTTCGCTCCTTCCGGACGCGAAGGCCACTCAGCAGCGCTGGCGCGAGCATTGCCGCAATTCGGGTATAGGCGAAATCATGCTGGCCATGGTGCAGTTCGATGTGGAGGACCCGCGTGTCTTCGGCTTCGATGTGGCCATCGAGTTCCCGCCGCACAAGCTGGCTCGTGGGCTCGACCCGATCAACGACAAACTTCACATCGTCAATCCGGACTACTCCGGATACGTGGTCGATTACGACGCCGTGATCGAGCGTGCCCGCGAGCATTCGGCGGTGGACTTCGACATGATTCGCGGCGTGTTTCCCTCGTGGGACAACGAGGCCCGCAAACCCGGTCGCGGCTATACCTTCGCCAACGCCACGCCCGCGCGTTACCGCAAATGGATGGATCTGGCCATCGACTACGCGCGCAAGCATCCGGTGGCGGGCGAGCGGATGGTGTTCATCAATGCATGGAATGAGTGGGCGGAGGGCGCGCATCTGGAGCCTGATCGCCGTTATGGCTACGCCTATCTTGGCGAGACGCGTGCTGCACTGCAGGCGAACCCGGTGCCGCGACTCGTTGCGGGGCGGCGGGTGGCGATCATTTCGCATGACGCATGTCCTCACGGCGCGCAGTACCTTGCACTGAACATGGCACGAGAGCTGACATCCAATCTCGGCATGCATGTGGATGTATTGCTGATGGAAGGCGGCCATCTGGCGTCGGATTTTGCAAAGACGGCACTCGTCCATGACTTGACCGGCGTCGCGCCTGAGCGACTGGTGGAGTTGTTGATCGGACTGCGCAAATCGGGTGTCGAGCTGGTCATTGCTAATACCGCCGTTTCCGGGCGAATTACCCGTTTCGTTGCGGCAGCCGGTTTACGGGTCGTGACCCTGGTGCACGAACTGCCGCGACTCATCCGTGATTACGGGCTCGAAGCTGCGGTTTGCGAGCTAGTGAAACATTCGCACAAGGTCATCCTGCCATCTGAGGCAGTGCGGGATGGTCTGTCGGAGTTCGTTGATGCGGACATGCTGGCCGAGCGCTCCGCGCTCCGTCCGCAGGGGTTATTCACGCGCAGCAGATATCGTGGCGCCGCCGACTTGTCCGAGGCGCGAGCGCGGCTGCGAGCGAAGCTCGGTCTGAAGGCGGATACCCGGATCGTACTGTCCGTCGGTTACGCGGACCGACGCAAAGGGATAGACCTGCTGCTGGCGGCGGCTGCCGTATGCTGTAAAGCCGATCCGTCACTGCATTTCGTCTGGGTTGGGCACCTCGACACATCGCTGGAGAGCGAGAACGCTGCGGCCCTCGCTGTGGGCAAACTGGCGGAGCGCTTTCATTTCGTCGGCATGGATTTCGATACGGACGACTACTATGCGGGCTCCGATCTCTACGCGCTGCCGTCGCGAGAGGATCCGTTTCCATCGGTGGTGCTCGAAAGCCTGTCGGTGGGCGTTCCCGTGGTTGCGTTTGCAGGTACCGGTGGCGGCGCCGACCTGCTGCAGCGTGGTGTCGGTGTTACTGTGCCGGCTTTCGATACAGGGATATATGCCGCAGCCATCACGGCGTTGCTTGCCGACGACAGCGAACGACAGCGGTTGGGCAGAACCGGCAGCCAGCTCATCGACGCGGAATTCTCCTTCCGCGCTTATGTGATGGATCTACTCTGTTTGGGCGGCATGCAGGTCCCTCGCGTCTCAGTGGTGGTGCCCAACTTCAACTATGCGCGCTACCTATCAGAGCGGTTAGCCTGCATTACTGCGCAAAGCGTGCCGGTCTACGAGATCATCGTCCTGGACGACGGGTCCAGCGACGACAGCATCGAGACCATCCAGCGACTGAGGCATTCTCTGCGGCCCGAGCCGCGAATCGTCGTCAATCACGTCAACAGCGGTTCGGTTTTCCGGCAATGGCAGCGCGGTGTGCAATTGGCGCGCGGTGAGTACGTGTGGATTGCCGAGGCCGATGACTTGGCCATGCCAGAATTCCTCGAACGCATGCTGCGCGGCATGTCTGCAGATAATGACGTCCTGATCAGCTATTGCCAGTCCGAGGCCATCGACGAACAGGGGCAGCTGCTGATGTCCGACTACCTGTCGTACACGAACGACTTGTCGACCGAGCGTTGGGCAAGTTCCTACCTAGCCAGCGGTGCCCAGGAAGTGGACGCAGCGCTGGGTATCAAGAACACGATCCCCAATGTAAGCGCGGTATTGTTCAGGCGGCAGGCCTTGTGCGATGTTATGAACAGCCGGTTGGATGAGATTCTCAAGTACAAAGTGGCAGGTGATTGGTTCGTATATCTGCACATTCTTCAGGCAGGCAAAATCTTCTATGACCCGCAGGTAAGCAATCGCCATCGCCGGCATGGCCACAGCGTTACGCTGGGTATGGCCGCCGCGGCGCATTACCGGGAAGTGACCGAATTGCAGGAGCATGCGAGATACATGTTCCCCATGAGCGCGCGATCCATCGCCGCCGCCGAGGCATACCGAGCCATGCTGCGAGAGCACCTCGGCATCGCGTCCGGACAGGTCGTGGGGGGCTGACAGGTGCTTGCGCTGGTAACAGGCGGAAACGGCTTCATCGGCTCCGGGTTGGTAGATCGGCTTCGCGCGGCGGGACATCAGGTTCGCGTGCTGGATCAGTCTGCTCCGCGAGCCGATGTTGATTGGCAGGGCGTGGACTATGTGACGGGCAGCCTGGCGAATGTGCCGTTGCTTCCGGCACTACTGGATGGGGTCGATCTAGTCTTCCATTTAGCCAGCTCCACGGTTCCCAGTACGTCGAACCTCGATCCGGCGGCCGATGTGCAGTCAAACCTCATCGGTGCGTTGAACCTATGCCATAGCATGATCAATGCTAGGAAGCGCCGGCTAGTATTCTTCTCCTCCGGTGGCACCGTTTACGGCAACCCGCGGCAGCTGCCGGTGCCGGAAACCCACGCGCTCCATCCGATTTCGTCCTACGGCGTCGTTAAGGTGGCGATCGAGAACTACTTGCTGATGTACGAACAGCTCGGCAGCTTGGAACCCTTGATCCTCCGGCCTTCTAATCCCTACGGTCCGCGACAGTCCGGAGCCGGTGTGCAGGGCGTCATCGCCGCCTTCCTCGGTAAGGCGCGCGCCGGTGAAGGGGTATGCATCTGGGGCGATGGCGAGATCGTCCGGGATTATCTGCACATCGACGACTTACTGGATTTCGCCGTTATTGCCGGGACCGGTCGTTCGACTGGGGTGGTCAATGTGGGCAGCGGCGTGGGGCGTACCCTCAACCAGATCGTGGAGGCCGTGCGCGAAGCCACCGGCGCGCGGTTGCCGGTGGAGTACGCGCCAGCACGCGATTACGACGTAGCCGAAATCGTGCTTGACATCACCCGCGCAACCACCGAATTCGGGTGGCAGCCGAAGGCCGACCTCGCCGCCGGCATCCGTGCCACCTGGCAAGCGATCAGGGGCAGCGCAAGCTGACAGGCCGCTTCTGGCCGCGATTTCCCATCGTCCTACCAACGAGCCCAAACCCCATGTCCAGGCAAATCCGATTCCCCCTCGTTGCAATGTCGATCCTGCTGGCCAGTTCCATGCTGGCCAGTTGCAGCGGTAGCAACAGCGGTGCTAGCACAAGCAATGCGGCAGCCCAACCGCCCAAGACGGCCATTACTTCCGTGGCGGCGACGGCCTCGTCTCCTGCCACGCCGGCGCCCGTTGCCTACAAGCCCGAACCCGCCGCCGGCGTGATTACCACCTGCAACATCGAGGAGTTCGACAAGTCTTCTTTCCAGTCGACGCCGTCCGAAGCTGTGCTGTCCGCGACGCATAGCATCAGTGGCTGGATTGCCGCACCACAGTTGGCCGCGCCCAGCTTCTGGCTTCGTCTCGAGGACAAGGCGAGGGAGCATTACTTCCAAGTGCAGGTAACCCCCGCGGTCAGGCGACCTGACGTGGTTGCCTCGGTCAGTGCCCCGTCCTTGCCGGAGAAAAGTGGATTCATACTGGAACTTCCGGCTAATACCGTTCCTGCGGGTTCGTATCACCTCTATCTTGTAGCCCAAGCCAGTGGCAAGCCCAGCATCTGCGACAATGGTCGTCAGGTGAACTTCAAGTGACATAACCTGCTCACCGTGAATTGCATTAGGGTCCAGAGCACAAATGGTGCGAGCGGCGCGCCGTGGTGGTACGAGGTGCGCTGGGGCTGGTCTGAATCGCTATGCGTTCGGAATGTGCTCCTATCCCAGCAGCTAGATTGGAAGGCCCTGTGATTTACAAGACGCTGTTTGGCACCATCTTGGTCTTTGCTGGAATCACTTTGGCAATTATCTGTCTGTCAATCGACCATAAGAAGCGTATCGGGACTGAGGCGACTAGCGCTGTTCACGCGGGTGACGATGTGTCGTCTGAGAAAGGCAATAGCCGTATTGCCAGCCCGATGTCGCACGCGGATGACAAGCAGCCACTAATTTCTGGTGGGCCCTGCAATATTGAACGCATGGATGGTCAACTGGTTGGTACGGATGCATATCACGCTCGCCCGACGGACGTCGGAATTTCCGGCTGGCTGGTTGATCAGGCCACGAAGAGCATCCCCAAAAATGCAAGTATCCGCGTAGAAAACAACGATCGTTCCCGCGTCTGGATTGTGCCTATAGTATCAATCGTCGACCGTGCCGATGTTCAAGCGAATGAAGGTGGCGAGCCCGCTTATCGCCGTTCCGGCTTTCTGGTGAAGTTTGATCTGTCCGGGCTTCCAAGTGGCGAATATCGGGTGCTCCTTCAGTACCAAATGGCGGGCCATGATTATGCTTGTGACAATGGCCGCTCTCTCCGAATTGGGTCTCGATAGGCATGGCGGCATGAAACTGAAACGTCTGGACTTTCTTGATGCGCTGCGTGGGCTGGCCGCCGCGTATGTGGTGGTCTATCACATGACTTTGCTGCCAGATCCACACCTTGTGGCACCCGAGTGGGCTAGCAAGGTGGCGCACGCAGGTGGTTCAGGGGTTATGCTCTTTTTTGTCATCAGTGCATTCTCACTCTATTACACGATGCCATTGCGACTTAAAGACTCGCATTCCAACTGGAGTTTTTACCTGCATCGCTTTTTTCGTATCGCACCACTCTTCTATGCCTGGATCTTTTTTTCCCTCGTTCGCGATGCTTGGTATTACTCCGCGAGCCATTCACCTCTGTCGATTGTCGAGAGTGCGACTTTCATTTTTAATCTTGTACCGCAAGGACAGCAAGGCTTTGTCTGGGCGAGTTGGACCATCGGCATCGAAATGATGTTCTATGCCATATTTCCACTGATCTATCGATACGTGGATGATATATGGCGGGCCATCGCGCTTGTTTTCGTGTTCATCCTCGGCTGGATGGCATATCAAACAGCCATCCCCTATGCCTATAGCCCCGAGAGTGCGCCTCAAGTTGAGACGTGGACTTTCGTTCGCTTCCTGCCCGTTTTCGCGATCGGTGGCGTCATCCATTTTATCGTGAAAGAAATTCATGACCGCGATCAGATCAGGCATGCTACAAGCATCGGGTTGCTTTTGGTGGCTGTTTCTGTGTATAGCTTCATGGCGCTACTTAATGGTCAGATCAATGTGTACTTCGCGGATGCGCGGGTGTGGCAAGGCGTTATCTACGGGACATTGGTGGTCGGACTGTGTCTAAACCCCCTGAAGATATTCGTTAACCGATTTACCGCTTATCTTGGGAGAATAAGCTACTCACTCTATCTTGGACACACGACAGTAGTGCTTTTTATCACTCCGATATACCGGCTCATCTACGGCGCTAGAGTAAGCACCACGATTGCTTACCTAAGTTGTTACTTGTTGACCTTGTTTTTGACAATTGGTCTTGCCGATCTGACGTACCGGTTCATTGAAGCTCCCGGGGTGCGTTGTGGCAAGATTGTGTACCAACGGTTGACTAAATTTTGGGATCGGCCGTTGCAGAATGACTCTGTGGCAAAATGATTCGAGATACGGTATCCAGCCAATTCGGCTTTCTAAAGACTAAGCGATCACCAGTGGTGACTCGCGCGTTAATTTCATACTTAAGGAGAGGTTGGTGATCAAAGAGCGTATCTCACAAGAAGCCTGGCTTTCGCAGATGATTTCCAGTCTTACGGATGCATCACTACGATCCCCTCACGGCGATTTGCTGCCGGGTTTCCCGAGCGAGGAGTTACAGAAGAATACCACCAGCATCTCCGGTGAGCAGGCATTGCGCCAGGCGCATTCTTTCTACAATGACATCTGCAACGTCATAGAGCCAGCCGGCTATGGTTTGCACGATGATGCGAAGGCCCTGGACTTTGGTTCCTGTTGGGGGCGCATCACCCGGTTCTTCATGCGTGACGTTGCGCTTAGTAATCTCTACGGGATTGACGTTGTCCCGGACTTCGTCACAGAATGTCGGGCGCTCTTCGGGTCAGTGAATTTCGACCAATGTGATGCAATGCCGCCGTGTCACCACACCGCGGCGAGCATGGATCTCGTATCGGCCTATTCCGTATTTTCGCATCTGTCCGAAAGAGCATTTTTGGCTTGGATGCAGGAGTTTCATCGAATCTTGCGCCCCGGCGGAATACTGGCGTTCACTACGAGAAGTGAAGTATTTCTTAATTACTGTCAGCATTTGCGTGAGTCTGGTGCTGAATTGACCGGGTACACGGCAGCTCTTGCGACGATGATTCCGGACGTTCGGGAAGCGCGTGAGCGCTATCGTTTTGGCGAGTTTCTATTCGCGACGGGGCAAGGACTTAGCGGTGGCGGCGCTATGAATGAATCGTTTTATGGTGAAGCATTTATCCCAGAGGCGTACGTAAGGCGCATGCTGACGGACTTATTCGAGATACTGGAATTCAAGTCCGTCGGTAGCGGATATGACCAAGCTCTCTTTGTACTGAAGAGAAAATAAAAGGTATCAAACGTCTGCCGCCGCGACACAGCATTGGTTTGAGTCCTACAAGTCTTTTAGGTTTAAATTTGTATATCAGTCACAGAGCATACGATAGGCGCCGCTCAATCGGTTGGCACGCGACCAATCTTGGCGGATACAACCTTGGCGTGCGGCACTGGTTGGCGGTGATGAGGCGCAGGCGCGGCTTGCTCTATAAATATTGGTAGCAATGCAGCCAACCGCCTACGGCCGCGGCGCAATGCGGAGGTTTCTCAACAGTTTGATAGGGGGCGTTAGCCACAATACTTCAATTTTGCGGGGACTATTAGATGCGGCGCGTCGAAGGTGGTTTGGCTCTTTTTTTTATAGTTATCGTATGGCTCATCGTTGCCGCGTACGGCATTTGGCATTATGCCTATCTGGAAACGGCGCCGCCAGTTTTTGACGCGCTCTCATATGTTCACAAGGCCCAGTCCTTTTGGGCGGCAGTGACTAAAGGCTTGCCCTTCAATCCGTTTGACCTAGCTCCACAGATTCGTCCATTTGGAACTGTCTTCTTTACGCACCCGTTTGGTTTTTCGACGGACTTTCACCAGTTCTTCTTTCTGACAAACTTTCTACCTGCGCTATTGCTCGCGATCGCCATGGTGATTGCGGCGGGGTCCCTTCGTAACCTCGATCACGGCCAGCGGATTACCCTAACCATAGTTCTGTTGTGCATGACCAGTATGCCGGCGTACTTTCAGTTCGCGTCGTCGGGTGACAATCGATTCATGGGTACGTGGGGTTTTGTAGACATCCTCTTCGGCGCCATCAGTGCGCTTGCTTGTGCTTTCACTGTTACCGCGATGCGAGGTCGCTACCTGTTCTGGAGTGCACTCTCAGCGTTGTGCGCAATATTCGCGATCCTGATCAAGCCCGCTGGACTTGCGGTAATGGCGATAGTTGCCGGAACGTGGGCTGGCCTGACATTTAGTCAGTGGCACAGCAAGAGTCTGGAGCTTCGGACCGCCCTGCGAGCCGGGGCCGCATTCCTTTTGCTGTTCGCCATCACGGGCCTCATATTGCATCGGTCAAAGTATTTTTCCCATGAGAATTACGCGTACGGAATAAGCAGTATGGAGCTGCTACACGCCGGACAGCAATCGTTTCCGACTGGCATGGCGATCTTAGAGAAGCTAAGGGTGAGCATAGGCCTTCCGGTGTTCATTCTTTGGATTCTTTGCCTTGGCTTTGCGGTCCGGGCGCGTCTATGGATGTCGACCTTCTGTTCGTTGCTAATATTCTTTGGTGGTTGCTATATCTGGTTGGTTCGCACGAACCTTAACCATGTCAGATATTTCTTTCCGTTTGGCATCATGGCCGTCGTGGTCGTCTTTCCCGCGCTGATCCAGTCTGTCAGGGGGTGGAGCTACAAGCGGCTCGCGTTGTTGTCGGCGTTGACGCTTCCAACTCTCGCCATAGCTATTTTGCTTTTGGTGCCTCAGCCTCCGGAGAGGGGGCAGTTTCTTCTGGGCATTAACCTTCTCGCGAATAAAAACGCGGATGCCGTCAAACAAGCCAACGCACTAGTTGATGAGCTGGCAAGTGAGCCCGCTCGGTTGAGCATTATTTATTACGTCGGTGGGACCCCGAAGATAAATGCGTTTGAAGGAGTAATGGACTGGAATCGCGAATTGGGCTTCCGGGGCGGAAATAGCAACCCAGCCTTGCCGATCGACTGGGTTCGGCCTGCAGCGTATCGGCTGGATGAGCTGCTTCGGGCACGCTTCATCGTGTTTGAACCGGTTGCGGACGCGCAGCGGGTGTTGGATACAGAGCACGTTGTTGAAACCTATTGGGCTGAACAAACCCTGGTTCGATCGTGGCTGACGACTCTCAAGCCCGCGGATGGGGTGCGGGTGATCGAGGACGGTGGCACGCGCGTTCTCGAAGTGGTGAATCGATTCGCGCTAAACCAGGCGGGCGTCGAGCTGACGCGAGGACGGAAGTTGCGGGGCGTATTTGTCCTAGGTTTCCACCCGATGACGGGAATACCCGTTCGAAACGCAGCGGCTTTGTCGGGCAACCTGCTTACAAAGCCTATTGATCTCTCCGTCGACGGATCCACGGTCGCGCGCGCGCTCGCAGTCACGCATGAGCAAACTGCAGTAGGTTCCATCTATCACATTGTGATTGAGCAGCTCGTCGTACTGCCAGCGAACGAGGACGGCAATTGGCATGTATTCCTGCACGTGCTCGATAAGAACGGGAAGATAATCAAGGACGGATATCAGATTTACATCTCCGATGCTGCCTCGTCGACGACAGCACTGCAGTACGACATCTCGATACCAAAACAGGCGTCGAGCGCACCAGCTTTCGTGGCTTTTGGCGTGTTTAATCCGAGGCCAGCGGGGAAGTCACAATCCTTTATCAGCTCAGGCGGTGATTGGAGTGGGCGACGGAATATCGTCGCGTTGCCCACTGGGACCGCCCAGTAGGTATTCGGAAGCCCCGCATGTGTCGGCTCTGATAGCCCGTCGCTCTATATCACATGGAAGTCGTGTTGGTTGACGGTGCTATGGGGTTGTCACTCCATAGGGCCTACCAAGATGATAACGAGCGGGGCGCTGATCTGGATCGACCTTTAGCATGTAGGTCGTCATGATAGATTCAAAAGCCAGTTCGTGTAGATCTGGTAGTTGAGTGAGGTCATTCACAGTGGGCGCAGAGAACGTGCTTGACGTAACGAAGAGCGATCAGTCTGTGAGACCGGTCCGACCATGAACATCGCGCGCCAAAGTGTGAGCTTCATCGTCGTGGGTAGCTGCCTGATCATACTCGATTGGGCAGTATTCGTGGCGCTGACCGCACAGGGCATGATGCCATTTGCGGCGAATATCGCCGGCCGTGTTGCCGGTGCCTTGGTGGGTTTCTGGGCCAACGGAAGGATCACATTTTCGGTTCCCGGCTCCCCCCGCTTGGGTCGATGTCGTTTCGTCCGCTATCTTATTTTATGGTTGTTGCTCACTTCACTCAGTACGGTGTTGGTGACCATGCTGGCCGACCAGCCCAGTCTGGAGACTGCCTGGCTGGCCAAGCCGTTGGTTGAGACGGGGATGGCAGTGTTGAGCTTCTTTGTTTCTCGTCACTGGGTGTATCGCTGAAATGATGAGTCAAATTTCCAGGTCCCGCATCGCGGTGGTCATTCCGTGTTATCGCGTGGCCGCCCACGTGGTGCCATTGATCAACAGCATTGGACCCGAAGTGGATTGGATTATTGCAGTGGACGACGCGTGTCCCGAACGCAGTGGCGACGTCATCGAGCGGAGCTGTCACGATGCGCGCGTGACTGTGCTAAGACACGCGGAGAATCAGGGCGTTGGTGGTGCCGTGATGACCGGCTACCTCGCTGCGCGCGCGTTGCCTGCGGAAGTGGTGGTGAAACTCGATGGCGATGGACAGATGGATCCAGGTCTAATCCCCGCACTGGTTGCCCTGGTGTTGTGTGGCCGCGCCGACTACGTCAAGGGCAACCGCTTTTATCGGCTGGCGAATGTCTCGGCAATGCCAGCAGCCCGTCTGTTTGGCAACGCGGCTCTGTCATTCATGACAAGGCTATCCTCGGGTTACTGGCAGGTGTTTGATCCCACCAACGGTTTCACTGCGATCCATCGTAGCTTGCTACATGAGTTGGATCTTGAGCACATCGCTAAACGCTACTTTTTCGAATCCGATTTGCTCTATCACCTGAATCAATTACGTGCCGTGGTGGCGGACTTGCCGATGAAGGCCGTTTACGCGGACGAAACCTCCAGCCTGCAACCGATGAGGATGATCGGGCCATTCCTTCGCGGTAACTTGCACAACTTTGGTCGTCGGTTAGTTTACAGCTACTTTCTGCGTGGCTTTTCTGCCGCCAGCGTCGAACTAATGTTGGGCGTACCACTGTTCCTGTTCGGCATTATCTTCGGCGTAACTCACTGGTGGCAATCGGTCGTTGACCATGTGCCGTCTACCGCCGGCACCGTGATGCTCGCTGCGCTGCCGGTGATTATTGGCGTTCAGTTGCTACTGTCATGGCTGACATTCGACATTGCAGCCGAACCACGTCAGCCTGTGCACTCGATGCTGCAGGATCGCGATTCAGCCTAACGCAGGCTATCGCTACTGATGCTTTGGTCTGTGCGCCCCTTCGGGAAAGACAGAAAGTCCCATCTCTGGTGTCAGCTAGCCTACGGGAGCTGTGAACTACCGCGAAGGGCCGTCTTCATTGCCGAATCCAATGCTGGCGAGCAACATCGCACGTTGACGATCTCTAAGTAGTGGCAGGTCCATGACATTGTCCAGCAGAATTCTGACGCGGACTTCCTTACCTGGCGGAAGCTTGCATGCGAGCTGCATTCGGAAGGTTTCCCAGCCGGCCTTAGCGAATTTGAAGGGCAGTGGAGGGCAATTGTCTATCAACACCCTTCCTGCCAATGTGGTCGGCCAACGATAGTAAGAAGGAACTGCGGCATCCATGTATCCCCTGAGTTCAAAGGAGGATTGCCCGTTGTACCGAAGCATTATTTCGCTATCGGACCCGATGAACCGACCACCGATGGGGTCAAATGGCTCCATACCAACCGTCAGCGGATAATTGACAGTTGAAAAGTCAACCTTGGACAAGGTGTGCGTAGTGTCTCGGTTCAGAAAGGGGTCTTTCGGATTGGAGAAATCCACCTCATATACCTGAGCGAAAGAATTCGTCTGCATTAGTGCACGATGTGGGTAGCGTAAAAACAAGTCGTTGAGCATACCCGTCATAATCGTGGCGCGGTCTGCAACGACATAGGCAGATTTATTGACCAAGTTGCCTATCGGCCAGTCAGTGAGGTCCATGAAGGGTCTCTTAGTGTAAATCTGTATTTGTGGTGCGGCATACCACCCGTATCCCAATACTGCGGCGCTGTCCGGAAGCCGTGATATCAATTTTGCCGCTTGCTTGTCTCTAAGGGCGTCCTCGGAACGTTTGAGCGGGATGGGGCCCCCTGCCGCCTTCATTGCAAGCGGGCCGTAGATACCAAGCACACTGATAGCCAAGACCAGATGAGCCAGGCGGACCGGTTTTTTTTGCGTGTTCGATAGGGCGCCCTGAATATTGGCAACAATACTCAAGGCTGCGATTAGTTCGAGCGAAATCAGGCCGATATATATATATCGCAACCAAGCCTTGTTGTTGGGCACGATGGCCAGCCACCATGGGAAATAGAGCACGACTAGCAGCACCAGGCCCAGCAGGAACCATTTGGTGCGGGTTCTTTGTTCATGGTTGTATGCAGAGAAATACGCAAATGCAATGGCAACCAGTGGCAATACAATGGCTGCCGTCATTGCGACGTGGCCAAGGCCGACCTCTGCACTTAGAATCTTGAAGTGAATAGCGATCTTCGTGGAAAGCATACCCTGCGGATCGCTTGGTGTTGCCCCTGAATGCGACATGATTGAGGACCACATGAACTTCCACCAATCACGATAACCACTGGTGCCCATATAGAGAAAGCGCCACAGCTCTATCATCAACAATGGAACAGCCAAGCCGACTGCAAAGAGAGAACTGCCCTGTGCGGATGTGCGCCAAGTGCCGTCCTTTTCCATGAAAATGCGGCAGACCAAGACCGTGCCGACCATGGCGATCTGCACCACGCCAATGACCTTGGTCGCCAACGCCAGTCCAACGAGCGCGCCGGCTAAGAAGCAGCGACGCAGCATGTGAGTGTGCCAAGGTCCGGGCCACGCCACGACCGCCAATCCGGTCAAGCCGAAGAATAGCGTGGGCAATTCACCGTAGCCGAGCAAGCCATATTGGGTGATATGTGGTGAAGCCAGCAGCAGAACTGTTGCCAGCATGGAAGCCGTTGTACCGAATATGCGGCGCAGTGCCAGCAGCAGCACAGTGCAAAGCAGGCCAAGATAGATCAGATTGGGCAACTGCGTTTGGAGCTGACCAACCCCGAACAGTTTGAAAATGAGTGCACCCAGCAACACGAACGGTATCTTGGTCTGTACAGCAGGTGGGAACAGATCATGACTGTCATAGACCTCGCGCGGACCGTCACCCACGGCGATGGAGCGTGACATCAGAAGATTCATCGCACCGTCGAACGACAGACTATGCGACATGGCGTTCGCAACGATGATCACAAGCAACCAGGCGATCAGGAACAAAAGTGCTGCCCAGACAAAGCGACGCATACAAGCGATCAGCAGCTCTTGGGATAATCTGGTCGGATTCAACATTGTCGGATCAGTCACGTGCGCCACCCTGATGTGACTCTAGTTGAACTCGGCGCAGTCGTAGGTCAATTCTTTCCAGCAACTTGCGGTTGGTGGCGATCAGATCGCCGATCAGACCCATCATGTACAGCAACATGCCCAAGGTGACGCACAGCGAAGCGAGGATCACCGACTGGATATGGCCTTCGCCCGCGTGGTCGAGATAGAAGTAAAGGAACCGCACACCGGCTGCCAGGCCAATCAGCCAGAACACCGAACCCACGTAGAAGAACAGCGCCAGCGGACGATAAATCACGAAGACGCGGAGGATCGTCACCAGCGAACGCTTGACGTAGCTGGAGATGCTCTTGACCAGTCGTGACGGGCGCAGGTCACCGTTGGTGCGGATGGGCACGGAGACGATAGTCAAATTGCTCTGGCCGGCCTGGATGATGGTTTCCAGCGTGTAGGTATAGGCGTTGAACACGTTGAGGCGCAGGGCCGCCTCGCGCGACATCGCGCGGAAACCGCTGGGTGCGTCGGCGACGTCGGTCTTGCTGGCCATGCGCACGGCCCAGCTGCCAAGCCGCTGCAGCTTTTTCTTGATCCAGGAAAAGTGTTCGGTTTCGT
>Ga0182007_10000618_pt1 | contig 20687 bp, 21 predicted proteins | sample Sormic07211113_1_FD_123023 | JGI IMG/M metagenome (GOLD analysis project Ga0182007, IMG submission 123023) | Rhizosphere microbial communities from Sorghum bicolor, Mead, Nebraska, USA - 072115-113_1 MetaG | ecosystem: Host-associated > Plants > Roots > Rhizosphere | place: USA: Nebraska... | reverse complement strand
AGTGCATTCTCCTGATATATATCGTGCTCGACATCGAACTCATTTGCGTCCGAGGCGGCCCAGTGCCGATTGAGCGCCTCTCGAATCTCATTCTCATCCATCTTTGCTATCCCAGATTGCCGATCCTTGAAGCCCAGAAACGCCGTGCTGCGATTGTCTTGTGAGACCTGACAATTTCAAAAGTGGACTTGGATCACAGTGTCGTTCTGATCGACGTTCCAACTCCCAAGCGCTCCCGCCACTCGACGGATCGATCGGTGTCGCGATATCAATTGGAATTGAAAGGCGCGCCATTTTGTTGGAGCGCCTATCAAAGTTCCGGAATTAGACCTATATCACTTTTTATCCCATGTTGCGCGTCGCCTTCCCACTATGAATGTGGTCACGGCTCGCATCTGCTTCATTTCGGAGTTGGCTATGGAGGACATAATCAACAATGACCGACAATATCCTGGTTCTCTATGGCTCCTACCGGTCGGATCGCCTCGGCATCCGTCTCGCGAATTATATCGTAACCAGCCTCCGTCAGCGTGGAAACAATGCGGAACTGATCGACGCGAAGGATGTTGGACTGCCGATGCTCGATCGAATGTACAAGGAATACCCCAAAGGTTCTGCTCCCCCCGAAATGGAGCGGCTTGCCGCAAAAATTCGGAGCGCCGATGCTTTTGTTTTCGTCACAGGCGAATACAACTGGGGCATGCAACCCGGTCTAAAAAACCTGACTGATCATTACCTTGAGGAGTGGTTTTGGCGGCCGGCCGCAATTGTCAGTTACTCCGGCGGCCGCCTTTCCGGCGCACATGCGGCGGTCCCCTGGCATGGCACTCTTTCCGAGATGGGAATGGTCGTCATCTCAAGCACTCTTGCCGTCGCCAGTATCTCGACAGCATTGGACGCTGACAATAAACCTTTCGGGAGCGGAGGCGATGCCCTTGCGAGAGCTTTTCCCCGTTTTGCCGACGACCTCTCCTGGTGGACCGAGGCAGTAAAGCGACAGCGCGCGCACAAGGCGCCTCCGTACTGAGAACTCAGGGGTCCCTTTTGCGGGTAGCACGCCGAGTATCTCACCTTCATCGCCGACGCTTTACCGCAGAGCTGCCTTGTTGAAACGACCGCAAAACGGATTCTGGATCGCTTCCTTTTATTTTTAAATGCCCTGACGCAAATTCCGGTGGACGCTTGTCACTCGCAGTAACTTGCATGATGATAGCTACTCATGCTATTCGCCTTGCCATGCAGAGAACAAGCTTCAGCACCTTCAAATGTCCGGCCGCGCGTGCGCTTGAGAGCGTTGGTGACTGGTGGAGCATCCTCATCCTGCGGGACGCGTTTCAGGGGCTGAGCCGGTTCGACGAATTCCAGAGAAATCTCGGCGTCGCGCCGAACATCCTCACGCGGCGGCTCAAGCACTTGACCGATGAAGGCCTGTTCGAGCGGCGTCTCTACAATGAGCGGCCGCCGCGCTACGAATATGTACTGACCACTAGGGGGCGCGACTTCTTTCCGGTTCTGATGGCGCTTTTCACCTGGGGCAATCAGTATCTGCCGGCCGAGGAAGTCGCCATGCGGCTCGCCGATGCCGACACGGGCGAGGATCGGGATCCCCTTCTCATCGACAGGGTAACCGGCCGCGCATTTCATCCCGAAGACACGATATTGGTGCCCGGGCCGGCCGCCGATGACGCCGTTCATGAGCGCATCGCCCAGATGAAAGCATGGTTTTTGGGCTTCGACGCCTGATTAAATAGGAGCAAGACATGGATCGTATCGTCGTAACCGGCATGGGCCTGGTTTCCCCTCTTGGCGTCGGCGTCAATGCGAGCTGGAAGCGGCTGATTGCGGGTCGCTCCGGTCTGAGGCTGCTGCCCGAGGAGATGGTCGGCGATCTCGCCGCCAAGGTCGGCGGCATCGTTCCGAGCATCGATGAGGACCCGGAAGCAGGATTCGATGTCGACCGCTACGTGCCGATCAAGGACCAGAAGAAGATGGATCGCTTCATCCTCTTTGCCATGGCGGCCGCTGAGGAAGCGATCCTTCAGGCCGGCTGGCAGCCGACGGAGCTTCTCGATCTGGAGCGTACCGCCACGATCATAGCGTCGGGGGTCGGCGGTTTTCCGGCCATCGCCGATGCGGTGCGCACGGCCGAAACGCGTGGCGTCCGGCGGTTGTCGCCCTTCACCATCCCGTCCTTCCTCGTCAATCTCGCCGCCGGCCAGGTGAGCATCCGCTATGGATATAAGGGGCCGCTCGGCGCGCCGGTCACAGCCTGCGCGGCAAGCGTCCAGGCAATCGGCGATGCGGCACGGCTGATCCGCTCCGGCGAGGCCGATGTTGCCATTTGCGGAGGCGCCGAAGCCTGCATCGATAAGGTCAGCCTCGGCGGCTTCGCTGCAGCAAGAGCCCTTTCCACCGGCTTCAGCAACCGGCCGGAGGAAGCCTCTCGCCCGTTCGACAGCGCGCGTGACGGTTTCGTCATGGGTGAAGGCGCCGGCATGCTCGTCATCGAGACACTGGAACACGCGCTTGCCCGCGGCGCCACGCCGCTTGCCGAACTCGTCGGTTACGGCACTGCCGCCGACGCCTACCACATGACCGCGGGGCCGGAAGATGGTGACGGCGCGCGCCGGGCGATGCTCGCGGCTCTTTCGCAGGCACGGATTTCGCCTGCCGAGGTCAAGCATCTCAATGCGCATGCGACGTCGACGCCGGTGGGCGACCATGGCGAGATGGAGGCTATCAAGACGGTCTTCGGCCGCAACGGCGCAATTGCGGTCAGCGGCACCAAGGCGGCGACCGGCCATCTGCTAGGAGCCGCCGGCGGCATGGAAGCGATCTTCACCATCATGGCGCTACGCGAGCAGATCGCCCCGCCGACACGCAACCTGCAGGAACCGGACCCGTCGGCCGAAGGCATCGATTTGGTCGGTGCGACCGCCCGACCGATGGCCATGGACTATGCCATTTCCAATGGCTTTGGCTTCGGTGGCGTCAATGCCAGCGCGCTGTTCCGCCGCTGGCAATAGCCGCTTTCGCGAAGGCGGGAAGCGCGCTATTCTGGCTGTGACATAGCCGGAGATCGCCCATGCGTGTATTTCCCGTAGCCGCCATGCTCTGCCTCATCCTCGCGTCGACAGCGCGCGCGGAAGACCCGGTGCAGACCGCCCAGAGCCTGATCCAGGAACAGATAGGCGCTTTCATGCATAACGATGCAACTGCCGCCTATTCCTTCGCGGCGCCGGGCATCAAGGCGCTGTTTCCCGACAAGGATACTTTTTTTGCCATGGTGAAGAAGGCCTACCAGCCGGTCTATCACCCCGGCAACTACGCATTCGGGAAAAGCCGCGCGATCGATAACGGCGCCGTCGTCTATCAGGAAGTGCTGATCACAGGCACCGACGGCAAAGACTGGACGGCGATCTACCAGATAACCCGACAGCCTGATGGTGCCTACAAGATCAATGGCGTGCAAATCCTGCCGAATACGACGAGCGAAGGTATTTGAAGGGAAATGGTGCCGTGGAGGGCGGCGCGTCCATCACGGAAGACAGTACGCGCCGCTAAAAGGCATTGGCTAGAGCATTTCCAGGAAAAGTGCGAAGCGGTTTTCCGTCTGGAATGCGTAAATAAACAAAACGCTCTAGCCTCGAATTCTCAGAGAGTTGCCGGAAAAGCTGCCGCTGTCGAAATTCGGGCGCGGCTGCGGAACGGCTACGGTGGAGGTCGGCACCGGAGTGGCGACTGCATTTGCATCTGTGACAGGCGCCGAAATCGACATGGAAGTCGGAGCCGGTGTCGGAATGGGAACTTCAGCCGGAACCAGCGTAGTCGTTGTCGGCAAATTGACAGTCGGGTTTGATACCGGCGTAAAGGTGGCGACGGAAGGTGCTGGCTGCATCGGTTGCGTCTCCGGCAGAACGAACGGAGATTGCGTCGCCGACATGCCCTGCCCGGACACGTAGTTCATCGCAACTTCATAGGCCGGAAGCGGTGCGGGGGTCTGCAGTTCCCCGTCGCGACCGCGCTTCTCGTAGAAGGCGTTTCCACCAGCTATGGCAACATAGTGCATGTTATCATAGGGAAATCTCAGACCCTGGGTATGGAAGAACATCGCGTCCTTCACGCCAGGATGTCGCTCTCCTCGCAGAATAGCAGTCGCTGCAAGATCAAGGTCCGGCTGTGCCTGGGCTTTGACTTCCTTGACCATCACTCCGGGGGCGAACTGTCTTTCCTGAGCTACGATACCGCAGATCGTATTCGGATAGGCGCCGGACGTCAGTCTGTTCATCACGACTGTCCCGACTGCCATATATCCATCATGGTCGGAATGTTCCGACTCGAAATACATTGCTCGCTCGAGACAGTCTCTGTCCTTTGCGGTGTAATTGTATGTAACTTTCGCTGGACGAATGGGTTTCGTCGAACTGCGGGAGCTCGGTGCTGCCTTCTGCGTCGTCGTGCAGCTCGTGGCTGCCAGACCGACAAGCAATAGTCCCGAAAGACATGCCCCCAATTTGCGTTGCGCCCTCAACGGCAAGTGCCTCCTAGTTTCAGTAGAACAGCCCTTATCGACAAAGAGAATGCGTTGTAGCCGGATTTCTTCAAAATTCCAAGCGTTACGCAATCAAATTAGCCAGTGATGCTTATCATTGGCGGAAGGACCGTTTATTCCGATTCGCTATTTTTTCCCAATACTTTCCTATCGCAAAGCCGTCACGAGCTCTGCTGGAGCTCCGGGTGCATCCCTGGCGTCATGCCCCCGATCGGCTCGAAACGATATCAATTAATGATAGCAATCAATTGATAATAAATGATTTACCATGCAGGTTCACTCGCTGCGCCAGCCGACCTCGATGAGAATTTGTCCGGGCGCGAAGCAATAGAACGACCAACCGCCACGCATCGCGGCAGGCGGCTGTCCCATCTCGCAGCCAGCCGCTTTCGCCCGCTCGTATTGTGCATCGACAGCCTCGCGAGACGGGAGCATGAAGCCGATATGATAGGTGTTGCGACCGACCGATACGGTGTCGGCTCCACCGAATTTCTCGGTTGGTCGGCTGATGACCAGCTCAAGCCCGGCATCGTCGCGCAGGATCGCGAGACCGTTTGCGCCACGTGTTTCGACCTCGGTCAGGCCGAACGCGGAGACAAAAACATCCCGGGTCGCGGCGACATCGGGAACGTGCAGATCTAGATGATTCAGTCGCATGACAGCTCCAAGAGGCTTTCCCGCGGAGACATGTCGGTCGAAACGGCCCACGCCAACGCGGGACACTCGGCCACAATGGCCAAGTTCCGCGTCGTGGGTTCTCACGCCGATGGCGTGGAGCAGAGATTCCGGGTGGAAGGGGTCGGGCTTACCGAGACCGACCCTGCCTTTTTCGACAAGCGTCGATTAGCGCGAAATCGTGACGGGAGCAAGCGTACGCCAATGCCTCCGATATTCACGGCTTACACCGGCTCGAGATCGCCCCTCGCCCAATTTTCCTGAGTCTCCGCCATGAAATCAGCAAAGCGGTCTTCGGCGATTGCCTGGCGAATGCCCTGCATCAGCTCCTGATAATAGGCGAGATTGTGCCAGGAGAGCAGCATGCCACCGAGCGCCTCGTTGGCGCGGACGAGGTGGTGCAGATAGGCGCGGGAGTAGTCACGCGAGGCCGGGCAGTTGGACTGCTCGTCGAGCGGGCGCATGTCCTCGGCGTGGCGTGCATTGCGGATATTGACCTTGCCGCGGCGGGTGAAGGCGAGACCATGCCGGCCGGAGCGGGTCGGCATGACGCAATCGAACATGTCGATACCGCGCGCAACCGATTTCAGGATGTCGTCCGGCGTGCCGACGCCCATCAGATAGCGCGGCTTTTCGGTCGGCAGCTCGGGCAGCGTGATCTCAAGCATGCGCAGCATGACCTCTTGCGGCTCGCCGACGGCAAGGCCGCCGACGGCGTAGCCCTTCAGGTCCAATCCGCTCAAAGCTTGCGCGGAACGGACACGCAGATCGGGGATATCGCCGCCCTGCACGATGCCGAACATCGCCTTGCCCGGCTGGTCGCCGAAGGCCGCCTTGCAGCGATCCGCCCAGCGCAAGGACATCTCCATGGCGCGCTCGATCTCCTTCGGCGTCGAGGGCAAGGCCACGCATTCGTCGAGCTGCATCTGGATATCGGAACCGAGCAGTCCCTGAATCTCGATCGAGCGCTCGGGCGACATATGATGCAGGCTGCCGTCGACATGCGACTTGAAGGTGACGCCCTTCTCGTCGAGCTTGCGCAAGCCCGACAGCGACATCACCTGGAAGCCGCCGGAATCGGTCAGGATCGGATGTTTCCAGCGGATCAGTTCGTGCAGGCCACCGAGACGCGCGACACGTTCGGCGGTCGGGCGCAGCATCAAGTGGTAGGTATTGCCGAGGATGATGTCGGCGCCGGTTTCTCGCACCTGGTCGAGATACATCGCCTTGACCGTGCCGACCGTACCAACAGGCATGAAGGCCGGCGTGCGGATCGTGCCGCGCGGCATGGACACTTCGCCGAGGCGGGCACCGCCATCGGTCTTTTTCAATTGGAATTGAAAGCTCTCGCTCATCTCGTCCTAGTCTTTCCGGTAGAGCAGGCTGCCATCGCCATAGGAATAGAAGCGATAGCCCGTCTCGATAGCATGGGTATAGGCCGCGCGCATCGTATCGAGGCCGGCGAAGGCCGATACGAGCATGAACAGCGTCGAGCGCGGCAGGTGAAAATTGGTCATCAGCATGTCGACGGCCTTGAAGCGGTAGCCGGGCGTGATGAAGATACCGGTGGCACCCTGCCAGGGCTGGATGGTGCCGTCGTCATCGGCAGCACTTTCGATCAATCGCAGCGACGTCGTCCCGACGCAGATGATGCGTCCGCCCCTCGCCTTCACGGCATTGAGCTTGACCGCTGTCCCGGCGTCGACATAGCCGATCTCGAAATGCATCTTGTGGTCGTCGGTATCGTCGGCCTTGACCGGCAGAAACGTGCCGGCACCAACATGCAGTGTCACGAAATGCCGTTCGACACCCATGGCGTCGAGCGCTGCAAACAGCGCCGGGGTGAAATGGAGGCCGGCTGTGGGCGCTGCGACAGCGCCCTCTTCCCGGGCATAGATCGTCTGGTAATCGGCGCGATCACGCTCGTCTTCCGCGCGCTTGGCTGCGATGTAAGGCGGCAGGGGAATATGGCCGACCGTGGCGATTGCCTCGTCCAGCGCCGGGCCGGACAGATCGAACAGCAGGGTGATCTCACCGCCCTCGCCCTTGTCCTCGACCGTGGCGTCAAGCGTGCCGAGCGAACAGACGGTCTCGCCATGGCCGAACTGGATACGATCGCCGATCTTGATGCGCTTGCCGGGCCTGGCGAAAGCCTTCCAGCGATCGGGCGCGCTGCGCATGTGCAAGGTCGCCGAGACCTGCTGGCCGGGCGCGCCCTCGCGATGGCGAATGCCCTCCAATTGCGCCGGTATCACCCTGGTATCGTTGAAGACCACGGCGTCGCCTGGGCGCAGGAAGGATGGCAGATCCCGGACCAGATGGTCGCTCAGCGTGTTGCCGCGGTCATTCGGATCGACGACGAGCAGCCGCGCACTATCGCGCGGGTCGGCGGGCCTGAGCGCGATACGCTCATCTGGCAGGTCGAAATCGAAAAGGTCAACACGCATTCAGCTCATCCAGGCAAAGCGAAACCCGCCCCCCACGCCCGAAGCGCAAGAGGCGGGTTTCAGGAATAATCACGATCAGACGTCGGCGGCAACCCGAGCGGAGACGATCGAGTCCGGATCCTTCACCGGCTCGCCACGCTTGATCTTGTCGACATTGTCCATGCCGCTGATCACCTGACCCCAGACCGAATACTGCTTGTTCAGCCAGGGTGCATCGGTGAAGCAGATGAAGAACTGCGAGTTGGCGGAGTTCGGGTTCTGCGAGCGCGCCATCGAGCAGGTGCCGCGCGTATGCGAGGTGGCGGAAAATTCAGCCTTCAGGTCCGGCTTGGACGAGCCGCCGGTGCCGGCGCGGGCGGTATTGCCGCCGACCTTGCCATGTTCCACGTCGCCGGTCTGGGCCATGAAGCCGTCGATGACGCGATGGAAGACGACGCCGTCATAAGCCTTTTCGCGAGCAAGTTCCTTGATGCGAGCGACATGCTCGGGAGCGACCTGCGGCAGAAGCTGAATGACAACTTCGCCCTTGGTGGTTTCCAGGATGAGGGTGTTTTCGGGATCCTTGATCTCAGCCATGTTCGTTTCCTCGTTCTATATGTTCTACACTTACTTCTTGGTGACGGTGACCTTGACCATCTTGTCCGGGTTGCTCACTTCGCCGTTCTGCCCCTCGCCGCGCTTGATCTTGTCGACGAGCTCCATGCCGGAGATGACCTTGCCGACGACCGTGTACTGGCCGTTCAGCGAATCGCCATCGGCGAACATGATGAAGAACTGCGAATTGGCGGAATTCGGGTCCTGGGCGCGCGCCATGCCGACCGTGCCGCGCGTGAAAGGAACCTTGGAGAATTCGGCCGGAAGGTTCGGCAAATCGGAGCCGCCGGTGCCGGCCTTCTGCGCGTTGTAACCCTTTGTCGTATTGCCGAACTTGACGTCGCCGGTCTGAGCCATGAAGCCGTCGATGACGCGGTGGAAGACGACATTGTCGTATTCGCCCTTCTTCGCCAGCGCTTCGATCTGCGCGACGTGCTTGGGAGCAACCTCAGGCATCAGTTGGATGACAACGGGACCATCCTTGAGCTGGATCGTGAGAAGATCCGCGGCTGCTGCCGAGAATGCGCTGCCGGCGAAGGCGGCAAGGCTCAGGAAGCCTGCCAATGCGATATGGAAAAGTTTCATGGGTGCTCCGTTCGGAAATGGATTTCAGCTCAGCTTTTGGCGCTGGCCGCATCTTTGAGTTTGCCAGTCAGGGCTTCCAGAACCGCTGACGGCACGAAGGCGCTGACATCGCCGCCCATGGATGCGATTTGCCGCACCAATGTGGCAGTTATGGGCCGCGACGCTGTGCCGGCTGGCAGAAACAGCGTCTGGATATCCGGCGCCATCTGCCTGTTCATGCCGGCCATCTGCATTTCGTAGTCGAGATCGGTGCCATCGCGCAGGCCGCGCACCAGCAGGGTCGCACCCTGCGCGCGGGCGGCATCGACCACCAGATTGTCGAAGGCGACGACGGAAATATCACCCGCCTTTGGCGGAACGGCCTCCGCGAGCGATCTGCGGATCAGCTCAGCCCGCTCCTCGAAGGAGAAGAGCGGCTTCTTGCCGGGATGAATACCGATCCCGACAATAACCTGCGAGGCGACATTCAGCGCCTGCACGAGGACATCCAAATGTCCGTTGGTCATCGGGTCGAAGGATCCGGGATAAAAGGCTGTCGTCATACCAAGCCGGCTCGTTGTTTCGACGCCTTTTGTCACGGATGGGGCCGTATCGCAAGTCATTTGCAACCCCAGGGCCGCCTCTGAACCGCAGATGAATACGGCGTTCAAGCCTGTTTCAGCTCGCCAATGCTTTATTGGCACCAACATCGAACGAGCCTGGTTCAACGGCTCGCCTCCCCGGCTCTAGGAACATCCCGCCATGCTTGTCTTCATTATCGCAGGCGCCATCATCGGTTCATTTGTCGTCGAATACCTCGTTCATCTTTTCGCCGATAACTACGCGATCGAATGGGATTCGGCCTCGGAAAGTGCCAAGGGCATCAGTTCTGCCCAAGAAATCGCCATTGCTATGCGCAAGACGCATCGCGAATCTGAACGCCAGATGAACAAGGCATTCAAGGTCGCTTCAGGCACGCATTGCTAAATACCCTCTCAACAACGGCGGAACCATTTACGAACCGCCGCGTTTAAAGTCCGAAACACAGATTTGCACATTGCGGCAAGAAGGAAGATTAGTATGCCCGACAAGATCACCCTTATTAACGTCGTTTGGATGGCCATGATTTCGGGAATGCTTGCAGCTACCATCGCGCTTTACGATCAAAAACCAGACCAGTCGAAGATTTATGGTCCCTTTGCTTCGGCTCGCCCCTTCGTTGCCTCGAGCCAATACTAAGGGATCTGAACGCTAGTCCCACCAAAGGAGGGAGCGATCATGTTCACGATTTTGACGGTGCTTACGCTTTTCATCAGCATCATGTTTATCGTCTCCGTCGCATCCACCATTTCGGCGCTCCATCGCGAAAGCGAAGAGAGCAAGAGGCTGCATAAGCGTCACAAGACGCTCTGATCTCCGCGTACCGAGCACACTTACCCCACCAGGTGCTCGGATGGACTTGAACCGGACGCTCCCTTAGCGTCCGGTTTTTTTATGCCATGAAATATCACGATCAATTCGCTGATCTTGTTGCCAGATTACCGTTGCGGCAGGACCCTGATTTTGCGACCTTGGACATGCCGATTTCCTCAATCGGAATGTTGCCCATGTCGCTAAGGGATCGAGATGCGCATTGTCCTAACAGGCAGCTCCGGGCGGCTTGGCCGCGCGATTTTCAATGCCTTGGCAGGGGATAGCGAGATCCTGGGGATCGATCGCTCTCCATTCTCGACAACGCATCTTGTCGGGGATTTCGCCGATGCATCGCTTCTGCGGGATGCCTTGGCGGGTGCGGATGCAATTATCCATAGCGCGGCGCTCCACGCCCCTCATGTCGGAAACGTCTCCGACGACGAATTTCGGCGCGTCAACGTCGAGGGGACACGCCTTTTGGGAGAGGTGGCTTTAGCCGCCGGCGTCAAGCGACTGGTATTCACCAGCACCACGGCACTCTATGGTCACGCGGTCGTGCCAGGCCGCTGCATATGGATCGACGAGACCACCGAACCGCAGCCTAGAAGCATCTACCATCGCACGAAACTGGAAGCCGAGAAAATCCTGGAGAACATGGCGGGCCCGGATTTGCAGGTGCGCATTCTGCGCATGTCTCGGAGTTTCCCCGAACCGGGAAATGTGATGGCCGTCTATCGATTGCATCGCGGAGTCGACATCCGGGACGTGGCCGACGCCCATGCGGCGGCATTGAGGAATGGCGGCGATCATTTTCAACGCCATATCGTTTCTGTCGGAACGCTTTTCGAGCGCGGAGACTGCGAGGATCTCGCGATCGATGCGGCGTCTGTCATCAGGCTGCGCGTGCCCGCACTCGCCGCCGAGTTCGAACGCCGAAAGTGGCCCTTGCCGCGAACGATCGATCGCATCTACGCCTCGACTTCGGCGGGTGCCGTGCTTGGATGGCACTCCCGCTTCGGCTATGGCGAAGTTCTGGCGCAACTGCACCGGGGCAGCCTGGATGTGCTGCCGCCCTTTTCCTCGAGCAGCAGGCGGCCGGAATAGAGACCAGCTCATCCACCGCTCGTGCGTATCGCCCAAAAACAAACGCATAAGTCTGCTTTTCAAGGCAGGCTTATGCGTTTGTAGCCACTCTACTTTTGACCACGGACGGAGTTGAACCCCGCTTGCGTCGCCGGACGCAGCGAACTTATTCCTCGCTTGCGCCCTCGATGTCGCCGGCAGCTTCTCCTGGCTCGCCAGTGGCCGTGCCGTCATCCTCGATCACTGCATCGTCTTCGCCTTCGGGCTCGCTGATGCGTTCCACGGAGACGACATTCTCGTCCTTGGCGGTCGAGAAGATGGTCACGCCCTTGGTAGCGCGGCTGGCGATGCGGATGCCGCCAACGGGCACACGGATCAACTGACCGCCGTCCGAGACAAGCATGATCTGATCGCTGTCCTCGACCGGGAAGGCGGCAACGAGCTTGCCGATCTCGCCGGTCTTCGACGTGTCGGTGGCGCGGATACCCTTGCCACCACGGCCGGAGATACGGAAATCGTAAGACGAGGATCGCTTGCCGAAGCCCTTTTCCGAAACCGTCAGAACGAATTGCTCCAGCGCCTTCAGCTCTTCGTAGCGCTCGTCGCTCAGCTGTCCCTCTTCGGTGACCTCCTCGCCAACCAGCGCGATTTCTTCGTCGTCGCCGGTCGTCGACCGGCGGTCGATGACCGAGCGCTTCAGATAGGCCGCACGCTCCCAGGGTTCCGCATCGACATGGCGGACGATCGTCATCGAGATGATGCTGTCGCCCGACGCCAGGCTGATGCCGCGAACACCGACGGAATTGCGGCCGGCAAAGACGCGCACATCCGAAACCGAGAAGCGGATGCACTGGCCGAGCGCAGTCGTCATCAGCACATCGTCATGCTCGGTGCAGGTCTCGACGGAGAGGATTTCATCACCCGCCTCCTCCAGCTTCATGGCGATCTTGCCGTTGCGGTTGACCTGGACGAAATCGGACAGCTTGTTGCGGCGCACGGTTCCGCGCGTCGTCGTGAACATCACGTCGAGATTATCCCATGTGGTCTCGTCTTCCGGCAGGGGCATGATCGTGGTGATGCGCTCACCATGCTCCAGCGGCAGCATGTTGATCAGCGCCTTGCCGCGCGAGGTCGGCGTGCCGATCGGCAGGCGCCAGACCTTTTCCTTGTAGACGATGCCGCGCGAGGAGAAGAACAGCACCGGCGTATGCGTATTGAGAACGAATAGCCGGGTAACGAAATCCTCGTCGCGCGTGGTCATTCCCGAGCGGCCCTTGCCGCCGCGACGCTGCGCGCGATAGGTCGTCAGCGGCACGCGCTTGATGTAGCCGAGATGCGACACGGTGACGACCATGTCCTCACGAGCAATCAGGTCCTCGTCGTCCATCTCGAGACCGCCATCGACGATCTCGGTGCGGCGCGGCGTGCCGAACTCGTCGCGAACGGCGATAAGCTCTTCTTTTACAATGGTTTGGATGCGGACGCGAGAAGAGAGAATATCGAGGTAATCCTTGATCTCGACGCCGATCTGGTTGAGCTCTTCGTCGATCTCGTCGCGGCCGAGAGCGGTCAGACGTGCCAGGCGCAGTTCGAGAATGGCACGCGCCTGTTCTTCCGAAAGGTTGTAGGTGCCGTCCTCGTTTATGCGATGGCGCGGGTCATCAATTAGCTGGATAAGGGATTCGACATCCGCCGCCGGCCAGCGGCGCGTCATCAGTTCTTCACGCGCCGACTGCGGATCCGGAGCGCCGCGAATAACGCGAATGACTTCGTCGATATTGGCGACGGCGATCGCGAGGCCGACCAAGACGTGCGCACGATCGCGCGCCTTGCGCAGCAGGTACTTGGTGCGACGGCTGATCACTTCTTCGCGGAAGGCCACGAAGGCGCGCAGCATATCCAGCAGGTTCAGCTGTTCGGGTTTTCCGCCGTTCAGCGCCACCATGTTGCAGCCGAAGGAGGTCTGCAGCGGCGTATAGCGATAAAGCTGGTTGAGGATGACCTCGGCATTGGCATCGCGCTTCAGCTCGACGACGACGCGATAGCCCTGACGGTCGGATTCGTCGCGCAGATCGGAGATGCCTTCGATACGCTTGTCGCGCACCAGCTCGGCCATCTTCTCGATCATCGACGCCTTGTTCACCTGATAGGGAATTTCGGTGATGATGATGTGTTCGCGATCGCCACGCATCGGCTCGATGACGGCGACACCGCGCATGACGACGGAGCCACGGCCCGTCTCATAAGCGGAACGGATACCCGCACGGCCGAGGATCTTGGCGCCGGTCGGGAAATCCGGGCCGGGAATGATCTCCATGATCTCAGGCAGTTCGATCGCCGGATTGTCGATCAGGGCAATACAGCCGTTGACCACTTCCGAGAGATTGTGCGGCGGAATATTCGTCGCCATGCCGACGGCAATGCCGCCGGAGCCGTTGACGAGCAGGTTGGGGAAGCGGGCCGGCAGAACCTTCGGTTCTTCCGTCGTCGCATCGTAGTTTTCCTGGAAATCGACCGTTTCCTTGTCGATATCCTCAAGAAGCTCATGGGCGACCTTCGTCAGGCGCGATTCCGTGTAACGCATCGCTGCCGGCGGATCGCCATCGATCGAACCAAAATTTCCCTGCCCATCGATGAGCGGTACGCGCAGCGACCAGTGCTGCGCCATGCGGACCAAGGCGTCGTAGATCGAGGCGTCGCCATGCGGATGGTATTTACCCATGACGTCGGCGACCGGACGAGCCGACTTCACGTATTTGCGGTTCCAGTGATAGCCGCTTTCATGCGCAGCATAGAGGATACGCCGATGGACGGGCTTGAGACCATCACGGACATCGGGAAGCGCGCGGCTGACGATCACGCTCATGGCGTAATCGAGATACGATCGCTGCATTTCCTCCATGATGGAAATCGGCTCGATGCCTGGCGGGAGCTTCCCGCCGCCGGGTGGTGTTTGCTCAGTCAAAACAGATCACGATCTCTTTTAGAATCACTGCGAAATTTATAGCCGAAAGGCCTGGCGAGCGCCAATTTAGCCCGATGTTTTTGAACAGGCTTTTGCCCTTTAAGCCGTGAAATCGAACATTTCCGTGGCGCAACATGCCTATAGCGCCGCATTGCGCTTTGCGAAAGCCCATTCCTCGCATAACAATGGGTCATAACAACGACAAAGAACCGTTGCCGGGGACCATATGGCGAGCGCAGATACGCTGATCAATGCCTTCACCACACTGCTCGTCACCGTCGATCCGCCAGGCCTGGCGCCGCTGTTCATCGGCCTCACCGCCGGCATGAACCGCGCCGAACGCAAGCAGGTGGCGCTGCGGGGTTCACTGATAGCCCTCTTCATCCTGGCGGCCTTCGCCCTGTTCGGCGCGAGCGTGCTCGGCGTTCTCGGCATTTCCATCGGAGCCTTCCGCATCGCCGGCGGTCTGCTGCTGTTCTGGATCGCCTTCGAGATGGTGTTCGAGCGGCGGCAGGACAGAAAGGAAAAGACGACGGAGATCGCGATCACGCAGGATCATATCCGCAACATCGCGGTCTTCCCGCTGGCCCTGCCCTTGATTGCCGGCCCGGGCGCGATCTCGGCCACGATCCTGCTGGCAAGCTCGTTGCAGACCACGCTCGACCGGGCGCAGTTGATCGGCGTCATCGCCGTCAATCTTGGGCTCGTCTTCGCAGCCCTTGCCATTTCGGACAGGCTCGACCGTATGCTCGGCGCGACTGGCAGAGCCATCCTCACGCGATTGCTCGGTGTGATCCTCGCCGCACTTGCCGCCCAGTTTGTCGTGGATGGTGCGCGGGCAGCGTTGAAGCTTCCATGAAAAAGGCCCGCCGATAAGGCAGGCCTTCGAAAATCCGGCTGCTCGTACCACAAAGCTCAAAACGGAATATCGTCGTCCAGATCGCGCGAGAAATTGCCACCGCCGCCGCTTGGCGCGCCGCCACGGCTACCGCTTGCTGCGCCGCGGCCACCAGATGGCGGTGAAGACTGACCATAGTCGTCACCACCGCCGTAATCGCCGCCACCAAAGTCGCCGCCGCCGCGTCCACCACGACCGCCGCCCTCAACAGAGCCACCGCCCTCGCCGCGACCGTCCAGCATGGTCAGCGTCGAGTTGAAGCCCTGCAGCACGATTTCGGTCGAATACTTATCCTGGCCGTTCTGATCCTGCCACTTGCGGGTCTGAAGCGCGCCCTCGATATAAACCTTGGCGCCTTTCTTCAAATATTGCTCGGCGACCTTGCAGAGACCTTCATTGAAAATGACAACGCGGTGCCACTCCGTCTTTTCCTTGCGCTCGCCGGAATTGCGGTCGCGCCAGGTTTCCGAGGTGGCAATATTGAGGTTGGCGATCGGGCGGCCATCCTGCGTGCGGCGGATTTCCGGGTCCGCCCCGAGATTTCCAACCAGAATTACCTTGTTCACACTACCGGCCATGACATCACCCTGCTTGCCGCCCATCGACGGCTCTTAAATTTCACCAGCACACCTTAGACCATTGCCGCCATCAGGTGTTATCCAAGCACCGCCCAAGGCATCTTCATCCACAAAGAAATATCCAAGGGCGATTTTGTTCTTTATTTGTTCTAGTTTGTCTCTATGATCGTGTCAACTGAATCGAAAACCTGGCTCCGGCCATCATTTCAGCCTCGACTCGCGGGCAGCCATCACTAAATAAAGGCAGACTCCAAGGGACCAGCGTAAAACGATGAGCGAACTGAAGACTATTTCCATACGTGGTGCGCGTGAGCACAATCTCAAGGGCATCGATCTCGACCTGCCGCGCAACAAGCTGATCGTCATGACTGGGCTTTCCGGCTCCGGCAAATCGTCGCTCGCCTTCGACACGATCTATGCCGAAGGACAGCGCCGCTATGTGGAGAGCCTGTCAGCCTATGCGCGCCAGTTTCTGGAAATGATGCAGAAGCCGGATGTCGACCAGATCGACGGCCTCTCGCCGGCCATTTCGATCGAGCAGAAGACGACCTCGCGCAATCCGCGCTCGACGGTCGGCACAGTGACAGAAATCTACGACTACATGCGCCTGCTGTTTGCGCGCGTCGGCGTGCCCTATTCGCCGGTTACCGGCCTGCCGATCGAGAGCCAGACGGTCAGCCAGATGGTGGACCGCGTTCTCGCCTACGAGGAAGGCACCAGGCTCTACATTCTGGCGCCGCTGGTGCGCGGGCGTAAGGGCGAATACAAGAAGGAACTGGCGGAGCTCATGAAAAAGGGCTTCCAGCGCGTCAAGGTCGACGGGCAGTTCTACGAGATCGCCGATGTGCCGGCGCTCGACAAGAAGTACAAGCACGACATCGACGTCGTGGTCGACCGCATCGTCGTCAGGCCCGATATGGCGGCTCGTCTGGCCGACAGCTTCGAAACCTCGTTGCGTCTTGCCGACGGCCTTGCCGTTGCCGAGTTCGCTGACAAGCCGCTGCCACCAGAGGAAACCGCTGCCGGCGGCTCGGCCAACAAATCGCTGAACGAGACGCATGAGCGCGTGCTGTTTTCGGAGAAGTTCGCCTGTCCGGTTTCCGGCTTCACCATTCCGGAGATCGAACCCCGCCTGTTCTCCTTCAACAATCCCTTTGGCGCCTGCCCCTCTTGCGACGGACTGGGGTCACAGCAGAAGATCGATCCAGATCTGATCGTGCCGGAGCCGGAGCGCACCTTGCGGGACGGCGCCATTGCGCCATGGGCCAAATCGACATCGCCCTATTACAATCAGACGCTCGAAGCCCTCGGCAAGCATTATGGTTTCAAGCTTGGCAACCGGTGGAACGAGCTGTCGGACGAGGCGAAGGACGTCATCCTCAACGGTACGGAAGACAAGATCGAATTCCATTATGCCGACGGTGCGCGCTCCTATACGACGCACAAGAACTTCGAAGGCATCGTGCCGAACCTCCAACGGCGCTGGAAGGAAACGGATTCCGCCTGGGCGCGCGAGGAGATCGAGCGCTTCATGTCGGCCGCCCCCTGCCCGGCCTGCAACGGCTATCGCCTGAAGCCGGAGGCTTTGGCGGTCAAGATCAACAAGCTGCATATCAGCCAGGTCGCGGAAATGTCGATCCGGGTTGCCCGCGACTGGTTCGACGTGCTGCCCGAGACCTTTACCGACAAGCAGAATGAGATTGCGGTGCGCATCCTCAAGGAGATCCGCGATCGCCTGCGCTTCCTGAATGACGTCGGTCTCGAATATCTGAGCCTGTCGCGCAATTCCGGCACGCTTTCGGGCGGCGAAAGCCAGCGTATCCGGCTGGCGTCGCAGATCGGTTCGGGGCTGACAGGCGTGCTCTATGTGCTCGACGAGCCGTCGATCGGCCTGCACCAGCGCGACAATGCCCGCCTTCTGGAGACGCTGAAGCATCTGCGCGATATCGGCAACACGGTCATCGTCGTCGAGCATGACGAGGATGCGATCCTGTCGGCTGACGACGTGGTCGATATCGGCCCCGCAGCCGGCGTGCATGGCGGCCAGGTGATCGCGCATGGCACGCCGCAGGACATCATGGCGAACCCGAAGTCGCTGACCGGCAAATATCTCTCCGGCGAACTCGGCGTGCCGGTTCCCGACGAGCGACGCAAGATCAAGAAGGGCAAGGAGATCAAGGTCGTCGGTGCAAGAGGCAACAACCTCAAGGATGTCACGGCCTCCATTCCGCTCGGCGTCTTCACGGCGGTTACCGGCGTTTCCGGCGGCGGCAAGTCCACCTTCCTGATCGAGACGCTCTACAAGTCAGCGGCGCGGCGTGTGATGGGCGCGCGCGAGATCCCCGCCGATCACGATCGCATCGACGGCTTCGAGCATATCGACAAGGTGATCGACATCGATCAGTCGCCGATCGGCCGCACGCCGCGATCGAACCCGGCGACCTATACCGGCGCCTTCACGCCGATCCGCGACTGGTTTGCCGGACTGCCGGAGGCAAAGGCGCGCGGCTATCAGCCGGGCCGCTTCTCCTTCAACGTCAAGGGTGGCCGCTGCGAGGCCTGCCAGGGTGATGGCGTCATCAAGATCGAGATGCACTTCCTGCCCGACGTCTACGTCACCTGCGACGTCTGCCATGGCAAGCGCTACAATAGAGAGACGCTGAACGTCACTTTCAAGACCAAGTCGATCGCCGATGTGCTCGACATGACTGTCGAGGAAGGCGTCGATTTCTTTGCGGCAGTTCCTGCCGTGCGCGACAAGCTGCAGAGCCTGAAGGATGTCGGCCTCGGCTACATCAAGGTCGGCCAGCAGGCCAATACGCTTTCGGGTGGCGAGGCGCAGCGCGTCAAGCTAGCCAAGGAACTGTCGAAGCGATCGACTGGCCGCACGCTCTATATCCTCGACGAACCCACTACCGGGCTGCACTTCCACGACGTCGCCAAGCTGCTGGAAATGCTGCACGAGCTGGTCAATCAGGGCAATTCGGTCGTTGTCATCGAGCACAATCTCGAGGTCATCAAAACAGCCGACTGGATCCTCGATTTCGGTCCCGAGGGCGGCGATGGCGGCGGCGAGATCGTTGCGGTGGGCACGCCGGAGACCATCGTCAAGGAGAAGCGTTCCTATACGGGGCAGTTCCTGAAGGAGTTGCTGGAGCGGCGGCCGATGAAGAAGGTCGCAGCGGCGGAGTGAGTTTTCACCCGATGAACGTCCATGGAGGAGAGAATGACCAAAGCGGGCGAAATCCGCACAGGCATCGGCGGCTGGACTTTTGAGCCTTGGCGCGGGACCTTCTATCCCGACACCCTGAAGCAGAAGGACGAGCTCAATTACGCCAGCCGCAAGCTGAAGGTGATCGAGGTCAACGGCACCTATTACAGCACGCAGAAGCCCGAGGTCTTCGCCAAATGGGCTGCGGACGTGCCTGACGGCTTTATCTTCTCGCTCAAGGCCACACGCTTCGTCACCAATCGCCGGGTCCTTTCCGAGGCCGGTGAATCGATGCAGAAGTTTCTGGGTTCCGGCATAAGCGAGCTCGGCGATCATCTTGGTCCGCTGCTTTGGCAGTTTGCGCCGACGAAGAAATTCGATCCGGACGATTTCGAGGCGTTCCTGAAGCTGCTGCCGGCCAAGCAGGACGGCTTGCCGCTGAAGCACGTCGTCGAGGTCCGCCACGATTCCTTCAAGGTGCCGGAATTCATAGCGCTGCTGGCAAAATACAACATCGCGCCCGTCTGCGCCGAACATTTCGAATATCCGATGATTGCGGATGTCACCGCCGATTTCGTCTATGCCCGGCTGCAGAAGGGATCGGACGACATCAAGACCTGCTACCCGCCGAAGGATCTGAAAGCCTGGGCCGATCGGCTGAAAACCTGGGCCGAAGGCAAGGTGCCGGATGATCTGCCGCTGATCGATCAGGACCGCAAGGTGAAGGTGGAGCCGCGAGATGTCTTCGCCTTCATGATCCATGAGGGCAAGGTGAACGCGCCACCAGGCGCCATTGCCCTGCAGGAAGAAGTGGCAAAATAGCTGCCTGCTTTCAGAAAGGGGTGACGCTGGCGACGAGATCTTCGGCCGTCAGCCCTTTTCCCGCGCGCTGGCCCGCCAGGCCGTGCAGCCAGACGCCGGCGGCGGCGGCTTCGAAAGCGGGCGCACCCTGCGCCATCAGTCCGCCGACGATACCGGCAAGCACGTCGCCGGAGCCGGCGGTGGCAAGCCAGGGCGGCGCATTGGCATTTATCAGTACCCTGCCGTCCGGAGCGGCAATCACGCTGTCGGCGCCCTTGTAGATGATGGCGGCGTGGGCCCTCGCCGCAGCCGCCCTTGCCTTGTCGACCTTGCTCAATGCACCATCGGCGGCAATATCGGGAAAAAGTCGCGCGAACTCGCCTTCGTGCGGCGTCAGCACCAATCGCGTCGGCCCTTCCGCAAAGGCGTCGAACAGAATTTGCGGATCGTCGCGAAACGAGGTGATGCCATCGGCATCAAGGACCAGATGACGATCCGCGAGCGCGAGGCAGAACCGGCGCACCTTCTCGCCGGCACCGAAGCCGGGACCGAGCACGAAGGTCGAGAGCCGCCGATCGGCAAGCCATTCCCGCAGCGACGCATCGTCCTCGACAGTATGCAACATGATCGCCGTGAGCATGCCGGCATTGACAGCCATCGCGCCTTCCGGTGAGGCGATGGTGACAAGCCCCGCCCCAGCCTTCAAACCGGCCATGGCCGACATGCGCGCCGCACCGGTCGCATTTGGCCCTCCCGAGAAGACGACGAGATGCCCGCGCTTGTATTTGTGCGTGTCCGTGCCTGTTGACGGTATCTTCTCCTGCCATTGGGCCGGCGTATTCTCGGCGATCATGCCATCGGAATGGGCGCGAACGATGCGTGCGGGAATGCCGATGTCGAAAACCT
>Ga0182007_10000617_pt1 | contig 20740 bp, 20 predicted proteins | sample Sormic07211113_1_FD_123023 | JGI IMG/M metagenome (GOLD analysis project Ga0182007, IMG submission 123023) | Rhizosphere microbial communities from Sorghum bicolor, Mead, Nebraska, USA - 072115-113_1 MetaG | ecosystem: Host-associated > Plants > Roots > Rhizosphere | place: USA: Nebraska... | reverse complement strand
GTTGGCGACAGCATCTCGTTGAGCCCGAAGCCGAGCGCTGCGGCCAGCACGATCGCGACCTGCTGGCTGGCCGACTGCCACGCCGTGTAGAAGCCCTTGTGGCCAGGCGTCGCCATCTCCGACAGGTAGACCGAGACGCCACCGAGTTCGGCGCCGGCGGAGAAGCCCTGCAGCAGCCTGCCGATCAGCACCAGCACCGGCGCCACCATCCCGATGGTCGCGTAGCCCGGCACGAAGGCGATCAGCACCGTGCCGCTGGCCATGATCGCCAGCGTGACGATCAGGCCCTTGCGCCGGCCGACCTCGTCGATGTAGGCGCCCAGCACGATGGCGCCCAGCGGCCGCATCAGGAAGCCGGCGCCGAACACCGCGAAGGTCAGCATCAGCGAGGCGAAATCGCTGCTGGCAGGGAAGAAGGCTTTCGAGATGTAGGTGGCATAGAAGCCGAACAGGAAGAAGTCGAACTGCTCGAGGAAATTGCCGCTCGTGACGCGCAGCACGGCGCCGAGCTTGGAACTGCTGGCCGGCGGCGCCGAAGGGGCGTTGGCGAGGGTGGCGGTGCTCATGGGATGTCTCCTGCGGGTCTGCAGCGCGGTGGCCGCACGGTCCGTCCATCGTAGGAGGCCAAGCTGTCGATCAGCCGTCGGCGCGCTCGGGGTATGTCCCGCCCCATGAGGTCAGGTCGCGCTCAGCGCCGCCGAGGTAGCGCCGGAATCTGCCCAATGAAGCATAGGGTTTTTACCTATATTTCATCGGCGTCCCACGGACTATTCTTCGTCCATCGTTTCATTACTAAATCAGTGATTCATTAGTGAAACAGAGCGAGTTTTCCCCAACGCCAAGGAATCGCCTCCCATGATGATCAAGAACTCCCGCCGCCAGATGCTGTCTCTCGCGCTCTGCGCCGCCGCTGCCGGCGCCGCCGGTCCGGGCTGGGCCCAGGCGTGGCCGACCAAGCCGATCACGCTCGTCGTGGCCTATCCGGCCGGTGGCGACACCGATGCGCTGGCCCGGTTGTTCGCCGAGAAACTCTCGGCACGGGTCGGCCAGCCGGTGGTGGTGGACAACCGCCCCGGCGCCAGCGGCGTCATCGGCAGCAGCTTCGTTGCCAAGGCGCCCGCGGACGGCTACACGCTGCTGGTCGCGCCGAGCACCTTCTCGATCGCGCAGATCGTGCTCAAGACCGGCGCCGGCGCCGGCTACGACGTGGTGAACGGCTTCACGCCCATCATCCAGACCGCGATGATGCCGCTGTTCCTGGTCTCCGGGCCCGGCAGCGGCGCCAAGAACCTGAAGGACATGGTGGCCGCCGCGAAGCGCAGCCCCGACCTGTCCTATGCCAGTCCCGGCAGCGGCTCGCCGATGCACATCCTCGGCGAGATGTTCAACAAGTCGGCCGGCCTGAACATCAAGCACGTGCCGTACAAGGGCGTCGCGCCGGCGATCAACGACGTGCTCGGCGGCCACGTGCCGCTGACCGTGGTCACCTACGGCCCGATCGCGCCCTACCTGCCAAGCGGCAAGGTCACGCCGCTGGCGGTGGCCGACAAGGCCCGCTCGCCGCTCGCGCCCAACGTGCCGACGCTGGCGGAGCTGGGCTACAAGGACATCGAGGTGATGGCCTGGAACGGCATCTTCGGTCCCAAGGGGCTGTCGCCCGAGATCGTGAAGACGCTCAACGGCCACTTCAACGAGATCCTCAAGATGCCCGACGTCGCCGCCAAGATGGCGGTGTTCGGCGCGCTGCCGCTGGGCGGCACGCCCGAGACCCTGGGCAAGACCAACGCCGCCGACTTCGAGCGCTTCGGCCGCGTGATCAAGGAACTCGGCATCCAGGCCGATTAGTCATGGACCACCCCCGAAGCGCCTGCGGCGCCTCCCCCTCCAGGGGGCGATACCAGCGGCCTGGCAAAGCCAGATCCACGGTATCCCTGGCTTCGGCAGGCGCCAGTTTCATGCATCGCGGGTCCCACGATGCGCGGTGAACCCACTGACAAAGAAGATCCCATGACCCAGCCCAGCGGCACCCCCGACCAGCAGAGCCTGCAAACCCTTCTTGCGGAACTGCCCGCCAACCTGTTGGCCGGCCGCAAGGTGCTGGTCACGGGCGCGGCACGCGGCCTCGGCCTGGCCTTCGCCAAGTGCATCGCCGCCGCCGGTGGCGCCGTCGTGATGGCCGACATCCTGTCCGACCTGGTGCAGACCGAGGCCGCGGCGCTGCGGGCGGCCGGCTCCACCGCCCACGGACTGGCGGTCGACCTGTCGGACCCGGCCTCGATCGACGCCTGCGCCGAAGCGGCCGTCGCCGCGCTCGGCGGCCTCGACGGCTTGGTCAACAACGCGGCCATCACCAACTCCGGCGGCCGCGATGCGCATGCGCTCGAGATCGACATGTGGGACCGCGTGATGGCGGTCAATGTGCGCGGCACCTGGCTGATGAGCCGCGCCTGCCAGCCGGCGTTGGCCGCGAGCGGCCGCGGCGCGATCGTCAACCTGGCGTCGGACACCGCGCTGTGGGGCGCACCCAACCTGCTGGCCTATGCGTCGAGCAAGGGCGCCGTGGTCTCGATGACGCGCTCGCTGGCGCGCGAGTGGGGCGGCGAAGGCATCACGGTCAACGCCGTGGCACCCGGCCTGACCCTGGTCGAGGCGACCGAATACGTGCCGATGGCACGCCACCAGAAATACCTCGAAGGCCGCGCGATCCCGCGCGAGCAGCAGGCCGCCGACGTCTGCGGCGCGATGCTCTTTGCCCTCTCGGGCCTGTCGCGCTTCGTGACCGGCCAGCTGCTCGCCGTCAACGGCGGCTTCGTGATGCACTGATTTTTTCGACCAAGGAGTAAACCCGATGAGCGATTTGTCCGAACAACAGAAGATCGACGGCGCCGCCGACACCCTGGCGCAGCCCGAAGGCAGCAGCCTCCAGCAATGGATGGAAACGCGCATCGCGCGCTATGCCACCCGCAAGTACGACTGGGACGCGCTCAAGTTCCAGGCCGACCTCGATCCCAAGTTCCGCCGCGCGCAGATGCGCTACGTGGGCACCGGCGGCACGGGCGTCGCCAAGGACGTGAACACCGTGCCCGCCGAGAACTTCACCTTCTCGACCATGGTGATCCCGGCCGGCCACGAAGGCCCGCCGCACCTGCACACCGACGTCGAAGAAGTGTTCTTTCTGATCCGCGGCAAGCTCAAGGTCGTCATCGAGAAGGACGGCGAGCGCTTCGAGACCATCATGACCGACCGCGACCTGATCTCGGTGCCGCCGGGCGTCTACCGCGAAGAAATCAACATCGGCGACGAAGACGCGCTGATGTGCGTGATGCTCGGCGCCAAGAAGCCGGTGACGCCGACCTACCCGGCGGACCATCCGCTGGCCAAGATCAAGCGCTGATCCCCGGCATCGAGCACCAGCCCATGAGCGCCGCCATGAACCCCGCCGCGACCCTGCCGCCCTCCGAAATGGCGCGCCTCGAAGCGCGCTTCCCCGCGCGCGCCGTGACGCTGCGCGGCGGCGGCGTGATGTCGGTGCGCGAATGCGGCAGCGGACCGGCGCTGGTCTGCCTCCATGGCATCGGGTCGGGCGCCGCGTCCTGGCTCGACACGGCCTTGCTGCTGGCGCCGCAGGCGCGCGTGCTGGCCTGGGATGCCCCCGGCTACGGCGCGTCGACGCCGCTCGCGCCCGCGCAGCCCACGGCCGCCGACTATGCCGAGCGGCTGGGCGCGATGCTCGACGCCCTCGACATCGACCGCTGCACGCTGGTCGGCCATTCGCTCGGCGCGCTGACCGCGGCGTCGGCGGCGCGGCCGGGCTCGGCGCTGGCTGCGCGGATCGCCCGGCTGGTGCTGATCAGCCCGGCCGCCGGCTACGGCGCGCCCGAACGTGCCGAAGAGCGCCGCCGCGTCCACGCCCAGCGCATCGAGGCCTTGTCCGGGGCCGGCATCGCCGGCATGGCGGCACGCGCCGACACCCGGCTGCTGTCTGCGGGCGCCGGCGAACAGGCACGGCAATGGGTGCGCTGGAACATGTCGCGACTGAACGACGGAGGCTATCGGCAGGCGATCGAACTGCTGTGCGGCGGCGATCTGCTGGCCGACCTGCCGCCGGCCATGCCGGTTCGGGTGGCGTGCGGCGCGCTCGACGTCGTCACGCCGCCGGCCGGTTGCGCCGAGGCGGCTCGCAAGTGCGGCGTCCCGCTCGAAACGATCGCCGACGCCGGGCATGCCAGCTACGTCGAGCGGCCGGAAGCCGTGGCGGCGCTGCTGCGCGACGTTCTTGCCGCCTGACCGATCCCCAATTCAACGAAGAGAGACCATGGCAACCAACGACATCGAATCGATCGAAGAGGGCGCGGACCGCTACAACGTGCCGGCGCTCGAGCGCGGCCTGCGCCTGCTGTGCGAGTTCAGCCGCGAGCACCGTTCGCTGTCGGCGCCCGAACTCGCGCGCCGCTTCGACCTGCCGCGCTCGACCGTGTTCCGGCTCCTGACCACGCTCGAGAACATGGGCTTCCTCGAGCGCGCCGAAGGCGGCCGCGACTACCGCCTCGGCCTCGCTGTGCTGCGGCTCGGCTTCGAGTACCTGGCCTCGCTCGAACTGACCCAGCTCGGCACACCGCTGCTGCAGCGCCTGTGCGACGAGCTGCGCACGCCCTGCAACCTGGTGGTGCGCGACGGCCGCTCGATCGTCTATGTCGCCAAGGTCGCGCCGCCCACGCCCTTCGCCAGCTCGGTGACGGTGGGCACGCGGCTGCCGGCGCACGCCACCGTGCTGGGCCGCATCCTGCTCGAGGACCTGACCCTGGTGCAGCTGCGCGCGCTCTACCCGGAAGACAAGCTCGAGGCTTTCTCGCCGCGCACCCCGGTCACGGTCGACCAGCTGTTCGACATGGTCCAGGCCGACCGCCAGCGCGGCTACGTGCTGGGCGAGGGCTTCTTCGAATCCAACATCTCGACCATCGCCGCACCGGTGCGCGACCACAGCGGCCACCTCGTGGCGGCGCTGGGCGCGACCATCACCTCGGGCCATATCGACGAAAGCCGCATGGACGAGATGGTGCAGCGCGTGCGCCAGACCGCCGACGAAATCTCCGGCCTGCTGAACTACGCGCCGGCCGCCAAGGGCCAGGTGATCCCGCTGCGCGGCGGCGACCTCGCAGCCTGAGTTGCGCACCATGACGACACTCCAGCTTTCACCCAACCTCTTCGCTGCCGACGCGCTGGCCGGCCGCGTGGCCGTGGTCACGGGCGGTTCTTCCGGCATCGGCCTGGCGACCGTCGAACTGCTGCTCGACAGCGGCGCCGCCGTGGCGCTGTGCGGCCGCGATGCCGAGCGCCTCGACCGCGCGGTGGCCGGCCTGCGCGCGACGCGCCCCGAGGCGCGCCTCTTCGCCCGCACCTGCGACGTGCTCGACGCGGCATCGGTGCAGCGTTTCGCCGCCGACAGCGAAGCCGCGCTGGGCCCGGCCTCGATGCTGGTCAACAACGCGGGGCAGGGCCGCGTCTCCACCTTCGCCGACACCGACGACAAGGCCTGGAGCGATGAGCTGCACCTGAAGTTCTTCTCGGTCATCCATCCGACCCGTGCCTTCCTGCCGCAGCTGGTGGCGCAGCGCGCCGCCCTGGGCGATGCCGCGATCGTCTGCGCCAACTCGCTGCTGGCGCGCCAGCCCGAGCCGCACATGGTCGCGACCTCGGCCGCGCGGGCCGGCCTGCTGAGCCTGGTGCGTTCGATGGCGACCGAGTTCGCGCCGCAGGGCGTGCGTGTCAACGGCATCCTGATCGGCCTGGTCGAGTCGGGCCAGTGGCGCCGGCGCTTCGAGGCCCGCGCGCAGACCGAACTCGACTGGGACGCCTGGAGCGGCCAGCTCGCCCGCGACAAGCACATCCCGCTGGGCCGCCTGGGGCTTCCGATCGAAGCCGCGCGCGCCATCCTCTTTCTCGCTTCACCGCTCGCGTCCTATACGACGGGCAGCCACATCGACATTTCCGGAGGCCATTCCCGCCATGCATAACCCCAACCCCACCGTCACGGCCGGCGCAGTCGTCGCCGCCTTCCTCGAGCAATGCGGCGTCAAGGCGGCATTCGGCGTCATCTCGATCCACAACATGCCGATCCTCGATGCCTTCGCGCAGCGGGGCGCGATCCGCTTCATCTCGGCCCGCGGCGAGGCCGGCGCGGGCAACATGGCCGACGCCTATGCACGCTCCACGGCCAGCCTGGGCGTGTGCATCACCAGCACCGGCCCGGCCGCCGGCAACATCGCCGGCAGCATGGTCGAGGCACTGACCGCCGGCGCTCCCGTGCTGCACATCACGGGCCAGATCGAGACCCCCTACATCGACAAGGGGATGTCGTACATCCACGAGGCGCCCGACCAGCTCACGATGCTCAAGGCGATCTCCAAGGCGGCCTTCCGCGTGCGCAGCGTCGACAACCTGCTGGGCACCCTGAAGCGCGCGGTGCAGGTCGCGCTGACCGCGCCCACCGGCCCGGTCAGCGTCGAGATCCCGATCGACATCCAGTCCGCGCTGGTCGCGATGCCGGCCGACCTGTCGCCGCTGCCGATCGAGGCCGCCGTGCCGTCGAAGGCCGGCCTCGACGCGCTGGCCGCGGACCTCGCCAAGGCCAGGCGTCCGCTGCTGTGGGTCGGCGGCGGTGCCCGCCACGCCCGCGCGGCCATCCAGCGCCTGCAGAAGCTCGGCTTCGGCGTGGTCACCACCACGCAGGGCCGCGGCACGGTGCCCGAGGACGATGCCGGCTCGCTCGGCGCCTACAACATCCAGAAGCCGGTCGAGGCCCTCTACCAGACCTGCGATGCGATGCTGGTGGTCGGCTCGCGCCTGCGCGGCAACGAGACGCTGAAGTACGAGCTGAAGCTGCCGCGCCCGCTCTACCGCATCGACGCCGATGCGGCCGCCGAAGGGCGCTGCTACGCCACCGATGCCTTTGTCTGCGGCGATTCCGCGCTGGCGCTCGAAGGCCTGGCCGACCGCCTCGAAGCGGCCAGGTACAAGGCCGACCCCCAGTTGCTGGTCGACCTGCGCACCGCCCACGACCAGGCGGTCGCGACCTTGCGCGACGGCCTCGGCCCGTATGCCGAGCTGGTGCGCCGGATCCAGTCGGTGGCCGGACGCAACTTCAACTGGGTGCGCGACGTGACCGTCTCCAACAGCACCTGGGGCAATCGCGAACTGCGCATCTTCGAACCCAGCGCCGGCGTGCACGCCACGGGCGGCGGCATCGGCCAGGGGATGCCGATGGCGATCGGCGCGGCGATCGGCGCGGCGGTGACCGGTTCGGGCCGCCGGACCTTCTGCCTGGCCGGCGACGGCGGCTTCATCCTGAACCTCGGCGAACTGGCCTGCATGGTGCAGGAGAAGGCGCCCATGGTGATCGTGCTCATGAACGACAAGAGCTACGGCGTCATCAAGAACATCCAGGACGCGCAGTACGGCGGCCGCCAGTGCTACGCCGAACTGCACACGCCCGACTACGACCTGCTGTGCAAGTCGATCGCGCTGCCGCACGCCCGCGTGCAGAAGCTGGACGACCTGCCGGCGCGGCTCGACCAGGCCCTGGCCGGCGACGGTCCCTTCCTGCTCGAGATCGACATGCTCTCCATCGGCGGCTTCAAGAGCACCTTCGCCGGTCCGCCGACCAACACGATCACGCAGATTCCTGCGCTCGGCACGGCCAAGTGAGCGGAGCCCTTCGCATGTCCACCCCCACGCGCATTGCGCTCATCGGCTGCGGTGCCATCGGCAGCGCGATGCTCGAGCTGCTCCAGGCCGATGCGGCACTGGAGATCCAGGCGATCGTCGTGCCGGCCGATGCCTTCGCAGCGGCCCAGGCCACGGCAGAGCGGCTCGCACCCGGCGCGCAGGTCGTGTCTTGCGTTCCGCCCGAAGGCATCGACCTGGTGGTCGAGGCCGCGGGCCATGCGGCGATCGAGGCCCACGTGCTGCCGGCCCTGCAGCGCGGCACGCCCTGCGTCGTCGCCTCGGTGGGCGCGCTCTCGGCCCCGGGCCTCGCCGAGAAGCTCGAAGCCGCCGCGCTCGCCGGCGGCACCCAGGTGCAGTTGATCGCCGGTGCGATCGGCGCCATCGACGCGCTGGCCGCGGCCCGCGTCGGCGGGCTCGATGAAGTCCGCTACATCGGCCGCAAGCCGCCGCAGGCCTGGAAGGGCACACCGGCCGAGCAGGGCCGCGATCTCGCATCGCTGGCGCGCGAGACCGTGATCTTCGAAGGCAGCGCGCGCGAAGCGGCCACGCTGTACCCCAAGAACGCCAACGTGGCGGCCACCGTGTCTCTCGCCGGCCTGGGCCTGGACCGCACGCTGGTGCGGCTGATCGCCGATCCGGCGGTGGCCGACAACGTCCACGTGGTCGAGGCCCGGGGCGCCTTCGGCAGCTCCGAACTCACGATGCGCAACAAGCCGCTGGCCGCCAACCCCAAGACCTCCGCGCTGACGGTCTACAGCGCCGTGCGGGCGCTGCGCAACCGCGTCGCGGCGCTGGCGATCTGAACCGAGGAACCCCGATGATTTCTTCCGAACTCCTTCCCCTCAATGTCGCGGGCGAGTGGCGCCTGGGCGGCGGCGACGTCTACGAGAGCCTGTACCCGGCCACCGGCGAGCCGATCGCGCGCCTCCGGGCTGCCAGCCTGGCCGACGTCGACGAGGCCATCGAACGCGCGCACCACGCCTTCCTCACCAGCGGCTGGGCCCAGATGCTGCCGCACCAGCGCGCGAGCGTGCTGCACCGCGTGGCGCAGCTGATCCGCGAGCAGTCCGAAGCCCTGGCCCAGAAGCAGCGTCTCGACAACGGCAAGCCGATCAGCGAGACCCGCAACCTGGTGGCCAGCGCCGCCGGCACCTTCCAGTTCTTCGCGGCCGCGCTCGAGACCCTCGAAGACACGATCACGCCCTCGCGCGGCCCCTTCGTGACGATGAGCGTGCACGAGCCGATGGGCGTTGTCGCGGCGATCACGCCGTGGAACTCGCCGATCGCGAGCGAAGCGCAAAAGCTGGCGCCGGCGCTGGCCGCGGGCAATGCGGTGGTGGTCAAGCCGGCCGAGGTCACGCCGCTGATGGCGCTCGAACTGGCGCGCATCTGCGAAGAAGCCGGCGTGCCCAAGGGCATCGTCAGCGTGCTTCCGGGCAAGGGCTCGTTGATCGGCGACGCCATCACGAAGCATCCGCTGGTCAAGCGCGTGTCCTTCACGGGCGGCACCACCACGGGCAAGCACATCGCCCACATCGCGGCCGACAAGATGATGCCGGTGTCGCTCGAACTCGGCGGCAAGTCGCCGACCATGGTGCTCGAAGACGCCGACCTCGACCACGCGGTCGCCGGCGTGCTCTACGGCATCTTCAGCTCCTCGGGCGAATCGTGCATCGCGGGCTCGCGCCTGTTCGTCGCCCGTTCGATCTACGACGAATTCCTGACCCGGCTGGCCGAAGGCGCCAACGCGCTGCGCGTCGGCGACCCGGCGGCCGAGAACACCCAGATGGGCCCGCTGATCACGGCGAAGCACCGCGAGGGCATCGAGCGCTACGTCGAGCTCGGCGTGTCCGAAGGCGGCCGCATCCGCACCGGCGGCGTGCGCCCCCACGGCAACGGCCTCGACCGCGGCTACTTCTACACGCCGACGATCCTCGAAGGCCTGACCAACAACGCCCGCATCAGCCAGGAGGAGATCTTCGGCCCGGTGCTGGTCGCGATGCCTTTCGACGACGAGGAACAACTGATCCAGCAGGCCAACGACAGCGTCTACGCGCTGGCAGCCGGCGTCTGGAGCCGCGACTTCAAGCGCGCCTGGCGCCTCGGCCGCGCGGTGCAGGCCGGCACGGTCTGGGTCAACACCTACAAGCAGTTCTCGGTCTCGACCCCGTTCGGCGGCTGGCGCGACAGCGGCCTGGGCCGCGAGAAGGGCCGCGAGGGCATCTTCCAGTACATGGAGCAGAAGAGCATGTACTGGGGCACCAACGAGCAGCCGCTGCCGTGGGCCAACTGAAAGGACAACGATCATGAGCGTACTGGGCATCGACCAGATCACCTATGCGGCCGACGACCTCGCGGTCTGCCGCACCTTCTTCCAGGATTGGGGCCTCGTGCTCAAGTCCGAGGCCACCGACCAGCTCGTCTTCGAATGCCTCAACGGCTGCAAGGTGGTGGTCGCGGCGTTGGACAAGCCGGGCCTGCCGGCCGGCATGGAAGAGGGCCCGACCCTGCGTGAAGTGGTGTGGGGCGTCGAGAGCGACGCCGACCTCGCGCGCTATGCCGCGGCGATCGCCAAGGACCCGGGCTTCGTCGACGGCGAGGCCGATGGTGCCCGCCGCATCGGCTGCATCGACCCGAACGGCCTGGCCGTGCGGCTGCAGGTCAGCCGCAAGCATGCGGTCGAGGTCGACTGCGGCGCGATGAACACCTGGAACGCCAAGCCGCGCATCAACCAGGCCGCGCCGGTGTATGACCACGCGACGCCGATCGAGGTCGGCCACGTCGTGTTCTTCGTCAGCGACGTCAAGGTCACCAGCGCCTTCTACAGCGACCGTTTCGGCTTCGTCGCGTCCGACAGCTACCCGAACCGCGGCGCCTTCATGCGCTGCGCGCCCGAGGGTGGCCACCACGACCTGTTCCTGCTGCAGCTGCCTTCGGGCAAGCGCGGACTGAACCACGTGGCCTTCACCGTGCGCGACATCCACGAGGTGTTCGGCGGCGGGCTGCATTTCTCGCGCAAGGGGTGGGAGACGCAGCTCGGCCCGGGCCGCCATCCGGTGTCCTCGGCCTACTTCTGGTACTTCAAGAACCCGGCCGGCGGCCTGATCGAGTACTACGCCGACGAAGACCAGCTGACCGCCGAGTGGCAGCCGCGCGAGTTCGAACCGGGTCCGACGGTGTTCGCCGAATGGGCGGTCGACGGCGGCCTCGACGGCCACACGCGCCGTCAAAAAAATGCCGAAGGACCGAAGGGCGCCTTCCTGACCGAAAAGAAATGATCGAAATGCCAATGACACGACGCATCCCCCTTTGTCGACTGCTCGGCGCCGCCGTGCTGGCGCTGGCGGCCACCACCGCCGTGCAGGCGCAGAGCGAGGCCCAGAAGCAGCTGGCGGGCGACCGCTTCACGATCGTCTCGCCGTTCCCGCCCGGCGGGCCGGTCGACACGCTGGCGCGGGTGCTTTCCGACGGCCTCGCCAAGCGCTACGGCCAGCCGGCCGTGGTCGAGAACCTCGCGGGCGCGGCCGGCAACATCGGCATCGACAAGGTCAAGCGCGCCAAGGGCGACGGCCACACGCTGCTGGTGGTGCCGGCCGGCAACCTGACGATCAACCCGACCCTGATGCCGAACTTCCCGTTCGACATCCAGAAGGACTTCGTGCCGGTCACCATGCTCGCGACCGCGCCCAACGTGCTGGTCGCGACGCCGGGCTCGGGCTTCAAGAACGCGAAGGAAGTCGTGGCCCAGGCCAAGGCCAAGCCCGGCACCCTGTCCTATGCATCGCCCGGCGTCGGCAGCGGCCTGCACCTGGCGGGCGAGCTGTTCAAGCAGCAGGCGGCGGTCGACCTGCTGCACGTGCCCTACAAGGGCACGGCGCCGGCGCTCAACGATGTGCTCGGCGGTGTGGTGCCGCTGATGTTCAGCAACCTGCCGGCGACGCTGCCCTTCATCAAGAGCGGCAAGCTGGTTGCGCTCGGCGTCACCGAAGCCAAGCGCAGTCCGGTCGCGCCCGAGATCCCGACCTTGGCGGAGCAGGGCATCCAGGGCGTCAACGTGACCTCCTGGTACGGCCTGCTTGCACCGGCCGGAACCTCGCCGGCCGTTGCCGCGCAACTCGCCAAGGACGCCGCCGAGATCCTCGCCGCGCCGGCCGTGCGCGAGCGCCTGATGGCGCAGGGCATGACCGATGCCTCGATGAAGCCGGCCGAGTTCGCCGCCGCGATCCGCGACGAAACCGCCGTGTGGGCCAAGATCATCAAGGCCCGCAACATCGTCGCCGAATAACAAGAACCCGAGGAGACACCCATGCAATGCAATGAATCCACCATCGGCATCGTCGGTGCCGGCATCGGCGGGCTGGTGGCCGGCATCGCGCTGCAGCGCGCCGGCCACGACGTGGTCGTGTTCGAGCAGGCGAAGCAGTTCGCCCGCGTCGGCGCCGACATCAACCTGACGCCCAATGCGGTGCGCGCCCTCGACGGCCTCGGCGTCGGCGAGGCAGCCCGCACGACCGCCGCCCGGCCCAGCCATCGCATCAGCCGCACCTACGACAGCGGCGAGGAAACCTCGCGCCTCGAGATGGCCGACTCGGCCGAAGCGAAGTACGGCGCGCCGCAGCTCACGATCCACCGCGCCGACCTGCTGGCCGCGCTGGCCGACATGTTCCCGGCTGAACGCGTGGCGCTCGGCAAGCGGGCGCAGTCGATCACGCCGGACGCCGAAGGCGTCGACCTGCGCTTCGAGGACGGCAGCAGCGCGCGCGTCGGCCTGCTGATCGGCGCCGATGGCATCCACTCGGCGGTGCGCACCGCGATGTTCGGCGCCGAGAGCCCGCGCTTCACGGGCATCGTGGCCTACCGCGCGGTGGTCCCGGCCGAGCGCGTCGCCAGCGTGCCGAACCTCGGCGCCTTCACCAAGTGGTGGGGGCCGAACCCGCAGAGCCAGATCGTCACCTTTCCGCTGAACCGCGGGCGCGACATCTTCATCTTCGCCACCACGCCGCAGGACACCTGGCATCTCGAATCGTGGACCGCGCCCGGCAGCGTCGACGAACTGCGCGAGCAGTACGTGGCCTACCACCCCGACGCCCGCGCGCTGCTCGATGCCTGCGACACGGTGCTCAAGACGGCGCTGTACGAGCGCGATCCGATGCCCGCCTGGGCCCAGGGCCGGATGGCGCTGCTGGGCGACGCCGCCCACCCGATGCTGCCCTTCATGGCGCAGGGCGCCGGCATGGCGATCGAGGATGCCGTGGTGCTGGCCCGCCATCTCGAGGGCGTGCCGATGAGCGACGCGGCGGCCGCGCTGAAATGCTATGAGCAGGCTCGCATCGAGCGCGCCAGCCAGGTGCAGCTCGGATCGCGTGGCAACAACTGGCTGCGCGAAGGCGGCAACGCCGACTGGGTCTACGGCTACGACGCCTGGGCGGTGCCCGTGGCGCTCGCGGCGTAGGCAGAGGCCTCCCACGGCCACCCCCCGACAACCTCTTTTTTTCCGATGGAGCGACCCATGACCGACCGTTATCTCGATCCCCACCAGGCGCGTCAGCGCACCCCTACCACCTACGAGGACCTGCTCGGCGACGCCATCGAGCGCGCCTTCGCAGCCGGCGTGCACGACCTCGCCGGGCTGGTCGAACGGCTCAACGACAGCGGTCTCGCGAGCCCCAGCGGCAAGGCCTGGACCGAGGCCATCTACCGCGAAGAGATGGCGACCCTCGGCGCCTGAGCCCCGGGCCGCCGATTTTTTCCCACAAGAGGAACCCCACCATGACCCCCTCCCGCGAAGACCCCGTCGACCAGTTGCTCGAGATCGGCCTGAAGGATCTCTGGTATCCGATCTGCCCCACCGGCTTCATCAAGGAATCGCCCGTGTCGCTGCGCCGCCTGGGCCGCAAGTTCGCCCTCTGGCGCGACCACGGCGGCAAGCTGCACGCGCTCGAAGACCGCTGCCCGCACCGCGGCGCGCCGCTGTCGCAGGGCGTGATCCTCGGCGACCGGCTTTCATGTCCGTACCATGGCGTCGAGGTCCGCTGCGACGGCGTCGCCGTGCGCGTGCCCGGCAGCCCCGGCTGCAAGCTCGAAGGCTCGCAGGCTACGCGCTTCTTCCACGTCGAGGAGCGCGCCGGTGCGGTCTGGCTCTACAACTCGAAGGAGTCGGTCGAGACGCCGCCGCCGCTGGTGCTGCCCGAGCAGTTGACCGACGACGAGCAGTACTCGAGCTTCCTCTGCTATGCCGAGTGGAAGGGCGACTACCGCTACGTGCTCGACAACGTCATGGACCCGATGCACGGCACCTTCCTGCACAAGCAGTCGCATTCGATGGCCGAGGGCGATTCGACCGCCAAGTTCGGAATCCGCGCGACCGACACCGGCTTCGTGTTCGAGAAGGAAGGCCAGCGCAACGTCAACTTCGACTGGACCGAGTGGGCCGACACCGGCATGCACTGGATGCGCCTGGAGATCCCCTACCCGAAGACCGGCGGCCCCGGCGGCAACTTCATCATCGTCGGCAGCTACACGCCGATCTCGCCGACGCTCTCGTGCGCCTTCCACTGGCGCGTGCGCAAGCTGGCCAAGGGCTGGGAGCGCGACACCTGGCGCTTCCTCTACAAGAACCGCCTCGAGGCGCGCCACTGGCACGTGCTCGAACAGGACCGCGTCCTGATCGAGAACATGGAGCCCGACGCCAACCAGCACGAACAGCTCTACCAGCACGACCTCGGCATCGTGCGCCTGCGCCGCCACCTGCGCGGCCTGGCCCAGCAGCAGCTCGAAGGCGCGAGCGCCTGATCAACGCGCGGGCCGCGTCACCGAGGCGCGCGGCCCACCGACCCACCCATCGTCGAGGTTTCCCATGTCTTCCCCCACGCTGAACGCCCTGGTTCACACGATGCGCTACGAAGCCGACGGCATCGTGAGCGTCGAGTTCCGCCCGGCTTCGCCCGAGGTGGATTTCCCCGCCTTCGAGGCCGGCTCCCACATCGACCTGCACTTGCCCAACGGGCTGGTGCGCAGCTATTCGCTGTGCAATCCGTCGACCGACCGCCAGCGCTACGTGGTCGGCGTGCTGAACGATCGCAAGAGCCGCGGCGGCTCGCGCTACGTGCACCAGCAGCTGCGCGTGGGCATGACACTCGCGATCTCGCATCCGCGCAACAACTTCAAGCTGGAAGAGGGCGCCGGGCGCTCGGTACTGGTGGCGGGCGGCATCGGCGTGACGCCGATCTGGTGCATGCTGCAGCGGCTGGCCGCGATCGGCAAGCCGGCCGAGCTGATCTATTGCGCGCGCTCGCGCAAGGAATCGGCCTTCGGCGAGGCGATCGCCGCGCTGGCGGCCGAGAAGGCCATTCCGCTGACCTGGCACTTCGACGAAGAGAAGGGCGGCCCGCCCGACCTCGCCGCGCTGCTGGGCGGCAAGGGCGCCGACAGCCATTACTACTGCTGCGGCCCGACGCCGATGCTCGACAACTTCGAGAAGACCTGCGAGCAGCTCGGGCTCCCGAACGCCCACATCGAACGCTTCGCCGCCGTGCACGTCGAGACGCCGAGCGCCACCCAGAGCTACGTGGTCGAGTGCGCGAAGAGCGGCAAGACGGTCGAGGTCCCGCCCGGCAAGTCGATCCTAGACAGCCTGATCGACGCCGGCCTCAACCCCGACCACAGCTGCAAGGAAGGCGTCTGCGGCGCCTGCGAAACCAAGGTGCTCGACGGCGAGGTCGACCACCACGACGGCATCCTGACCAAGCTCGAACGGGCGTCGAACAAGACCATGATGATCTGCGTCTCGGGCTGCAAGCGCGGCCCGCTGGTGCTTGACATCTAGGGCAAAGAAGAGTTCATCAACAGAGGGAGGAAGACATGAAGAGATTTTCGGTGGCCGCGGCCGCCTGCGCAGCCGCGTCCGGGGCCGGCGCGCAATCGAGCGTGACAGTGTTCGGCGTCGTCGACGCGGCAGTCACCTACACCACCGGGTCGGGCCCGGTGTCGTCGAGCAAATGGCAGCTCACCAACAGCGCCAACACCTTCAGCCGGCTCGGCTTCCGGGGGACAGAAGACCTCGGCGGCGGTGTGGCGGCGAGCTTCTGGCTCGAGTCCGGCCTGCAGAACGACACCGGCACCAGCTTCGGCACCAACATCAACAACCAGCGCAACGGCAACGTCGGCGACGGCGGGTTGATCTATGGGCGCCGTTCGACCGTGAGCCTGTCGGGCGCCTTCGGCGAAGTGCGGCTGGGCCGCGACTACACGCCGACGTTCTGGAACACGGCGTTGTTCGACCCCTTCGGGACCGGCGGCGGCATCGGTGCCAACCAGATCTACTTCACCAGCCTGAGCGGCCTGAGCGCACCCACCGGCACGCGGGCCTCGAACAGCGTCGGCTACTTCCTGCCGCCCACGCTCGGCGGTTTCTACGGACAGCTGATGGTGGCGCTGGGCGAGAACCCCTCGAACGCCGTGCTGCCCGGACCCGTGCCGCTGTCGATCGAGGACGACGGCGACTACACCGGGATGCGCGTCGGCTATCTCAACGGCCCGTTCAACGTGGCGCTTTCGACCGGACGCACAAAGTATGCGGTCGGCGACCTGAGGGTCACGAATCTCGGCGCTTCCTACACCTTCGCCTCCTTCATGGGCCTCAGGGTGATGGGCGAGTACTACACCGACTCGCTCGGCGAGGTCGACGGCAAGGGCGCGCTGCTGGGCTTCAACCTGCCGGTCGGCACCGGCGAGATCAAGGCTTCGTATGCGTGGTACCGCCGGGAACCGGGCTTCGACCTGCCGCGGCCTACCGTGGGCAAGTTCGCACTCGGCTATGTCTACAACCTGTCCAAGCGCAGCGCGGTCTATGCGACCGCCGCCTGGCTGACCAACAGCGACGGCGCCGCGCAAGCCCTCGGTGGCGTCCTGACCTCTCCCGACCACGGCTCGCGTGGCACAGAGTTCGGATTGCGCCACGCCTTCTAGTCCCTTACTGCAGGAGCGTTGCCATGCATCCCAGAGCATTCCGCTGGTACGGCGTCATCACGCTGTTCGTGATCGTCGCCATCTCGTACATCGACCGGATCAACATCGCGGTGCTGATCACCGATGCCTCGTTCCTGCAGCACATCGGCATCGCGCCGTCGGACCGGGTCAGCCAGGGCTTGCTGGCGACGGCCTTCATGGTCGGCTACGGCGTCTCGGCCTTCGTGCTGACGCCCTTTTGCGCGGCCTTGTTCGGGGTCCGCAAGAGCCTGGTGATCGGCTTGATCGTGTGGGGCGTGGTCACCTTCATCACGCCCTGGTTCAACGGCTACGGCATGTTGCTGGCTTCGCGGATCCTGCTCGGGGTGTCCGAAGGGCCCTTGTTCTCGCTGGCCTCGTCCTACATCAAGGCGCATTTCGAGAACCACGAGAACGGCAAGCCGAACTCCTTCGTCAACATGGGCACCGGGCTCGGCCTGGCGCTCGGCTATCCGCTGATCGGCTTCCTGCTGGCGAGCTTCGACTGGCAGACTTCGTTCCATGTGCTCGGCGTGCTGAACATCGCGCTCGGCATTCCGCTGGTGGTGGCTTTCGTGAAGATGCCGAAGTCCTACGCCGGGATGGCGAAGCCCGAGTCCTTCGGCGATGCGATGCACAAGGTCGGCTACATCGTGAAAGGCGCGCTCCACACGCGCTACCTGGTGCTGGTCACGGTGCTGACCTCGGCCGCGCTGGCCTACCTCTGGGGTGCCAGCAACTGGCTGCCGGCCTATCTGAAGGAAGTGCGCGGCTTCTCGCTGCGCGAGATGGGCTGGCTCGCGTCCCTGCCGCAGTACGCCACCGTGCTCGCGGTGCTGCTGGGCGGCGTCCTGATCGACCGGATCGAGCGCCAGCGCGTGCCTTTCATCTTCATGGCGGCGAGCGCGGGCGTGGCGCTGTCGGTGCTGCTGGCGATCAACGTGCACGACCCCTATGCGGCGGCCTACTGCCTGATCGCGGCCAATTTCTGCTGGGGACTGCAGAGCCCGGCGATCCCGAGCACGGTGCAGTACTGCGCCCGGCCCGAGCACGTGGCCAGCGCCTTCGGCGTCGTCAACGGCACCGGCAGCCTGGTCGCGGGCTTCATGCCGGCCCTGATGGGCGGCGTGATCAGCGCGGTGTCGGCCGGCCCCGGCGCATCAGGCGGTGCGGCCCACGGCTTCTTCGCCGGCTTCGCGCTGCTGATCGGGACCCAGGCGGTGGTGTTCGTCTGCGGCTTCGTGCTGTGGTGGCGCGAGCGTCCCTCGGGGATGCGCGGCGCGATTGCTGCCTGAGCTTCGGATTCGCCCGATCGGCCATCCGGGGCGGGTGCGGAGGGCAGTGGGTAGCCCCCTCCGCGAATGTCCCCCGCCTTCGGCTCCTCCTTTATTTCGCTGCGGGGGCTACCCACCGCCCTCCGCACGGGACAAGCCGTGTCGTGCGGCCGATCAACGACCGCCGTGACGGATCACGTCGATGGTGTGCTCTGCGCAGCGAAATAAAGGAGGAGGCCGAAGGCCGGGGGACATTCGCGGAGCAGAGTACGCCGTCGGCGGGAGCCCGCCCCGAACCAATCCGACAGCGATCAATCCTTGTAACTGCCGTCCACGCGGTCCAGCTTGCGGATCAGCGAGGGCCAGACAAAAGCCCCGCCCATGCCGCCCGTCTGCACCTTCATGGCATGGCCGACGCCCTCGACGATGCGCGGATCGACCTGCGTCAGTTCGCCGCCGCCGGCCTGCGCCGCGATCTGGATCTGGCAGGTGTTCTCGAAGGTGTACATGCTCAGGAAGGCGTCGGCCACGGTCTTGCCGACGGTCAGCAGGCCATGGTTGCGCAGCATCAGGAAGTTGGCGTTGCCCATGTCGGCCTGCAACCGCGGCTTCTCGTCGTCGCGGAAGGCGACGCCCTCGTAGTCGTGATAGGCCAGCGAGGCCAGCACGAAGGTCGACTGCTGGCTGATCGGCAGCACGCCGTTCTTCTGCGCGCTGACCGCGATGCCGGCGCGGGTGTGGGTGTGCAGCACGCATTGCACGTCTTCCCGCGCCGCATGCACCGCACTGTGGATCACGAAGCCGGCCGGGTTCACGGGGTAGGGCGAATCGATAACCTTGTTGCAGTCCTGGTCGACCTTGATCAGGCTGGACGCCGTGATCTCGTCGAACATCAGGCCGTAGGGGTTGATCAGGAAGTGGTGCTCGGGCCCCGGCACGCGGGCGCTGATGTGCGTGAAGACGAGGTCGCTCCAGCCGTACAGCGCGACCAGCCGGTAGCAGGCGGCGAGGTCGACGCGCAGCTGCCATTCTTCGGCGCTGACGAGCTTCTGGATTTCGGTCGGGGTGCTGGCGTTCATGGGGGTCTCCTGGGAAAAGGAAAAGGGTCAGGCGGCAGCGGCGGCGGGTTGCTGCGCGGCCTTGTAGATGCTCTGCTTCGGCTGGGCCATCAGGCGCCGAAGCATGGGCTCGAACTCGCTGATCGGCAAGGTCTCGGCCATCGGGTCGAAGGCCGGGTTGTCGTAGAGCTCGCAGAACTCGGCCGTGCGGTCGAAGCAGGGATGGCTGCGGAAGTTCTCGCGCAGGTCGCGGTCGAGTCCGATGTGATGGAAGAAGTAATGGCCCTGGAAGATGCCGTGGTGCGCCACCATCCAGTGGTTCTCCTCGCTCACGAAGGGCTTCAGGATCGCCGCCGCGATGTCGGGGTGGTTCATGGTGCCGAGCGTGTCGCCGATGTCGTGCAGCAGGGCGCAGACCACGTACTCCTCGTCGCGGCCGTCGCGAAGCGCGCGGGTCGCCGTCTGCAGCGAATGGCTGTAGCGGTCGATCGGGAAACCGCCGTAGTCGCCCTCGAGGATCTGCAGGTGCTTGATCACGCGCGCCGGCAGGCCCTGCGCGAACTGCATGAATTCGCCGCCGATCAGTTGCCAGTCCTGCTGCGTGCTGTCTTGCATGCGGACGAAATTCGCTCTTGCATTCATCGTGTGTCTCCGTGGATTCGCGGCCCACTGTAGACCCCCACTTGACGTTCAACTGTCAAGAATTTGACAATGGAGCGCTCTGGTAAACCCCCGGACCCGATCCGAATTCCATGCCGCAGCCTCCCGGGCGCCCGCTGTCGGCCGCCCACCGTGCCTCGATGGAGGCCAACCCCTGGTTCGCCTCGATGCCTCGCGCGCAGCGTGAAGGCCTGCTGGCGGCGGCCGAACTGATTCACCTGCGGCGGGGCGCGATGGTGTTCCGCCAGGGCGATCCGGTGCATGCGGCCGGCGGCGGCTTCTACGGCCTGGCGGCCGGCATGATCAAGATCTCGACCCTGCGCCACGATGGCCGCGAAGCCATCCTGGCGGTGCTCGAGCCCGGCAACTGGTTCGGAGAGATCAGCCTGATCGACGGCTCGCCGCGCACCCACGATGCCACGGCGCTCAGCGCGCTCGACCTGCTGGTGGTGCCGCACCAGGCCTTCGCGCAGCAGATGCAGGGCGCCCCCTTCGGGCGGGCGATCGCAGCCCTGCTCGCGGCCCGCGTGCGGGGGCTGTACGGCCTGATGGAAGACGCCACGCTGCGCGGGCTGCGTGCCCGGGTGGCCCGCCGCCTGCTGGCGCTGGCCCGCGGCGATGCGACCCAGTCGCCCGAGCCGAGGGTTTCGGTGGCGCTGCCGCAGGAAGCGCTGGCGATGATGCTGGGCGTGACGCGCCAGACCCTGTCGAAGGAACTCAACGCGCTGGCGAGGGAAGGCGCGATCGCGCTGGGCTATGGCCGCATCGAGCTGCTGTCGCCCGCAGCGCTGCAGCAGATGGGCAACACGGGCTAGGGGGACGCGCCCCAACGCTTCAGAACACCGTCTTGTCGCCGAACGCGATCCGCCGGATCCAGGCCTTCTTGTCGGTGATGGTTCGAGAGTCGCCCAGGTTGAAGTCCACCGCGGGAGTCGGCGTGATGCCGCCGGCGGTCGAGTTGGGGAAGTTGTAGATGCAGGCCTTCGGATAGGCGGCGATCAGGGCATCGAGGCTCAGCGGTCCGCCGGTGGAATTGAT
>Ga0182007_10000616_pt1 | contig 20755 bp, 19 predicted proteins | sample Sormic07211113_1_FD_123023 | JGI IMG/M metagenome (GOLD analysis project Ga0182007, IMG submission 123023) | Rhizosphere microbial communities from Sorghum bicolor, Mead, Nebraska, USA - 072115-113_1 MetaG | ecosystem: Host-associated > Plants > Roots > Rhizosphere | place: USA: Nebraska... | reverse complement strand
CTCGACGTCCCACAGTTCAGCGTTGGCGGCGCGGGCGACGAAGATTTCATGGGCCTGGCCCACACCGCGGGCGACGGCCGCGCTGCGGCGGGCCATGAGGGCGGCATTGCTGAGATGGGGTTCGCGTTGCATGGTACGACCTGTGCTTTGAAGGAGGAATGCCGGCACTCTAGGTCGCGCGAATCGATCCAGCCATGTACACCGGAAGTGATCGCCCGGAAGACTGTACTGGTCTTGTATCCTGTACATACTTTCCTCAATATGGTGCAGCCCGGACTGCCGGAGACGCCCCCCGATGCTCATTCTTCGCCCCGAACAGCCGACGCCGCTGGTAAGCCAGATCGTGGAAGGGCTGCGCGGACTGATCGGCTCCCAGAAGCTCAAGGCCGACAGCAAGCTGCCGTCGATCCGCGCCTTTGCCGCGGCGCACGGCGTCAGTGTTTTCACGGTGGTCGAGGCCTATGACCGGCTGGTGGCCCAGGGCCTGCTGGTCTCTCGCGCCAACGCGGGTTTCTTCGTCAAGCGGCGCAGCGACGAGAGCGCCGCCGGCGCGGCCAGCACGCCCCGCCCGGACCCCCGCTTCGACGCCCGCTGGTACCTTCAGCAGATCTTCGAAAACCGCAACCTGCCGCTCAAGCCCGGCTGCGGCTGGCTGCCGCACGACTGGCTGTTCGAGGACGGCATGCGCCGCAGCCTGCGCCACCTCGCCTCCGAAGGCACCGACATCGGCGGCTACGGCCTGCCCTTCGGCCACATGGCGCTGCGCATGGCGACGGCCGAGGCGCTGTCGGAGCAGCAGATCGTGGTCGATGCCGCCCAGGTCCTGCTGACCCAGGGCTCCAGCCAGGCCCTGGACCTGGTCGCGCGCCGGCTGCTCAAGCCGGGCGATGCGGTGCTGGTGGACGACCCCGGCTATCCGAACCTGATGTTCATGCTGCGCTTCCTGGGCGTGGAGATCATCGGCGTGCCGCGCATCCCTTCGGGCTACGACATGCCCGCGCTCGAGGCGCTGCTCGCTCAGCACCGGCCCAAGGCCTTCTTCACCCAGCCCCGGCTGCAGAGCCCGACCTGCTCGATGGCTTCGCTGCCGCAGCTGGTGCAACTGCTGCAGCTGGCCCAGGCGCACGACTTCACGCTGGTCGAGAACGACATCTACGCCGAGATGGACGCGTCGATGCGCCCCTCGCTCGCCAGCCTGGGGCAGCTGCGCCGCGTGGTCTACGTGGGCAGCTATTCGAAGACCATCTCGCCGAACATCCGTGTCGGCTACGTGGTCGCGCAGCCGGAGCTGCTCGATGAGCTGGCGCAGCTCAAGATGGTCTCGGGCCTCACCTCCTCCGACATCACCGAGCGCCTGGCCTTCGGCACCGCGACCGACGGCCGCTGGCGCAAGCATCTCAAGGCGCTGCGCGACCGCCTCGCGCAGGCGCAGGGCAGCGTCGCGAGGCGGCTGGACGCGCTGGGCTTCGAGCTGTTCCATGAGGCCGCGGCCGGCATGTACCTGTGGGCCCGGCACCCCGACATCGCCGACAGCTCCGAGCTCTCGCGGCGCGCTGCGGCCGAGGGAATCATGCTCGGCCCGGGCCAGCTGTTCCTGGTCAATCCGCATCCCACCGGCTGGCTGCGCTTCAACGTGGCCTTCAGCGAGGACGAGCGGCTCTGGCGCTTCCTGGAGCGCAGCATCGAAGAACAGCGCAGGTACGACTGACGTCGCTCGCAATGCCGCGCAAGCAGGCGCACAATGGCTTCAACCCTTGGCGCAGGCGCATCCTGAACCAGCCATGGTGGAGTAAACATGTGAGGGGATGAAGCGCCGCGGCAGGGCTACGCAAGGAGCCATGCCATGACCCGCTTCATCGATGTTCACAGCCTGGTCCGCCTGGTGGACGAGACCGGCGTTCCGCAGTTCCTCACGGCCCTGGCCGACGCGTTGCGCGACGATTTCCTGCGGTGGCGCGAGTTCGACAAGAAGGCCCGTGTGGCCAGCCATTCGCATCTCGGCGTGATCGAGCTCATGCCGGTGGCCGACGACGGCGCCTATGCCTTCAAGTACGTCAATGGGCATCCGAACAACACCCAGCTCGGGCTGCCGACCGTCATGGCCTTCGGCGTGCTGGCGGAAGTCGACACGGGCTACCCGGTGCTGCTTTCCGAACTCACGCTCACCACCGCATTGCGCACGGCCGCCACCTCGGCCATGGCCGCCCAGGCATTGGCGCGGCCCGGTTCGCGCAGCCTCGCGCTGATCGGCAACGGCTCGCAGAGCGAGTTCCAGGCGCTGGCCTTCCATGCGCTGCTGGGCATCGAGCAAGTGCGCGTGTACGACACCGATCCGCACGCCACCGACAAGCTGGTGCGGCACCTGTCGGCGTGCACGCCGCTGGACATCGTGCGCGCGGGCTCCGTGGCGGATGCCGTGCGCGGCGCCGACATCGTCACCACCGTCACCGCCTGCCAGGGGCGCGCGACCGTGCTCACGCCCGACATGATCGAGCCGGGCATGCACATCAATGCGGTGGGCGGCGATTCGCCCGGCAAGACCGAGCTGCACCCCGACGTGCTGCACAAGGCGCGCGTGTTCGTCGAGTACGAGCCGCAGACCCGCGTGGAGGGCGAGATCCAGCAGGTGGGGGCCGACTTTCCGGTGCACGAGCTGTGGCGCGTGCTGCTCGGCGAAGTGCCCGGCCGCGAAACTCCCACGCAGGTCACGCTGTTCGACTCGGTCGGCTTCGCGCTGGAAGACTACACGGCGCTTCGCTACATACAGCGCCTCGCCACCGAGCGCGGCATCGGCCAGCAGATCGCGCTGGTGCCCGAGCTCGACGACCCGAAGGACCTGTTCGGCCTCACGGCCTCGGGCCGGCGCCGGGCGGTGCTGCGGCGTGCGGCATGATGGCGGCATGCTCACGATCTACAACGACCAGCACGTTCTTCACCAGGGCAGAGTCGAAATGTTCCGCGGCGAACTCGTGCCGTGCTTCGAGGTTCCGGCCCGCGTCGACCATGTGAAACACGAACTGGAGCGCCGCCGCCTCGGCGCGCTCCAGGCGCCCGATGCCTTCGACGAGGCGCTGCTGGCCAAGGTGCATGCGCCGCGTTACCTGGACTTCATCGCGCATGCGTGGGATGAGTGGGTGGCGCTCGACCCGTCCAACGTGTCGCGCGATGCGCTGCCCTCGTACTGGCCCACGCGCGGCATGCGCACCGATGTGCTGCCGAAGAGCTTTCCGGCGCGCATGGGGCTGTTCTCGTTCGATGCCGGCACACCGCTGATGGCGGGCAGCTGGGCCGCGGCGCGCCATGGCGCGGCCTGCGCGTGGACCGCGGCGCAGCGCGTCGTTGGCGGTGAGCGCGCCGCCTTCGCGCTCACGCGGCCGCCGGGCCACCATGCGGGCGCCGATTTCTTCGGCGGCTACTGCTTTCTCAACAACGCCGCGGTCGCGGCGCAGGCGCTGCGCGATGCGGGCGTCGAGCGCGTGGCCGTGCTCGACGTGGACTACCACCACGGCAACGGCACCCAGGCCATCTTCTACGAGCGCAGCGACGTGCATTTCGCCAGCCTGCACGGAGATCCGCTGACCGACTATCCGTACTACCTGGGCCATGCCGACGAGCGCGGCGCGGGGCGGGGCGAGGGCTTCAACCACAACCTGCCGCTGCCGCGCGGCACGGACTTCTCGGCGTGGCGCGCGGCGCTGAAGACCGCGCTCGAGCGCATCGCGGCGGTGAAGGCCGGCGCGCTCGTGCTCTCGCTCGGCGTCGACACCTTCGAGGGCGACCCGGTCGCGGGCTTCAGGCTCGGGAGCGACGACTACCTGCGCATGGGCGAAGACCTCGCGCGCGCGGGCCTGCCCACGGTGTTCGTCTTCGAGGGCGGCTATGCGGTGGCCGAGGTGGGCATCAACGCCGTCAACGTGCTCGAAGGCTTCGAGCAGGCGTAGCTGACGCGCGGGCGTCTCGGATGTGACGATGGCCCGGGTTTCCCCGTGGAAATCAGGGGAGCCCCGATTGCCTTCGCCAACGGGGCAAGGCCCAATTGGCGGTTTCAAAGTCAGGACCCCCGTCAGCCATGCTCCGCCGCTCCGCCTTCCTCCGTACCGCCGCCACGCTCGCTGCCTGCAGCCTCGCCTTTCCGATGGCGGCCTTCGCGCAGGGCTTTCCCACCAAGCCCATCAAGCTGATCGTCGCGTTTCCGGCCGGCGGCCCGACCGACATCACCATGCGCCAGCTCGCCGACAACGCGAGCAAGATCCTCGGCCAGCCGGTGATCGTCGACAACAAGCCCGGCGCCGCCGGCACGCTGCCCGCGCAGGCGCTGCAGACCTCGCAGCCCGACGGCTACACCGTCGCGCAGATCCCGCTGGGCGTGTTCCGCATGGGCTACACCACCAAGATCAACTGGGATCCGCTCAAGGACATCACGTACGTCATCAACGTCACGGGCTATGCCTTCGGCATCGTCGTGCCTGCCAGCAGCCCCTTCAAGACCTGGGCCGACTTTGTCGCCTACGCCAAGGCCAACCCCGGCAAGCTGACGTACGGCTCCACCGGCAACCTCACCAGCCCGCACCTGACCACCGAGATCGTCGCGCAGAAGGCCGGCATCGAGCTGCAGCACGTGCCCTACAAGGGCAGCGCCGACCTGATGCTCGCGGTGGTCAGTGGTCAGCTCATGGCTGCCGCCGACAGCACCGGCTTCGCGCCGCAGGTCGAGGCCGGCAAGCTGCGCGTGCTGAACACCTGGGGCGAGAAGCGCCTCGCGAAGTTCCCCGACGCGCCGACGCTCAAGGAGCTTGGCTATGACGTGGTGCAGAACTCGCCCTTCGGCATCGGCGCCCCCAAGGGCACGCCACCCGAAGTGGTGAAGAAGCTGCACGACGCGTTCAAGCAGGCGATGGAAGAGCCGAGCTACGTAGCGGCGCTGGGGCGCTACGACATGCTGCCTAACTACATGAGCTCGGCGCAGTACACCAAGTTTGCGCAGGACACGGTGGTGCGGGAGAAGGTGGTGATCGAGAAGCTGGGGTTGGCCAAGGAGAAGTAAGCCTGCGGCTTTCATCCAGATTGCCCGTCGGCCGGGTCAGCCGGTGTCGAGGCCCGGGCGCGCCAAGATGATCGCGCGCGCTGCTTCGGCAAACCCCGCACCGCGCTCGCCCTGCGTCACATAGCGCGGCAGGTGTTCCAGCTGCGGCACGAAGCGCGCCACGTTCGCCACGCCGATGCTGTGCGCGAAGGTGCGGAACATCAACTGGTCGTTGGTGGAGTCGCCCACGTAGGCCCAGCGGTCCATCTCGTCGTCGAGGGCGCGGCCCCACAGCTCACGCGTGATCCAGCGCGCGCCTTCGAGCTTGTCGTTGTCGCCATACCAGCCGTTGATGTGGATGCTGCTCACGGTGGCGTGCATGCCCTCGCCGCGCATCAACGCCACCACCTGAGCGATCGTCGCGTCGCTCAGCTGAACGAACTCGCTGTGGTCGATGGCGATGTCGGTCTCGCGCCCCGGCGAGTCGGTGGCGCGCCCAACGCCCGGGATCTCGCGTTCGATGCGCGCCAGCACGGCCTGCATGCGCGCGAAGTTGGCGGCGCGCGTGGCGGCGTCCTGCTGGTAGCGCTTCTCGACGCGGCCGTCGGCCGAGGGCAGCAGCGCCACTGCGCCGTTCTCCGCCACGATGGCGTCGATGGGCCAGGTGTTGACGAAGGGCAGGCTCCAGCCCACCGGCCGGCCGGTGATCGCCACGACGCAAAGGCCCGCGGCCTTGAGGTCGCCCAGCGCCTGCAGCGCATCGGGCGTGATCGCGCCTTCGTGGGTCAGTGTGTCGTCGATGTCGGTGAAGACGCCCACGAGTGCGCTGCGCGCGGCCGCCGGCCACTGGGCCAGCGGCTGCAGGTGATGGGGCGGGGAGGGCAAGGGAGGCGACTGCGAAGGCATGGCGTGCATCTTTTGGGGAGTCGGTGATCGTACCGGCGCTTTCGTGTAGCATCCCGCCCCCTGCCGCGCCATCGAGGCCGGAGCGGCGCCTTCCATGCCTCACATCCTCGTCGACCACCTCCGCAAGACCTATCGAATCTCCGAGCGCGATCCCGGCGTGATGGGCGCACTGCGCGGGCTCGTGCAGCGCCGGCACCGCACGGTGGAGGCGCTGTCGGGCGTGTCGTTCGCGCTGGAGAGGGGCGAGCTGCTGGGCTTCATCGGGCCGAACGGCGCGGGCAAGTCGACCACCATCAAGATCCTCGCGGGCATCCTGCGGCCCGACGGCGGGCGTGTGGAGATCGACGGCCGCGATCCCTTCGCCGACCGCGAGCGCCACGTGGCGCGCATCGGCGTGGTCTTCGGTCAGCGCACCCAGCTGTGGTGGGACCTGCCCGTGGGCGACGGCTTCGACCTGCTGCGCGACATCTACCGCGTCGACCCGCAGCGCTACCGCCGCACGCGCGACGAACTGGTCGCGCTGCTGCACCTGGAACGCGTGCTCGACCAGCCGGTGCGGCAGCTCTCGCTGGGCCAGCGCATGCGCGCGGAGATCGCGGCGGCGCTGCTGCACGAGCCCGACATCCTGTTCCTCGACGAGCCGACCATCGGGCTCGATGCACCGTCGAAGCTGGCGGTGCGCGACTTCGTGCGCCGCGCCAACCGCGAGCGCGGCACCACCGTGCTGCTGACGACGCACGACATGCACGACATCGAGGCGCTGGCCCGGCGCGTGATCATCATCGGCCACGGCCGCGTGCTGGCCGATAGCCCGGTCGAAGCGCTGCGCGCGCAGGTGATGGCCGAGCGGCGCCTCGTGGTCGACTTCGCGCAGGACGCCGAACTGCCCGAACGGGTGGCCGGCGCGAGGATGCATTCGCGCGACGGGCAGACACTGGTGCTGGACTTCGATCCGGCCGTGACCACGGCGCCCGCGCTGATCGCGCGCATCGCGGCCACGCATGCGGTGGAGGATATCCGCCTCGAAGGCCTGGCGATCGAGGCCGTCATCGCGCGCTTTTATGCGATGCATGGGGCGGCCGAGGCGTGATGACGCCGATGCCCGTGCGCGAACTGGTGCGCCCCTACGTCGCGGCCTTCGCGTCTCGCTTCCTGCAGATGCTGCAGTACCGCACGGCGGCGCTCGCGGGCTTCGGCACGCAGTGCTGGTGGGGCGGCATCAAGGTGATGGTGCTGGCGGCCTTCTACGGCGGCGCGTCGATGGCCGGCACGCCGATGTCGCTCGCGCAGGCGATCACCTACAGCTGGCTCTCGCAGGGCTTGCTCGTGCTGGTGCCGTGGCTCGGCGACCCGGAGGTGGCGCAGGCCGTGCGCACCGGCGCCGTGGCTTACGACCGGCTGCGGCCGGTGGATGCCTATGCGCTGTGGTTCGTGCGCAGCGCGGGTTGGATTGCGGCCCGCGCGCTGCCGCGCGTGGCGCTGATGGCCGTCTTCGCGGCCGTCGCGCTGCCGCTGGCCGGATTGGGCGATTGGGCCTGGCAGCCGCCGGCGAGCCTTGCCGCCGCGATCGCGTTCCTCGCATCGGCCGTCCTCGCGCTGTTGCTGTCGACCGCGATGGTGATGCTGCTCAACATCGCGACGGTCGCGGCGCTCAACGAGCGCGGCATCAACGCACTGGCGGGCCCGGTCGTCATCGTGTTCTCGGGCAACCTGCTGCCGCTGGTGCTGCTGCCTGACGCCTGGCAGGCAGCGCTGCTGATGCAACCCTTCGCCGGCGTGGTCGACATTCCCGCGCGGCTCTACTTCGGGCTGATGAGCGGACCGCATGCGCTGGCCGGGCTCGGACTGCAGTGCTTCTGGATCGCGGTGCTGGTCGCGCTGGGCCATGCCGCCATGGACCGCACGATGCGCAGGCTGGAAGTGCAGGGCGGCTGACATGGGGTCCATCGCGCTTCTTGCCCGCCTTGTGAAGGCTTCGCTCGGCGGCCAGGCGCGCTACCCGGCCTCGGCGCTGATGCTGACGCTGGGGCAGTTCCTCGGCACCGGCATCGAGGTCATCGCGGTGTGGGCGCTCTTCCACCGCTTCGGCGAAGTGCAGGGCTGGCGCCTCGGGGAAGTGGCGCTGTTCTACGGGCTCGTGAACTGCATGTTCGCGGTGGCCGACGCGCTGGGCCGCGGCTTCGACACGCTGGGCACCGAGTTCCTTCGCACCGGCGCCTTCGACCGGCTGCTGCTGCGCCCGCGCCCGGTCGCGTTGCAACTGATGGGGCACGACTTCCGCATCAGCCGCGCGGGCCGGCTGTTGCAGGGCGGCCTCGTGCTGGCGTTCGCGACGGTGCAGGCGGACATCGGCTGGACGCCGGCCGCAGTGGGCATCGCATTGTTCGCGCTGGCCGGCGGCGTGGCGCTGTTCCTCGGCATCCTGGTGCTGCAGGGCACGCTGTCGTTCTGGACCGTGGAGAGCCTGGAGATCGCCAATGTGCTGACCTACGGCGGCGTGCAGGCGGCGCAATACCCGCTGGCGCTCTATGCGCAGTGGTTCCGCCGCGTGCTGACCTTCATCGTGCCGCTGGCCTGCGTGGCGTACTACCCGGCGCTCGCGATCCTCGGTAAGCCCGATCCGCTGGGCGCGCCGGCCTGGGTGGGCATGGCGTCGCCGCTCGCCGGTTTCGTGTTCCTGGCGGCGGCATTCGGCGCATGGCGCATCGGGCTGCGCCACTACGCCTCGACCGGCAGCTAGCTCGCCGGTTCAGCCCGCCTTCTGCAGCGCCAAACCCGCGTGCTCGCGCAGCGGATGGAAGTGGATCTTCGGAAAGCGCTCCTGCGCCAGCCGCACGTCGTAAGGCGAGGTGCACAGGAAGGCCAGCGTGTCCGCCGCATCCTTGGCCATGCGCACCGGATAGGCGTTGACGAACTCGCGCAACTCGGCCGGCGTGTCGGCCGTGATCCAGCGCGCGCCCGTGTACTGGCAGCCTTCGAGCCGCACGTCGGCGTCGTACTCGGCCTTCAGGCGGTGCTGCACCACTTCGAACTGCAGCTGCCCAACGGCACCCAGCAGCATCGGCCCGCCGACCTCGGGGCGGAACACCTGGATCGCACCTTCCTCGCCGAGCTGGGCCAGGCCCTGTTGCAGCTGCTTGGTGCGCAGCGGGTTCTTGAGGATCACGGTCATGAACAGCTCGGGCGCGAAGAAGGGCAGCCCCGTGAACTGCAGGCTCGCGCCGTCGGTGATGGTGTCGCCCAGCTGCACGCCGCCGTGGGTGGTGAAGCCCACGATGTCGCCCGCGTAGGCCTCTTCGACCGCCTCGCGGCGCTGGCTCATGAAGGTCACGACGCTGGTCGGGCGCAGTTCCTTGGCCGTGCGCTGCACCTTGAGCTTCATGCCCGGCGTGTACTTGCCCGAGGCCATGCGCACGAAGGCGATGCGGTCACGGTGGTTGGCGTCCATGTTGGCCTGCACCTTGAAGACCACGCCCGCGAAATCCTTGTCCTCGGGCTGGATCTCCTTCACCACCGGCTGGCGGTTGACCATCGTGGTGCTGGTGCGTGACTGCGGCGAGGGCGCGAGGTCGACCAGCGCGTCGAGCACTTCCATCACGCCGAAGTTGTTCACGCCGGAGCCGAAGAACACCGGCGTCTGCTTGCCGGCCAGGAAGGCTTCGCGGTCCCAGGTCGGCGAGGCGCCGGTGGCCAGCTCCATGCTTTCCATGGCGTGCTCGAAGTCGGCGCCGAAGCGCTTGACCAGCGTGTCGCGCTCGCTCAGCGGAATGGTCTCGAAGTCCTGCGGCAGCCGCTCGCTGCCCGACTCGAACACCGTCATCGCCTGCGTGCGCAGGTTCATGATCCCGCGGAAAGACTTGCCCTGGCCGACTGGCCAGGTCATCGGCACGCAGGGCATGCCGAGCTCGCGCTCCACTTCGTCGAGGATGTCGAGCGGCTCGCGCACTTCGCGGTCCATCTTGTTGACGAAGGTGATGATGGGCGTGTCGCGCTGGCGGCAGACCTCGATCAGCCGGCGCGTCTGCGCTTCCACGCCGTTGGCGGCGTCGATCACCATCAGGGCCGAGTCGACGGCCGTCAGCACGCGGTAGGTGTCTTCGGAGAAGTCCTTGTGGCCGGGCGTGTCGAGCAGGTTGATCACATGGTCGCGATACAGCATCTGCATGACCGACGAGGCCACCGAGATGCCACGCTGCTTTTCGATTTCCATCCAGTCGGAGGTCGCATGGCGCGAGGCCTTGCGCGCCTTCACCGAGCCGGCGATCTGGATCGCGCCGGAGAAAAGCAGCAGCTTTTCGGTCAGCGTGGTCTTGCCGGCGTCAGGGTGGGAAATGATCGCGAAGGTGCGGCGGCGGCGGGTTTCGGCTACGAAAGGTGATGACACGGGGAGCTCCAAGAACCCGCGATTTTCGCAGACTGGCCAGAAGGAGCCGAACGGGTCAGTCGGCCAGACCTATGTGCAGGTTGTCGAAGGGCGGGTCGGCCCGCATGAGCGCGATGACGCCGTTCTGTGCCAGCAGGTACCTGTTTCCGGTGCTGCCGGTGCCTTCTCGCACCTGGAAGTTGCCGGACGCGCTCAGCATGTCGAGGGCCAGCGAGCCGGAAGTACCGTCTGGCCGTGAATAGCTGGTCGTGTAGCCGGTCGAGTCAACGAATGCGGTTCCGAAGGAGCCCCCCGTCGAAGCGATATGCATGCGCATCGCAGGCCAGTACACGGGGATTGTTACACCCGTCTGCCGCTGAAGGCCTGTCATGAATATCCAGATCGGATAGGGAAAAAGTGGGGAACCAGGAGCGACGTACGGTGAATAGTTTTCTGAAGCCTTGGAAATCCTCCGACGATGGCGCCGCTCGCAGTCCTGAAGCGCGCGGTGTTGTATGTCGCTGTGATGCGCTCGTTCGCGAAGATGTAGGTCCCGGGGGCGTTCGGATCCTCGCTAAAGGTGCCTGCAGTTGCATCGCCGCCAGGCGCCGTCATCGCGTAGAGCTTCTTGTCGAAGTCGATGTCCAGCATCTGCTCCGTGCCGTTGGTCGTGAACACTGTGTAGTGCCCGTTTCGGGCATCCCAGCTATCCTTGAAAAGGCTGACTTCCACATAGTCGCGGGCACTCTCGAAGGGTAGTCCAACGACGACCGAAAGGGCGTCGTTATATATCGCGTAGTACCTCTTGGTACCTGCGGAGTTCAAGAGCCGGACGCCTTGTGATTTTCCGATCCACGCTAGCGAGAGGCTGAGTTCGCCGACGGCTCCCTCTGGCGTGACCGCTGTGCGTATCGAGTTCCAGTTGCCGAAGACATTAGCTCCCCAACTGCCGTCGTTTGATGCACCGACGTATCTGGTTTTAGACCAACTGGCGGCAGAGGCATCGCTCCCGGGCTGCCGCCGTACGCGCGAACCGGGGGTATTCGTTGTCACGCCCCATTGGAGGCCTATGCGGCGATGCGCTTCGCCGGCGCGGGGCCGCGACAGCGTCTAGCTTTCAGGCGAAGTCGGGCGGCGTCGGCGGCTGCCGTGGAATCGTGGCCTCCCGCAGGCACGGCCGCCCCTCCGAGCGCGGCGAGTGTTCTCTTCATTGCAGTGTGTCCTCGAATCGGCATCTTTGATGCGGCTGCATCGGCCGTGCACCCCCTCCAGGTGCTTCTCCGAATCGTATCTACGATTGATGATTTTGGAGACTTTTTATAACAAGAATATGAGCAGTCGTTGCCAAAGAAGGTGTCTGGCGTGCGGCTTCCTTCCTAGAACCGCCTGGGCCATCCCCGTACGTCTGCATCTGCGCCTCGACCCGCGCCGTGAGTACGCGTCACATGGCCATCGGGTCGAGCGGGAGAACTTGTTCGTCATGCCGGTCGCTCCCTCGGGGAGCGTCGATAGCCGCGATGCGCGGCCCTGCCTATTGCTTGCGCTGCAGCATCTTCGTGACCTCGTCCACGTTGGCCTGGATGCGCTGGCGTACCACGTCGAAGGCATCGGCCTGCGACTTGGCCGCAAGGTTCGCCAGCTCCTTGATGTCGTCAATGGCGCGCTGGAACGACTGGCGGCCGAGCTCGTCGAGCTTGGCGAGATTGGCCTTCGGATCCTTGCCCGGCATTTCCTTGGCGGCGGTCTGCCATTCGGCGATGGCGCTCTTGATCATCTCGGTCTGCCGCTGCACGACGGTCTGCAGGCCCTGGTAGGACTTCTCGTTGGCCTGCATCAGCGCCGCCAGATCCTTGCGGCCGCTCTCCAGCAGCTTGCCGGCGCCGCCGGTCAGATTGAGGTCCTGCAGCCGGTCGGCCATGCCCTTCAGCGGATTGAGCATGTCCGCGGCGGTCGGTGCCGCCTTCTTCTCGCTGGCGGTGCTGCTGGTCGTGGTCTTTTTGGCGGCGGCTTTCTTGGCAGTGGCCATGGTGCGGAATCTCCTGTGACGGTGAGCGGGTGGATTGCAAGGACCGGCCGGACGGCAAAAGTCCCTCGCCACGATACGCCGCACCGGTGCGCCAGAGGTCGCCGCAGCGACAAAAATGCCTGCGGGATTTCCCTTGGGTGCCGGGCTTTCCGGCTATCGATTTACATCGGTGGCGCGAAGCCGTTGCGTCCGGCGGTCACGCGCAAGGCGGTGGGCGTGCCGTTCTTCTCCTGCGCATTGACCAGCACGTAGGCGCCGGGTGCCAGCAGCGCGTCGGTGCCGGGGCGCAAGGTGACCACGGGCACGTCGGGAGGCACGATGACGGTCTTCTCCCCGCCCTTGTAGGTCAGGCGCAATTGCTGGCCGCCGTGCACGGATTTGGGCGCCGCGGCCAGGTCGGCGACCGTGGCGTTGGTCATGGTGCTTTGCGGCAGCAAGTCCCATGGGCGATGGCCTTCGCCGGTGCCGCGCGCGGCCTCGGGGAACACCACCACTTCGAGCGCCTTCTGTGTGCCGTCGGCCTGCGGCATGGCGGCGGTGCCGATGAAGCTGCCACGCTTAATGTCGGACAGCTTGATGCGGTAGACCTCCGACAGCTGCATGTCGGCCGGCCGCACGAGGCTGATGACTTCGCCGCCACGGTCCTTGACGATGAGTTGCTTCGCGTCGGCATAGACGACAGTGCCGCGGATGCGCACCGGCGGCTGCGCCGGTGCGGCCGTGGCTACGGGCTGTGCAGCGGCGATCGTGGGGGAGGCGAGCGCGCCCGAAAGAGTGAGGGCCGCCAGAACGGCGGAGAAAATTCGGGAAAGGGTGTGCATGAAGGCCTCGTGGGCCGCCGCGCAGACCGAGAGGTGCTGTCGTACGGCGACTGGAGCACTGTACGGCACTCCGCGTTCCTCTGTGTCGGCGGGCAGCGCGATCGCGTCGCCTGCGCCCGCCGCACGATTCGTCTGAATCAATCCATCAAATTGATCTGGAGATAGCCGGCAGTCGATGGACTGTTAGCACCGACGATCGCGAAGATCTTTGCGCCTTGCATCGCGAAGTAAGTCAGGCCCGCGCCGCCATTCGTGATCACTCGCATGCCGTCGGGGTCGAGTGCCCCGAAGACGTTCAGGGCCGCCGATGTCGTGCCGTCCGTGGCAATGGCGCTTCGAGTTGATTGCGTGGCCTGCACGTTCACGGCGCCCCACGAGCCCTGGGTGCTAGCGCCGGCGCCGGTGCCGGTCGGCCAGGCGCTGCTGTCGCTCACGCCGATCCGAAACACTGAGGCCAGTGGGTCTGTGGCCAACTTGCCGGCAATCAGGAAGATCTTCTGATTGCCGAGTCGCGCCACCGAGAAGATCGAATAGTTGGTGGGGTTAGTGACTTCGGTCATCGTCCAGGTGTTTGCGGTGCTTCCGGCCGAGATGGTCCAGGTCTGCAACGATTCACTCGGGCAATTGCTGATCTTGTAGATCGTGTTGTTGGTGCATCGAATCAGCGTCGAGCCGTTGCTCGATATCTGGAACTGCGAGATCGTAGAGCTGGCGGATGCCGACGCGACATCGATACCGAAGCGGTTGTAGACCCCGTCCAGCGCGGCCGCGTCTGTTTCGAGGGCGCGCGAGGCGACGAAGGGTTGCACCGCATAGCTCGTCGTTGCCGCCTGAGTGACGGCGAATGGGAAGGCTCCGACGACCGTGTCTGTGGCCAGGCGGAAGCGCGCGGTGTTCGCCGCGCTCGTGATCCGGTCGCTGGTGAAGACATACGTGCCGCTTTCCGATGGGTCGCTGGCAAAGGTGCCCGCGCTGACCGCGCCGGCGCTGTCCGTCATCTCGTAGCGCCCTGTGTCCATGTTGAGCGCGAGCCATTGCCGAGTTCCGTTGGTTGCGAACACCTTGTAGCGACCGTTTCGCGCATCCTGTTCGGCACCGGTGTCGAGCAGATTGATCTGGATGTAGCCCTGGGTGTTGGCGTTGCGTGTTCCGACGATCACGGAGAGCAGGCCGTTCTGCATGACGTAGTATTTATGGTCGCCGGACAGGTTGAGTCCGCGGATACCGTCAGGTCCTCCTCCCATTGTGGTGATGGGCAGTTCGAGGGTGCCGAAAACGCCGTCCGGCGTGATGCTCCGGCGCCTCGACAGCGCGCTGCTCAGATTGTTTACGCCCCAGGTTTTTTCCGTCGACAGGCCGATTGCCCGGCTGGCGGGCCATGCCGTCGAATCCTGAAGGCCGATGCGCAGCGCCTGTTGGTTGGACGGGCTGAACGACGTCCCGGCCGTGAGATAGACGTTCTGGTCACCGATACGCGCCATGCGAAAGGTCTGCTGGTCGGTAGTGTCGGCCGGGTTCGTGCCACGCCAGAGACCGGAAGCATCCGCCGTGATGGTGTACGACCGTTTCGAAGACTGGGGGCAGTTCTCGATCCGGTTGATGGCGTTGTCGAAGCACATCTCGAGCAGACGGCCACTCTGCGAGATCTTTAATTGCAGGATCTGGGAGTCCGCAACGCCGAGGCTGCTGCGGCTGATGCCGAAGCGGTTGTACGTGCCATCGAGTTGCGCCGCATCGGTCACCAAGGAACGGACTGCGAGGAACGGTTGAACGGCGTAGGTCGCCGGATTGGAGTAAGGCGCAGCGAACGGGAAGCCACCGACCACCACGTCCTGCGCAATCCGAAAGCGCGCATTGTTCACGCTGCCGGCCACTCGGCTGTTCAGAAAAACGTAGGTGCCGGTCTCGGCGACGTCGTTGATGAAACTGCCCGAGGTCGCATCGCCTGTGCCGTCGGTCACTGTGTAGCTCATGGTGTCGAAATTGATCGACAGCATCTGCTGTGAGCCGTTGGCGGCGTAAATGCGGTAGACGCCGTTGCGCGCATCGCCCGGTGCTCGCCCGGAGAGGTCGAGGCGCGCCTGCTTCGGTGTGTTGGGGTCGACACCTTCTGCGATCAGCGAAGGCGCGGCCTCCGCGGAACTCACCGCCTGCAATGCGGTATCGGTCTTCAAAGAACCGGACGACAGCCCGGCGCCGCCGAGGCCGCCTGAGGCTGATCCGCCGGAACCTCCGCCGCAGGCTGCCAGCAGGCCGGCCAGACATGCAACCAGGACTTGTGTCCGAGACCTCATGGCGACTCCCTTGTTGGTGTTTGTTCTATGCAAGCCCTCCGCTTGCAATCCTCGATTTATCGTAACAGAGTGTCTTTACTGCGCGATTGTGAAAATCCCGACAAACCTCTATCGCCTTGCAGGACCGGCCGCCCCGTCTACAATCCGCCGTTCCGAGGAGCGTTGCAGCGCCGTCAGGCGTGAGGCTCGGACCACATCGCAACCACGCTCACCCGCTGTTCTCGCGGTGAGTCTTTCCCCGTAGGCAGTGGCATCTTTCAAACCAGTTTTGTTGGAGTTCCCATGAGCGCCGTTCTCAAGCCCACCCCCGTTTCGACCGCCGACCAGGCGATCGCCGACCTGTCCCTCGCTGCCTGGGGCCGCAAGGAAATCAAGATCGCGGAAACCGAGATGCCCGGCCTGATGGCCATCCGCGAGGAGTTCTCGAAGGCACAGCCGCTCAAGGGCGCGCGCATCACGGGCTCGCTGCACATGACCATCCAGACGGCCGTGCTGATCGAGACGCTGCAAGCCCTGGGCGCGACCGTTCGCTGGGCCTCGTGCAACATCTTCTCGACGCAGGACCATGCCGCCGCGGCCATCGCCGCCGCAGGCACGCCGGTGTTCGCCATCAAGGGCGAGTCGCTGAAGGACTACTGGGACTACACCCACGCCATCTTCGACTTCGGCCCCAAGGGCTCGAAGGGCGAAGGTCCGAACATGATCCTGGACGACGGCGGCGACGCCACGCTGCTGATGCACCTGGGCCAGCGCGCCGAGAAGGACCTGGGCGTGCTCGCCAACCCGACCAGCGAGGAAGAGCGCATCCTGTTCGCCGCCATCAAGGCCAAGCTGGCCGCGGACAACACCTGGTACACCCGCAAGTCGGCCGAGATCATCGGCGTGACCGAAGAGACGACCACCGGCGTGCACCGCCTGAACGAGATGAGCGCCAAGGGCACGCTGCTGTTCCGCGCCATCAACGTGAACGACTCGGTCACCAAGAGCAAGTTCGACAACCTGTACGGTTGCCGCGAATCGCTGGTCGACGGCATCAAGCGCGCGACCGATGTGATGATCGCCGGCAAGGTGGCCTGCGTGGCCGGCTACGGCGACGTGGGCAAGGGCTCGGCACAAGCGCTGCGCGCGCTGTCGGCGCAGGTGTGGGTGACCGAGATCGACCCGATCAACGCCCTGCAGGCCGCGATGGAAGGCTACAAGGTCGTGACGATGGAATACGCCGCCGACAAGGCCGACATCTTCGTGACCACCACCGGCAACAAGGACGTCATCACGCACGACACGATGGTCAAGATGAAGGACCAGGCCATCGTCTGCAACATCGGCCACTTCGACAACGAGATCGACGTCGCGTCGATCGAGAAGTACGAGTGGGAAGAAATCAAGCCGCAGGTCGACCACATCACCTTCCCGGACGGCAAGAAGATCATCCTGCTGGCCAAGGGCCGCCTCGTGAACCTGGGCTGCGGCACGGGCCACCCGAGCTTCGTGATGTCGTCGTCGTTCGCGAACCAGACCATCGCCCAGATCGAGCTGTTCACCAAGCCCGACGCCTACCAGGCCGGCAAGGTCTACGTGCTGCCCAAGCACCTCGACGAGAAGGTCGCGCGCCTGCACCTGAAGAAGGTCGGTGCCATGCTCACCGAGCTGACGGACGCGCAGGCCGCCTACATCGGCGTGAGCAAGAACGGTCCGTACAAGCCGGACACGTACCGCTACTGATCGACAGCGCATGCGCGCCGATCAACTGTTGGTAGAGCGCGGCCTGGCCGCGTCGCGTTCGCAGGCTGTGCGGCTCATCGCCGGCGGCTTGCGCTGGCGCGACGCGGGCACCAGCGACGCGTGGCGCTCCGTCGCCAAGAACAAGGACGACGTGCCCGAAACGGCCGAGCTCGAGCTGGTCGATGCGTCCGAGGCCCGGTATGTGTCGCGCGGCGGGCTCAAGCTCGAAGGCGCACTCGCCGTGAGCGGTGTCGATCCCTCCGGCAAAGTGTGTCTCGACGTGGGCCAGTCGACCGGCGGTTTCACCGACTGCCTGCTGCAGCGCGGCGCCGCCAAAGTGGTCGGCGTGGATGTCGGCCACGGGCAGCTGCATGCGAAGCTGCGCGAGGACGAACGCGTGGTCCCCATCGAAGGCGTCAATGCGCGCGCGCTCTCGGCTGACGACTTGCAGGAAGAGGGCGGGGAACCATTCGATCCACGCTTCGACCTGATCGTCGGCGACCTGTCGTTCATCTCGCTCACGCTGGTGCTGCCGGCGGTCGTCGAGTTCCTGGCCGGCGACGGCCACCTGCTGATGTTGGTGAAACCGCAGTTCGAGCTGCAGCCCGGCCAGGTCGGCAAGGGCGGCATCGTGCGCGACGAGTCGATGTATGCGGTGGTCGAGAAGCGCTTGCACGATGCCTGCAAGGCGCTGGGCCTGCGGGTGCTGCACTGGTTCGACAGCCCGATCGCCGGGGGCGACGGCAACCGCGAGTTTTTCATTCACGCCGTTCGCGCTGTTCACGGCGCTAACGACGGTTCCTAAGGAGACGCAGGTGCGCCTTCCGTTGAGTTTCGAATTCTTCCCGACCAAGACGCCCGAGGGCGCGGTCAAGCTGCGCGCCGCGCGCCAGCAGCTGTATGTGCGCAAGCCGCAGTTCTGCTCGGTCACGTACGGCGCGGGCGGTTCCACGCACCAGGGCACTTTCGGTGCGGTGCAGGAGATCCTGTCCGAAGGTGTGGACGCTGCGAGCCACTTCTCGTGCATCGGCGCCACCCGCGCCACGGTGCGCGAGCAACTCGCCGAACTCAAGGCCATGGGCGTCAAGCGCCTCGTGGCCCTGCGCGGTGACCTGCCGAGCGGCTATGGCATGGGCGGCGAGTTCCTGTACGCGAGCGACCTCGTTGCCTTCATCCGCGAAGAGACCGGCCGCGACTTCCACATCGAGGTGGCTTGCTACCCCGAGGTCCATCCGCAGGCACGCTCGCCCGAAGCCGACCTGCAGGCCTTTGCCACGAAGGTGAAGGCGGGCGCCGACTCTGCGATCACGCAGTACTTCTTCAGCCCCGAGGCCTACTTCCGCTTCGTCGACGACGTGCGCAAGCTGGGGCTCGACACGCCGATCGTGCCGGGCATCATGCCGATCACGAGCTCGACGCAGCTCATGCGTTTTTCCGACGCCTGCGGCGCCGAGATTCCGCGCTGGGTCCGTTTGCGGCTGCAGGGCTTCGGCGACGACACGGCGTCGATCAAGGCCTTCGGTCTCGACGTGGTCACCGACCTGTGCGCGCGTCTGCAGGAAGGCGGCGCGCCGGCGCTGCACTTCTACACGATGAACCAGTCGGCGGCCACGCTGGCTGTGCTGGAGCGCCTCGATTGAGTGGGGGCGCGGGGCTTCGTGCAGCGCTCGTCGCTGCGACCTGCGTTCTCGCGGGTTGCGCCATGCCACCTGCGACCGACGCCGAAGGCGGGGCGACGGCGAAGCTGACGCCCTTGCCTCGCGCCATCGCGGTGCCTCCGGGCGCGGCGGCGCGTTCGAGCGTGCCGTCGGTGCGCTATGACCTTGCGGTGTCCGGCACGGGCGAACTGCCGCCGGACGACGGCGTGCCCGGCGATGAGGGCACGCGGGAAATCTTCGAGCGCGGCGGTGCCTCCTGGTACGGCATTCAATTCCATCAGCGCAAGACCGCCAGCGGCGAGCGCTTCGACATGGCAGCCATGACGGCGGCCCACAAGACCCTGCCCTTCAACACGCGCGTGTGCGTGCGCAGCCTCGTCAACGGCAGCGAGGTGCTGGTGCGCATCAACGACCGCGGGCCGTACGCGGCAGGTCGCGTGATCGACCTGAGCCGCGCGGCGGCCGACCGCATCGGCCTGACGAGCATGGGCATCAAGCAGGTGGCGTTGACGGTCGTCGATCGCGAGGGGATGCGTTGCGGCGGATTGCCGGTGGAGGCGGGCGACGTGCTGGCGTCCGCAACAGTACCGGCTGCGCCGCAACGGGCGAGGTCGCCGGCGCCCGCACGCCGCAAGGCGGTCGTGCCGCCCCGCCGCCAGAGATAGGGGGCCGGAAGGCTCAGCCGCCCGAATCGAGCGAGAAGGCGGCGTGCCGGTCTTGCGCCAGGCGCTCCGCCAACTGCGGCAGGGCGGCCGCCAGCAGCGGCTTCAGCGTGTACGGCGGGTTGATCAGGAACATGCCGCTGGCCGGCAGCCCCGGCCGGTGCGTTTCGCCCGATGCGTCCGTCGTGATCTTGCTGGACTTGACCGTCAGCGTGGCGTGCAGCCACGACTTGCCGGCTTTCGTCGCCATGGTCTTGAGCCGGCGCGGCAGGTCGTGCGCCTCGGGGCGCGGAATGATCGGATACCAGACCGCGTAGGTGCCGGTGGCGAAACGCTTGAGCGCCTCGGCCGCGAAGTCGAGCACGCGGCCGTAGTCGGTCTTCATCTCGTAGCTCGGGTCCATCAGCACCAGCGCGCGGCGCGAGGGCGGCGGCAGGAACTTGGTGGCGCTGCCGAAGCCGTCTTCGTTCAACACGGCGATCTGGCGGCCGGCCTCGAGCTGGGCGATGTTGGCGCTCAGCGCGCGGCCGTCGGTCGGGTGCAGCTCGAACAGCTTGAGCCTGTCGTGGTCGCGCAGCAGGTGCTGCACGATGAATGGCGAGCCGGGATAGACGCGGGCGCCGCCGTTGGGGTTGAAGTCGTGAATCACTTCCAGGTAGCGCGCAATGGCGTCGGCGACTGGAATTTCGGTTTCAGGCGCTACTTTTTTGGTAGCGGACTTCGTGGCGGGCGCTGGCGCATCGGGCGTTTTCTTGCCCGAAAGAAGCCGCAGGATGCCGTCGGCCGCTTCACCGCTGGTGCCGGCGTAGTCGCCGTCGAGCCGGTACAGGCCGGCGCCGGCGTGAGTGTCGACGACCGTCAGGGCCGCCTCTTTTTCAAGCAGATGGTCGAGCGTGGCAATCAGCACCGTGTGCTTGAGCACGTCGGCGTGGTTGCCGGCATGGAAGGCGTGGCGGTAACTGAACATAGGGGGAGGATGGTAACGGTGTTGGGCCCTGCATATGCAAATTTGCCAGCACAGGGCCATTCTTTATATAATCGCGGGCTTCGCAGCGTTTTTGTGGCCCCGCGGCGAGGACTTTAAACCCACCTAAGAGATTCCCGTCAGAGGAACGCCGACCGTGGAAAAGGGCCCGCCAAACCCTCTTTTCAAGAGAAAAACTCATGACCAAAACGTTCAGCGCCAAGCCCGCTGACGTGACGCACGAGTGGTTTGTGATTGACGCGACCGACAAGGTCCTCGGACGAGTAGCCAGCGAAGTTGCTCTCCGTTTGCGCGG
>Ga0182007_10000615_pt1 | contig 20780 bp, 12 predicted proteins | sample Sormic07211113_1_FD_123023 | JGI IMG/M metagenome (GOLD analysis project Ga0182007, IMG submission 123023) | Rhizosphere microbial communities from Sorghum bicolor, Mead, Nebraska, USA - 072115-113_1 MetaG | ecosystem: Host-associated > Plants > Roots > Rhizosphere | place: USA: Nebraska... | reverse complement strand
CTATAGCCCTTGTCAGAGATATCTTAACATATAGATAATTTCTTGTCAAGATGAATATTCTCTAATGCCAGAGGATATCCCTTTCATCCGTTTACTATATAACATAAACATACCAATAACGGAGCGGTATTGCTTATAAAAAGGATTCGATCTATAATAGATTCTTTGACAGGCTTTGGTCGAGCAACCGATAAAGATACATTTCTTAAACCGGAAATACTTTGCCAGCCGAATGGTCTGCCCTGGATTTTAGCCAGATGGTGATTGGGGACCAAGACTTACCACATCTTCATGAAATCTGGGCCGACTTTGTGCAGTACGGTGTACAAAGCGGTTTTTGGGAAGACGCCGTGAATCTTATCACTGTAATGGAAAATGAGGATTCCGCTGAAGGTTTTTTGGAGAGTCCTCTGGATCAATTTATTTCGTGGATCGATTGAAATAACCGATTTTGGTGTATTAATTCAAGATAGGTAATTATCCTCATGGTCATAAAGATCGGTCATCTAGCGTGGACTTCTGACTCTAGGTGGAAAGTCTTTCTCATCTACCTTTTCCATCCAAAACCGTTTAGCCGCAGGGCCCGCTGCCAAGTTACTTAAATCTATATCGGAGCTATAGGATCGGTAGACACGTAAGCGAAGATGGTTCGCTCCCACATAAAGAGACGGATATTCGATGTGTTTAGCATAGTGACACTTTTTTGGTGCCGAAACAGCCCCAATCCCTTGGGTCATTTCGCTTTTCGTGCTGGCCTGTATTCGGAGTTTCTTGGATTTGCGGGAAAGCCTTTCTCTTTCTTTTTGGTGACGTCGGATGCCCGCCTTTGGCGCTCAGAAGTGGATTCTCCTTCAAAGAGGGCTTTTCCCTGGGCGAAAGGGACATGGTTGTACTGGATTTCTAGTCCTATAGTGGAAGAGCAGATAGGATCACACCTACACGTAAGTTCGTTCGTTGGGTTAGTGGCCACCCGCACTCCAACCTATCTATATGGCAACAAAGCGAATGACAAGGCAAAAGTCGCTGACTCTTATCGCTAACTTTACTCGGTCTAAGGGCGAGCTTGAATACAACTCACAGAACGACTCCTCCAGGGGCCTTCAGGCACTCAAACAGATAGTGAGACAGACACCATCTATAGAACTTGAATGACAATACACCTTTATATTCTAGCTAACAATCTGAAACTGTATCCAAATGGAGGGGACACTCTTCCTTCAGAAAGATGCCTTCGAAAGACTCGCTCTTCCCCTCAACGACACAGCACATTTTCTCAAATGTTCCACGTTTCTAACCATATCCTCATAGGGCTGAAGCACAAGAAAGAGGATTACTTGGTTACCTTGCTTCCCTCGCCTAGGACAGTAGAAGGATCTGTGGCCGAAGGCGCCACAAACGAAGCGGGTCGCCTCTTTTCTGCAGATCTCCGCAAGATGACCCTTCTCCCCGCAACGATAGCACATAACGTTTTTCCCATGCTTGCGCGGTGAGGAGGACGGGCCCTGAAGCTTTTCTCATGTTTGAATGGAGGTCTTCCGCAAATGAATTTTCATATAGGAATTAGATAATGCGCCTGCAGATATTGATTGAAAGCTTGTTTCAATTGAACGAGGATGTGAACGAGAAGGCAACAAAAGGGAGCTTGGAGCAAGAGGAGTCATTTAGTAGTTCACGAAAAAAGGCATAGTAGAGAAAGGCGGACCAGGCAATCTCTGAGTTGAAATCGATCCCAGACATCCATCTCTTTCAAAAAGTTCTAAAGGCCGACTACTACAGGGTGCGTGCGCAGGGACTGATCGGGACGACCTCGTCGAACAAATATGAGTAGACTAGATCTAGTGTGGTGGTACCAAATACGAAGTTCTCCTTCTCATTGAAAAAACTGTGTGTGACTGTAAAGCAAGTGCCCACAACAAGACCAATCCATATTACCGAGAAATTGGATGAATCGGTAGCCTCAATCAATTAGTCTAGCTAATCGGTTAAGGAAGAGCTGCTCCTTGGATTTCAGGGAATCTTCTCTAGAGCCCTACCTGGAGTACTAGGATCTTTCCTTAGTCCTCCCAGAGACTGCATGCAAGAAAACCGTAGGGAAGAGGACAAGCTGGAAGAACACTCCCAAGGTAAAAAAGAAATCCATCCCCGGGGAAGGAGAAAGCTCACTGATACTGTATTGCTAGAAACTGGCACTGCAACTTCTGGGTTTTACCTTAGGATTGCAATTGGGCTTGCTTCCCTTTTCACTGCAATTCGCTCAAGGGGATATTTTCTAGATAGACTAGGGGATCTTTTCTAAATTGTTGTTCGCATAGTTCTATTAAAATAGGAGGATTTCTATGACCAACAGCATAGGTCAGAGTCTAGGTTTATCCCTTCTCCTTCTACTTACTTGAGAGTAGGGAGCTAAACTAGATAAGTCTTAAGCAAAGACTGGGTGCACCCTCCCCATTCGTAACTGCTTACAGCGGAACTTCTACTATTCATTCTATCCACTATCTCTCGACAAATGAATCTGAATCAAAGTAGAGTAGAAGGCCAGACCTTAGGCGAATTTCGGTATCAAGAGATGAAAGTGAAAGGCGGAGGTATCCTTGGACCCCAGAAGCTAGTTCCAGTATCCTCATTTCTTTGGACACCAAACATGCAACATATCCTCCATTGGCATTAACACATCATAGTGAAGCTTCCTTCACTGAACAGATCTTCAGCAAGAAGTGACTAGTTGTCATTCCAAACTCCTTACTCTTCCTCGTCAATTTCATTGCCTTAATGGCAGCAGTCTGATCCCTTTCTTCGATAAATGGAGCCGTGTGACAGCGCAGGTAGTCGCTTAGTTTCTTTCCCTGGTTGGCTAATGCTTAACACTGGTCAGATACCATAAGTTATGGTAGTGCTCGCTCGGCAAATCCTATCGGTTCAGCAGCGTCCTTAGTAGGAGCAGAAGGGATGTAGCGAGGAGCCGAAACCTACCGTTACGGAACCGTGGAAAAAGCCGAAACCTAGCCCTGATCTGAACTTCAATAACAACCATTGCCTTACGTACCATTGGCTGGGAAAGGAAGGTAAAGTAGCTGTCGTCTTTGGTCAAGTAGATCTAGCTGATTGACTCGTTCATAGGCGAAAATCAATGCATCGAACCCTTTGCCGATCAAAAGATTAGGAACCGTCCTCCTTTTCCCTCATCCCCTTGATCGACTGTCCCTAAAGCAAAGAGCCAATGCCAGCTAGTCTTCTCCTCCTTAAAGCTTATGGGCTAACCGAGTGTCGAACTCATACCTTCTACGCTCCGTTCCTGGGATTGGCTAATGCCTTTTTCCAAACAATAGGATATCCTGGTTTGTGCCACTTTCACGGCGGGATTTTTGTCCATTTTCTTCGCATTCTATTCCGAAAAAGGGCTAGGCTCAACCTAAGGATTTCAAACCTGACTTTAGGCTGACGACTGCTTCGAGAGCAGATAGAGCATCCTCTTCTGGGCATGAATCCGATTTTCATCAATCCGAATAGTAAATGGCCCAGCAGCTTCCTCCTTTGATGCTTCCTGCTGCACTCGTCCCTCGTCAAGCCAATAGAACAAGCCCTATGATGAGCCTAGCCCTGCTATCACTTCGGGGAGGGGGAAGTACGGGTTGTTCTTTCCGGGAAGGAAGGGCCATGTTAGGCCGTGTGGTCGATCCCTTAGTTCCAGTCATCGAGGTCAGGGTTTCCTCTTTTCTTATCCGAGCCATGCTTCTACCTTTCTTATCTGCCTACTACTAGCCTTCCTTCTTACTTTCTGGTTGGAGTATTTCTATTGACGGATCGAGGTCCGGGTCCTTGGCCTACGCTTTGGAACCTGGAAGAAGGAGACTCATTAGCTGAAGAAGTAAGCAGACCTAGATATTCCCTTAACCTAACCAGCCGGAATCCTTATTCCAATAACCCTTTGCCCTTGCTAACCGAGGGAGATTCCTAACTGGCACCCAATCCGAGTTTCTTTCTCCTAGCTATCCGACGTCCGCTAACCGGATATTTACGCCCAGAGGGGGTTCGCAATAGTTGACCGACTATAAGCTTCCTCCGCGGGGAGGGCTCCTTCTTTTTGCAACTAAAACCTATCCGCTTCCTTGAGAAATTCAATACCTACTTCGGTACGATACATACGGCCTCGGCAAAGCAGAGAAGGAATAGCGATGCGATTCCTACTAGTACTAACGATTCAAACCTAGCCCCTTAGACTGTTCCTATCACCTGCCCGGGATAGCCGGTACGGTTGTAGTATTCCGATCCCTAGCTGTTCATATGCTGTAGTTCCTCGGCAAAGGCCATTGATTTCTTTTCTTTCATCAAAATCAAATGAAAGCAAAGAACCTAAGGAGATACGATTCCTACGCATTGGGAAGAAGTTGTTCGCCAAAGCACATTAGGATTGTGATAATGTCATCTCCACTTTAATACTAATAAGAGGATTAGCGCACGGTACTATCCCCCAGTCCAGGGCAAAGGTACTTCCAACTGCTCCTGTCCGCCCCTTGATTTATCACCCCTTTGGTCTTTTATTGGTCATTGATTTATAGACGGGAAGATAAGTACCCTGGCTCGAGCCCAGATATCGATTTACCATTCCTTTATCGGATCTCCGAAACGGGAAACAATAAAAGTAATAGAAATCGTGTGCCAGCGGGAGATACGAAATTCACTGGTTTTTACTCTCAATCCACAGGTGGAGATACCTGGGGTGGGTTTTCATGGCCTATAGTCCCCTGCCGCCGAAGCACGAACTACTTGAAATCGCGGATCTATCCAATTAGATGCGACATTCCTTCAATGCAAACGTGGTATTTTTCTACCCTTTGATAGATAGCAAGCAGCTCCTATAACTTGATCGACAGGACCCAACCAACTAAACTATTGATTTTGGCAAAGCTAGACCTTTTGAGGAAAGCAGATGCAGATAACGAAAGGAAGCTATTAGTTTTTCTTGTACTCGACTCGGCTTTTCTTTACTGACCGCTTTCGTAAGGAAAGAAGACAATAGGAAAACCAGGTGAGAAGTTTTAGAGCAACCGATGCCTACCGTCCGGCGATATCCCTAGGTGGAGCTGGCTTACCACATTCCGATACCTCGGAACCTTCCCTTCGTCAATTTTGAATAACGAAAGTATCAACCGCTTGCTGGCATGCCAAAACACTTATTATGTTTATGTGAAGTGGATTCATCGGAAGAGAGAGGTAAAGCATTTGAATTCTTCGCTTTTGAGCTGTAAGTATTTCGCAAGGCGGCCCGGGGGTCTTCTTCGTTTAAGGGGCAGTTGAGCAACCAATCATACTACGTAGTACGGGAATTGTAGTTCACAAGTGAAGCCTCCCATGAGTGACTAGTTGGGTGGTATATGAAAAATGGGTCAGTTATAAACAAATCCGTCTTTTACGGCCGATTGAGACTGTCTTCCCTAGAAATAGAATAAGAATGTATGCTCTGGAGTAAAAGGATTCGAACCTTTGCATGCCGGTACCAAAAACCGATGCCTTACCACTTGGCTATACTCCAAACGGTCGGTTCCTGGGGAGAGGGGGAAGGGAGAAGCAGGGCTCGAAGAAAACGAGCCGTGCAAGGACGCGGGGATATAGCAAGTAAGCTGCAAGGTTTTCCCTTTAGGACCGACTACAACAAGCTCGCGACTCTAATAGAAACTAAGGGTCAGCTCTCTGCTCTATTTGCTTGCAATGCGTTGCCTATCAAAGTCGGCGAACGCTTCCACCCCCTCTTGCCCTTGTTACGCAACACGCCAACAAAGAACCTTGGTTCCGTTGCGCCCTGTATTCCGAGGCGACCATTTCGCGCGGTTCGATCCATTTCCCGATCCGCAAAATCCGATAACGTACCTATATGAGTGGGATGGATGGTAAATCATTTGCAGTCTTTTTCGGCAGGACCTAGACACGGAGGTTCGGGAAGTAGCGCATGACAGCATTCACTGGTGAAAGGACTGGCAGCAGCGAGAGCATCATAGTTGACATGGTCGGAGCTACAGTCCCCATATCCGTCTCTACTCTTTCTGTAATTGACTCCCTCCCGCTCCCGTCCATCAAAAAGTGTTATTTCCTCCAGCTCCCGACTCCGCTTCTCCCTCCGATGCCGGTAGATTAGATTAATTCATTGACAAAACCCATTGATTCCAAGCAAGAGGATGCGCGTTAGCGCAACGGCTTTCGCGCTAGTTGCTCAATCCGTTGCTTGTTTGGTGAGAAAATCGCTGATGCGAACTCGGTAGTGCTACTGAAACCACTTTGTGCATCTTCTGTTGCCAGGAAAGAAAGACGTGCTGGGTCTTTAAGAGTCACGCTTGCTAATACGGCCCGGCTGCCCCTATACAGAAATAGTTTAATCGATTGACCGACTTAACATACGCGTTTTCGTTATGGACAAGCTCTCCTTCTGTGCGCATCGATCGACCGACGTAGGGATTTGCATGGGGCGTTGCGCGTCGCGTCGGAGATTGTCAGACAATAAACGTTTCAATGGGTGTAGGTACAGGGGGAGGGGGTGTGGCGTACGCCACTGACTTTCTGGTGTGCAGGATGCACTTCCCACATGATTGTACAGTAGGCGTTGGAGCCCTCATCTGTAGGTACATGGAGGTGATCGCATATGCGGAGCAGCTTCCTTCGAGATGCCTTTGACCCGGGACCTACGCACGAGAGCGTTAACATCAAGGACGGAAGGATTCCCATGCATGATGCGTACAACTCTAATCGCGAAGCGAAGTAAAAAAAACAAACCGATGAAAGGAGAGAATGCGGGAGACAGAATGATGTCGGGCCAGCACAAGAAGTCAGACTAAACAACCCATTCGACGCGTCGGGGGTACTCGACCACCGGGAGATAGGGATTTAGTGACTTACCAACCAACCAGACATTGAGGGCAAGACATACCATACAAATCACGGCTTCGGCTGCTGTAGTCCTCTAGCCGAGCCACTACTAGCGTGTGTGTAATTCATGGCAGTTCACTATTTTTTTGGTTATGGAGCTATTCTCTTTCTTTTATTTTTATATAGTATAGAGAGCGGTAAGTTAGTGCTGTTCTAAGGAAGTGGTAGCTGTTCCAGTACACAAAGAAGGGAGATTTGTGTAACCCGAGCTCTTTGATCAAGACGGTGTGGCCAAAGTCAATCCTTTGAGAAAAAAGTCATTGATTTTCGTTGGCTATAGTGATCAGCACAAGGGGTACTGCTGTTATGATCCCCGCACGCAGACTCATCTCAAGACATGTCACATTTGATGAAACACGATTTGCCTCGCTACCCCATGCGCCTCTTCTCGGGGAGAGATACACACACGCGCGATGACTGCTTTGCCACCGCCCACTCTATGTGCTCCGATTAGCGTTCCGACGCCTGGCAGTGCACACGGCTCAGATTCGGTTGACCACGCTCACATCCGCTTCAGACATAAAGGACCATTGAGGTCCGGCCCTATCGTACTGGAAGTCCCATGCTTTTCGTTTTTCTTCTCGTGCGTTAGGATTGAAACCTAAGCTAATTAAGCTACTATCTCTGGAGAATGGTATCCGTTCATTTCTGCCTGTCCATAAGCGTATATAGGATGAAGTCTAAACGAATCAACGAAAATTACGGTTAAGGCATTTGAGAATATTAGCATTGGGCACTCTAACTCGAAGGAAGAAGCCGAAGCCAGTCCAGTAGCTCGAACTCAGACTATCTACGAAAAAGATGGCATTCTCCCTTAATCTGCCTTGTTTTGAGAAGCGGGGAGGTAGTTTTGTCAAGCTCGTTAAACGCAACGACAGTCAAGGCTAGGAAGATTTTCCAGGCCAGCCAACAAAGTGGGATATTCTTTGGAAGAAAGCCTGTATTGTTTGACAAGATCTTTAGGTCGGTCTCAACACGTTGGCATCTTCTATTCCTGACTCATTGGGGATATTATGCCTTTTGCTTGTCAGAAGTAGACCGACGATACGGACTAAAGTAAGTCAGATCTCAAAATATTTCATCATACTCAGTCCTGAAAGAACAAGCAAGGGATGAGCGCACGCTGGTAGTAGAAGGAAGCGGAGATGGAGGCAGCTAGGCATCAGTTTGAGTTCGAGATCGAGACCAGCTTCAGCCACTATTGCTAGGACGGGCTTACTTAGACTGAGAACAGAGATTCTTTTCTCTGCTATGCTATGCTACTTTCCTCTTTCTTCCCTGAGGGCATTCCTTTCCTGAACATAGAGCCAAACAGTCTTGCCCGGAACTCTATCCCCCCGATTCCTTCCCTTCTTGAAGAAAACGATACCGAGAACACCATCCAGGCAATAGCACTTGAAAAAATGAAAATACCATCTGCGTCAGAAAATATTCTATTGCTATTCTGTTGTTGAGGCTTCGAAAGCTTACTGCCCGGCCATGCTACTCTGTTTTGGTTGACTTCTGACACTGCTGATTCCATCTTTATATCGTTCGAGCTAGCCCCATGACTTCTTGGTCGAGCGCAGCTCTTGTTCGATTTCTCTTTCTTTGATCGAGCGCAGCGAGAAGCAAGTCTGGCGAACCTTGTGCTAAAATTCCTTCTTTTCTTTCTTTCTTGGTTTTGGATCGGTTTGTTAAAGGTGGGAAAGGTTTGTTTACAAAGGCATGACTCAACTGCTGCAAACTTATCAGGATTGTACCTACCGTTAAATTCGTGCCGCATGGCAGTCTTGCATGTAAAAGGGCCTGTGGTGGTGGTTATCTATCAGGCGGGAAGCGCCAAGCCTATCACGCGGGAAAGACCCCTAACCTACCACCAACTTACCTTCCAACCAAGCCCTTCGATCCCGCGCTGCTGCTGGGTATATAATCTCGGTCCTCCCCTTACTTTGAAGCCTACAGCTCCACAATTCGTTTTCCTGTAATTAATGGCAGGAATCCAAAAGATACTGTTTTTTCTTTTTCTTGTCTTTTTTCTGCTTTTTCATGGCATCGAAGCTACGCGAGGGAAAGCGATGCTGCCCACTCTGCCGCAAAAGGGGGCGGCTTTCTTCTTCCCCAAAATGACAGTTCCACCATCAGGGCCCAGCATGCAGCAAAATTCTGTGGAGAGGCTGCGTTTTACAGCAAAGCGCCTTGTGCCATCCGGCGCTAATCTTCTACATCACTAGGTTAGCGGGACCTGAAGAAAGACTAAGTCCGTCTGTCGAAAGCTCAGTTGTTGGTTTGGTGATACTAGTGCTTTCTAGTGTTTGAGTTGTTCAGGAGTCGTTATAAGTCAGATTACCTCATTGTAACGCAGGTGTCCCCTGCTTTCCTTATTTCCTTTTTTATTGTATGAACTTTGGCTTTCTTAATAAAGCTGGGCGTCTATCCTGAGTGTGAGCATTCATAGTTGTGAACTTGTGATACTATTGTTTAACTTGCTGCAAAGACTACTTTTACTTGCAATTGGTTCATAAAATGGTCTGGTGCTTTAGGAGGTCTGCTCCCACAATTACTTAAGATCTAGTGCTGTTCTAAAGTCTAAACCAAGGAGCAAATGAAGAATTATCTGTAGTTAGCAGTTGTGTTTTGAGAAGAGTACTTCCTTATCTGGAGATTCTAGACATTTGTTATCTGGGGAAGTTCACTAATGAACACAGAAAAGTGATTAACCTAATGAATATTCTTATATCCTTGGTTTGTTAGCAGTTCTGGATTTTGAAGCCCTTTCTTTGATTAAATAAGAAAGGACTACTTGGAAAGCGACACAGACACTGGTACATCAGGAAAACCTTTAGAACTCACCGTTCAACTTGATCTTCGCAGGAAAAAGCTTCTTCTCTATTAAGACAAAATAGCAATAAATAGACCAGCCAGCCGAGTGAACAAAGCCAGCCACAGCTTCTCTCTTCCTTCTAGCTCACGGGGAAGGAAGAAAAGACTTTTCTTATTCCAAGCCAGCTACGGGACAAGTGAAACGGGCAGTTAGTTCAGTGAGGACAGCAGTTCCAGCAAAGACAGTGGAATGCCTTGGTAAAGCTGTTCATTCTCAACGGGAAAGGATTTATCTATTGCAACGGGGCTAGTTTCAACAAGGTGAGCAAAGCTAGATACTTAGGCTTGTCCAGTTGTTCCACCAACCCCTGCTCCCGACCCAGATTCTTCTTGGCAGCTCAAGACCTTTCTTGTTCCTTGCTCCCGTGGATCGATACTAGTTACTTACCTTTAATCTTAGCTTAGTGTCTTTTACCTAACCTACTCGCTCGCCGAGCTTTTTTTATCTTGGTTATTGGCTTTTTTACTCAAGTTAGAGCTTTTCTTTCCTGGCTTTTTCACTCGAGTTGTTTAATTGTTCGCTTGGCTTTAGCTCATTTTTTTGTCCATTTCTTCTCTTTACAGATCCCCTCGAAGTAGGAAGAAGAATGGCAATGAAAAATAATAGCAATAGTCGTCTCGTAGGTGCAGGTGCTGGTGAAAGAATAGCTTATGGGGCTGGAGTCAAAGGAGCTTTCATAGACATAGAAATCATAATAGAAAGAGCAGGCCTGCGAGCAGCGAGTGCCCTTTGTAAGTTGCGAGCCTGCCTGTCAAACCATAGGCGCCTTACCGCCCCCCCTTTCTTTTTTTAATTAGAAAGAAGGGGACGGGGGGATGAAAGACAAAGAAAGAGATCAGGTTATTTATGATCGGAGAAAAGGAAGGGGCGTGGTTGATGTGTCACTGGGAACCCGTAGGAAGGGGAGACGACCGGCCTCATTCACATCTGAAATCGCCAACATGAACACAAACGAAATCGTCGAATTTCGTATAGAAAGAAAAGGAACCACTTCTATTCTCTTTTCTTAGGTATATGAAGAATTGCTTTTTGGTCCCTTTCGTCCAGTGGTTAGGACATCGTCTTTTCATGTCGAAGACACGGGTTCGATTCCCGTAAGGGGTAGGTACTTATTCCCGGCCGGCGGTATCATTGCTGAGTGATCGATCGCTCGCTATCTGGCTTGAAAAGGTGGCCCGGGAGCTTTCGGAGAAGGCCGAAAAATGCATTTATCCTTTGAATTACTCATTGAATGGAATTTCATTTCATGATACGCTTCGAACGTACGTGTTCCCGATTAATTGGGAAGTGGTTATTTTCACAAGATTATTTGTCCCCGGATCTACTGTGTCTTATTCTTATTTTGTTCGTTATTTTGACCTGTTTTATTCTTTTAAAGAAGAAGGAGGATTTTTCCTCCCCTCCAGAAAGTATAATCTCCATTTTTGCATGTCTTTCCGCTATTTTAATGGCTGTATTAGCATCGGGCCCTTCAGTTGTACAAGCTATGGATCACCCCCCTGTTAGGGGTGAACCCAGTAATTCCCTTCCCCGGTCCGCAGCGTCCAACTCCGCTGTGGCCTCTACCCCCTCCTCGTCTTTTTTCCAAGGACTTTCGGGGCAGATCCCCGCGGCACCAGATTCCCCCGGGGAAGAAGTACAGCAGCCCAACTTTTTATCCCTGCCGGAAGAGGATACCATGGAACACTTATTAGGGGCTGTTCCAGAGCGGGGTACTGCAGTTTCGGGAGTAGAAGGCCCGTCCTGTTCAGATGTAAATACTAAACTCGGGGAATTTCTTTCCACCTATGGGAAAACCGCTACCCGGAAGGATTACTTTTCCCGTTTGGTGGAGGAATTGCAGCTTGGCTCCTCAGATCAGGAGGACCGGCTTAAATTATTTTCTATTATGCATTCCATAGGACAGGGGGATAGAGAAACCCTGAAGAGTGAGGCAGGGGGCACCCTCGTGGAGGAATATGAAAAGTATTACAAACCAAAATATGGTAAATCCATATACTTGGGGCGTAATAAGTAGGTTAGGTTCCTTTCCTCCTCTATCCCTGGACTCTACGCAGGACTTCTTTCTAAGCCTCACATAATTTGAATTTCTCTGACATTCCATGTTTCCGAAACGGATCCTATAAAATATTTCACTTTTTCTATGATCATCTCTATTTTAGGTATTCGGGGAATCCTCCTTAATAGACGAAATATTCTTATTATGTCAATGCCAATTGAATCAATGTTATTAGCTGTCAATTTGAACTTTTTGGTATTTTCCGTTTCTTTGGATGATATGATGGGTCAATCATTTGCTTCATTAGTTCCAACAGTGGCAGCTGCGGAATCTGCTATTGGATTAGCCATTTTCGTTATTACTTTTCGAGTCCGAGGGACTATTGCTGTCGAATTTATAAATTGCATTCAAGGTTAAACATAACTACAGGAGAGTTACCAAATACAAAGTTCTGTTCTCCTTTCGTTCTCTTCTTTCTTTTCTTTTTATTTTATCAATATTTGATAACTCTTTCTCACCATAACTGTACTCCTGTTGTTTCATTAAGGCGGGGGCGTATGTGTCTTTCCTCTGCCTGATCTGCACCTTCTTCGCGATCCTTCTCTTACCTCTACCGGAAGGTGGCTGGAAGAAGCCGTGGGTGGAGTTGGCCCATGCCCATCTTGCCTCCCTTCATCATCCTCTGGTAAGTGAGGAGATGGGATGCCGATCTGAAACCAGCTATCTTTCCACTTCTATCGCTTCCTAATAGGGCTGGGTTGTGGGATGAATAATCGTATCCCCCTGAGAAAGCTCTTTAACAGAGCTGTACAAAGGAAGTCTGCACCTTCCCACTTATCCGGACAAGGCAACAACTGCTTTTCGTGCTGACCCAGAGGAGCATGCACGGGAGTCGACCGGACCAGAACCGCTTTCTTTCCGGCCGAAGTACCGCTTTAAGAATACAGTAGTGGAAGCCCTGTGAAGACTTCTTCTCGATCAAAACTCGTAGAGAAATCAGAACAGTTGAAGGAAGGGACACCCCTTATAATTGAATTCACTTTATTTTCTTCCGAAAAAATCCCGGGGCATCGAATTCTTTATCCGTTGGCAAAAACGCTAGTTTTGAACCAAAAGAACCGAAAGGCACTGAAAGTTGTTTCGTCAGATCCACCTTCCGAACTTGAAACCGCTAAATCGGATTTTGAAAAAGGCACTGGCGTCCCCGAAGGGTCTAGTTGATAAGAAGTAATCAAAATGGTTCGCTTGTGGATATCGGACCCATGGAGCTCATAAGAAAAGAGTATGCTTTGAAAAAGCTCTTTTTGGGCTAGATAAAATATAAACTGCATACTTTGAATGAGAAGTTGGCTATTCTCGAGGCAGCCCCGCACTTAAAGTAGTTTGTGTTTGTTCTACGGAATTCAATAAAGCATGAGTTCGGAGTTCCTAAGTTCGTAGAACCTAGTGGAATGAATCAAGCGAGCTAGACCTGTTGATCAAACTAGAGCTAGTATTTCAAATAAAATCAAATCGTATCGTATAGAAAGTGAAGTTCAGTTCCATGTCGGTATCTTCGTCGGTATCTTCCTGAATTCAAGAAAGTAGGACATTATTAGGTAAGCACTAGAGTAGAGGCACGCACCCCGAACTGTTTGGAAAGCAATTCAACGAAGCAAGCTGGTTGTTTATGACCCTAGTATGTTCTTTAGAAAAAAAGGAAGTGGGGCGCTCGCCGGACATCAATGATTTCAAAAGGGACATGCGAGGCACTACTTCCCTTCTTGTTTATAACCTGCTCCTTATCCGATTGAAAACCCTAGTATTCCTACTTCAGGGACAACCCTTGTTAACCGAGTTCAGGGCAAACCCTAGCATTGTTTGACGGCAAAGGAAACTAGAAATTAGTTGATTTAATTGAAGGAAGTGAGCGGCTACCATTCGAGGAGCCAGCTTCTCCAACTTCTGCCTTTCCGAGGCATATACCTAACCAGCTTGTTCGCATCAGTCACTCCTGCTCGAAAGACTACCTTTGCCATTTCGATTGATCATCTTTCTTCCGCCTAGTTCACAGGCGGGTTTCGATAACCACCTACTAATCTGGGGTCGCCTCCACCAGCGAGTTCTAGTTCATTGCTTCCTTCTCTTGTCGGGCAACAAATTAATTGGAATTCCGAATGAGCATTAGGAACCCATACTAAAAGATCAGTTTTTCGTGTAGAAATTGCATCATCTTTTGTTGTTTTCAGCCTTTACCGCTTGCAAGGGTAGTAGGAAGCATGTGATTTTGTGAATGTATATTGGTTCGGTTTTGCTCGTGTTGCATCGTTGAGTTCGCTGGACATCCTTAACAATTTTGTTCGCTCTTGGAAATAGCAAAATTATGTGCATCTCATGTGTTTGTACAGCAATTGGAGGTACAACTACAAAGTGCATGACCAGAGAGCTGGGAGAAATGCTTGATCCCCGAATCATGCTGAAAGTGCAAGTTCTCAGTGGACTCGCGTCTGGAACATGCAAAGCGCCAAATAGTATGTTAGTGATTCATCAAGATCCTGGTCCATTTCTGAAGAAATCTAATTTGATCCCCTCCAATCTGATCTGACAAAACCGATCAAGATCCACGAAAAACATATTCTACTCAGCAAATTAGTCATGACTCCAGCTTCTTCTCAAACTTCTACCACGAGTTCATCTGCTACTCTACAATCAAATGCTGTTGTGGAGTTCAATCACACAGTATCCTTCAAATTATCTCAAGATAACTTCTTGCCCTGGAAATCACAAGTCTTACCTTGACTTCTCGGTCATGAACTGATGGGGTACCTTGATGGATCAGTGGAACAACCTCCTCCTACGATCTCCATTGTCGATTCGAACAATTCCACACAGATTGTTCCGAATCCAGCTTATTCAACGTGGATCCGACAAGATCTGCTCCTCTTAGGCTGGTTGTTTTCAACAATGCAACCAGAGATAGTTGCTCAGGCTGTTCACTGTCGTACCCCCTCTCAGCTGTGGGCTTCGTTGCAGCAAACATTTGCATCAAATAAATTCGATAGCTCGTATAATAGAGTTGCATTTCCAACACTCTCTTTTTCTACGTACACTTTTGATTCCTCAGTAGGTAGGGACAACGTTCGAGATCTCATCCGACCGTCTATTTATCACTGATTGGGAGATTGGATTGGAATCCGAGGAGAACTGATTGGATGTCATGGAACGAATGGGGCACTACGTTGGTTACCCACTGCTAGCCTAGCGGAGATTTCTCTATTTGTTGAAAGTGGAAAGGAGTCATATTTGAATCGGAAAGTTGGGCTCGTTCACTCACACCTTTCTTTGATTATCGATGACTTGGCTTCTTGCTCAAGTAAGCACCCGGCATACCAATTCATTATCCTTGGGGCTCGCTCCTTCCTATCTACGTTATTCTTTCTTTGTTACTCTCGTAATGACGTTCCGAAAGAAATCAAGGTTACCAGGTCACAGCTCTGATTCTTCTTCCCTTATAGAACCTTCCCGAAAGAAATCAGTAGCTGGGGTGGGTCCGCCCCTACAACTCATCAAATCTGCCTTCTTTTCTGTTCTGCGCTGTACATATTCTCAAGTTATGAGAAAGAATGGATTTTAATGAAATTTTTCATTAAAAAAATAAACGAATGAAGAATATTTTGACCTCTTATCTGATAAGCAATCAAAGCATTTGAACTGCTCAATGAACAATAAATAAAGAGCTAAGGTCAAAAAGTATATGTGTTACTAATAGTAAACCAATTTTTTTTTTAGTTTGCTTTCAGCTGAACATGATGAACATGTTCTAACTAAAAATGAGGTGAGGCTTGATTAGGTGGCTTTGCAAGAACTAGGGAGGAACACAAGTTATGTACTTTAGGCTAAACATATTAATTTAGAAGATCAACTTTTCCAATTGGACATAAACAAAAGCAACCAATAATATATATATATATAAACTTCCATAATATTTTCTCTATGGTGAAGTAATTTCATCGATAACCACTAAACAATTAAGTAGCGATGTATGCAAAGCTAGACAACGAACATTTCATAATACACTCGTTCTGCATATCTTTAGGATAAAAGAAAAAACAGCGAATAAAAAAGTTTTCCTAAAAAAAAAGATCAAGAAATCTATTTTGTATGGTTCTTATTTCGTTGAAAACGTTTCCATGAGACTTTCTTTCATTGAAGAAGTCCATGACTTGTTCTAGGTGATATGAGGTTGAACAGGCTTTAGAAAAAATGCAAAGAAGGGTACATAAGGGTGGAATAAAAAACCAAAAAATGACCCCTTCTTTCTTCCTGAGCATTACCGAGAAATATTCTTTCTTTATACGTTAGGTTGGGTTTCAGATGTATATCATTTATTATATGAAACCAAAAAGAAGAAATGACAAGAAAGTTGTATATAGATGGAGGATAAAATTACGATGTGGAAAACAAGACAGGGGTTTTTTTTTTACAATGACACTGTACAACAATTTGGAAAAGGGATGTAGCGCAGCTTGGTAGCGCGTTTGTTTTGGGTACAAAATGTCACGGGTTCAAATCCTGTCATCCCTACCTATTACTTCTCCTATGGGCAGTAACGAGGGATCAATTGAGATCGATTCAAATTGGACAAAATTCAGAGTTTCATTTTTCTATATGCATGCGAAAATCATCCTTTTCTTTACTGCTTTATCTCCTGTCGTAAGAAAGCGCTCTTAGTTCAGTTCGGTAGAACGTGGGTCTCCAAAACCCAATGTCGTAGGTTCAAATCCTACAGAGCGTGATTCTGTTCTTGTTATGTAAAAAAAAAAAAAAGAACTTAACAAAGTGGAATGTCCGACTACTGTTCTTAACCCAAATAAAAGAAAAGAACAGAAATACTCGACCAGGAGAGGAGACCACTGACCAATCTCCGTCCATTTTCCCTTGCCTTTCCTTTACGGGTATGCCTGTTTTAGGGGACCTTATAGTAATAATAGTCTAATAGACCAACTAGAGGAGAGGAATCCTTCATGAATCGCCTTGCCTTGCTTAAAGAGGTTTCTGACGCCCGTGGAACTCTTGTTTTGAGGAAGCAATGAACATTGTCTTTTTCCATTCTCAATAAATGAGGAAGGAGGGGTGAGGTCCTCACTTGCGAGTGAGGCAAGGCTTTCTTTTATAATACATCCTACCCGATTTTGGTTGACGATTGCGTTCTATTCCAATTATTCACTTGTTTTTCTTGTTACTGTGGCGAGACCAGATGAGAGAGAGAACTATTTTCCATTTCCAGACAGACCCCGAGCCGAGGAATAATTCTTTATTTTTTTGTTGGTTCCTTCTTTCTTATTTAGAATAAGTGAGTCTCTTCCATTCGGTTCATTAGCTTTAGGAAAAATAGAAGCAGCGGACGCTTCTAAAAGGCTTAAAGGCTCTGATCAAGGCAATGAACATTTTTAACTTGGAAACTAATAAGAAAGGAATTCCAATCATAGTTCAATACAGACTTTTTATCCTTTAATAAGGGTTAAACTTTCCTTCCAATACTTGTGCGCTTTACCCATCTCTACTGAACAAACCCACTACACATCGCTGGCAAAACCTACATCGAGTGGCAGGGTATGTGTGTAGGCCTTTTCAAATTCGAAACAACATGTCGATAAATAGCTATAGAATAGAAGGGGCCATAAACAGGGGAGTCTTGACCATTTCGTGGGTGATCTTTCAAACTCTTGTTTTTCTAGCGAAAGAACGCCCTTCTGAGCGATGATCTCCTACAAGCGAGTATAGTAAGGTTGACTTCAATTGAGACAGAAATGTCACTGGTCAGCTCCTTAGCGTGACAATTAACATCACTTTCTTATTACCTAAGAGATTAGATAAGGGAAGAAGGCAGGCCAAAGCTTATAGATTCGGAGATCGTACTTCTAACGCTTTGTCTGAGTCAGTCCTACGACCCCTTCCGGCTGAGACACGAATCCTAGCCTATCTGAGTCGCAGAATGAAGGGCTCTTCAGAAGGCGCCACCCAAGTCTCCTTTGAGACTTCGGAGTCAGGAATGATTTTTCCAAGGAAGGCGGATTTTCTTCGTTCCGCAGCACGAGCAGGGAGAAGATCGATGTGCCTTCTAACCACGTTCATTTGTTGTATGATCAGTAGGGAAGGGAGCCTTTGATAAAGGTACCCCAACCAAGAAATCTACTGTCTCAGAGCGACAGTCAAGCTCGTATCGCGGAACTAGACTAGAACATTTCTTTGATTGATAGGTCAGATAGGAAGCAGGCAAGCAAACCAAGTTATAGGTTTGGAAGTTAGAACTAGGAAAGGTTGTCCTGTGACTACCTTTGAAGTCTTTGGGTAGGACATCAGGCTAAGGTCTTATGATGAGCCACGCGCATATGAGGTTTACTGCAGCCCTAAAGCTCTGTCCCCTATCCTACCACTAGATCCCCTATGCCGGAACATGAACAGAGAAAGCTGTGAGTGTAGTCTTAGGAACGAACCCGGGGTTGCTCTCGCAAAAAGATTGTACTAAAGAAAGCTAGAAAGCCCAATTCCAAGCAAGCAACCTTCTGGTCCACGGGTCGGTGAACGAATGGGTTTTGGGAAATAGAGAACATGGACTCGATTGAACAAAGGTGGCACCGGAATGAATAGCCCACTTGTTTCGGGCAAGAATGAATGGGACTGATCGACTCGAGTTACCGAGCGACCTCCACTCTTCGACTCGAGCTTTCGCTTCTGCTTTTCTCTTTTTTTTATTTATTAGCTTTTTAGGGAAAGAAGAGGAAATACAACTATGTCTACGAGTGCCGCGAATGAACCTTCGGTTCTTCCCAAGAACAAGGAGACACGAACTAAATAACTCGTATCAGGCTACGGGAATAGTGAACGGGAAGAAGGAACTAGTGAGGCTTTCGTTGGTCAAACAATATGCCCTCCTCACTTGAGGAGAGTGAAGGTCATGACTTATTGAAGGTCAATTGGCCAAGAGAAGGGGAACTCCTTTCGTCGGTAACTATTGAATTGCCTATCTAACAGTGGAGCGAAACGGAACGGGAAGGGAAACTCGTGTCGTCGGTTATCCAATTTCCCTCCTTTCTGTTTCGACAAAGAAAACGTTTAGGTATCGGTAATAGGATTCCCACTATGATTTGAAGAAAAAGATAGATTCTATAATAATCTACAAATAATATATAGAATCAGGCTCCGTAATCAAGTGCTCGCTGTGAGAAGAAGATCTACAGGCATGTACCCATTTCTCCCTGCAAAATAAGTTTGAACCCGAGTGAGTATGGACCATACGCTCATCTTTCTTCTCAATCTACACCTCGTTCCGCGAGAGACCTATCCTCGTTTCGAAATAAAGGACCATAGTGAGGATCGATCCCGGATAAGTGAGTCAGTGTAGGGACAGAGGCTGATGATTCTAAAGGTGATTTAAAACTACAAGATGACTTTATTTGAAAACGGAATCCAAATATCAACAAAAAGATGAATGGAAAGTCTTGTCGATATGAATTGAAAAGAAATGACAATGCTTCGATTTCGATCTTTACTTCTTTCTTGGATGCCTGAAGTTTGTGTTCGCATTTCATCAAAGGAAAAGTGGGCTGTACCTACATGAAGAAAAGAGTTGCTCGTGTAAAAGCAATATCTTCTATTTGACTTATCTAGCCGTGTCTTGCACATACTCGGCTCGGTGAATGGTTCATCTTCGATTGGCATGGTCCTTTGGATGTAAGAGATCTCGTTTGCTGGCCGGGCCCTTCCATGAGTTTAGATCTCTATGTATGAATCTCTTATGAAATCCCATACTTTTTATCATTTAAGAACGATCAGCATACTGTGTGACTTCTGCGTGACAGTTCTTGCATTTCGTTTGTTGCTTTGCATGAACATTTAGATATTGGAAAGCGAACTCCCTTAATTAGGAATTTCATAGATAGAGAAGGACGGGAAAAAAGAGAGAGACTGACTAACTACCCGGATCAATGCTGATTGACGACTGAATAAATAGCCGGAAGCAACAACTGCACGAGAGAGAAAGAGCGGATCCAACTAAGGAAATGCAGTACAGTACCTGTTCTGTCGGAGCTAATCATGCAAAGCTAGCGTAGCGCCAGCCGTCGAAGTGAATGAATTCGAAAGAACGAAGAAATAAGGAAATGAGACGACTCTTTCTTGAACAATTTCATAAGCAGATCTTCCCCTCCACACCAATCACGAGTTTTTTTTTATTCCTCTCGTATATCGTCGTCACGCCCTTAATGATAGGTTTTGAAAAAGATTTTTCATGTCATTCCCATTTAGGTTCGATTCGGATCTCTCTGTTGTTTCCCTTTCCTCCCGAACCTTTTCCTCGAAATGATAAAGAATCTGGTACACTCGAATTGTATTATTTAAGTGCTTATTGCTTGCCAAAAATCCTACTTCTACAATTGGTAGGTCACCGGGTTATTCAAATAAGTCGTGTTTTCTGTGCTTTTCCCATGTTACAACTTCCGTACCAATTCGATCGATCCGGAATGGATCGGTTAAACATTCTATTAGGGAGCCCGGTCTTGACTCTTCTGTGTGGTATTCATTCTCGTTCGGCTCTTGGAGTCACATCCAGCAGTGGTTGGAACAGCTCGCAAAATCCAACCACTTCACCTACTTTATTGCCCCCAACCGTTTCCCGTACCTCTATAGAAACAGAAGGGTTTCATGTTCTTTCATCGATTGGGTATTCCTCTCCTTTTGTATCTCTTTATCCAATTTCGGTCTCGATTAGTTCACAAGATTGAATGGCCAAGTCATGGAAAAGCCGTTATTCGATTGTTTTAAAAGAATGTGTTGAGCCGGGCCCGGGTATGTAAGTTCAGCGATGTACAAACAAGGATTGATTTGACTTCCGCACCTAGGTTGGGGGGTAGGTGAGGGTGGGGGGTTCTATTTTTGAAGAATAAGGAAGAGGAATAGAATCTCATTCATGTGTTCATGCTAACAGAAGAGCGGATCCAATACACATACATAAGGCATCGGTTG
>Ga0182007_10000610_pt1 | contig 20861 bp, 14 predicted proteins | sample Sormic07211113_1_FD_123023 | JGI IMG/M metagenome (GOLD analysis project Ga0182007, IMG submission 123023) | Rhizosphere microbial communities from Sorghum bicolor, Mead, Nebraska, USA - 072115-113_1 MetaG | ecosystem: Host-associated > Plants > Roots > Rhizosphere | place: USA: Nebraska... | reverse complement strand
TCAGTCTGTTGGCTACGGCGAATCCCGCCCAGTTGCTGACAACGCCACTGAAGCTGGTCGCGCTGTAAACCGTCGCGTAGAAGCGAAGGTTGAAGCTCAAGCTAAGTAATTAGCTCGCAGCTCAAGAAAAGCCCGGCTTAGGCCGGGCTTTTCTTTGTCTGCGATTTGGTGAAGAGGGAGTAATAGGTAGGGTTCAGGCTGATTGATCGGCCACCATCGCGGGCAAGTCGCGCTCCCACAGAGATGAAGTTGCACAGGCTGCCACGGCACCGATCACCAGGATCGCCGGGCTCTTCAACTGAAAGCTGAGGGCATCCTCTTCCATTGCTGTCAGGTCGCTCCGGCATTCCCGTTGGTGCGGCAGCGAAGCGTTTTCGATCATCGCCACGGGAGTATCGGCGGCCATTCCACCGGCCAGCAGTTGCTCACGAATCTCGCTCAGTTTTGCGACACCCATATAGACCACCAACGTGGTGCCGCCTTGAGCCAGGGCCTGCCAGTTCAGGCTACTGTCATCCTGAGTGTGCGCCGTGACCAGTGTCACGCCACGGGCGACACCCCGCAGTGTCAGTGGAATATCACATTGGGTCGCGCCGGCAAGGCCAGCGGTGATGCCATTGACCAATTCAACCTCGACCCCTCGTTCACGTAACCACTGCGCCTCTTCACCGCCGCGTCCGAAGATGCACGGATCGCCACCCTTGAGCCGCACCACGCATTTGCCGTGGCGGGTATAACGCAGCATCAGGCGATGAATGAAGGCTTGAGGCGTGGAGCGACAGCCGCCGCGCTTGCCCACGGGAATAATTCGCGCATTCGGGCAATGCTCCAGTACCGCAGGATTGACCAGATCGTCGATCAACACCACGTCCGCTTCGCGCAACGCACGAACCGCCTTGAGGGTCAGCAATTCCGGATCGCCGGGACCCGCACCCACCAGCCAGACTTTTGCGCTCATAGTGTTTTCCTCACGAGGTGACGGCGACTGGCTGCGCAGTGGCGGCCAGTAAACGCTTGATTTCCGGGACGCAGGAGCCGCATTGCGTGCCGCAGCCCAATTCTTGTTTCAAACCTTGCAAGTCCAGGCCACGGCTGATTCCGGCACAGATTGCGTTCTGGCTGACGTTCATGCAGTTGCACAGGGTTTTGCTGCCGGATGCAGGGGCGCCAGCGTTGCCTGGTGGCGCACTCAACGGTGCCAGCAGCCAACGGCGCAGTTGTTCGTCGGCGCGACCTTCGAGCCACAGGCTTTGCAGCCAATGTTGGGCGAGTGTTTCACCGGCCAGGCGAATCGCGGTGATCCGGCCGTTCTCGATACGCACCCGTTTACCGATCGAGCGCCGGGGGTCGTCGTAGGCCAATACCGGGCCGTCGTTGAGCCCCAGGCATTGATCGATATCACGCAACAACTGCGGCTCTGGCGCGGTGGCGCTGGCGGCGCGTATCAGCAGCGCGGGACGCTCACGGCCGGCCAAGCTGAGGCTGGCGTAGGAAAACGCCTCGCAGAGTGGTCGCAACGTCTCCAGGTGCTGTTGAACATCACCTTCGATCAGGGCGAAAAGCTGCCAGGGCAAATGCACAGGCTCGAGCCGCACACCGCTGTGTTTGAGTTCCGGTTGCTTCGACAACGGATCGAAGGCGGGAAGGGTGAGGGTATTCACACCGCCCTTGAGAAAGCGGTCGCCCCAATGCATCGGCAGGAAAGCCTGGCCCGGACGTACGCTGTCGTCGCTGCTGACCGGCAGGATCACCGCGCCCCGGCGACTTTTCAGATTGATCAGGTCGCCAGGTTGCAGGCGATGCCGACGCAGTTCATCCGGGTGTAGGCTCAACACGGCTTCGCTGACATGGCCGAACAGTTGCGCGGCGGTGCCGGTGCGGCTCATGCCGTGCCATTGATCGCGCAGGCGACCGGTGATCAAGGTCAGCGGGAAACGCGCATCGCGTTGTTCCTTGGCGGCGCGATAGGGGTCGGTCACGAACTGCGCACGCCCGCTGGCGGTCGGGAATACCCCGTCAAGGTACAACCGCGCGGTGCCTTCGCGGGCTCCGGCGGGGAAGGGCCATTGCTGCGGTCCGAGCTGGTCGATCAACTCATGACTGATCCCGGACAGGTCGAGGTCGCGGCCGCGAGTCAGTTGTTTGTATTCGTCGAAGACCTGTGCCGGGGTTTCAAAGGCAAACAGGCTGGAGGCTCCGGGACGCAGGTGTTTTTCCAGACGCTGTGCGAAATCCACGGTGATCGCCCAATCGGGCCGTGCTTCACCGGGGGCGCCGATGGCTCGGCGGACGTGGGAAATGCGTCGCTCGGAGTTGGTAACCGTGCCGTCCTTTTCACCCCAACTGGCGGCGGGCAGCAACAGGTCGGCGAATGCGGCGGTTTCGGTGGTGTGGAAGGCTTCCTGCAACACCACGAACGGGCAGGCTTGCAGTGCCTCGCGCACAGAGGTCTGGTCCGGCAGCGACTGGGCAGGGTTGGTGCAGGCGATCCACAGGGCTTTGATCTTGCCGCTGCGCATCTGCTCGAACAGTTCGATGGCCGTGAGCCCGGTGTTTTCGGGCAGTTGATCGACGCCCCAGTAGGCGGCCACTTGCGCCCGGTGTTCGGCATTGGCCGCTTCGCGATGGCCTGGCAGCAGGTTTGACAAACTGCCGGTTTCCCGGCCGCCCATGGCATTGGGCTGACCGGTCAGCGAGAAAGGTCCTGCGCCGGGCCGACCGATTTGCCCGGTAGCCAAGTGCAGGTTGATCAGCGCGCTGTTCTTCGCGCTGCCGGCGGTGGACTGATTCAGCCCCATGCACCACAGCGACAGAAAGCTCGGTGACGTGCCGACCCATTCCGCGCATTGGTGCAGTTGCTCGACGCTGATGCCACAGAGTTGCGAGACCATTGCCGGGGTGTAGTCGCGTACCAGGTTTTTCAGCTCGGCCAAGCCTTCGGTGTGGGCCTTGATGAAGTCGCGGTCGATCCAGTCTTCCCACAGCAGCAAGTGTAAAATCCCATGGAACAACGCGACATCGGTACCGGGCAGAATCGCCAGGTGCAGGTCAGCCAGATCGCAGGTGTCAGTGCGCCGTGGGTCGATGACGATGACTTTCATCTGCGGACGATGGGATTTGGCTTCTTCCAGGCGACGAAACAGGACCGGGTGGGCGTAGGCCATGTTGCTGCCGACGATCATCACGCAGTCGCTCAGTTCCAGGTCTTCGTAGTTGCAGGGCGGAGCATCGGCGCCGAGGCTGCGCTTGTAGCCGACCACCGCTGAAGACATGCACAGCCGTGAATTGCTGTCGATGTTGTTGGTGCCCACCAGCGCCCGCGCCAGTTTGTTGAAGGCGTAGTAATCCTCGGTCAGCAATTGCCCGGAGATATAGAACGCGACGCTGTCCGGGCCGTGTTCGGCGATGGTCTTGGCGAAGACACTGGCGGCGTGATCGAGTGCGCTGTCCCAATCTGTGCGGCTGCGAGCCAGTCCTTTGCCCAGGCGCAGTTGCGGGTACAAGGCCCGCGCCGTCAGGTCGCCGGTCAGATGCAAGGTCGAACCTTTACTGCACAATTTGCCGAAGTTGGCCGGGTGCGCCGGATCGCCGCTGACGCCGAGAATGCGCTCGCCGTCGTGCTCGATCAGCACGCCGCAGCCGACCCCGCAGTAGCAGCAGGTGGAGGCGGTGATTTGGCGGTCCATCAGCTTGCTTCCCGCAGAGCCAGCAGCACCCGGCCATTTTCGACCCGTGCCGAATGATGGTGGGCACAGCCGATATCGGGAGCCTGGGCCTCGCCGGTTTCCAGGTCGATCTGCCAGTTGTGCAGCGGGCAGGCGACCCGTTTGCCGTAGATCAACCCCTGGGACAGCGGCCCGCCCTTGTGCGGGCAGCGGTCGTCGAGGGCGAAAACCTCATCGTCGCTCGTACGAAAAATCGCAATGTCGCCTTTCGGGCCGGCGACGATCCGCGAGCCAAGGGTGTTGATCTCTTCCAGTGCGCAGATATCCAGCCAGTTCATACCGACACCTCCAGGTTCTTCACGGGAATGACTTCGAATTCTTTTTTCAGCAGTGGTTGCTCGAGGCGTTCTTTCCACGGGTCCTGTTCGAACGACAGGGAGAATTGCAGGCGTTCGTTGAGTGCCTTGCGCCGTACCGGGTCTTCCAGCACGGCTTTCTTGATGTGTTCCATGCCGACCCGTTGCAGGTAATGCACGGTGCGCTCGAGGTAGAAGGCTTCTTCACGGTACAGCTGCAGGAAAGCGCCGTTGTATTCGCGCACCTCTTCAGCGGTTTTCAACTTGACGAAGAATTCAGCGACTTCGGTCTTGATCCCGCCTTTGCCACCGATGTACATCTCCCAGCCGGAATCCACGCCGATAATTCCGACGTCCTTGATCCCCGCTTCCGAGCAGTTGCGTGGGCAACCGGAGACAGCCAGTTTTACTTTGTGTGGTGACCACATGTTGAACAGGTCATGTTCGAGCTCGATGCCCAGTTGCGTGGAATTCTGGGTGCCGAAGCGGCAGAACTCACTGCCGACACAGGTTTTCACGGTGCGGATGGATTTGCCATAGGCGTGGCCGGACGGCATGTCCAGGTCTTTCCAGACGCCCGGCAAGTCTTGCTTTTTGATCCCCAGCAAGTCGATGCGTTGGCCGCCGGTGACCTTGACCATCGGCACGTTGTACTTGTCGGCCACGTCGGCGATGCGCCGCAGTTCTGAAGGATTGGTCACACCGCCCCACATCCGCGGGACGACAGAGTAAGTGCCGTCTTTCTGAATGTTGGCGTGGGCGCGTTCGTTGATCAGGCGCGATTGCGGATCGTCCTTGGCTTCGCCGGGCCAGGTGGAAATCAGGTAGTAGTTGAGCGCCGGGCGGCAGGTGGCGCAGCCGTTCGGCGTGCGCCAGTTCAGGTAGCTCATGGTGCCGGCGATGGTCAGCAGATGCTGGTCGCGGATGGCCTGGCGGATTTGCCCGTGGTTGAGGTCGCTGCACCCGCAGATGGCTTTTTCGCTTTTCGGTTTGACGTCTGCCGCACCGCCCACGGTGTTGATCAGGATCTGTTCGACGAGGCCGGCACAAGAGCCGCAGGAGCTGGCGGCCTTGGTGTGTTTCTTCACGTCGTCGACGCTGAACAGCCCGTGTTCCTGAATGGCTTTGACGATGGTGCCTTTGCACACGCCGTTACAGCCGCAGACTTCGGCAGTGTCGGCCATGCTCATGGCTTTGTCCTGGCCTTGGTGTCCTACGTCGCCCAAGGCGTTTTCGCCGAACATCAAATGATCGCGGATCTCGCCGATGGCATGGTTCTCACGGATCTGCCGGAAATACCAGCCGCCGTCTGCCGTATCGCCGTACAGACAGGCGCCGACCAGCACGTCATCCTTGATCACCAGTTTTTTGTACACCCCGCCAATCGGGTCGGAGAGGGTGATGGTCTCGGTGCCTTCGCCGCCCATGAAGTCGCCGGCGGAGAACAGGTCGATGCCGGTGACTTTCAATTTGGTCGACGTCACCGAGCCCTTGTAAGTGGCGAAGCCCAGTTGGGCGAGGTGGTTGGCGCACACCTTGGCTTGTTCGAACAGCGGTGCGACCAGGCCGTAGGCGGTGCCGCGGTGGCTGGCGCATTCACCGATGGCGTACACCCGAGGGTCGTAGGTTTGCATTGTGTCGTTGACCAGAATCCCGCGGCTGCAAGGGATGCCGGCTTTTTCCGCCAGTTTGGTGTTGGGGCGAATGCCGGCGGCCATCACCACCAGATCGGCGGGGATGATGTCGCCGTTCTTGAACTGCACTGAGCCGACCCGGCCATTGCCGGCGTCGTGCAGGGCCTGGGTCTGTTCGCACAGGCGGAAATGCAGGCCACGGGCTTCCAGGGCGGTTTGCAGGAGTTGGCCGCTGGTTTTGTCCAGTTGGCGCTCCAGCAGCCATTCGCCGATGTGCACCACGGTGACGTGCATGCCCCGCAGCATCAGGCCGTTGGCGGCTTCGAGGCCCAGCAGGCCGCCACCGATGACCACGGCGTGCTTGTGGGTCTTGGCGGTGTCGATCATCACTTGGGTGTCGGCAATGTCGCGGTAGCCGATCACGCCCTGCAAGGTATTGCCGGGGATTGGCAGGATGAACGGGGTCGAGCCGGTGGCAATCAGCAGGCGGTCGTATTCAGCCTCAGTGCCGTCTTCGGCGATGACCCGGCGTTTGACCCGGTCGATCTCCACCACTTTGCGGTTGAGCAGCAGCTTGATGTTGTTTTCCAGGTACCAGTCCAGATCGTTGAGCACGATCTCTTCGAACGTCTGTTCGCCAGCCAGTACGGGGGACAGCAGGATGCGGTTGTAGTTGGTATGCGGTTCGGCGCCGAAGACCGTGATGTCGTACAGCTCATTACTCAGCTTGAGCAGTTCTTCCAGGGTACGAACCCCGGCCATGCCGTTGCCGATCATCACCAGTTTTAGTTTTTTCATCAGGTTCTCCGGGGAGCTCGGGCCTGCCTCATCAGGGCATTCAGACCTTGCTCGACAAAATTTTGCGCAAACAAAAAAAGGCGTCCCGCTAGCTAACTAGCGAGGACGCCTTTGTCCTTGTCCCGTTCTCTCGGGCAGCGCAGCCTTCTACGTTGAAGGCCGGGCTTTATGTCTGTTGGGAAAGGTAATGCAGTGGTTGTGCCAAGTCTCGCAAGGGCCGGATTTATGGGCTCTGGTCATGGGAGGAGGGTGTTTGCGTGCACCGGTTCAAGGCGCGATGCCCGGTTTTGAAGCAGAAAAATCAAAAGATCGCAGCCTACGGCAGCTCCCGCAGGAGATCGTGGGCTCCCGAAGGAGCTGCCGCAGGCTGCGATCTTTTGATCTTTTAACCGTGAAACAACAAAAACAGCAGCACCAGATTCACCAGCAACGACACCAGTGCCAACGTCCGCCAAACCTTCAACGGCTCGCGCTCCAGCAACGGTCTGGGTCGCACGCTCAAACTGCGTCGTTCTCCCTGTTCCAGCAGCAACAACCATTCTTCGGCCGTTTCAAAGCGCTGATCCGGGGCTACCGCCACCGCGCGCTCCAGACTTTGCGCGATCCATTCCGGCAGGTCGGGCCGGTAGCGACTGGCGCTGACAGGCACGCCAAACCGTGGGCGCTGGAACGCTTCGATTTCGCCGTAGGGATAATGCCCGGTGAGCAGGTAGTACAAGGTCACGCCGACGGCATACAGATCCTGTTGTGGTGTCGGCAGGTCGCCGCGGAACGCTTCTGGCGCGATATAGCTGGGCGTTCCAGGCAGGGCGAAGGCTTGATCTTCGGACAGCCCCGGACAGTAGGCGAGGCCGAAATCCAGCAGGCGCAACTCGCCGTCGTCCCCCAGCAGCAGATTCTCCGGTTTGATATCGCGATGCAGAATCTGCCGTCGATGCAGGATGCCGACAGCCCGCAGCAAGCGTTCGGCCAAGTCCTGCCATTGCGCCAGTGGCAGCGTTGTGACGCGCTCATGCAACTCAGCCAGGGTCGATCCGGAATACTCACGCATCACGTAATACAAATGCTGACGCTGACTGGCGGCATGGACTTCAGGGAAATGCCGACCGGCTACACGCTTGAGAAACCATTCCTCCGACAACAATGCCTGCCCGGCCTGGTGATCGTCACGCAGAGCGCCGGGCAAGGTTTTCAGTAGCCAGCGCTGTTGTTGTGCATCGCGCACCCGGTAGAGCAGCGATTGCTGGCTCTGGCCGAGGATCCCTTCGACCTGCCAGCCTTCGAAGGTCTGGCCCGGTTTCAGTGCAGGCGGCAGAGGCCATTGCTGCAGGTGAATCAGTGCATCGCCAATGCTGGTTTCGCCAAGGGCATCGACCCGCACCAGCAGGGCGCTGGCATTGTCCTGGCTGCCCGCCAGGTGCGCGGCGCTGACCAGGGTCTGCGCGGCACTGTTGAGGTCAGGTTGATCGCGCAGAATCGCCGCGATGGCGGTATCGCCCAGCACGGCCCAGATGCCGTCGCTGAGCAGCACGAAACTCTCGTTCAGGCGCAGTTCGCCATCCAGAAAGTCCAGCACCAGATGTTGATCCAGCCCCAGGGCCCGCTTGAGCACATGCTGCATGCCCGGCTGGTCCCAGACGTGATCCTCGCTCACCCGTTGCAAGGTGTCGGCGTGCCAGCGGTAAACCCGGCAATCGCCGACATGCGCCAGGGTGAAACGCCTGCCGCGCATCACCAGGGCACTGACCGTGGTCAGCAGCGGTTGCCCGCCGCCGTTGGCCTGCAGCCAGCGGTTTTGCGCCAGCAGCAGGCGATCGAGTGCCTGGGCGACACCCCAGGTTTCCGGTGTGGCGTAATAATCCAGCGCCAACGCCTGCAAGGTCGAACGGGCCGCGAGACCGCCATCGGCGCATTGGCTGACGCCGTCGGCGATGGCGAACAGGTAGCCCTTGCTCGCCGCCAGTGCCGGAGCCGGAGTGACCAGGCGCAGAGCGTCCTGGTTCTCTTCGCGAGGGCCGATGGCGCTGGCTTCGGCAAAACTCAGTTGCAGGCTCATTCAATCCTCACACGCGAGCCGCGGTGACGGCTGCCGAACCCCAAGTGGTTCTCCAGCGACGTTTCACCCCGTGCAGACCGAACCAGGCGAGTACGCCGAGGCTGGCGAACAACCACAAGGCCATTTGATAGCTGCCGGTACTTTGCTTGATCGCGCCCATGCCGGCCGCCAGTGCGAAGCCACCGATGCCACCGGCCATGCCGATCAAACCGGTCATCACACCGATCTCCCGACGAAAACGCTGTGGGACCAACTGGAATACGGCACCGTTACCTGCACCTAAACCGAGCATAGTGCAGACGAAAAGCGCCAATGCTGCGTAGGAACTCGGCAGATTGAAACCCACGGTCGCAATGCAGATCGCTGCCACGGTGTACATCGCCAACAGGGTGCGAATCCCGCCGAAGCGATCCGCCAGCGCGCCACCCAACGGACGCATCAGGCTGCCACCGAATACACACGCCGCGGTGTAGTAGCCGGCGGTCACCGGGCTCAAGCCGTACTGGTCGTTGAAGTAGCCGGGCAGGGCGCTGGCCAGACCGATGAAGCCGCCGAAGGTCACGCTGTAGAAAAACATGAACCACCAGCTGTCGCGGTCACCCAGGGCCTTGAGGTAGTCGGCCATGGACTTGGCTTTCGGCCGCTCAGGGGCGTTCTTGGCCAGCCAGGCGAAGACGATCAGGGTCAGGATCAACGGGATCAGGGCGAAGCCGAACACGTTGCTCCAGCCATACGCGGCGGCCAGCACCGGAGCGATCAGGGCGGCCAGCACGGTGCCCGAGTTACCGGCACCGGCGATGCCCATGGCTTTGCCTTGGTGCTGCGGCGGATACCATTGCGAGGCCAGCGGCAGGGCGACGGCGAAGGACGCACCGGCCATGCCGAGGAACAGGCCCAGCAACAGCGCCTGCTCGTAACTGTGGATGCCGACTTTCCAGGCAACGAGCAGGGCGCTGATGACGATTATCTGGCCGATGATCCCGGCGGTTTTTGGCGACAGGCGATCAGCCAGCAGGCCCATCGCAAAGCGCAATACGGCACCGGCCAGAATCGGCGTGGCCACCACCAGCCCGCGCTGTTGGGTGGTCAGGTGCAGGTCAGCGGCGATCTGCACCGCCAGGGGGCCGAGCAGGTACCAGACCATGAAGCTCAGATCGAAATAGAGGAAGGCTGCGAACAGTGTCGGGGTATGGCCGGATTTCCAGAAGCTTGAATTCATCGCGCACCTCAGCTGTCAGGCGTATCAAGAAGGAGTCATGAGCTTGCAGGTGGGGCGCCGCAACGGCCGCACCACCAGCCCCGGTCTCTGGGGCCAAAACGGAAAAACGCCGCTACCTGATTCGCAAAAGGGGGCGAATGAGGTGAGCGACGTCTTTGTCGTAGGTGGGGCAACCGCCGTTGGTTACCTTGCAGGGATTACTTAGCGAGATCTGTGCCAACAATCTGCTTTTTGTGGCGAGGGGGCTTGCCCCCGTTCGGCGGCGAAGCCGTCGCAAGGCCTGTGTGCGAGGACTTCTGAAGGAATGCAAGGGGCCGCTTCGCAGCCCAACGGGGGCGAGCCCCCTCGCCACAATGATCGGATCAACCGAGCAGTTCACTCATGGCAATGATCTGTTCCGCCACCTGTATCAGCTTCTGCTGGCGGCTCATGGCCTGGCGGCGCATCAGGGTGTAGGCCTCTTCTTCGTTGCAGTCCTTCATCTTCATCAGCAGCCCCTTGGCCAGCTCAATGCGCTTGCGCTCGGCCAGTTGCTGGTCGCGGGCGTGCAGTTGCGCGCGCAGGGCCTGATCGCTTTCAAAGCGAGCCATGGCCACGTCGAGAATCGGCTGCAAGCGTTGTGCGTGAATGCCTTCGACGATGTAGGCACTGACGCCGGACTTGATCGCCTGGCGCATCACGCCGGGATCGTGCTCGTCGGTGAACATCACGATTGGCCGTGGTTGGTCGCGAGTAACCAGCACCACTTGTTCCATCACATCGCGGCTCGGTGACTCGGTATCGATCAGGATCACGTCCGGACGCACCGTTTCGACGCGCGCGGGCAGGTCAATGGTCAGGCCGGATTCGTCGATGACTTCGAACCCGGCTTCGATCAGGGCCGCTTTCAGACGCCCGACTTTTTTCGCGGTGTCATTGATCAGCAGGATACGCAACATATTCGCAGGCTCCTGTCAGCGGCTGGCGAGAAGGGGGGCGCTGTCGCTCATGGCGTGCAGCGTGAAGCTGCGGGCATAGCCGGCCGGGTCCGAACCGTCCCAGACTTTGCCGTCGATCAGTTGACTGCTGCGCATTTCCTGAACCTGGGCGGGCACGCCGACAGCGGTGGCGGCCTCTCGGTATAAGTCTAGTTGCTGGACCTGACGGGCCACGCCGAGGTAATCCGGGTCGTCACGCAATAAGCCCCAGCGACGGAACTGGGTCATGAACCACATGCCGTCGGACAAATACGGCAGATTGACCTCTCCGCCACTGTGGAAACGCATCGCATGCGGGTCTTGCCAGTGATTGCCCAGGCCGTCGGTATAGTCGCCGAGCAAACGCGGTTCGATGCAATCGAGCGGGGCATCCAGGTATTCGGGGGCGCTCAACAGTTGCGCGGTGCTGCGGCGATTTTCGCGGCTGGCTTCAATGAAGCGGCTGGCCTCGAGGATCGCCATCACCAGGGCCCGGGCGGTATTGGGGTATTGCTCGACGAAGGCGCGGGTGCAGCCGAGGACTTTTTCCGGGTGGTCGGGCCAGATGGTCTGGGTGGTGGCCATGGTGAAACCGAGATTCTGTTGCACCGCACTGGCAGCCCACGGTTCGCCGACGCAGAACCCGTCGATGCGCCCGGCTTGCAGGTGCGCGACCATTTGTGGCGGCGGCACCACCACGCTGTCGACATCCTGCAACGGATGAATGCCCTGGCTCGCCAGCCAGTAATACAGCCACATGGCGTGGGTGCCTGTGGGAAATGTCTGGGCGAAGGTCAGTTTTGGGCGACTTTGGTGCACGTGATGGTCCAGTGCTTCAGGACTGGTCACGCCCAAGGCCTGCAAGCCGTGGGAGAGGTTGATGCTCTGGCCGTTCTGGTTCAGGCCCATGAGCACGGCCATGTCGGTGGAGGCTACGCCGCCGATGCCCAGGTGCACGGCGTAAATCAGGCCGTACAGGCTGTGGGCGGCGTCGAGTTCGCCGCTGACCAGTTTGTCCCGCAGGTTGGCCCAGGACGACTGGCGCTTGAGGTTCAGGGTCAGACCGTAAGGCTGGGCGAAGCCCTGGGTGGCGGCGACCACCACTGAGGCGCAGTCGCTCAGAGCCATGAAGCCAAGGTTTATTTCGGTTTTTTCCGGGGCATCGCTGCCGTTGACCCAGGCCAGTGGGCCGGCTGATGGTTCATTCATCGATTTGCACCTTCCAAAAAAAACGTCGTCCCATGGCCTCTGCGCGAGCAGAGCCGGTGACGACGCCATTGTCCTTCCACTCATTCCGTCGTTGGCATGAGTGCTGATGATCATGTTGGTGCAAGGCATATGCCATCGCTGGCTGATTTTGTCGTGCGCCTCGCCTGTGGACTCGATGCGCGGCTATAATCGCCGCCTCTCATCGCCACCCGAGTCAAGCCTGCCCATGTACACCCTGGCCCGTCAGCTGCTGTTCAAACTTTCCCCGGAAACCTCCCACGATCTGTCCCTGGACCTGATCGGCGCGGGCGGGCGTTTGGGCCTCAACGGCTTACTGTGCAAGGCACCGGCGAAAATGCCGGTGACGGTCATGGGCCTGGAATTCCCGAACCCGGTGGGTCTGGCGGCCGGTCTGGACAAGAACGGCGCGGCGATCGACGGATTTGCCCAACTGGGTTTCGGTTTCGTCGAAATCGGTACCATTACCCCGCGTCCGCAACCGGGTAATCCGAAACCGCGGATTTTCCGCTTGCCCCAAGCCGAGGCGATCATCAACCGCATGGGTTTCAACAACCTCGGCGTCGATCACTTGCTCGCTCGCGTGGCGGCAGCCAAGTACAAGGGCGTGCTGGGTATCAATATCGGCAAGAACTTTGATACGCCGGTTGAACGTGCGGTTGACGACTACCTGATCTGCCTGGACAAGGTCTACGCACACGCCAGCTACGTGACGGTCAATGTCAGCTCGCCGAACACACCGGGCCTGCGCAGCCTGCAATTCGGCGATTCGCTCAAGCAATTGCTCGCCGACCTGGCCACGCGCCGGGCGGAATTGGCCCTGCGCCACGGCAAACATGTGCCTTTGGCGATCAAGATCGCACCGGACATGAGCGATGAAGAAACCGCTCAAGTCGCCCAGGCGTTGATCGAAACCGGGATGGATGCGGTGATCGCCACCAACACCACCCTGAGCCGCGTCGGCGTCGAAGGCCTGGAGCACGGTGACGAGGCGGGCGGGTTGTCCGGCGCACCGGTTCGCGACAAGAGCACCCACACCGTGAAGGTGCTGGCGGCGGAACTGGCCGGTCGCTTGCCGATCATCGCCGTGGGCGGTATCACTGAAGGCAAGCACGCGGCTGAGAAAATCACTGCGGGTGCGAGCCTGGTGCAGATCTATTCGGGCTTTATCTATAAAGGCCCGGCACTGATTCGTGAATCGGTAGATGCCATCGCCGCGTTGCGCTGAAGCCTGATTTGGGCCCTGATGGTGGGGGCTTTTGTGGCGAGGGAGCTTGCTCCCGCTCGGCTGCGAAGCAGTCGTAAATCCTGCAACCGCGTTTTACCTGACACTCCGGGTTGATTGGTTTTGGGGCCGCATCGCAGCCCAGCGGGAGCAAGCTCCCTCGCCACAGAAACGACCTCACCACCGTAGTTTCTTTGCAGGCATAAAAAAGGGCTCCCCGAAGGAGCCCCTGGGCCGAAGCCCGCCGTCCGGATAGGACGTGCGTGGTTAAGTCGTAGCGTAATCAGATTGTCGTGTCGGAGTGTGTGCCCTGTATTAGCCGACGGCGTGAAGTTCGTTGAGTCTGTGGATTCCCGCAGTGCCGGTCATACCGTCCCAATTGTCGCCGCGTCCTTCTCGCCAGCCATTGATCCAGGCTTGGCGTACCGACGGTAGAGTAAAAGGGCAAAGCTCACGGGATTTACCACCAACGCCATATTGATATCCGCGCAAAAATGCTCTTTCCAACGGATCACGCTTAAGTCTTCTCATAGGGTGTTTCCCTCACTTGTTGACTGTATGTATCGCGTCGACCTCAATCGAGGTCAGGCAGAAAAATTCTGCCGTTGGTGGCTCGCTGCCGGCGTCGCGAGCCAAGGTGTTGACGCCGTTGCGACGTCAACCTGAGTGGAGTTCTAACCAATGCGTCACATCGAGGGAATGACCGTTTTGTCATAAGAACGTAACCATAAAGATGGTATGGCCATAAGTAACACGATATTTGTGCCGTGTTGATTGGCCAAAGCCCGGTATGATCGGCCCTTCGCTGGGATGCTGGGGGTTGCGCCTTAACGAGAATGACACCCGTTGCTCTTGGGTATTATTCGACGAAGGGTCGACTTATGACATTTTGTTTCATCAACTTTTTTATCTGCCCTGGCATCTAAGCTCTTTTAACCCGAGCAGTCAGGGTGGGACGGCACACCTTCGTGCCACGCGGGCGTTCTGTTAGAAAAACGCCTGATTGAAAACCGGATCGGCAACGCGTTGCCGGTTCACTTAGCTAAAGGCTCTGGAATTACCATGTCCGATCGTTTCGAACTCTTCCTCACTTGCCCCAAAGGCCTTGAAGGTCTGCTCATCGAGGAAGCCGTCGGGCTTGGCCTTGAGGAAGCACGCGAGCACACCTCGGCTGTGCGCGGCATGGCCACCATGGAAACCGCTTATCGCCTGTGCCTGTGGTCGCGTCTGGCGAACCGGGTGCTGTTGGTGCTCAAGCGCTTCCCGATGAAGGACGCCGAAGATCTCTATCACGGCGTGCTGGATATCGATTGGCAAGACCACATGCTCAACGACGGCACCCTGGCCGTCGAATTCAGCGGTCACGGCTCTGGCATCGACAACACGCACTTTGGCGCCTTGAAGGTCAAGGATGCCATCGTCGACAAACTGCGCACCCCGCAAGGCGATCGCCCGTCCATCGACAAGCTCAACCCGGACCTGCGCGTTCACCTGCGTCTGGACCGTGGCGAAGCCATCCTGTCCCTCGACCTGTCCGGGCACAGCCTGCACCAGCGCGGTTATCGCTTGCAGCAAGGCGCGGCGCCGCTGAAGGAAAACCTCGCGGCAGCGATTCTGATCCGTTCCGGCTGGCCGCGCATTGCCGCCGATGGTGGCGCGCTGGCTGACCCGATGTGCGGTGTCGGCACGTTCCTGGTGGAAGCCGCCATGATCGCCGCCGATATGGCGCCGAACCTGCGCCGTGAGCAGTGGGGCTTCACCGCCTGGCTCGGTCACGTACCGGCGCTGTGGAAAAAACTCCACGAAGAAGCCACTGAACGCGCCGCGGCCGGCCTGGCCAAGCCACCGCTGTGGATTCGCGGTTACGAAGCCGACCCACGCCTGATTCAACCGGGCCGCAACAACGTCGAACGTGCCGGCCTGAGCGAGTGGATCAAGATTTACCAGGGCGAAGTGGCAACGTTCGAGCCGCGCCCGGACCAGAACCAGAAAGGCCTGGTGATCTGCAACCCTCCGTACGGCGAGCGTCTGGGCGATGAGGCGAGCCTGCTCTACCTCTACCAGAACCTCGGTGAGCGTCTGCGTCAGGCGTGCTTGAACTGGGAGGCGGCGGTGTTCACCGGTGCTCCGGACCTGGGCAAGCGCATGGGCATCCGCAGCCACAAACAGTATTCGTTCTGGAACGGCGCGTTGCCGTGCAAATTGCTGTTGATCAAGGTCACGCCAGACCAGTTCGTCACCGGCGAGCGTCGCACCCCGGAACAGCGTCAGGCCGAGCGTGAACAGGCGGCCTACGATGAAGCACCGAGTGAGCCGCAAGAGCGCAAGTACAACAAGAACGGCAATCCGATCAAACCGGCTCCGGCACCCGCCCCGGTGATCGAGCAGCCGCGCCTGAGCGAAGGTGGGCAGATGTTTGCCAACCGTCTGCAAAAGAACGTCAAGGCGCTGGGCAAGTGGGTCAAGCGTGAAGGCATCGACTGCTACCGCGTCTACGATGCCGACATGCCGGAATATTCCATGGCCATCGACCTGTATCACGACTGGGTCCACGTTCAGGAATACGCCGCGCCGAAATCCATCGATCCGGAAAAAGCCTCGGCGCGGATGTTCGATGCCCTCGCGGCAATCCCGCAGGCGTTGAACATCGACAAGAGCCGCGTGGTGGTCAAGCGTCGCGAACGTCAGAGCGGCACCAAGCAGTACGAACGCCAGAGCGCCCAGGGCAAGTTCAACGAGGTTAACGAAGGCGGCGTGAAGCTGCTGGTGAACCTCACCGACTACCTCGACACCGGGTTGTTCCTCGACCACCGGCCGATGCGCATGCGGATTCAGAAAGAGGCGGCCGGCAAACGCTTCCTCAACCTGTATTGCTACACCGCGACGGCCAGTGTGCATGCGGCCAAGGGCGGTGCGCGCAGCACCACCAGCGTCGATCTGTCGAAAACTTACCTGGACTGGGCGCGGCGAAATCTGTCGCTGAACGGTTTCTCCGACAAGAACCGTCTGGAGCAGGGCGACGTGATGGCCTGGCTCGACGCCTGCCGTGACGAATACGACCTGATCTTCATCGACCCGCCGACCTTCTCCAACTCCAAACGCATGGAAGGGATCTTCGACGTGCAGCGTGACCAGGTGCAGTTGATCGACCTGGCCATGGCGCGACTGGCACCGGGTGGGGTGTTGTACTTCTCCAACAACTTCCGCAAGTTCCAGCTCGAGGAAAACCTCACCGAGCGTTATGCCGTTGAAGAAATCACGGCCCAGACCATCGATCCGGATTTCGCCCGTAATGGCAAGATCCACCGTGCCTGGAAGATCACTGCTCGCTGACACTTGAGCCTGATTGGATCCACAGAGCCTTGATTTTTAAAGGCTCTTTGGTTCTTTCAGTGCTGGTCAAATTAGTGGCTAATAGCTATAACTCAACTCATGGCCAATGGGCTTTCCGGCACCTGGCGTTATGAGTTGCGTTTATGTCGTTACACGCCGTGCGCCCCAAGATCCTGGGTTTTATCAGCGAAGATGTCTCGGCCTGGCTGGTCGCGCTGCTGGTATTGCTCGTCGGCGGGATTCTTACGGGGTTGCTGGCCTGGGCAACACTCAATCAGTTTCATCAGCAAATGCGGCAACGTTTCCAACTGCTCGCCAGTGAACGCTACAGCCGTATCGTAGAACGTTTCGAAGATCAGGAGCAGCGCCTTGATGGCCTGCGCCGGTTCTTCGCCAATTCCGAGTCGGTGTCCCGCGAGGAATTCGACGGTTACGCCAAACCTCTTTTGCGGCGCACTCAAGCCTATTCCTGGGCACCACGGGTTTCCCGCGCCGAACGCCCCTTGCTTGAACGCTTCGTGCATGACGAAGGCTTGAGCAATTTCACCTTTCGCGAACTCACCGCCGACGGCCAGTTGCAACCGGCCGCGGAACGGGACGAGTACGTGCCGGTGCTCTATACACAAACCCAGAGCCGACTGCCCACGCCGCTGGGTTACGACCTGCTGGCCCAGCCCCTGCGCCGTTCGACCCTGGAGCGTGCCGATCGAACTGGCCGCATGGTTGTCTCGCAACCATTGCATCTGGTAGGCATTGAGCCTGCCTATTCACGGGGTGTGTTGCTGGTGGCACCGGTCAGCCGTCAGCAGCTGCCGGGCACCACGCCCGCCGGGTATGTGATGGCGGTGATCAGCATGCGCCAGCTGCTGGCGGACGGGCTGCCGGAAGAGAATCATGATTCTCTCTCGGTGCGCATTCTCGACTTGTCCACCGATGACCAACACGAAGTGCTGTACGAGTCGACCAACCCGGCGGGGGCCAGTGACTTATCCTCCACGCGCTTGCTGCGCCTGGCCGACCACGATTATCAAGTGGATATGCGCCCCAGTGCTGCGTTCCTGCAAGCCAACCATTCTTCAGTGACCAGCCAGGTGGTGCTGGGTGGTTTACTCAGCTTGTTGCTCAGTGTGTTTCTCTATGTGTTGGTCAGCCAGCGGCAACGGGCGCTGAAAATGGTCGAGCAACGGACCGAGGAACTGCACGCCCGTGAGCAAGAGCTGCGCGGCACGCATGGCCAATTGCGCGGCGTGCTGGATGCTGCGACTCAGGTGGCGATCATCGCCACCGACCTGCGGGGGATCGTCAGCACTTTCAATGCCGGTGCCGAGCACATGCTTGGTTACTCCAGTGCGCAGACCGTGGGCCACATGACCCTGGAAAACCTGCACCTGCCCCGGGAGCTCGAGGCGCGGTCGGCGGAGTTGAGCGCGCGCTATGGCAAGCCGATTCCGACCTGTCAGGCCATGTTGGTCGAAGGCGGGGAAGAGGGCGGTCATGAAGCCCGGGAGTGGACGCTGGTGCGCCGCGACGGCAGCCATTTGACGGTGAACATGCTGGCGACTCCGGTCCTCGACGAACAAGGCTTGTGGGTCGGGTACTTGGCGATTTGCATCGACATCACCGAACGCAAGCGCGTCCACGAGGCTCTGGCGGCGCGGGACCTGTTGTTGAAGAAGCTCAGTGCCCATGTGCCCGGCGGGATTTACCAGTTCAAGATGGAGTTCGATGGGCGCTTCAGCATTATCTACGCCAGCGACGGGATGCGCGAGATCTACGAACTCGAATTGGAGGTACTGCTGAGCAATGCCGAAGCGGTGTTCTCGCGGATTCATCCTCAGGACTCGCGCCGGGTCCGCGCGTCGATCCAGGTGTCGGCGGACAACCTCAGCCCCTGGCGCGAAGAGTATCGCGTGCAATTGCCCGAGCGTGGCCTGCGCTGGGTCCGCGGCGAAGCAACGCCGGAGGAACTGCCCGGTGGCGGTGTGCTGTGGCATGGCTACATTTCGGACATTTCCGACCTCAAGCGGGTGGAAGAGGAGTTGCGCGCACTGTCGGTGACCGACTCATTGACCGGGATCTATAACCGCCGCTACTTCCAGGAGCGCCTGACCACCGAAATGGCCCGGGTCGAGCGCGGCGGTGGCGAGTTGTCGGTGATCATGCTCGACATCGACCACTTCAAACGCATCAATGACCAGCACGGCCATGCCGTGGGCGATCGGGTATTGCAGGCGGTGTGTGAGCGTATTGGCCGTCGCCTGCGGCGCACCGATGTGTTCTGTCGCCTGGGGGGCGAAGAGTTCATGGTGCTCTGTCCGGACATCGACGGCGAGCAGGCTCATGTGCTGGCCTTGGAACTATGGCAAGGGTTGCGCAGTTCGCCGATCGACGAGGTGGGGATCGTTACCGCGAGTTTCGGGATTGCCAGCTGGCGGGCCGGGGAAGGCGCGGATGCGTTGCTGTTGCGGGCGGATTCGGGGGTTTACGCGGCGAAGCAGGCGGGAAGGGATCGGGTTGAAGGGCAGATGAGCTAGGTCTGCATACAGACCCTGTTGGAGATTCTATGTTGCAGGGTTGCCCTGCAACATAGAATCTCCGACATTGGATCTGAGGTGTTCTATGGATCCGGTTACAACACCGATGCCGTGGTCGGCAGTTTCGGCTGGCGATACAGGTCCAGCAGCACCTGATCCAGCACCGAAGACGCGCCAAACGGAGCCTTGTCGTTAAGGATCGCCACCACCGCCCAGGTATTGCCATTGACATCGCGGCTGAAGCCGGAGATGGCACGCACGGTGTTCAGGGTGCCAGTCTTGACGTGGGCTTCACCGGTCATGGCCGTGCGCTTCAGGCGTTTGCGCATGGTGCCGTCGGTGCCGGCAATCGGCATCGAGCTGATGAACTCGGCGGCGTACGGGCTGCGCCAGGCGGCTTGCAGCATCGCGGCCATTTCACGCGCGCTTACCCGTTCGGCGCGGGACAGGCCGGAGCCGTTCTCCATCACCAGGTGCGGTGCGGTGATGCCTTTCTGCGCCAGCCACTGACGCACCACGCGCTGGGCCGCTTTGGCGTCATCACTGTCGGCGTCGGTGCGGAACTTCTGGCCCAGGCTCAGGAACAACTGCTGAGCCATGGTGTTGTTACTGTATTTGTTGATGTCGCGAATGATTTCCGCCAGGTCTGGCGAGTAGGCCCGGGCCAGCACCTTGGCGCTGCTCGGCGTCGGTGCCAGACGATCCTGGCCCTGGATGCTGCCGCCCAGTTCCTTCCAGATCGCGCGCACGGCGCCGGCGGTGTAGGTCGCGTGGTCGAGTAGCGACAAGTAGGTCTGGGAGCTGCAACCTTCGCCCAACTGGCCGCCGACGGTCACGGTGACGCTGCCATCAGCCTGGGTCACCGGGTTGTAGCGCACGCCCCCGGTGCATTGCTTGGAGTTGAGCGCCTTGACCTGATTGTCGATGCGGATGCTGGCAATCGGCGGCTCGACCGACACCAGGACCTTGCCCGAGTCGTTGCGGGCCACGAATCGCAGGGCCTTGAGGTTGACCAGCAGTGCGTCGGGCTTGACCAGGAACGGTTTGTTCTCGTCATTGCCGTCGTCGTTGAACTCGGGCAGTTGCGGCTGCACGAAGAAGCCGCGGTCCAGCACCAGGTCACCGGTGACCTGGGTCACGCCATTGGCGCGCAAGTCGCGCATCAGCAGCCAGAGTTTTTCCATGTTCAGCTTCGGATCGCCGCCACCCTTGAGGTAGAGGTTACCGTTGAGGATGCCACCGCTGAGGGTGCCGTCGGTGTAGAACTCGGTTTTCCACTGATGGTTCGGGCCAAGCATTTCCAGCGCCGCATAGGTGGTGACCAGTTTCATGGTCGAGGCCGGGTTGACCGAAACGTCAGCGTTATAAACGGTTGGGGTGCCCGGGCCATTAAGCGGGATCATCACCAGCGACAAGGCACTGTCCGGCAATTTGCTGGCCTTGAGGGCCTTTTCAACGTTGGGCGACAGGGCGGTGTTGATCGGTGCGGCGGAAACGGGGAGGGCCAGGGGCAGAAGAAGGCTGGCCAGCAGCAATGGACGCAAAGATTTGATCATCTGAAATAAAACCCTACAGCCGAGGGGAAAAAAGACGAGGGCATGGTGATAAATTCCCTCAGCGGTCATGAAAGTGTCGGCATTATGCCCCAAGGTGCAAGGGCTTGTGCCGCACCTTGGTCGACTAATCCGCTATTTTTTTACCGACGGTAGACGTCGCGCCGTTCTGAGGCGGGTAATCGGCGCCTTAAACTGCTAAAGTGCCGCCCGTTATTACTTATGAGGATTGTTCCAATGGCGACTAACCGTTCCCAGCGTCTGCGCAAAAAACTGTGCGTCGATGAATTTCAAGAGCTGGGTTT
>Ga0182007_10000608_pt1 | contig 20908 bp, 25 predicted proteins | sample Sormic07211113_1_FD_123023 | JGI IMG/M metagenome (GOLD analysis project Ga0182007, IMG submission 123023) | Rhizosphere microbial communities from Sorghum bicolor, Mead, Nebraska, USA - 072115-113_1 MetaG | ecosystem: Host-associated > Plants > Roots > Rhizosphere | place: USA: Nebraska... | reverse complement strand
GACGCCGGAACGGCCCGTGACCTCGTACTTCGTCCGCCTCAGTTTCGAGGACGTGCCCGATCTGCCGCTGCGCCGGTTCCTGAACGGGATCCCGACCAGCTTTGCGCTGGACAAGGAGCAGGTCGAGCGCCTGATCGCCACCGGGCGGGATCTGTTGCGCAGCAACCCGGAGTATCAGCGCTTGCTGGCCGGTCTGCGAGTGCCGATAAAGTCGACCGAGGCGACAGGCGCTGCGCCGTGAAGCTTGCCGACGAGGCTCCGTATGACCTGGACATATCCTCCGGCGACGTGGGCTTGCTGAAGGACTCCCTTGTCCCTCAACAGCCGGTGCATCCGCCGCAGGTTGTAGGAGGGAACGGTCGGCACCAGGTGATGCTCGATGTGGAAGTTGACGAAGTTGGGTGCGAACAGCAAGCGCTCCCACCACGCCGCGAGGACCGTCCGCGTGTTCGACCAGATGTCTTGGCTCACCGTGCCCGGAAGTGCGCCATGCTCGGCGGCATTGCGGATGCGGCTGACCATCATGTACGTGGTCAGCCAGGTCGCCGGCCACAGCAGGTAGGCGATCGCGTGACCGCAGGTCCACAACAGGACCAGCGCCAAGGAATGTACGAGCAGGATGCGGCGGGAGTTCCACAGCAGGTGTCGCACTTTGCGCTTTTCGGAACCATCGCCATCCATTGCCGCGGGGTCGGCGCTCTGCTTCTTGTAGGCATAGCCGAATCGCAGTTTCTCAGGCTCCGCATGCGCATACAGCACGACGAGAGTGGCCGCCGCCTTCAGGCCTGTGAGGCCGAGCAGGTCGCGAAGAACCTTGCGTGCCAGTGAGGATGGGCTGACCGGATAGCCACGGTAGTTGGCCAGGTCCGGATCGTCCTCTGTGCCGGTCTTCATGTGGTGGGTCATGTGATAGCTGCGATAGATCGACAGGTCGGCGAACACTGGCGCGGCGCACAGCCACTGGCCGATCCAGTCGTTCAGCGGGCGAGAGGGCGTCAAGGAGCGATGCGCGCACTCATGCATGAGGATGCCCAGCCCCAACTGGCGGCCGGCCAGCACCAGCATGGCGAGCGCTACCGTGGCGATGCCGGGCCGGGCGATGACCACGGCAAAGCTCGCCGCGATCAGGCCCCAGTTGACCAACAGCATCCAGGCTGCCTTCCAGGTGGACTTGCGCTGCAACATCAGCAACTCGTCGCGGTCCAGCAGTTTGCGTGCTTCATTCATGGGGAACATTCAAATGCAATCTCGAATGCTCCGATTGAATCAAAGGCAGCGCAGAATCTGTTGTCATGAAGCGCCAGATACTTGACACGAAAGCACCTGCCACCGCTCCTGTGCGCGTGGCCATCCTGCTTCCCGAGCGCCCGTGGGCAGGCTCGGTGCTGCTGGTGCGCGACCTGCTCCAGGCCGCCGGCACCCTTGCGGCGCGCAACAGCGACATCGCCGCGAGTGCACTGTTCGACGTTCGCCTGGTGGCGCGGAGCAAGGCTCCGGTCATCAGCTTCGGCGGCCTGCCGCTGACGCCGGACCTGACGCTGAAGCGATCGGGTGAATTCAGCGTGGTGGTCGTGCCCGCCCAGTTCGCGCCGGCAGCCGAAACGACCGAAGACGACGCGGCGTACTGCCAATGGCTGTGCCGGCAACATGCAGGTGGCGCGCTGGTGATGAGCTTCGGCGGCGCGCTGCTGCTGGCCAAGTCAGGCTTGCTCGATGGGCGCGAGGCCACCGGATTGCTGAGCGAGCGATCGATCATCCGTCGCCGCTTTCCGGAGATCCGCTACCGGTCCTCCCTCAGGATCGTGGCGGCCGCCGACATCATCACGGTGTGCGGCATCGGTCCCACGGTGGATGCATGTGCCCACCTGATCGAGCGGTTCTTCGGCATGCAGCGCGCACGTCGCTTCCTGAGGCACACCAGTACCGAGGCGCTTCCTGCCGACAACAAGCTCGCGCTTTGGAGCGCCGCGTACAAGCGGCACGGCGACGCGCAAGTACTTGCGGTGCAGGAAATGCTCGAGCGCGATGTGGATCCGGTGCCGAGCTTGGCTACGCTGGCACAGCATGTCGGTTTGAGCGAACGCAGTCTGTCGCGACGCTTTGCCGACGCCGTCGGCTTCAATGTGCGGCAGTACGTGGCGAGGCTGCGTCTGGAACACGCGGACCACCTGCTCACCACGAGCCGCATGGCGCTGGCGCATGTGGCGCGCGAATGCGGCTATTCGAGCGCCAGCGCCCTGAGTCGTGCGTTTGCGCTCATGCGCGGCAGGACGCCCCGTAGCCACCGACTAGAGCATGCGGCCTGGCATCAGCGACGATGAACAGGTGCTCTCCTGCCGGTGGTCAGGTAGCCGCCGCCAGATCGTCTACGTGTGATCGCCTGCATAGGCCGCACCCCGCTTCAGAAGCTCCGGCGTTCCGATCACCTCGTTGAGCTGGTCAAAGTCCAGCATCTGGCTGCGCAGCGGCTGCGTGGTGCCCTCGGCCTGCAGCGAGGCGAAGTAGCGCTGCAGGCCGGCTGCGACCCAGCGGGCCGTCCCACCAGGAAAGATCACGATGCGAAAGCCCAGCGAGCCCAGGTCGCCCGCACTGCTGATCGGCGTGTGCCCGCCTTCGATCATGTTGGCGAGGAGCGGTACGCGGTGGCCGAAACGCTCGCACGCCGCACGCATTTCCTCGCGGGAACGCAAGGCCTCGATAAAAAGCGCATCCACGCCGCATTCGAGATAGGCCTCGGCCCGCTCGAACGCAGCTTGCGTGCTCTCGACGGCGACCGCATCGGTGCGCGCCAAGATCAGCGTTTCGGCGCTGCGCCGCGCATCCAGTGCGGCACGCAGTTTGCCGCACATCTCCTGGCGGCTGACGAGCGTCTTGCCGGCCAAGTGGCCGCAGCGCTTCGGAAAGCGCTGGTCTTCCAACTGGATCATGGCCGCGCCGGCACGCTCGAAGTCGCGCACGGTGCGCTGCACGTTCAGCGCGTTGCCGTAGCCGGTGTCGGCATCCACGATCACCGGGAGCTGCACCCGATCGGTGATGCGGGCGAGTACGTCCGCCGTTTCGCTGGCGGTGGTCAGCCCAACGTCGGAACGGCCCAGCTGTGTGTAGGCGACCGCGCCGCCCGAGAGGTAAAGTGCCTCGAAGCCGGCCTGCTGGGCGAGGAGGGCAGTCAGTGCGTCGTAGACGCCTGGCGCCAGCAGAGGCAGGTCTCGGCGCAGCCGTTCACGCAGCCCGCTCATTCCGGCTTCGCTCCCGTTGCCTGGACGATCTTTCCCCAGCGGACGATCTCGCTCTTGACGAAACGGCCGAACTCCTCCTGGCCTGTGCCCATGGCGATGAGACCCTCGCTTTTGAAGCGTTCGCGCATGGCAGGCGAGCCCAGCGCCTCGCGCGCAGCGGCGGAAATGCGCGCCGCCTCGGCCGGCTGCATGCCCGCGGGCCCGAACAGGCCATACCAGGAGCTGAAGTCGAATCCGGGCACGGCTTCGGCGATGGCGGGCACCTCGGGGAAATCCGCCAGCCGCCGCTTGCTGGTCACACCCAATGCCTTGACCTTGCCGGCACGCAGGAGCTGTTGCACGCTGGCCACGCCGGAAATCACCAGGTCGATCTGGCCGGCCAAGACGTCCTGCAGCGCCGGACCGGTGCCCTTGTATGGAACACCGGTGATATTGATGCCCGCGTCCAGTTTCAGCACCTCACTGGCGAGGTGATTGGAGCTGCCCAGTCCGGCAATGGCAATGTTGAGCTTGCCCGGTTTGGACTTCGCCAGCGCAATGAGTTCCTTGATGTCATTGGCAGGCAGGTCGGGACGGGCTACGAGGATGCCCGGCAGAGATGCGATGCCTGCCAATGGCGTGAAGTCCGCGACCGCATCGAAAGGCAGCTTGCCATACAGCGATGGGTTGATGGCGTGGCTGGTGTAGCTCAAGAGCAGCGTGCTGCCATCCGGCGGCGACTTGGCCACTGCCTGGGCTGCGATGTTTCCCGCGGCACCGGGCCGGTTGTCGACGATGAACTGTCGGCCCAGGCGCCTGCTCAGTTCCAGAGCCAGCTCGCGGGCGACGATGTCGGTGCCGCCGCCGGGCGTGGCGCCCACCAGCATACGGGTCACGGTCTGGGCCTGTGCCCACGGGGCGGCCAGGGCCGCCGCGCCCGCGCCCAGCAGGAGCAGTGTCTTGCGTCTATTCATGTCTTGTCTCCTTTTTCGGGTGGCGCGAAGGTTGCTCCGCGTCAGCCGGCGTTCGCCGCAGCGGTCTCTCGCGTCACTGTTGGCCGCCAGGGTCGCCAGGCCATGCCCAGTGTTCGGGCATGGCGCTCCTCGTAGGCCAGGAATTCGGCGCTGATGGCGCTGCCGCGGACGCCGCCACGCACGGCGCCCGGGCGCACGTCCCCGTAATACTCCTCCCACTGCGGGGGCAGAGGCTGTGAAGAAGGTATCGACAGCCACAGGCGCAGCAAATGGCGCTTCTTGTCGGGCTCGTCGAAGTCCTCGAAGTTGGTGCGCGAATGGAGGGTGACGTAGTTGTTCAAGAGTTGCAGGTCGCCGCGTTCCAGTTCCATCGAATAGCAGAGCCTGTCGCTTGGCATGAGTTCGTCGAGCAGGTCCAGGGCCTCGATCTGTGCCTGCGTCAGGCGTGGCACTTCCTCGAAGTCGCGCTGGGCCGCATCGGAGTTCTTGCGGTTGGTGCGGGCGCAGAAATGGATCGGGTCGTCACCGAAGATCGGACAGCTGTAGAAGGGCAGCTGCGCCGGGTCCTGCGTGCCCTGGTAGCTGTGGAACCAGGGTTGCTGCAGCACCGGAATCAGGTCGGGGCGTAGCCGCTGCACTTCGTCGCGCAGCGCGATCGAGCTGATCACCTTGCTGGTGCCCCCGCTCTTGGCGGTGCGACGGCACAGCAGCGCGACCACGTCGCAGGAGTCCTGGTGGAAATCCAGGCCGGCATTGGTGTTGTAGCCGCGCCCCCCCTTGATCTTGTAATTGCCGCCTGCGTCGCGCACGTCATTGATGATCTCGCTGGCGCGGTTCTGCGTGCGGCCCACGCCCATATACAGCCCCATGCCCCAGTAGGCCAGGCGAGTCTGCGCCTCGGTCCACCGCTGTACCGGAAATCCCTTGAGCAGGCACATGCCCCAGCGTTCCTGGGTCGTGTCGATGGCGCGCTTGAGAACTGCCCGCGACGCATCGGGCAAGGGGAAATCTTCCTGATTCATTTCCAGCAGGCCCTTGCCGGTGCCCTGGGCGTGGGCCAGCGCTGCATCGAAGCCCGCCACTTCCTCGGCGGTCATGCGGATGATCCATGACGTGTCGTGGCGAACGTCCTCGGCCAGCCATGGCCGGACTTGGAAGGGGGTGCTCATTGCGCTTCTGTCCTTTCGGGTTGGTGCAGAGCCGGCGCGACGCGCGGCCACTCGATGAAGATCAGTCTAGGCTTGCAAGCGATCAATAAAAAGCGATGATCCTTGAATCCCAACGTCAGAAACTTTGATGAAGATCGAGACTTTCTCAACGCTGGACGCCGTGATCCGCAGTGGCAGCTTTGCGGGCGCAGCCGTGCAGATGAACCTCACGCCCAGCGCGGTGAGCATGCAGATGAAGCAGTTGGAGCAGTACTTGGGCGTCGCACTTTTCGACCGGTCGGGCGCACAGGTGCGCCCGCTGGTCACCGCCTTCGACGTGGCATCGGCAATGCGCGAAGGGCTGCTGCGGCTCGAGGAACTGCGGCGCCGTCCGTCCATGGCCATCGAAGGTGTGGTGCGGCTGGGCATCATCGAGTCGCTGCTGCCGTCCCTGCTGCCTGGCACGCTGTCTTCGTTGCGTGGGCGGCACCCGCGTCTTGCGGTGCGACCGCAGCGTGGCCGAAGTGCGTCGCTGATTGCCGACGTCAAGGCAGGGCAGCTCGATGCGGCTGTGGTGGCCATGCCTGCCAAGGGCGGCAGCGATCGCCTGAGATGGTGGCCGCTGGCGCGCCGCGACCTGATACTGATAGCGCCACCCGATTCCACCGAGTCCAGCCCGACGGCATTGCTGCGCCGCTACGACTGGATCCGATATGACAGAAACACGGTCACCGGCGCCATGGCGGCACGGCACGTTCTTTCGCTCGTGCCGGACAAGCGCGGCGCGCTGGAACTGGATTCGGCGCCCGCCATCATCGCGATGGTCAGCGGCGGGCTGGGCGTGGCGATCATCCACATGCTCGACGAATCCCTGCGCAAGGCCTACCCCGTGCGGCAGGTGTCGCTGGGAAGAAGCGCCCCGAGCCTGATCCTTACTTTGGTGAGCCGCAAGTCGAGCGAGGACGACAGGGCCTTGGTGGCGCTGCGCGAGGCGCTGGCAGAGCAGTTGTGACGCGCCGTCGGGCGCTCAAGCAGACGAGTGGGTCCTGACGACGAGAGATGACGCCCGCACGTCTACGGTCCTGCCCGCCTGTAGGTCCCACGAGGCAGGCATGGGCTGGAGCCGGTCACCACCAGCTTCGTGAAGCCGAAGTCCGACCGGACCGTGTAGTCCTTGCCCTTGTGGGCATCGCCCGGCTGCGTGCGGTGGCTGAACTTCTTGCCCGGACATCGGCTGGACAGGAACTCGTTGCCCGAGTGCCCTCCGGCGCGCCACGTGATCGTGGTGCTGCCGTTGACATAGGTGCCTTCGAAGTCATCGAAGGCCACGGCACAGGAACTCCAGCCGCCCGCGAGGACCATCGCGGCAAGGATCGGCATCTTCCGGCGCAAGCGGTACGTTGACATAGGGCGCGTGGTGAGTGGGTTGAATTCTATGGCGGGCCCCGCCCAGTTCGCGGGACTGTGACCCTGCCATCAACACGTACGTGGTTCTAGGTGGCCGCAGGGATGGCGGGGCGGGTGCTCTTTCCAAAATTGACCTGTCGCGATGCTGCCGCGAAGGAGATTCCCATGCGCCTCATGTCTCCGGTCCTCGGTACCGCCACTGTTGTGCTCTCCGCCATGGCGACGCCCCTGCCGGCCCAGAACCTGCCCGCCATTCCAGCGCCGCAGACGCAAGGCCCTGCAACCTTCAGCCCGGAAGGACTATCCCCTGTCCTTGCTGTTCGCCACCGCCAGCGGTGAGTACATGCCTTTGGTCAACCTCGCGATCAAGGATGCCAAGGGCGCCAGCGCACTGACGGTTCCGTCGACCGGGCCGATCTGCCTGATCTCTAGGGCCGGCCGGATAGCGGCATCGCGCCGCGGGGCCGAGGTCCGCACAACCGATTGCCCCGGAGGGCAATTCGCCTTGCACCAAGGTGCAATATCGCGATGCGATCTTCGCGTGGAAGATGGAAAAAAATGGTCCTGTTGCGGTCGGATCCCGGACGCAATCCCTTTCTCGATGGCATCCGCGAGGCTCTTGGAAGCATTGGAAGATCTGGCCGCCTGCCTGCGGGTGGCGGCCCGCTGCTCGCCCGCTGATTTCCCGAAATGGAGCGATGCTCCCCCGAATCACTTTGCGGAGATCGAAAGATTGTGGTCCGACATCCGGCCACGGCTGCGGCGCGACCTGGCGGCAGCCGACGAGGTGAACGAAGGTCTCGGCGCGATGATTTCGGCTTTCGAGACCGGCGATGCGGTCAGGGTGCGAGAAATCGCCGAGGCGATGTCCCGCATGGATCTGGTCGGGCTGCGATGACGAGGAATCGCGAGACGGCAGGCGATGGGTCCGCCCGGGACCTCACTTGCGGCTGAGGATCCACGTCGCGAGCGTGCGGGCGTCCGCCTCGGAGATCTGGGGATTCGCGGGCATCGGCACCGGACCCCATACGCCTGAGCCGCCTTTTTGAATGACCGCGATCAGCGCATCCACCGCTTTCGGGTTGTCGCCCCCGTATTTGGCAGCGATGGCATCGAAGGAGGGACCCACCAGCTTCTGGGTCTGGGAATGACAGGACATGCAGGCGAATTTGCTCGCGAGGGCCTGTTCCGCAGGCCCCGCACGAGCGGGTGCCGGCCGCAGTCCGCCGGTCAAGGCAATCGAGATGGCGATCGCAAGGGCAGGTGCCTGATTCATGCTTCACATTGGATCGCGGAATCGCCGCCAATGGTGCGTGTCCGTCCACGTACGTGGTCCTGCGTGCTCGCCGGGATGGTCGCTTCGCCTGGATGGCGGCACCATCGGACACCGGTTCGGTGCAAGCCCGGAACCGGCACCCTCAATGCCTCGGGGAGACGCCGAAGCCATGTCCACCACCGTCCACGTCCTCGGATTCAAGCAGGATGAGCGCGCGTGGATCGAATCGGCACTGGCACGCATCGCCGATGCGGTGGAGTTCGTGGACGACGGCGAGGAGTTCCTCGCCCGGCCGCCCAGTGGTCCGGGGCGGTGCCTGATCGCGTCGGCCGATGTCGACGAGGCCGCGACGCTCGGGCTGGTGCGCGCACTGAGGCAACGCGGTGTGGATTTGCCCGTGATCGTCCTGGGTCCGCACTCCGCGTTCCGCACGGCCGTCGACATCGCGCGGCTGGAGGCGACGGACTTTCTGGAGCGGCCGGTCAGCGTGCGCGAGTTGCGGGCCGCCGTGCGCCGCATGCGATCGGACACCTCCTAGCGCACAGTTCGTCAACCCCACTCACCACGCGTACTTCATGCCCCCGCGCACTGTCCATGCCTGGTAGGACTGGTTGCCCCACTGCCATCCGACGTCGCCCCAGCCGGCCCAGCCCGGCTTGAAATCGACATTGACGCCCGCCTTGACCTCATAGCGGCTGCCCGGGTACATGTCGCGCACCGAGAACTGGTTGACCGTGAGCTCTTCGCCGGTGTTGTCGTACCACCAGTTGAACGCCGCATAGGGCCGCACGCCCCAGCCCCAATCGGGGGAGGAGGTGCTGCGCAGCCGCAGTCCGAGCCTGGACGTGTAGGCGCTGCGATGGGAGCCCTTGACGGCGAGGCCATTCGGTTCGAGGGCGACATACGAATGGTTGTGCAGATAGATGATCTGGCCCTGTGGTTCGAGCACCCAGTTGCCGGATGCTCCCAATGGCATGGCATAGCCGCCTTCGGCAGAGAACATGCTGATGTGCGAGTCGTAGCCCGTGCGGTCGAAGGGAAGGCCGGTATCGACCGTGTTGCTGAAGCCGGCGTACTGGCCCCACACGTCCGTGTACCAGCCGAGCCGGCTCCGGTCGTTCTGGTACCAGGTGCCGTACATGCCGATCGCGCCGCCTGAGAAGTCGCCGCGCGCCTGGATCGGATTGCCGAGGGCGTTGGCGTCCGTGCGCCCGCTGGCATAGCCGGCCATGGCGCCGAGGTGCAGGCGGTCCGCACCGCCGAAAAGCGACCATTTCGCGACGTCCGCGCCACCCTGCAGGACCCAGCCCCTGCTGTCGGTGTCGAACCGGCCGTCGGCGCTGGTCGAACTCATCCCCTGGCCACCGGCGCGGATCCAGGCGTTGCCCGGGCTGAGTTGCAGCGGGTCGCCCCACCGATCCTGCAGGCTGTGCACGAAGGCGAAGCTCGTCATTCGCTGAATGCCCATGTAGGCGCCGGTTTGCGGCCGAGCGAGGGCGGCGATGCTGGCGCCGGGATTGCAGAGGGTCGTGGCGCCGGCAGGTGCCGGGCTGCATTGGGCGAAGGCGCCGCAACTGCCTGCACAGAGGGCGGCGGCGGCCGATATGCGTGTGCAGGCCCGGGCAAGGTGCGTCCCCGGCCCACCAGCCGGCCGCCGGGCCGGAGCGCCTCTGCCGGGCACTCGTCGAGACGCACATCCCATGGCCGAACCCTCCTTCGGACAGGCCCGGCGATCTGGATTGCCGGACGGCTCGAGGGATTGTGCGCGGGTCTGCCGGAGCCGTCACTTACCGGCAAGCGGAATGTGGCGTTCCGTCAACTATTGCTGGTTTTGAGGTTTCGACCGCAGGCCGTCACCCTTCACCGAGGCGCGCTCTTTTGAGCCTCCGCCCGCACCTGGGCTGCATTGGGCAGGGTCGACACGACCTTGCTGTTCACCCGCGACCCGCTGGTCACGTTCTGATCGGGGGCGGCGGCAGCGGCCTCGGCCTGGGCCCGAACCACGGCGGGGTCGGCCGTCGAGGTGAAGGGATCGGCGCCGCGCGAGCCGCGTGTCACGTTCTGATTGGGCGCGCGCGCGGTGTCGACGGCCTGCTGCTGCACCGCCGCGGGATCGGCCACCGAGTTGAACGGTTCGGCGCCGCGCGACCCGCGGGTGACGTTCTGGTTGGGCGCGTGGGCGGCAGCGATCGCCTCGGCTTGCACGTCGGCGCGGCTGCGGCCGGCCTGGGCATGCACCGAGCTTGCGAGCATCCACGCAATGGCCGTGGTCGAGACGATCTTGATGATGGGCGAGGCTTTCATGTGTCGATTTCCTTGGATCGTTGCAGCGGCTGATGTGCCGGCTTCGACCGCGATGCTATGGGCCTCACATTGCGCGACGATGACGAACCGGCCCTGCCTGCAGATCCAGGCGCAAGTTGGTGATGATCGCGAGCCCGGGCTCCTTGGAGAGCGTGAAGCCGAATCGCCGGGCGAGCGCCAGCATGCCCCTGTTCTCCGACAAGGTGCTCCCGACCAGCCGCCTGATGCCCGACTGCCGGGCCAGATCGATCAATGCCGTGAGCAGACGCCCGCCGAGCCCCTGGCCCTGCCAGTCGTCGGCGATCACGATGGCGATCTCGGCCTCTTCGTCGGCGCCCTCGATGACGTAGCGCGCAACCCCCACCTGCCGTTCCAGGCCATCGACGAAGACCGTCGCGACCATGGCTCCCTCACGCGATCGATCGATGTCGGTCCAGCGCCGGAGCTCTTCGTCCGACGGCTTTCTCGCCGACATCAGGCGTTGGTAGGCAGTGCGTGGTGAGAGCCCATCCACGAATGCGCGTTCGCGTTCGAAATCTTCCGGCTCGATCGGCCGGACATGGATGCCGCGCCACCCTTCGATGGCTCCCGCATGGAAGCCGGGAAGCCGGGACTCGATACGGGCGCCGGATGCGAGAGGACTCAGGGGGGACATGGTGGCTTGCTCCGATGGGCTGGGGTGTCTCGAATCTAGTCGTCGGGTTCTTTCAGAAAAAGGCGGTCCGGGGCAATGCGGTTTTGCGGTGGCTGAAAAAGTCGCCTCGCGTTCCTGCGCTCTATTGACGCGGCTGAAAAAGCGTTTTGTGCCGCGTGGCCTTACCGATCCGCAGCCGGCTTTCTACAGTCACGCCTCCTCAACCGGGAAGCCCTCATGATCATCGACGCCTCGACCCTCGACCCGACCTCGGCCTACAAGCTGCTGATCGGCTCCATCCTGCCCCGCGCGATCGGCTGGGTCAGCACGCAATCCCGCGAGGGCGTGGCGAATCTCGCCCCGATCTCCTTCTTCACCGCCGTCGGCCGCAAGCCGCCGATGGTCTCGCTGTCGCTCCAGCCGCGCTCGGACGGCGTGACGCTCAAGGACACCTTCTTCAACATTCGGGACACCGGCGAGTTCGTGGTCAACATGGTCACGCTGCCGCAGGCGCACGCCATGCACAGGTCGGCCTTCGAATTCGACTCGAACACCGACGAGTTCGCTGCGGTCGGACTGGAGAAGGAAGCCTCCGTGGCGGTCAGGCCGCCGCGCGTCAAGGGCGCACCCATCGCACTGGAATGCAGGCTCGACCGGCTCATCCCGATGGGCGACCTGGGGGACCACGTGGTCTTCGGCGAGGTGGTCCGCTTCCACATCCGCGACGACGTCTATCTCAAGGGCGGACGCATCGATACCGGCGCGCTGCAGGCCGTGGGCCGCCTGGCGGCCGAGTACACGCTGGTGCACAACGCCTTCACGACCCCGCTCGACGAACAGCTGCTGGCGTCGCTTCGCGGGCAGCGGGCAGGGCGCCTCGACGGCCATGCCGACGGCTATTCGCCGATCGACAGCAAGGAATGGTCCGCCTCCGGCGCGACGCGCTGAAACCCGAACAGATGACACAGGAGAATCGAATGACCGCATCCCATCCCTCCGTTCCAGACGAAGCTCGCGCCGGCGCGCCGGGTCCGACACTGGTCTTCGTGCACGGATTCCTCGACGGCGCCGCCGCCTGGGACGAGGTGGTCGCCGAACTCGGCGAGCGCGCGGCAGATGCGCTGTGTGTCGAGCTTCCGGGCATGGGCCTGCGGGTGGCCGAGTCCGGACCGTACAGCCTCGACGGTTTCGCGGAAGACGTCACCAGGCAGGTCCGCGCGCTCGCCCGCCCGGTGGTGCTCGTCGGCCAGAGCATGGGCGCGCAGGTTGCGGAACTGGCGGCAGGCCTGCTCGGGTCGCAGGTCTGCGCGCTGGTGCTGCTGACCCCGGTGCCGCTCGTGGGCACCGACCTTCCCGACGAGGCCATGAAACCCTTCCATGCACTGGGTGGCGATCCCGATGCCCAGCGCGGCTTGCGGCGCCAACTGGGCGTCCGGCTCGATGACGAGAAGCTGGAAAAGCTGGGGCGGCTCGGCGACCCGGTCGCGGCGGCCTCGGTCGGCGTCTTCGCCGACCTGTGGAACCAGGGCCATGCGCTGGGGGCCCAGGCCAGCCGGCATCACGGACCGGCGTTGATCGTCCGGGGTGAACTCGATCCGTTCGTCACCGCCGAAGTGGTCGCGCAGGCGGTGCTGCCGCGCTTCGAGGCGCCCACGGTGGCGTCCATCGGCGAAGCGGGCCACTGGCCGCACGTCGAGCAGCCCAAGGCCTTCGCTGGGGTGCTGGCCGAGTTTCTCCGGGCGCTGGACGCCCGGCCGACCGCGGCGCCCTCGCAAGGCTGGACCCGCGCGTTCGCGCAGAAGTCCTCCACGGCGTTCGCCGAGGCCTTCGCGAGCGACATCGTGCTCGAGGCCAGTGTGCTTGCCCATCCGGTCGTCGGCGCCGAGCAGGTCAAGACCGTCATGGGCGCCGCCAGCACGATCTACGAGGCGCTGGCCTTCACCCAGCAATCGACCAGCGGCCCGCGCACCTACCTCGAATGGGAGGCGCAGGCCTTCGGGGGCGAGAAGCTCTCGGGCGTGACGATCCTCACCCGCGACGACGAGGGAAAGATCGTCCGGGCCGCCATCCACCACAGGCCGTTGGGAAGCGCCCTGAAATTCTCGGCCGAACTCGGCCGCCGGGTGCAGGGCCAGGTGGCGGCCAGCCACTTCTTCGGCGCGGCCCACCCCAAGGACTGAACAGGAGATCGACATGGTGAAACGTACAGATGTGGAATTCGAGGTCGACGGCGGCGTCAAGCTGCGCGGCTGGCTCTTCGTGCCGCCGGGCGAAGGCCGGCGTCCCGCCATCACGATGGCCCACGGCTATGCCGGCGTGAAGGAGCACGGCATCGAGCCGTTCGCCAGGGCATTCGCCGAAGCAGGCTTCGTCGTGCTGCTGCATGACCACCGCGGCTTCGGCGCGAGCGAAGGCGTGCCGCGGCAGGACGTCGATCCATGGCGGCAGGTTGCCGACTGGCGAAGGGCCATCAGCTATCTGGAGAGCCTCGAAGTCGTCGACCCGAAGCGCATCGGGCTCTGGGGCACGAGCTATGCCGGCGGGCACGCGATCGTGCTGGGCGCGACCGAGCGCCGCCTGCGCTGCGTCGTGGCGCAGGTGCCGACCATCAGCGGCTTCGAGCAGGGCCTGCGCCGCATAGCGCCGGAGAACATCCACCTCATCGAGGAGATGTTCGCAGAGGACGACCGCGCGCAACTGCGCGGAGAACCGCCGCGCCGGCAGGCCATCGTGAGCGCCGATCCGGCCATTCCCGCCGCTTACCGCGCCAGCGACGCGATCGACTTCTACCTGCAGCCGGTGCCCGAAGGCGCCTGGGAGAACAACGTGACGGTGCGATCCACTCGCGCCGCGCGGATGTACGAGCCCGGCCACTGGATCGCACGCGTCTCGCCGACGCCGCTGCTGATGGTGGTGGCGACACGCGACACGATCACGCTGACCGACCTCGAACTCGCCGCCTACGAGCGCGCGCTGCAGCCCAAGCGGCTGGTGACGATCGAGGGCGGTCACTTCGACCCCTATCTGGGCGGCTTCAAGGCTTCCAGCACGGCGGCCGTCGAATGGTTCAGGCAGCACCTGAGCTGAGTTTGCCCATTGACCCCTACAGAGGACCCACCATGCCCCACCTGACTGTCGCCTTCGACGAAAACCTGGCCACCATCGTGCTCGACCGGCCGCCCCAGAACCGCATCGACGACCAGATGATCGACGAGCTGGCCGCCGCCGTGACGGCCATCGAACGCAGTGAGGCCCGCGCGGTGCTGGTGCGCAGCGAGGGCGAGAACTTCTCGTTCGGCGGCGACATCATGAGCTGGCCGGGCGCCAGCGTTCGCGAACTGCGCAGCCGTTTCGAGCACTACCTGTCGGTCTTCAACCGCTTCGAGCGGCTGCCGATGCCCGTCATCGCGGCGGTGCAGGGCCTCTGCTTCGGCGGCGGGCTCGAGCTGGCGGTTCGAGCGGACATGATCTTCGCGGGCGAGTCGGCGACCTTCGGCCATCCGGAACAGTCGCTCGGCATCGTGACCGTGCTCGGCGGCATCTACCGGGTCGCCGAACGTGCCGGCCGCTCGCGGGCCTCCGAATGGGCGATGACCTCGGAGCGGGTGCCCGCGGCCACGATGGAGCGCTTCGGCGTGGTCAATCGCGTGGTGGCGGACGCCGATCTGCTGAAGGAAACGCGTGAGTTCGCGCGCAAGGTCTCGGTGGGGCCGACGCGCGCCTACGCCGCGCACAAGGCGCTGCTGCGGGCCTGGGCGGTGGGCGGCGTCGCCTCGGCGGACGACGCCATGTTCGACATCGCCATGCCGCTGTTCGAGACCGACGATGTCCAGCGCGGGCTGAAGTCGGCGGTCGATGCGCTGAAGGCCGGCAAGCCGCGCCCGGTGCTGGCGTTCAACGGCCGCTGAAGTCCGCGATCGATCTATGATGGCCCTCCGTCTCAACGGAGGAGCCTCAGCATGGACCGCATCGCCGCGATGAATGCCTTCGTCCGGGTGGTGGAGGCAGGCTCCTTCACCAAGGCCGCGGACACGCTCGACGTCCCGAACGCCACGGTGACCCGGCTGATCCAGGGTCTCGAGGAAGACCTGAAGGTGCGGCTGCTGCACCGCACGACCCGCTCCGTGACTGTCACCCCCGAAGGCGCGATCTACTACGAAAGGGTCGTGCGCCTGCTGGCGGATCTCGCCGACATCGAATCCTCCGCGCGCCTGTCGCAGGGCAAGCCCTCGGGCAAGGTGCGCGTCGAGACGGCCGCCGCCATCGGAGCGATGGTCATCGTGCCCGCCATGGCCGACTTCCAGCGCCAGTACCCGGACGTCGAAGTGGAGCTCGGTGTCGGCAACCGGCGCGCCGACGTCGTCGCCGAAGGCGTCGACTGCGCCATCCGTGCCGGGGAGGTCAGCGAGCAGCTGATGGTGGCGCGGCGGATCGGCGTCTTCCGGTTCGTCACCTGCGCCACACCGGCCTTCCTGGAGCTGCACGGCGCGCCGACAACGCCGGAAGAACTGCGCGAGCGGCCGGCTGTCGGGATGATGTCCGCGCGCAGCACCCGCGCGCTGCCGTTTCGCTTTTCCGCCGGCGACGCCGCGACCGACCTGGTGCTCGATCACAAGCTCGTCGTGAACGACACCAACTCCTACGTCGCCGCCGGATTGGCGAGCCTTGGCATCATCCAGGCGCCGAGCTATGCGGTGGGTCCGGCGATCAAGGCCGGGCAGCTCGTGCCGCTGCTCGAAGACTGGTGCACGCCGGCGATTCCGGTGCATGTGCTCTACGCCCCGAACCGCTACCTGAGCGCCAAGGTGCGGGTGTTCATCGACTGGACCGTCGCGCTCTTCGAACGCAACGACGACCTGCGGCTGCGTTGAGATCAGGCCGCGCCTGAATCCCCGAGCAGGATCGCCGCCTGCAGCCGCTCCATGCCGGCGTCGCGGATGCCCAGCCTTTCGAGCGTCCGCAGCGTCGCATCGAAGTACGCGCGCGAGCTGCCGATCGCGCCGTTGCCGGTGCGGATCAGCCGCGCGACGTCGGGGATCGGATGCCCTCCGATATAGCGCTCGTGCCGTCGGTCGACGACGAAGGTCAGGGCCCGAATCGCGCCTGTGCTGTTCCTGGCCGGCACCCAGTGGGCGTCGTAGGTGCCGGCGAACATTTCCCGTCGCCAGAGCAGCCGCAGCTCGGTGCGCACCTTCGCCGCGTCGATGCGGTAGAGGACCCCGCGGCAGGCGCCGCCCCTGTCCAGGCCCAGCATGGCACCGGGCGCCTGCTGCGATCCGCGCCCCAGCAAAGTGCGGATGCAGAAGCTGCGGTGCCAGCCTTGCACGCGCCCGATGCTGGCATGCGCTGCATCCATGGCCGGGTTCCACATGAGCGAACCGTAGCCGAAGACGTGCAGGTCCGCGCCCGGGTCGTGGGCGCCGAGCGCGGCTTCGAGCGTCTGCTCCATTTCGGCGTCGGTCCTGATCCTGACGCCTGCCGGCGCATTGGCCCGCAGCGACTCGATCATCGAACCGGTGACCAGCCGTTCGCGCGTCAGCAGGTGATCGGCGTCGAAGGGAATCGGGATGCTGTCCATGCGAGATGACGTGGCGTGTTCGTTCACGGCACTCTACCGATAGGAGCGATGCCGAGACAGCGCGCGCGGCTCAAAGCGCCATTGCGGAATCGACAACAATCGCTGCACCTCAGGCGGCCGTCGAGGTGGCGGTGTGGCGCGCACGCGCCGCTCGCTTGAGGGCTTGCGGCGGCTGCCCGAAGATGCGCAGGAATGCCCGTCGCATGCGTTCGGGGTCGGAGAAGCCGGTCTTGCTCGCGATGCGTTCGATGCTCAATGTGTCGGCCTCGACCAGGATGCGGGCCGTTTCCGCGCGCAAGCGCTCGACGGCGCGCGCGGGCGATTGCCCGGTGCTCTGCCGGAACTCGCGGCTGAAGTGGCGCGGGCTCATGTGCGCGGTGTGGGCCAGCGTCTCGACCGACAGGTCCTTGTGCAGGTGATCCTTGGCGTAGGTCAGTGCGGCCTGGATGCGGTCCGACTGCGACTCGAGCTCCGACAGCATCGAGAACTGCGATTGCCCGCCGGCCCGGCGATGGTGCACGACGAGCTTCTTCGCCACGGCGCGCGAGACGTCGACGCCCAGGTCTTCCTCGACGAGCGCGATCGCGAGGTCGATGCAGGCGGTCATGCCGGCCGAGGTCCAGACCGTGCCGTCGCGCACGAAGATGCGGTCTTCTTCGACACGCAAGGACGGGAACTGGCGCTGGAGTTCTCTCGCAAAGCACCAATGGGTGGTGACGCGCCGCGCGTGGAGCAGGCCGGCGTTGGCCAAGACGAATGCGCCGGTGCAGATGCTCGTCATGCGCCGCGTCGGCTCGATCGCGCGCGCAAGCAAGCGCAGGAGCTTCGGCGACGACGTCGGCACCACGGTGGCCCCTGTCACGAGCAGCGTGTCGTAGGCGCCCGGGTCCAGCGCGATCGTCTGGACCGCGGCGCCGAGCGAGCTCTTGACGGCGCCGCCGGACTCGGAGACGACATCGATCTCGTAGGCCGGATCGGCCACTTCGAGGTTGGCCATCTCGAAGACCGAGGCAGCCGCCATGTCGAGGACCTGGAAGCCGGGAAAGACGACGAGTCCGATGCGTTTCATGTTGGCTTAAAACGAGGGAAGTTTGTCATTCAGGACAGACCTTACATCGCTATCTTCGAACCTGTCAATCCACCCGACTCGAAAGGACTCCAGATGAAACCGACCGACCACTCCAAGCCCAGCGCACTGGTCACGGGCGCCTCCAGCGGCATCGGCGCGATCTATGCCGACAGGCTTGCCAAGCGGGGCCATGACCTGATCCTCGTGGCGCGCGATGTCGCCAAGCTGAGCGCGCTCGCCGAGCGCATCCGATCCGAATCGGGCCGCCATGTCGAGCTGCTGCCCGCCGACCTGACGGCCAAAGACGACCTGCGGCGGGTCGAACAGCGGCTGCTGTCAGACGACCGCATCGAACTGCTGGTCAACAACGCGGGCGTGGGCGCCACCAGCGCGCTCATCGACTCGGACCCCGATCGGCTCGAGGACATGATCCAGCTCAACGTGACGGCGCTGGCGCGGCTCACCCGCGCCGTTGCCGTGGGCATGGCGCGCCGGGGAAAGGGCGCGATCATCAACATCGCGTCGATCGTGGCGGTGGCGCCCGAACTGCTCAATGGCACCTACGGCGGCAGCAAGGCCTTCGTGCTCGCCTTCACGCAATCGCTGCACCATGAGCTGGGTCCGAAGGGAATTCGTGTCCAGGCCGTGCTGCCGGGGGCGACCAGCACCGACTTCTGGAACGTTGCCGGCACACCGGTGGAACACCTTCCCGGCGAGATCGTGATGCGTGCCGAGGAGATGGTCGATGCGGCGCTCGCCGGCTTCGATCAGGGGGAACTGGCGACCATTCCTTCGCTGCCCGACCTCGGCGAATGGGAGCGCTTCGATGCGGCTCGCAAGGCGCTGGGTCCGAACCTGTCGCGCTCCCATGCCGCGCAGCGCTACCAGGCCGCGACCGCTCACGTTCTGGAGGCCGCATGATGCCGCTCGCCAGGAGCGCGTGAGCTTCCGTCTTCCCAAAAGAAAACGCCGTCTGCGAGAACCGCAGACGGCGTTTGTACGTGGGGCCGATTTACAGGGGCAGCTGCTGGCCATGCGCGGCAGCAAATGCCTGGGCGCGCACGGCGGAGCGATCGACCGCGCCCGAAGACACGGAGGTGACGCCTTGGCCGTAGCCCTCGGCGTACGGATTCGCGCTGTGGGCGGCGGCGACCTCAGTGCTGCGGACGGCACCGCGACCGGTCAGGCCGGTCGGAGCGGCTGCCACGCGCGAGGAGACGGCTTCGGCATAGGGGTTGTCGCTGTGTGCGGCAACCACGGCCTGGCCACGCACATCGGCGCGCGCGTTGGCAGAGACGGACGCTTGAACGCCCTCGTAGGTTTCGGCCTGGGCGCCGATGGCGGCAAGGAGAGAGACTGCGGCGGCAGCGATGATCTTGGTGGTGGTGTTCATTTCAGGTCCTTCAAAAGCTTGGGTGGATCAGGACAGTGAACGACCGCCCTGTGGGGAGAAGTTTGCGGCAGAACGCGGCAAAGAAAACCCCTTGATCCCGCACTGGTCCGTTGATGAACTCGAAACAATCGATGCGTGCGTTCTCTGCGGGGCTACGCGAGGAGCAAGGCAACGCCGAACGCGATTCCCGCCATCGAGAACGTCGCCAGCAGACAGGGAAGAATGAAGAGAGCGGCGCCCAAGTCCCCGTGGTGCGCTTCAATGGATTTCCATAGTTTCATTGCTGTCTCCTTGCGGTTCCTGGGAACCTTCGAGATCACTCTAGGCCTGGGCGGCGTCGTTTTCCAGTGGACGCTTTGAAATGGACTTTTCGTCGGCCAGGAACAATGACCGATTCGATGGAATGAGTGGTCGCCGCGGCACGAAAGCCGGCGTTCGAGCATCTCAGGCGAGATAGCCAGAAACGCCATCCCACAGAAGCTTCAGAGCCGTGAGGATCAACAGGCTGTAGGAGGCCCGGTACATCTGGCGCTGATCCAGCTTTTCATGCAGTCGCCAGCCCAGCCAGACACCTGAAGGGATGGCAAGCAAGCAGATTCCCATCAGGATCCAGACCTGTCCTGTCGGACGGGCCAGCAGCAACCACGGCACGGCCTTCAGGATGTTTCCCACCGTGAAGAACATGCTGGTCGTCCCGGCATAGAGTTGCTTGCTCAGGCCCAGCGGCAACAGGTACATGGCCAGCGGCGGCCCGCCCGAATGCGCCACCATGGTCGTGATGCCGGACGAGAGGCCGGCGGCCACGGCCTTGGGCGACGAACGCGGCCGCACCTTCACCTGACCCCCGCTCTTGAACCAGAGAGCGACGAAAGTCAGGGTGATGGCCGCCATCACGATGGCGATGGCGCGGTGGTCCAGAAAGCGAAACAACGCATAGCCGATGCCGATGCCCGCCACCAGCCCCGGCACCAGCAACTTCAGGTCCGGCCTGGACCAGGTGGAGGGCTTCCAGTAGCGCAGGCTGAACAGGTCCATGGCGATGAACAGCGGAGCAAGCAGGCCGCCGGCCTTCACCGGGTCCATCACCAAGGAGAGCAGTGGGATCCCGACGATGGCAAAGCCGCCGCCGAAGGCGCCCTTCATGAAGCAGATCAGGAAGACGCCCGCGAAGGTGACGAGGATGGTGGTAGCGCTCAGGTCCATGGTGCTGTGTGCCGGTCGGTGCGGTGCGGGCTGTTCGGTGTGCTTGAAGCCCGAATATCCGGCCTGGGCGGCACAATGGGAAGTGCCAGTTCCTGGGTTTCTTCATGGGCCAGTTTTCACAGCCACCCCTTGCCGGCGCGCGCGGCGCCGAGCGTCGCATCTACCGCATGCTGCGTGCGCAGATCGAGGAGGGCGTGCTCGCTCAGGGCACCAGGCTCGCATCGACGCGGGCCCTGGCGGCCGAACTGGCCGTTTCGCGCACCACGGTCACGGCCGCCTACGAGCAACTGGCCGCCGAGGGTTTTGTCCAGACGTCGGCCGGCAAGGCCGCGCGGGTAGCCAGCGCCATCGGCGCGGGGAGCAGACGAGAGCATGCGAGATCGACGCGGAAAGAAGATGCGGCGCCGACGCTCTCACTCTACGGCCAGCGGGTCGCGGCCCTGCAGCCCTACAGCATGTCGTCGCCGCTGGCCCGCATCGACTTCCGGTACGGCGCGGTGGCTTCGCGTGATTTTCCGGCGCTGGGTTGGCAGCGTGCCTACCGGAGCGAACTGCTGCAGCGCCAGGAGAGTCGCCACGACAGTCAGCCCGAGGGCGAAGAGCGCCTGCGCAGTGCGCTGCACGGCTACCTGCGCCGCGCGCGTGGCCTGGCCTGCACGGTGGACCAGATCCTCATCGTGCACGGGTCGCAGCAGGGCCTGGACCTG